>Ga0213876_10001898_pt1 | contig 12580 bp, 12 predicted proteins | sample BarmaccomBMRX_R9_FD_160113 | JGI IMG/M metagenome (GOLD analysis project Ga0213876, IMG submission 160113) | Root-associated microbial communities from Barbacenia macrantha in rupestrian grasslands, the National Park of Serra do Cipo, Brazil - RX_R9 | ecosystem: Host-associated > Plants > Roots...
GAACAAGGCTACGTCGGGGAATGCACGGGGGACAATCTGTTCGTGGTCAAAAAAGGCGTGATCTCGACCCCACCGATTAATGCTGGAATTCTGGGTGGAATTACTCGGGCGGTCGTTTTTGAGTTAGCCAAACAGAACGACATCCCGATTAAGGAAGAGGACTTGACACGCTACGATATATTAGTGGCAGACGAATGTTTTCTTACCGGCACCGCAGCAGAAGTAATTGCGGCCGTTCAACTGGATCGTCGGCCAATCGGCGACGGTCGCCCGGGACCGATCACGCTCAAGCTCGTCGAAGAGTTCCGCGGGTTGACACGCTCGACTGGCACTCCGATCTATCAATAGTGTTGTGTGTACAGAAATTGCTCGGAAACGCGCGTTATCATAAGAAAGTAAAGGCATGATCTGCGACGTCTGCAAAACTCACACGGCGACAGTTTATCTTACCCAGATCGTGGATGGGAATATGAAGAAGATTAATCTGTGCGAGTCGTGCTCGAAAGAGAAAGGCGTTGCCGACCCCACGGGCTTTGCCCTGGCGGACCTCCTACTCGGGCTGGGTGAAAACCAGCAGGTGGAGCAGGTTGCCCAGACCGAGCATTGCCCGGTGTGCGGTTTCACCCAAGCCGATTTTAAAAAGACCGGGCGTTTGGGTTGCAGTTCCTGCTATAATACCTTCTCAGACGCCCTTGGGTCGTTGATCAAGGCAATGCATAAAGGCACGCAGCATACAGGTAAAATTCCAGCAAGGCTGTTCCGCGACCTTGCGCGAACCGATAGATTGAACGAGCTGCGCAAACATTTGGAAGACGCGGTCTCGAAGGAAGACTATGAGACGGCTGCGAATCTACGGGATGAGATTCGACAGCTGGAAGGAGGAACACCGCAGTCGATATGAAGATTGATCCGATCCTGACCAGAGCTGGCGATTGGCTCTCCGGCGGAAGCCGGCATCCTATCGTGATCAGCAGCCGGGTTAGACTCGCACGGAATTTGGCGAAACTTCCCTTCCCTGGTTGGGCAAAGAAATCCGAGCGGGTGCGAATTCTGGAAGAGATCAAACCGGAAGTCGACCTGCTGCCGGCGATAAAAGACGGATTTTCCGAGCAACTGAACGAGCTGACCGCAACGGAAAAGCAAGTTTTGGTTGAACGCCATCTGATCAGCCGGGAGCATGCCGCAAAAGGCATGGGGAGTGCTGTGGTGATTAATCCACCGCAGACAATCTCTATTATGATCAACGAGGAAGACCATCTCCGCATGCAGGCAATCACCTGCGGGCTGGACTTGGACAAAACCTTCCAAATGATCGACGAAATCGATACCGCGCTCGAGGCGCAGCTCGATTTCGCGTTTGATGAGGAGCTCGGCTATCTGACCGCCTGCCCGACCAATGTCGGCACAGGAATGCGGGCGTCGGCCATGGTACATCTTCCCGGATTGGTGCTTGGTGAGCAGATCAATCAAGTAGTCAACTCAGTGAACAAGATCGGTCTGGCAGTTCGCGGACTGTATGGCGAAGGCACTGAGGCAATGGGAAATCTCTTCCAGGTATCAAACCAAACGACCCTCGGAGAGAAGGAAGACCAGATCATCGGACGGTTGCAGAAAGTCATTGAGACTTTGATCCAGAGGGAAACGCAAGCGCGAGAAAACCTATTGGCTACAAAGCGTACGACGTTAATGGATCAAATCGGCCGGGCTTACGGGATATTGACACACGCTTATTCGATTTCTTCGAAAGAAGCGCTGAACCTTATCTCGATTTTACGGCTGGGAATCGATCTCGGGTTCTTCCCCGAGGAAGGACGGGCGATCATTAACCAGCTCTTGATGGACACGCAACCAGCCCATCTGCAGAACCTTTCACAGCAGAAATTAGCGGCTGAGGAGCGTGACCACTTGCGAGCTGATATCGTCCGCGAGAGGTTGAAAAACTTCCCTAGACCGCCTAATACTAAATCGCCGGGACAATAGGCAATAACTTAGCCTGTCCTGGCGCGCAGAATTGCAATGATGAATAATTTTACTCCACGTGCGCAACAAGTGTTGGCACTTGCGCGCAAGGAAGCCGATCGGTTTAACCACAACTACGTCGGTACTGAGCATCTCTTGCTCGGGCTGATCAAGCTCGGCCAAGGCGTCGCTGTCAACGTCCTCCAAAAAATGGGATTGGATTTGGAGACGGTCCGTATGGAGGTCGAGAAGCACGTAGGATCTCACCCTGAGACGAAGATGGTGGGTAATATTCCATACACGCCACGCGTCAAAAAAGTGCTCGCTCTCGCCGGCAAGGAAGCAAAGGCCCTCAATCATTCTTATGTCGGGACGGAACACATCTTGCTCGGATTACTTCGAGAAGGTGAAGGCGTAGCGGCACGGGTTTTAAAGAGCCTTGAAGTTGATATTGAACGAACTCGAAACGAAATTCTAAAAGAATTGGACCCAAACTTTACACCACCGGAAAGCGAGGCGGAGCCCCCGCAGGAAGGGAATAAGAAAGATGTTAAGACGCCAGCTCTCCGGGCGTTTGGAAGGGATCTGACCGAGCTGGCGAAAAAGGCTGAACTCGACCCGGTAATCGGTCGAAAGAACGAGATTGAGCGGGTGATCCAAATCCTCTGCCGGCGGACCAAGAACAATCCGGTCCTCCTGGGTGAGGCAGGAGTGGGAAAAACGGCTATCGTTGAGGGACTTGCTCAAGAAATCGCGGCTGGCAACGTGCCGGAACTCTTAAGAGACAAACGAGTGATTACACTCGACCTGGCTCTGATGGTGGCCGGAACCAAATACCGTGGTCAATTTGAGGAGCGCATCAAAGCAGTGATGGACGAGATCCGGCGTTCTAAGAACGTGATTCTCTTCATCGACGAGCTGCACACCATCGTCGGAGCTGGTTCGGCTGAGGGCGCCATGGATGCGTCCAACATTATCAAACCGGCGTTGAGCCGCGGGGAACTTCAATGCGTGGGCGCCACGACCCTCAACGAGTACCGGAAGTATATCGAAAAGGATGCCGCTCTCGAGCGCCGCTTTCAAACGGTCAAGGTAGAAGCTCCATCGGTTGATGAAGCCGTCCAGATATTGAGAGGACTGCGTCCTAAATACGAGGCCCATCATAAGGCCAAACTGACGGACGAAGCGTTAGACGCTGCGGTCAAACTCTCAGATCGCTACCTTACCGGCCGGTTTTTGCCGGATAAGGCAATTGACGTAATGGACGAAGCCGGTGCCCGTGCACGGATCAACGCCATGACCCGGCCGCCGGATGTCAAAGAGATCGAGAAAGAGATCGATGCCATCCGAGCGGATAAAGAGGCAGCGATTAAAGCTCAAGACTTCGAAAAAGCTGCCGCTCTGAGGGACTCGGAGAAGCAGGCGAAAGATAAGCTAGAGAAGATTTTGGCTGATTGGCGCGAACAGCGAGAAGAGCAATCCGTCCTGGTGACCGGTGATGACATTATGCACATCGTGTCGAAGTGGACCGGTGTTCCGTTGCATCGCATGGAAGAGCAGGAAACTCAGAAGCTTCTCCGCATGGAGGACGAACTGAAGTCACAAGTGGTTGGGCAAGACGAGGCTGTGACTACCATCAGCAAGGCGCTTCGGCGTTCCCGGGCGGATTTGAAGGATCCACGTCGCCCGATCGGTTCCTTTATCTTCCTCGGACCAACCGGGGTCGGAAAGACGTTCCTCGCACGGAGCCTGGCGGAGTTCATGTTCGGCGACGGTGATGCGTTGATCCAAATCGACATGTCCGAGTACATGGAGAAGTTCACCGCCTCGCGGCTGATCGGTTCACCTCCCGGCTACGTTGGTTATGAGGAAGGTGGCCAGCTTTCGGAAGCCGTACGGCGGCGCCCTTATTCGGTGGTCTTATTTGATGAAATCGAAAAAGCCCATCCGGATGTGATGCATCTGCTTCTGCAGATCCTGGAAGAGGGAAAGATAACGGACAGCCTAGGTCGCAAGATCGACTTCAGGAACACGATCATCATTATGACTTCGAACGTAGGAGCGGAGCTGATTAAGCGGCAAACGTCGCTCGGCTTCGGCGCTCAGACCGGGCACGAGTCCTACGATACGATGAAGCAAGTTATCCTGGAAGAATCAAAGAAGGTCTTTAAACCCGAGTTCCTGAATCGGTTGGATGACATCATCGTGTTCCACACGTTGGAGCGCGAAAATCTGGTTCGAATTGTCGACCTCGAGGTTGCGAAAGTTGTCCAACGGGTGCGGAACAAGGCGATTCACATTCACCTGGATCCGACCGCGGTCGAGCTTCTCATCGAGAAAGGGTACGATCCCATCTACGGCGCACGGCCGATGCGTCGCGCGGTGGAGCGATTCTTGGAGGATCCGCTCGCTGAGGAACTGTTACGAGGCAACATCAAACCTGGCGAGACCGTCGAAGTACATGCCGAAATCGACAAACTGGTCTTCCAAGCGGTCCAACCGGAACAGGGTGAACCAGCGACTGCCTCTTAGCGGCAAACTAATAAATTCGAAAAAGGGCCGGCGGAGACGCCGGCCTTTTTGTTTCCCGGGGGAACTGCTCCTCCGTAGGAGTAAAGTCTTTATAGCTATTGGCGCCCAAAAGAGCGTTAGCTCCGTAGGAGCGGCATATTAGAAAATTATGGCAGGAAGGACAGGTGCAGACTAGAGAGAAACCGCCGTCACTGCGGAGGTAGATGTTATGTCGCTCCTACGGAGCTGCGCACCATTTCTATTTCATCACTATAGATATTTTTGCTCCTACGGAGCTTGCTTCCATCAAAAGAATGCTAGGCTCCGGTCCGCAATATCCACCGACACCTCACCTCATGATTTGGAAAACTCGCAGCCGAATACTCGATCTCAGCCGTTCGGCCAAAATCATGGGGATCTTGAACGTTACTCCGGACTCTTTTTCTGACGGCGGACAGTTCTTTAGCTTGGACGCCGCGGTATCTCACGCCCGTGAGTTGATTGTTGAAGGCGCCGAGATCATCGATGTCGGCGGTGAGTCGACTAGACCAGGCGCCGACCCTGTTTCTTTGAAGGAAGAACTTCGCCGAATCATCCCAGTAATAGAAAAAATTCGCTCGGAATTTCCTTCCGTGCTCATCTCCGTGGACACGTACAAGGCCACGACAGCGGAGAACGCAATTCGGGCGGGTGCAGATATCATCAACGATATCACGGCCCTGCGCGGTGACCCGAATATGATCGACGTAGTCCTGGAAAGCGGAGTCGGGGTTGTCCTGATGCATATGCAAGGCACGCCTAAGACGATGCAAGTTGCCCCCGCTTATCAGGATGTAGTGTCCGAAGTAATGGAGTTTCTGCGAAACCGGTGCAATTGGCTCGTCGACCGGGGAGTGGACCGCGAAAGGATCGCCATTGACCCCGGATTTGGTTTCGGTAAGCGGTTGGTGGACAACATCAAATTGATGAGTAACCTCGACGCTTTCAGGGCGTTAGCTCAACCTCTGCTCATCGGCGTATCGAGAAAATCCGGTTTAGCGCAATTGGCTGGAGACCCCGCTCTCCCGGCTGCCAAAAGGATCTGGCCAACCGTGGCTTTAACTTGCCTCCTACGCGAAAAAGGTGCTCACCTCTTGCGTGTCCATGATGTAAAGCCGAACCTACATGCTTTGCGAATGACAGAGGCAATCCTCGAGCGATGTTAGATTCGGTTTTTCAATTCGTAGGTGGAAACTGGAACGCGGCGATCGAAATCCTACTCCTCGCTATCGCCATCTACTACGGTTACCTCTATTTTCGCGGGACTCGCGGGGCGAAGGTGTTCACCGGCTTGGCCGTCCTCTTCATTTTTCTAACCCTCATCTCACAACTTCTTAATTTGACGGTACTTAGTTGGCTGCTCCGGAGTTTGACCGCGTTTGTGGCCTTCGCCTTGGTCGTCATCTTTCAACCCGAACTGCGGCGGGCGCTGGCCGAACTCGGCAGTAGCCGGCTCTTTTCCTCATCCACTCAAAAGAAAGAAACGATCGATGTTTTGTCGGATTCAGTTTTTGAGTTGGCGAGCAAGCAGGTCGGCGCATTGATTGCAATTGAGCGAGACACCGCCATTCGAAACTTTGCCGAGAGCGGGGTGAACCTGGATTGCGAAATTTCTCAGGAGTTACTACTCACGATCTTTTTCCCTAAAACTCCACTGCACGATGGAGGTGTCATCATCCGGGATGACCGTTTGCTTGCGGCTGCCTGCATTTTCCCGGTAAGCCAACGGGAGGATCTTGACCGGGCTCTCGGCCTAAGACACCGGGCAGGACTGGGTATCACGGAGGAGTCTGACGCGATTGCCATTGTGGTGTCCGAGGAGACAGGCCACCTTTCCATTTGTCATCGAGGAAAAATCGAGCGTGGTTTTAAACCGGACCAATTCGAAAAGAGGCTCTCCGAACTCCTTCTCAAAGGCGATCAAGCCAACGGCGAAGTCCAGTCCGAGACTGCCTAACTCATGGCCATGAAAATTACGGTTAAGCGTTTTTTCGTCGAGAATTGGCGCGCAAAATTGATGTCGCTGATTGTCGCCTGCGCAGTCTGGTATGTGATCAAGAAGAACATCACCACTATGCCGGACATGTGGCGGCAGGAAGACCGGCATGAGAGGCTGAATAAGTAGCAAACTGGGTAGGGCGAGGCTCCCGAACGTCCGGAGCCTATCAGCAACGAGACGGATATTCTACTGTCGAACGGTGCGGTTAAGGTTTTTAGCGCGCCGAGCCGTTCTCCGCGCTGCCCACGGCTCGGCGGGTGGATTGGCCTAAAGTCGCTAGATTCGGCCCGGTAGCGCCGTTCTTGCACCTATGGTTAATGGCCGTTCGGGAGCCTCGCCCTACCAACCTCCTTGAACTCCTCGCCCTATTTGTTATTCCCTATTCCTCAGTGACACAATTATTCGGTACCGACGGCATTCGAGGGATCGCTAACCATGAACCATTAACCGCTCCCTCGGTCATCCGGCTCGCCCAGGCCGCCGCGACGGTCCTATCGCTGGGGCAAAATCGGTCCGGACAAAAGGTAATCCTGGGCAGAGATACCCGCGTGTCAGGGGATTTCTTGGAGGCGGCTCTTGCGTCGGGACTCGCCTCGGCCGGGCTTGATGTCCTCCTGGCAGGAACAATTCCCACACCGGCAATTGCTTATCTTACCGCCTATCACCAAGCGGCTTTCGGCGTCGTTTTATCCGCTTCACATAACCCCTTCCAGGATAACGGAATCAAGTTCTTTGGACCTGATGGGTACAAGCTTGATGACGCTTTAGAAGGAGCCATTGAGCAGCGCTTCCTAAGCTCACAATCATCGAGCTTGGAGTCGGTCGGCCGTATCCGCCCCCTTAAAGAAGCGGTGGAGCAATACGTGGATTTCGTTTTGTCGACGGTTCCAAAGGACTCGTCTTTCAAAGGGAGTAAGATCGTCTTGGATGCAGCCAACGGGGCAGCCTATCAAACTACGCCGCTTGCCCTCGAGCACCTGGGCATTACCATTGAGGTTCATTCCGCCGAACCCAACGGAACCAATATCAACGAAGCCTGCGGCAGTACCCATCCCGAAGTTCTGCGGGACCTGGTTCTAAAGTCTGGGGCAAATGTCGGACTCGCTCACGACGGTGATGCCGATCGGATTCTGCTTGCCGACGAAACCGGAGCCACCCTCGATGGAGACGATATTCTCGCAATCGCGGCCAAATCTCTAGTCTCTAGGGGAAACCTTCGCTCTAAGACGGTCGTGGCGACCGTTATGAGCAATTTCGGACTGGACGCTCTGCTGAATGAGATGGGAGCTACACTGCTACGAAGCAACGTGGGAGATCGCCACGTCGTAGAGATGATGCGACAACACGACCTGAACTTAGGTGGCGAACAGAGCGGCCACATTATATTCCGGGATTTTACGACCACTGGCGATGGTCTAATCAGTGCGCTCCAGGTCCTTGCCATCGCGGCAGAGACCAACCAGCCCTTGAGTAAGCTCAGGGAGATACTCACGAAGTTTCCGCAAGAACTCCGTAACATCCCCGTCCACAAAAAGCTCCCTTTTGAACAATTCCCTTCACTGCAGACCCGGCTCAAGGAAGCAGAAGCCGTGCTGGCTGGGAAAGGTCGGGTTGTTCTGCGCTATTCCGGAACCGAGCCCAAAGCCCGATTGCTGCTTGAGGGACCAGACGCGGACAGGCTGAGAACTCTCGCTGATGATATCCAAGCCGAACTCGAGGCTGCGCTGGCGTAACCGGGGGTGCCCAGTAATCAGTATCTCAGTAATCAGTAATCAGTAATCAGTCCGTTCGGAGTTGCATTCTGCCTTCCAATTGATCTTGCCCTGAACTCCTGAACTCCTGAACTCCTGAACTCCTGAACTCCTGAACTCCTGAACTCCTGATTACTGATTACTGATTACTTTTGAAATGAACTTCCTCATCAGCGGCACCGACACTGGCATTGGCAAAACCTTCTGCGGTTGCGGACTGATTCGGGCTGCGCGCGCCGCCGGCGTTAAGTGCACCGGAATGAAGCCGTTTTGCTCAGGGGACACCTCCGATGTCGAACTGATCGCTGCCGCCGGCGGCAATGAAGTCCCTCACCACCTATTGAACCCTGTCTGGCTCCGGCAGCCGTTGGCGCCATACGTCGCCGCGATGCTCGAAAATCGCCCGATCGATATAACCGCCGTCCAAAAAGCGTATCATGAACTCGCGGCAAAGTTCGATCTAGTGTTAGTCGAGGGGGCAGGCGGATTGCTTGTGCCGATCCTCCGCGATTACAATTTCCGAGACCTCTCGGTTGATCTAAATCTTGAGGTTATTCTGGTGGCTCCAAACCGGTTGGGAGTAATCAACCACGTTCTGCTCAACGCAGAATCGATCGCGAACGCCGGTCTTCGCCTGGCTCTTTTGATCTTGAACGAGGTCGACCCGGAACCCACCCTCGCGGCGCAAACGAATCCGAGCATTCTGGAAGAGCTTCTGAACGTCCCGCTCTGTTTGTCCCCTTTTCAGAACGAAGACTTCTCGGATGCGCTAAAATTGCTTCAGAAAACGCGGTAGCGGCGGAATGCGGCTCCTCTCCGGATGATGGCCCACAACGGAACCACCTCTCACCAATCACTTTTCCCCCTCTCCCCTCACGCCCTTCGGACGGCCCGAACGCTGACGTGATTTGTATCCGATAGCACGAACTTCTTTAATTCGACCTCGAGATAGGCCAGTGGGTACTTCCTGATCAGGTGATCTGCGAGCTGCGAAACCAAGGTCTCGATCAGCGAATATTTGCTCTCACTGACGAATCGCGACATCTCGGACGCCACCGCTGCGTAATCAACCGTTTTCGCGAGATCGTCATTGAGGTCTTGGAACCGGCCAAAGGTGCGGAACCGAACAGTTATGGCCATTGTCTGCGGTTTCGACCGCTCCTCTTCGGAAACGCCAATGCGCCCAGACACCTTTTGATCCGCGACTTCGTATACTTCGTCCTGCTCGTGCCGAGGGGTTCCCAAGAGCCGCTGAAGCTCCCCAAAGTCTCGGACCACTAAAGCGGCTCCCGCGGAGGCCAGTTTATCCACCGTATCGAACCCGGTCATAATCCCAATCGGGAAGACGCCGCACTGCTTGGCGGCGTCAATATCGTGCGCCATATCGCCAACAAAGGCGGTTTCTTGGGGTACCAGGCGGTTCTCGGCTAACACCCGCTTTATCTCGGTCGCCTTATCAATGACCTCGACGTAGACCCTGAGAAAATACTCTTGAACATCGAGCCGGCGGGCTTGCTCGTTAAAGTGGTGCCCGTACATCGTGCTAATGCCGTAGAGAGCGCGATTCGAGCCCCGACAAAATTCCAAGAAGTCCCTCACTCCTGGAAGCAGACCCACTTCACCCCTCCGGACTTGGAATTGCCGGTGATAGACCTCCTCAATTCGGGCCATCCGAACACCCGGGAGGAATCGTTCATAAAAGCGAGATAATGGTAGAGCGAATTCCGACCGAAAGGCCTCTCTGGAAATCTCCGCTCGACCAAACTCGCGGAAAACGTCGTTAGTCGCTTGGACAACCGCGCCAAGGTCATCAACGACAGTTCCAGACCAATCGAGAATGATATTTCGGATCACTAAGGATCCTTGAAAGGCAAAGAACCTGGAAAAGCAAGTAATCCTCGCCAAGAAGAGTACTTACTTTTCCAGGTTCTTTGCCTTTCGAGGATCCTATGAGAAGCCAGCATCGCTCCCAAGGGCAGGCGCCTTTGGGAGCGATGCTGGCTTTAGCCGACTGAAAACCGGATCTCTCGAACCAACCTGGACCCAAAACGGACGCGGATCTTTTCCAGGATCATGCCCTTCCAGCGGCGATCGAGCTCGTAGAGAACGGTCGGTTGCAACACTAGCACATACAACACTCCGTTAACTAAACGAGCTGGGCGTGAGTGCTGGGCAAAAAATTCACCGACGATTTCATTCCATGCCGCCAACATCTCTTCTTCGCGTAGGCGATTCTGGAGACCAAGCTTAGGCGCAAGCTGCGCGATTAATTCCTTTACGCTGACTGTACGCTCCGGTGAGGGCACCGGTTCCGAAACTCCCCTCCATTCCGCCAGAACTTGTTCACGCAGTGTTCTCTTCAACGGAATTTACGGTCCTGTCCCATAAAATAGGACGTTTTTCGCCTACGCTCCGTCGCTCCCGATAGCCTCCACCGGGCACCCTTCCATAGCCTCTTTGCAGAGACCTTCTTCCTCGGGACTTTCTGGCTGCTTGAAAACATACGAATGGCCGCCATCGTCGTCCCGCGTGAAGTTCGCAGGCGCAGTCTCACGGCAGAGATCACAGTCTATACATTGATCATCGACGTAAAATTTCCCTGCCACATTCTGTTGATATTTGTTCGCAACGTCAGCCATAAACCAAGCGTTCTCTCTCTCTTTCCGGTTAAACTAGAATGGGCCTTCAGGCAGTCCCTCCCGTCTCCGAAGGTCGCAATCTATCGATTGCATCTAACACTGCAAGAAGAACTCAAAAGGGCGTGCCAATCAGGAAAGTCTCGCCCTACTTAGCCGGGGAGCAAACGTTTTTCGACCATCTCGCATTTTAGGTGTCTTCCGTATCGAGGCGGGAGATCTGCAGGTTCGTCCGGCGCCGCCCACACGCCTCAGCCTAGAGGAAATGTATCGCGCATTGGTAGCGACGACCGCGTGGACCTTCACCCCCCACGGAAGGGAGCCGCATTAGAGCCCTGCCACCTGCAGATTCGGAGGTGGTCTATCGCCCATTGGTTCAAAAAAACGTGTTCGGCTGCGGCTCCCTTTCGGTGTTGCAGGTTCTATCGTTCGTTACATCCCGACGTGTTGAATATCCGTCCCATCCCAGGGCGTCGCACTTATCCGAGCGTCGGATCCCCCCCGTCCATTACTAGTTCGCGGCGGAATGCGCCTGTGGACCGATTGACAAACATTTCGTCGATACGCGCCCTGCGATAGACCGTTCACCGCGTTGTCGGCTTGCCCGACAAAGCTCCCGGATCGGACGATGGGGCGAAGTCCGGCGATCACGACGTTGACGGCGATGTTAATCAATCGGACGGTCTAAGCCACATCAAAAAGCAATGACACCAACTACGCTCCGCCCGAAAGAAGGTTGGCATGTGCTCCATCTGTTTTATCGCATCGACTACGCTTCTTGGCGCCTACTGAGTAAGGAAGAACAGATTGAAGCAAAAACGGCGATTTCTGCCTTAGTTCAACAGATTCGCACTACTGAAGAAACGCAGCTTTTAACCTTCAGTGTCGTTTCTCCCAAAGCAGACCTAGGATTCATGTTGCTCACGCCGGATCTGCATTATGCGAACGCCGTCGAAAAGAAACTTTCCCTCTCGCTTGGCGATGACGTGCTGTCCCCGGTGTACAGCTTCTATTCGCTGACTGAGCGCAGCGAATACACCACGAGCGAGGAAGAGTATCGGGCCGGTCTAGCCAAAGAAAAGTCGCCGGAAGAAATCGATGGGCTAATGCAGGAGTTTCGCGCTCGCATGGACAAGTATTTGCGAGACCGCCTTTACCCGAACGTGGCCGATTGGCCGGTGCTCTGCTTCTATCCCATGAACAAGCGCCGAGGCGAACAGGAAAATTGGTACCGCCTCTCCTTCGAGGAACGAAAACAACTCATGTCAGGACACGCCCGGGTCGGTCGCCAATATTCGGGTCGGGTCCGCCAGCTTATTACGGGTGCAACCGGCTTGGACGATTGGGAATGGGGAGTGACGCTGCTTGCTCACGATATCTTTGAAGTGAAGTCGATCGTCTACGAGATGCGTTTTGACGAGGTGAGCGCTCGTTTTGCCGAGTTCGGCGAGTTTTTTATCGGCTTACAACTCCCACTTGATCAGTTGTTTCAGCGATTGTTGCTGTAGGGAACTCAGCGGCATTCCCTTTTTGGAGGGAGCCTCTTTTGAAGGTTGCCCATGACCTGACCCGATCGCGCAGACAAGTGTCGCGTTGCCAAATCGCTATTTAGCAGGCGGCTCCCGGAAGCTACCCAGGATGTCAAATGTTCGTCGCGGTGCCGCTCGTTCGATTCAACGTACCCA
>Ga0213876_10001899_pt1 | contig 12573 bp, 12 predicted proteins | sample BarmaccomBMRX_R9_FD_160113 | JGI IMG/M metagenome (GOLD analysis project Ga0213876, IMG submission 160113) | Root-associated microbial communities from Barbacenia macrantha in rupestrian grasslands, the National Park of Serra do Cipo, Brazil - RX_R9 | ecosystem: Host-associated > Plants > Roots...
ACGAACTTGCCGCCGGGACATTATCGTTTCGTGGTTCTGGCGAGAAACAACGACGGCCTGTGGGCGAGCCAAGGCGCGGACTTGTCGTTTCAACTGCGGCCGCACTATTATCAAACGAACTGGTTCCGGGTTTTCCTGTTAATGGCGCTGGTTGGAGTGGTGTATGCGTTCTATCGCTGGCGCGTTGAGTACGTGAGGTCGCAATTCGATGCGGTGATGGCGGAGCGCAATCGGATTGCGCGCGAGATTCACGATACTTTGGCGCAGGGCTTTGTGGCTGTTTCATTGAAGCTGGAACTTGCGCGGCGGCTGATGCGGTCGTCGTCGGAAGAAGCGGTGGAGGCGATCGAGCAGGCGCAGACGCTGGTGCAGCAGAGTCTGGGGGAGGCGCGGAGGTCGATCTGGGACTTGCGATCTGGCGCGCCGGGGGATGAGAACCTTGGATCGAAGTTGTCGAAAGTGGTGCGGCAAGCGATGGGGGATAACGCAGCGGATTTGAAGATCCATATCACAGGTGCGCAGCAAAGGCTGCCCGAGAGAGTGGAGAGCGAGCTTCTGCGCATTGGGCAGGAGGCGGTGACGAATATTACGCGGCACGCCGGTGCAACGCAGGTGAACGTGACACTTGCCTTTGATGCGAATAAGGCACGCATGACGATCTCTGACGACGGCCGAGGCTTCGCGCCCGGCGACTACGCGAACGGAATGAATGGACACTTTGGACTGCGCGGGATGCGAGAGCGAGCGAAAGAGATTCGGGGCGAGTTGACGGTCACCAGTGCGCCGGGCCATGGCACGCAAATTTGTCTGGAGCTGCCGGTCAAGTGAGCGAACCGATTCGTCTGCTGGTTGCGGATGACCATACTGTCGTGCGGCAGGGCTTGGTTGCGCTGCTGAACACCGTGAGCGGTTTCAAAGTAGTGGCGGAAGCGGCCGATGGCGCGGAGGCTGTCGAGTGTTTCGACAAACATCAGCCGGACGTGACGCTGATGGACCTGAGAATGCCGAATTTGGGCGGCGTTGAAGCGGTGAATGCAATTCGCCACAAACACCCAGCTGCGCGAATCGTGGTGCTCACTACTTTCGATGGCGACGAAGAGATCTATCGCGCGCTTCAGGCGGGTGCGAAGGGGTATCTGCTGAAGGGCATGTCGGGCGATGAATTGATCGAAGCGGTGCGCGCCGTGCACGCGGGGAAGACGCGGATTCCGGCTCCCGTTGCGGAGCGTCTAGCCGGCAGAATGGGCGGTCCGGGCCTGACCAGCCGCGAGCTGGACGTGCTAAAGGCGATCGTGGCGGGACGTAGTAATAAGGAGATCGCTCAGGATCTTGTTATTTCGGAAGCCACAGTCAAAACGCATATCAACAACATCCTGAGTAAACTCGGCGTGGCCGACCGGACGCAGGCCACCACAACTGCTCTTCAACGAGGAATCGTACAGTTACCCTAAAATGCGCAACATCACAGTTTTGACTCTTTTTGTTCTTGCAGCGCCTTGCGCGAAACCCGCAGATGCCTGGAGGCCCGCAACCGAGAGCGAATTGCGGACCGTCATTCCGTCGCGAGCCCAAGTGGAGAAGGAGCGGATCGAGACCGAGTTTCGGACGGCGTCCGGCATCACGAATGGCGAGGGGAAATTCGTCGCGGGGGTGGTGCTGATCACGGCGGGTTATGCGGCCGAAGGGAAATACTCGAACTTTCTGATTGTGCAGGCTCCGCTTAAAGTTGGGGATTTGTCGTTGCGGGCAGGAACCTATGTTTTCGGCTGGAAGCACGACACAGCGGATTCACTCAAAGTCAGCTTCTATGAATCCGATAGCGGCAAGCTGCTAGGGACTGCCGAGGCAACGCGGACCAGCCGGACGGGGCGAATTGAATCGTTTCGGATCACTCCGCCGCAGGACAAAGGACGGCTGCAGATCGGGCGCTTCGCGATTCCGTATGAGCTAGCTGCTGAAAATTGAAAGGCCGCAGCGATGATGGCGCCGCGGCCTTAGGGGTGTGTGACTTCCAAGATTGATCTAAGAATAACCGCGGTGGGGTGTTGCGGTCTTGGGCAGAAATATTGATTTTGGGGTCAATCAAAGGGTGGAGGGCTGGGGGGTGGGATGGACGACGACCTAGACGAAGTACGGCGGTCGGAATCTCGCCGTGGACGCCCTAGAACGATTTCAGAAGCGGAGAGGCGACAACTGCAACGCCAACTGGAACGCCTGTACGAGGGGACGCTACAACAGTTGATGGATTACCTAGAGAGGCTGGGAGTGGAGCCGAACTCTAAGCGGTGGAACGACGCGATAGCGGCTTGGAAGGACGATTCTTAATTTCCTCGATCACCTCGTGTCCAGCCGCGAGACGGCGCTGCCGTTCCTCGGGCGTGAGTTCCGCCAAGTGCTCCGCAAGGATAGCCGTTAGGTCGCTGACAACCTGTTCTTTGCTACGCTCTGGTTTTGTTGTCCTCGCTGATGGCATGATGTTCTGACTTTAAGCCTTTCCAGTTCATTGGTTCAACTGCATTTCTCGCTAGCTGTTAGACGCCGTTACTTGTCAAATCGGCGTCAGGGACCGGCGCTTTAGTGTGAGCATACCCCGTTTGACACCCCCCTGCGCCGTTCGCTAGACTAGTGGAGTTCGAGCTTTCGAGCAGAGAGAATTAGTCTGTCCATGCGTACCGAAGTTCCGTCCAAGCACGAGATTGTTCGTGATTGGCACGTGATTGACGCTAACGATGCGGTCCTCGGCCGAGTGGCGAGCCGCGCGGCTATGCTGCTGATGGGTAAACACAAACCCACTTACGCGCCGTCCATCGATACGGGCGATCACGTGATCATTGTCAATGCCGCCAAGGTCAAGCTGACCGGCGGTAAAGAAGGTCAAAAGATGTATCGCCGCCATACCGGTTACCCGGGTGGCCTGATCGAAACGGGCGCGCGCAAGATGCGCGAAACGCGTCCGGCGCGGATGCTGGAGTTGGCGGTTTCGGGCATGCTGCCCAAGACCAAGCTGGGGAAACAGATGTATCGCAAGCTCAAGGTGTATGCCGGTGAGCAGCATCCCCATCAGGCACAAAAGCCAACGGCATTAAGCATTTAGGCGTGCAAATAGAAGGAAAGGGATTTAGTTGCCAGCGAAGTTAGTTCAGCAATTAGCGACGGGACGGCGCAAAACCGCGACCGCGCGTGTCTTCCTGCGGCCCGGCAAGGGTCAGATCACGGTCAACAACCGGCCGTTTGAAAACTACTTTGCAAACGAGTCGGCGCGCGCCTATGTGCGCCAGCCGCTGCTCGCTGCCGAGTTGGCTGATCGATTCGACATCTTGATCCTCGCCCGTGGCGGCGGGGTCAGCGGACAGGCCGGCGCAGCCCGCCTCGGCATTGCCCGCGCATTGATTGAATTTAATTCCGAACTCCGGGGGAAGTTGAAGGGGCTCGGATTGCTTACGCGCGATGCTCGCGCACATGAGCGAAAGAAGTACGGTCAAAAGGGCGCCCGCAAGCGTTTCCAATTTTCCAAACGGTAGTACGTCTTCTCGTTCCTTATCTATTTCGCAGCAGGCGGCCGTCCGCGTCCGCCTTTTGCTCAACCCGGTGTCGCTCCCAGGTCACGCAAAATTCCGCTTTGGGCCGCGTGCATCTGCCTGCTGGTACCGGCTAACCACTGAGGACACAATTTGCCATCGATTTCGATGAAAGAATTGCTCGAAGCCGGCGTTCACTTCGGGCACCAGACCAAGCGCTGGAATCCAAAGATGAAAGAGTACATCTTCGGCGAACGGAACGGGATCTACATCATAGATCTCCAGAAAACGCTCAAGCTCTTCAAGGATGCGATGCGCTACGTCGGTGAAATGGCGGCGCAGGGCAAAACGGTTTTATTCGTCGGCACCAAGCGGCAGGCGCAGGAAGCGATTGCCGAAGAGGCGACGCGCGCCAGTCAGTTCTACGTTAATCAACGCTGGCTGGGCGGGTTGCTGACCAATATTTCGACGGTTCAGCGCTCGATCAAGCGCCTGAAGGAACTCGATTCGATGTCCGCCGATAACGCCTACGAGGGGCGCGCGAAGAAGGAAGTGGGACGGCTGGAGCGCGAGCGCAAGCACCTGCAGCAGAATCTCGCCGGCATCAAGGACATGAACGGCTTGCCCGACCTGCTGTTCGTGATCGATTCGAATAAAGAGTCGATTGCGGTGAAGGAGGCTCGTAAGCTCGGCATTCCAGTGGTAGCGGTGGTGGATACGAATTGCGATCCCGATGAAGTGGATTACGTGATCCCGGGCAACGACGATGCATTGCGCGCGATTCGGCTCTTCACGACCAAGATCGCCGACGCTGTGGTGGAAGGTAAATCGCTCGCGACTGAGACCGAGTTCGCGGGTGAGAAGATCGTCAGCGAGGACGAGGGAGCAGCCGAGCACACACCCGAAGAGTACGGCCACTATCTGGATCCCAAGTTTACCGAACAGTTGATGTCGGAGAGCCTGGCGACCAGCAGCGAGCCGGAAACGCCGCCGCGCAAGGGGCCGGGGAGCGAGGCGCCTGTCGAAGCCGAGGCCGTCACTTCCGGCGCCGCAGAGAAGTAAATTGTACGGCGGACCGGTTGGTCCGCGGGGCGGCGCGCGTGTCGCCCCATTATCTGAGCGACCACGCCCGTTGGCACCGGTCGCTCTTTGTGTGTATCAGAGGATAAAGCAAATGGCAGAAATTAGCGCACAACTAGTGAAACAGCTGCGCGAGCGCACAGGCGCCGGGATGATGGAGTGCAAGAAAGCGCTCGTCGAGGCAAATGGCGATCTGGGTGAGGCGGAGGTGATTCTTCGCAAGCGCGGTATCGCAGCCGCCACCAAGAAAGAGAGCCGTTCGACGAAACAGGGAGTGATCGCATCGCATATCGGCAACAATGGGCAAACCGGCGTGCTGGTGGAGGTCAACTGTGAGTCGGACTTTGTGGCGCGCACAGAGGATTTTCAATCGCTGACGGCGGACGTTGCGGCACACATCGCACAGACCAAGCCCAAGTACGTCCGCGCCGAAGAGGTCACCGAACAGGAGCGGGCCAACTTCAAAGCGCACGAAGCGCTGTATGAGCAGAAGTTCGTGCACGATCAGAACACGACGGTCGCGGACCTGGTTAAGACGAAGATCGCGAAACTCGGCGAGAACATTTCGGTGTCTCGCTTCACCATCTACGACGTGAGTAACAGCAGCCTGGTGGGCAGTTATATCCACACGGGCGCGCAGATCGGCGTGTTGCTTGAGGTCAATCTGAACTCGGCGGGAACTGCCGGTAAAGACGAGTTCAAAGTTCTGCTGCGCGATCTGGCGATGCAGGTTGCGGCCGCGAATCCGCAGTACGTGAGCCGTGAGCACGTACCGGCCGACGTCCTTACTAAGGAGCGGGAGATCCAACGCGAGCGCGCGTTGGGCGAAGGGAAACCCGAGAAGATGGTGGACAAGATCGCCGAAGGGCGCATGAGCAAGTTCTACGAGGAAGTGTGCTTGCTCGATCAGCCTTTCATTCGCGAGAACACCATCTCGGTTGCCGAACTGATCCGCACGGGCGGAGCGAAGCTTGGCGACAACTTTAGCATTACGCGGTTCGTTCGTTACAAGGTTGGCGATACCGGCGACGCTGCCGGGGTGGAAGCGAGCCCGCTTCCCGTCACAGTTTAAGGCCTGGCAGCGACCGATTCATGCCAGCATACCGGCGGATACTGCTCAAAATTTCGGGAGAGGCCCTGGCCGGACCTCTCTCGTTTGGCCTCGATCCCGACCGCGTGCTGGCGCTCGCTCGTGAAGTGGCTGAGGTAGCGCGCAAAGGCGTGCAGATCGGATTGGTTCTCGGAGGCGGCAACATCTTTCGGGGCGTTGCGGCGGCGGCACATGACATGGATCGCGTCACAGGCGATCACATGGGGATGCTCGCCACAGTCATCAACGGCTTGGCCTTTCAGGATGCATTGGAGCGCGAGGGCATTCCTACTCGCGTCATGACTGCGATTCAGATGCACCAGGTTGCCGAACCTTACATTCGCCGGCGCGCGATTCGTCACCTGGAGAAGGGGCGCATCGTCATCTTCGCAGCGGGCACTTCGAATCCGTATTTCTCGACCGACACGGCGGCTACTCTGCGCGGCCTCGAAATTCACGCCGAGATTATCGCCAAAGCCACCAGCGTCGATGGCGTGTACGACAAAGATCCTAAAAAATTTCCGAACGCGATCAAGTATCCCGAGGTGACGTACACAGAGGTTCTGTCAAAAGCGTTGGGCGTGATGGACGCCTCAGCCGTGGCGATGTGCCGCGACAACCACATGCCCATCACGGTTTTCGATCTCAAAGTATCCGGCAATATAATGCGTATGGCGATGGGCGAATCCATTGGCACTGTGATCCGCTAACCCCGTATATGAAACACGAACAGCAAGCAGCACCTTCCGGCAGTAGCAGCGCATTCAAGAACGCTAAAGAAATCGAAGGGAACGCCCGGCAGCGAATGGACAAGGTCCTGACGGACCTGCAACAGGAGATGGCGCACTTCCGCACGGGGCGTGCTTCGATCGGGCTCCTGGACAGCGTGCGCGTGGATTACTATGGCTCGCCGGTTCCACTGAACCAGGTGGCTCAACTGCATGTTCCCGAACCCGCGATGATCACGGTTCAACCCTGGGATACATCGCAGATCCGCGAAATAGAGAAGGCCATCCGCAACTCCGATCTCGGCCTGAATCCTTCGAACGACGGAAAGATCGTGCGCGTTCCCATCCCTCCACTCACGGAAGAGCGGCGCCGCGACCTGGCGAAGAAGCTGAGTCACCTGGCGGAAGAGCGGCGCGTGGGTCTGCGCAACATCCGGCGCGAGGCCAATGACCACTTGAAGAAGATGCTGAAAGACAAGCTCATCAGCGAGGACGACGATCGTCAGGCGCTCGAATCCATTCAGAAGCTAACGGACGCCCAGATCTCGAAGATCGACCAAGTAGCCAAGGCCAAAGAGAAAGAGATTCTCGAGTTTAAGTAAGTTGGAGTGTTGCGGCTTACGGTTGAAGAACTCGCCTCGCTTCTGACGCTGGAGGAGTTCGAATCTCTGGCCCAGCAATACATGTCGCCTGCGGCTTATGCGTATGTCGCGGGCGGGGCTGGTTCTGAGTTAACGACCGCGGATAATCGCGCAGCGTTCAACCGTATTCGCTTGAACCCGCGCGTACTCGTGGATGTTACGGGCATCGACACGAGCATCACTCTTTTCGGGCGCGAGTACGCATACCCCATCTTGCTCGCTCCTATGGGCTATCACAAGCTGGTGCATCCGGACGGTGAGATCGAAACCGTTAGAGGCGCGAATGTTGCCGAAGCGACGCTGGTGGCCGCCGCATTCTCAACTGTCTCGGTGGAAGAGATGAGTGCCGCGGCGAAGCGTCCGCTCTGGTTTCAGATGTACGTGCAGACGGACCGCGGGTTTACGAAATCGCTGATCGAGCGAGCGATTGCCGCCGGATGTGAAGCCATCTGCGTGACGGTTGACGTTCCGGTGAATGGGCCGCGCGATCGTGAGTTGCATGCGGGATTCAAACTGCCGCGCGGCGTGGAACGCGCTAATCTTGCCGGCCTTGGTTCGGCGATATCGGCCGGCGCGCACCGTCCTGTTGGGCGCAATATCTACGCTGCGACGCATGGGGCTGATGTCACGTGGAAAGACGTCGATTGGCTGCGCTCGAGTGTTGGCGGCAAGTTACTTTTGAAGGGCATCCTGCATCCCGAAGATGCCGCACTCGCGGTGAAAGTCGGGTGCGATGGCATCATCGTTTCGAATCACGGGGGCCGCAGCCTCGATACTGTGCCCGCCAGCATCGATGCCCTGCCCGCGATCACAGAGCGCATCGGGCAAAACATTCCTGTGCTGCTGGATGGGGGCGTGCGCCGCGGCATCGACGTTTTCAAGGCGCTGGCGCGGGGCGCAAAGGCGGTGATGATCGGGCGTTCCTATATGTATGGATTAGCGGTGGCCGGTTCGCTTGGTGTTGCCCGGGTTGTGGAGATCTTGCGGACGGAGTTAGAGATGACAATGGGCTTGGTTGGGTGCACGTCTCTCGAGGAGATATCGGAGCGGTTCTTGCTCTGATTGATTAGCGTTCGCACGGAAGAATGCGCGCTAAAAGCGGCACCGTAACTTTCGCGTGCCCTACGCAGTTATAGTTGCAGAGCATGGCCAGCAGACGTCCGGGAGGGAAGCTGTCGCAGCCTGCTAGCGACCGTTCCCTGGTCGAGGCTGCGCAGGCGGACCCCTCGAAGTTCGAAGCTCTCTACGAGCTTTATTTCGAACTGGTCTATCTTTTCATCCTTGGCCGCGTCCACAACCGAGCCACCGTCGAGGATCTTACGTCCGAAGTTTTTCACAAGGCGCTTGCGAATCTATCCACCTATGAATGCCGCGAGACGCCCTTTTCTGCCTGGCTCTTCCGTATCGCTTCCAACGCCATCGCCGACCAATTCAAACGCGCCAGTCGCGAACGACGCGGAACTGAGGACACGCTCGATGCGCGGGCAGACATCTCGTCAGTAGAAATGGAGTTCGTCGAGCGGCAAGCCATGTTGTCCCAACTGGTCGAAAAGCTTCCCGAACTTCAGGGCCGCGTCATAAAGAAACGCTTTTTTGAACAGCGCAGTATCAAGGAAATCGCCCAGTTGATGGGTAAAACCGAAGGATCCGTCAAACAGTTGCAGTTTCGCGCGTTGCAGACGCTGCGCCAACAGATGGAGGACCGCGATGCCTGAGCGCTCTCCTAGCGACCAACTCGATCTTGCGATCAACGCCCATCTCGCAGACGCCGAGGCGCCTCTGCCGCCGGCCCTGATCGTGGCTGAGCTCTTGCCGCTTGTTGGCTCGCTGCGTAATCTGCCCAGTCCCGAATTCAAAGCTCGTCTCAGAAACGATTTGCAAAGGAGAATATCAATGAACCGCACCGCTTCATCCTCAACGACTGTGAAGCCAACCCGCTTCCGCCGCGACGATTTCCCCAACATCGCGCCATCTTTCTTTGTCAACAACGCACCGAATTTTATAGATTTTCTGATTGCGGCCTTCGACGGCACCGAACGCATTCGCGTACCTCGGCCGGACGGGTCAATCCAGTACGCCGAAGTTGCGGTCGGGAACTCCGTGATCGAGCTCGCGGACGCGAGCCAGGAATATCCGCAGCGTTCCATGACAACACACTTGTACGTCCCAGATGCGGATGCGACCTACGGGAACGCGCTCGCGGCCGGAGCGATGGGCGTGTATGCGCCGACCGACGAACATCCTTCGGGCGATCGCTGGGGAGAGGCGAAAGACTCGTTCGGCAACACCTGGTATATCGCCACGCGCAAGGGGCCGGTTCCCGGGGCGGAGGGTTTTCTCACGGTCCAGCCGTATTTGCATCTGTCCGGTGCCCACAACATGATTCCCTTCGTCGAAGCCGCGTTCGGTGCGCATGCCACAGGTCTTCACAAGTCGCCGGGCGGCAAAGTCTTGCACGCCACTATTGAAATGTACGGCGCCACCTTCGAAATTGATGAAGCGCACGGCGAGCTTCAGCCCACGCCATCCTACCTGCATGTCTACGTGCCCGATACTGACGCCCTCTACGCACAAGCCATTTCCGCGGGTGCAAAGGGAGTTAAAGCGCCCTACACGGCTCACTATGGCGATCGTGCCGCTATCATTGCCGATCCCTTCGGCAACACCTGGTTCTTAGCCACGTATATTGGCGAAGCCGATTAAAGCGGTTCGCGTTTAGCGCGGCGGCGCGTGTGTAGGATTGGTCGAAGGTAACTGGCCGAGAACGGAATCATCGTAGCTGATTCCGTTTTTGTCCAGCAAATTGCCCAACGATCGATCGAGTGAAATGCGCGCCTTGATCCACACGCTCCGTGCGGCGACTTCCGTGGAACGAGCCTGCGCGAGATAGCTCTCCTGTTGAATCACGAGGAAGTTCGTCGACGCTCCTACGGAGAGCTTGTCGCGCTCGGCATCAACTAGCACCTCTTGATATTGGCGGCTCTGAATTGCGGCATTCAAAGCCGAGCGAGCGGTCTGCAGCGCTACTACCGAATTCTCGACTTGCTCTCGAACCTGATTTGCGAGCAACTGCGTTCGCGTCTCGGCTTGGCGCACCTGCAAGAGATCGCGCGCAGCATCTGCTTGCGCGACTTGATTCTTCAGCGGAATGTTGAACTGTATGCCCGCCTGATAAATGCGCGACAGACGCAAGCCCGCCACACCTAGATCAGTCGGCGCGGTAATGGCGCCGGTGCCCGGTGTGCCCACAGTCGTGAACGGCACCTCGGTGCTGCCACGCGTTTGGAAGTTGCCGATGAGGTCAATCTCCGGCTTCGCGGCATTGATGGAGGCCTTCAGAGCGACCTCGCCACTCTGCACCTGGAGCGACGCTTGGATCAGATCAGGCCGTGTCGAGAGCGCCTCCGAAACAAGCTCATTCAATGGGCGCAGATCGTCGCTCGTCGGAATGACGATGGCGTCGGTGGGAACAATCGGAAGATTGCCGAAGATGGGGTCGCCTGTCCCCTGCCTCGACAACTGCGATTTGAGGATGACCTCCTGCTGCTTGACCAAGCCTTCCGCCTGGATGACGGCGAGTTCGCTCGATGCCACCAGCGATTGCGCTTGCGTGAGACCAATGGGCGCGAGCGTGCCCTGCTCCACCTGTGCTTTATCGTCTTCGTAAAGCTTGCGCGCTGCCGCCAGCGTCTGCCGCTGGACGTTGACGTTCTCGTTCAAGCTGACCAGGTCGTAATAGAGACGCGATATCCCGTAAACCGTGCTGATCAACTGCTGGTAGAAAATCAATCGGGAAATCTTTTCGTTGATTTTGGAGATGCGGATGTAGCGCAAGCTGATATCTCGTCCCCGCCCGCGGAAGAGAGGTTGCGAAACGGTTACGGAAGTGTTGGGGGACGAGAACGGGTCAAGATTGCTTTGATTCGCGTAGAGTGCCTGCGCGGCGTTGTTCAAGTCGACTTCTAGCTGCGTACCATAGCTGAAGCCTTGCACGAGCGCATAGTTCGCCGTCAGGAAGTCGAGCGTGCCCGGGCTGGATGATAATGCCGATGCACCGGTGCCCGCGCCGGTCAGGAGAGTTCCGTTGGCACGCTGAAACCAGGTGTTCTGCCCGACGAACGTAGGTTCGAATGTCGGCACTGTGGGACCGGCGGCGTAGCCCGATGTTCCCTGCACCGACAAGTTGGTTTCTGTTTCGGTCAATTCATTTAGCGAGGTCAGATCATTGATGGTGGGCGTTGTTGGAGTAACGCTCGAGGCGGCGGCATTCAGCAGAGGACTGCCAGGTCCACCGACACCGGTCGGCGATTCGAAGTAGGAATAATCTATGCCGCGGAGATTGCCACCACCGGATGCGCGCAGCACCTCCGTGCGTGCGATGGACAGCTCGTAGCGTCCGACTTCCACGTCCAGATTGTTTTCAATGGCCAGTGCGATGGCGTCGTACAGCGAAAGATAGAGTGCGCCGTCATGTACCAACGATCGTGCGCGATCCGCCTGCCCTAAGTAGATTGCGGGCGCGTGCGGCGATCGATAGGGCGCAATGATGTCGAAGAAGGATGACTTCGCCGGGATATTGGCCTTCTCGGTTTTGGGATTTGCCGTGTCGTTCTCAACGTGCTGAATGACGGGCGACGTCTGCTGCTGCTGGCCCATCATCAGGACACATGTCAGGAGCGCGATGAACGCCCTCATTGCTTCGAAGTGCTCCCGGCTTTCTGCTGCTTTCCGGACTTACCGTTCTTTGAACTCTTCTGAGCGGAGTTGTCCAGTCCCTGCTCGCCATACCGTCCGCTAGCGCCTGGGCTCTTGTCACTTTGACCGCCTAATTGCGGCGGCTGTCCCTGTTTCTTGGGATACTGCGGATCGATCTTCACTCCCTCGCGAACGGAATCAGTAATCGTGGTTGCGATGACATCGCCCTGTTTCAATCCGCCGACAACTTCGGTTTGATCTCCGTAGTCGCGGCCGATGTAGATCGGCGCAAAATGCACGTAATTGTTTTCGATACGGTAGACACCACTTTTGCCGTTGCGAACCACGATTGCAGCACCGGGCACCACTAATGGCGGCTGGCCTTTGGCGTCGATAAAATTCACGACAACATACATGCCGGGCAGGAGACGCCCTCCGTGATTGCCGGCGCGCACTTCAACCAGCAGCGTACGTGTGTTTTGATCGATGGACGCAGACGTTCGCGTCACCGTGCCCTCGAAGCGCTCATTCGGCATTTCCTGAAAGAAGAGTTGCGCGCGTTGGCCGGTGCGAACTATGGAGCTGTAGGCTTCCGGAATGGAGACCAGTATTCGAAGCTGATCAATACTCGCGATGCCGAACATCTGGCCGCCCTGCGCGCCGCCGGTGGTAGGAGTGGTGGACGCGCTCAAGTTTCCGGAGGAGCCTTCGTTGTTGCCTTGGGCACCGGCTAAGGTCGTGCCGGGGCTGGACGGCGCTGAACTGACCGGGGCGCCCGATCCTTGCGCAGTGATGAGAGCGCCGACGTCTATGTTCCGTTC
>Ga0213876_10001900_pt1 | contig 12566 bp, 12 predicted proteins | sample BarmaccomBMRX_R9_FD_160113 | JGI IMG/M metagenome (GOLD analysis project Ga0213876, IMG submission 160113) | Root-associated microbial communities from Barbacenia macrantha in rupestrian grasslands, the National Park of Serra do Cipo, Brazil - RX_R9 | ecosystem: Host-associated > Plants > Roots...
TCGGTTTTAAGGTTTTTTATCACCAATGCGCGAGACTGAATGTAAGCAGAGCGAAATTCAGATATTTTGTTTAATAATAATTGTGAGGGCTCATCGTCTGCTTTTTCCTTTAGCTGTTCATACAACGCCGTTACTTCTTTGCTTTTAGCATCCAACGCCTGCAAAAGCTGATCTTTCCTCTCCGGTTGTTGTTCAATGATTGCATTTAGTAATAACGTCGTCGCGCTATTGACTTCTCTTATGACATTATTGCCAAGGGCTGTTGTTGGATAATCTTCCGTTACGATTTTGGATATTTTATCTTTGGCTTCATTGAGCCGAAAAAGAGAGTTTGCTGAAATAAAAACCATCAAAAGCAATATCACACTAAATGCCAGCAATATTTTATTTTTGATACTTAAACCTTGTGTTTGACTGTTGGTCTTAACCTTTTTCATTATTCTTTCCTTGTTAAATTTGAAGTTATGCCTCTCTGCTCCTGCAGAGGGCACTTAATACACATCGGCATGGAGGCGATTATTCTTAGTCATTGATCGTTAAAAACTAAAAAAATTACATTATTGATAGTTTTTGTCTATTGGAATTAATTCGATTGATCGATGGAATGTTGCATAAATTTAATGCAACAAATTTATTGAACGATTTGTGCTATTATTCGCAATCTGAATTGAAAAGGAGGAAGTTGGCTTTTAACCGACGAATTGCTAAGGAAATTTAAAAAGAGGCGAGCAGACGTATGAGAGGAAGCCTGACGAAGAACACAACGAGTTAACTTGCAGGACATAAGCAATTCTTGATTATCGCAGTCGATCTGACAGCGCATTGGCCTGTGTTTCGTGCTTTTCCCTCTCTTTTCTAAAATTACCTTATAAAACGCTTCTGTCAGGCGAAGCGGCTAACGCCGCAATTAGCTATTAAACTTATTTACTATTGTCAGACCGAGTTATGCGAAATACTTCCGTAGACATTATTATCGTGTCAGGAAGCCCTTTTGTTATTGTGCCAGTAAAAATATAAAAAATTATCTACTGGCATCGATTTTGGATAAGGTTAGTGAGGTGGGAATAAAGTTATTTATAAGATTTTTTGTGTCATTACCTGTTTGTGTATAAGCAGAGGTTGCGTGGTAAAATATCGAAAAGTGAATAGTTGTAATGAAACAAAAGGCAGTAAAAGCCATGGTTTTTTATAAGTTATTTCATTCATTTTTACATTAGGCAAGAGCTGACTCTGCTCCGGATGACTTTTTACCCGATGAATCTGGCAGGTGTTCGTGACTGTAAAATTGTGATATTCCTGGTTATGTACATTGTTAAATAGTCTATGGAATTCAGGGCAGAGAATGAAACGACGCTATGTCATTGCAGATGTTTTTACGGATACCCCGTTTGTTGGCAACCCCGTCGCCGTCGTCTTAGATGCACAGGGGATGAGCTCCGGGCAAATGCAGCAGATTGCCGCTGAGTTCGGCTACAGCGAAACGACGTTTGTGCTGCCGCCAGACGACAAGGCAAACACGGCGCATGTGCGCATTTTTACCCCCACGCGGGAAATTCCTTTCGCCGGGCATCCCAATGTCGGCACTGCTTTTGTACTGGCAAGCTATGCGGCGGCGAACGGCGAGACGCTGCCTGAGATATTGCAGTTTGAAGAAGCGGCGGGTCTGGTACCCGTTCGTCTGCTCAAAGACAACGGCGTGGTGAGCGGGGCCGAACTGCGGGTGCCGGAGCCGTTATCCTGCCGTTCCGAAGTGAGCCCGGAACAGGTCGCCGCCTGTCTGTCGCTGGAGACAGGCTGCATCAGCACGGCTGTGCATCAGCCGCTGGTGGCCTCGGTGGGGCTGCCATTTCTGATTGTGGAGCTGGCCTCCCGCGATGCGCTACGCCGCTGCGTACCGAATTTACAAGGTTTCCGGACTGTTCTGCCACTGGACGGCGCAGTGTCCATTTATGCCTATACCCTGGACACAACCCAGGAAGAGGATTGTGATTTGCAGGCGCGGATGTTCACGCCACGGATGACCGAAGACCCGGCGACAGGCAGTGCGACGGCTGCAGTGACGGCACTCCTGGCTTCGCTTCACGCTAAGACGACGCTCTCTTTGCGCGTCAGACAGGGTGTGGATATGGGGCGTGCCAGCCTGCTGTTGGCAGAGTATGACGCCTCGCAGGGCACACCGGTTGTGCGGGTGGGCGGCAACAGTGTGATCACGATGGAAGGGACGTTTACGCTGTGAGGTCATATCCGCCTGGCATGAGCGCGCCAGGCAGACGCTAAGCGAGAAGGGGACAGTCACCGCAGGCTGCCGCCTTCCCGATACAGACTGATGGGGCGTTACTCGTTGCCCCATTGATTGAGGAAATTCGCGACGTCATCGATACGCTTTTCACTGATACCGGCTTCGCGGGCCATCTCTTGCTGCGCTTCTTCGCTGATCTCTTCGTTATTCATTAAACGGGTGATCAGCAACTGGAAATAGTGCGCCAGGGGATCGCGTTCTTGCTCGCTCACCGGCTTCTCGCTTTCCGTCGAATACTCATCCACGATGTCATAAAATTTAAGCGGTATTTCGTTGTTCATAAGTCTTTCCCTAAGGTCTGAGCCAGTTGATGCTGCCGATGTGGTTTAGATAATAGCAGTCTTATTTTACTGCCCGAGCGAAAATTGCCGGATTAATACGGCAACGTCCAAAAGGGCAGGAAATCGTGCCGACAGGCGGCGAATGGACCGCGCACGAGGTCGGCACAGGGTCAGCCTGATGATGTCAGACTTTGAGCATTTTCACCGTGGCTTCAACGTCGATTTCATCTTCCGAGAAGATTAATGTCGAGCCCTGGAAGGTGGTGATCGCCAGTTTTTTTACCGAGCGCATTTCGCCAGGTTGCTGCGCGGATTTCGGCTTGATGTTGTTCATCAGAAGCCCCACCGACAGCACCGCATTTTCTTTATCGATCCCGGTTTCAACGGGCACTTCTTCGCTGAACACCACGAAAGACTTGATCGAGGCGAGTTTCAGGCGCTCACCTGCAATATAAATGTACTTGCTTTCCGGGATGACTTTGACCGCATACGCGGACAAGCCTTTGTTGTTGGTGGTCGGTTCGAAGGTCACTGCGGCATCTTTCTTGATAAGATCAGGGTTGGCGACCTTAATCACATGAAAGTACCGGTTTTCGCCGTTTTCATCTTTGATAAATCCAAAACCTTTATCTTTAAACCACGTTGTGATTGTTCCGTTCATCGCCATTACCGCCTGATTAATCGTTTATCTACTCAATTTTTGCAGCGCGCAGTGTAAAGCACAATGCCCGCGCAGACTACGTCTTTGGATTAAGTGTGAGTGATAAAGTTGGGGGATGTCGAGGTGATGCGCTAAAGCCTGCGATCGTGCACGTTCGGTTACCTTGACCCTCCGGGGCTGAGGGTGAGGGGAACAGACGCCCCCAGGCCTTACCGGGCGCGCCTGTCAAATTATTTGCCAAGAATAGTGTTTACCGCTGCGATGTGGCCCGGTTTATCTTTCTGGTTCGAAATGACCTGAATAATGGTGAATTTTTTGTTGGCGACAGCAATTAAGGTTGCCTGAAACACGTCAGTACCGTCCATATTGCTGGTGGCTTCAATGTGATAAACCTTCAATCCCTTGACGTTCTCCGTTTTTTCACTAACAACCTTATAAGAGGGAGAGGATTGCTTCTGCTGATCTTTAATAGATTTCAGGCCCGTGAGAAAATCATCTTCACTGGCAGCACGGGCCGCCAACGGAATTTCTTCTTCGCCAATAATGAGCACACGTTTAGCCTGCTTATTAACATACATTTTCCCAGGCGCACTGCCAGGAACAGGCTGAACCTCATAGCCCTGTAATTGGAATTCCTGCTTTCCATCCAGAAGAGAGATTGTTTCAGTCGTAGCGGCTTTTTGTTCCGTTGTCTGCACTTCGGCGGCTGATGCCACATTAACTGTACAACCCAGCGTTACGGTAAAGAATATTGCGGCTGACAGGTTAGATATATTCTTTAACTTCATTGTGAGCTCCTCATGGTGTTATTTCCTTTTTTTGAAAACGCAGGGGTAACAGCGTAGAAGCTAAGTAAGCAGGCAGCAAGGCGGGATAGCATATTCCATTTCGAATTCTTTTTTTTGCCCGATAATCCATACAAAACCACACAAATAATGGGTGGGAACATAAAGGCAGTGTCTCCTCATTCTTATTGATATGAAAAATAAGAATGCAAATTGCGAATTATCCTATTGCGAATATGGCAGGCATTGCTATCCATGGGGGATTTGTTACTTGTTGTTTTTATTGAGATAAATATAGTTTATCGCATGGATTATCCCTGGCGCTTACTCAGCAACGTCACGGGCAAACCAGATATTTCCCTGATTCTTCACTGAGCCTGAATTTAATACAGTAACCGTTATACCCATCCCAAACTGAAATTGCTGCTGAAAATAACTTTCCTGTTTCCATTACTAACAAAGGTAGGTTTACAATCAGAATGTACCATTTGTAAAATAGTGTAAGCATAGCAAGAGGGCACTTTCCTCTTTAACTTGTACATGAACTCCTTCCGGTAATCTCCGCGAAAGCAGTTTTTCCCCATTATAAACAGTGGATGAGTTAATAACGTTGAAAAGCATAACGGAATTGAAAATGGGTTATACAAAAGTACTCTTTTGGCTACTGTTAACCCTGTTTCTTATACCAGCAATCACATTAGGTTTTGCTGAGTACGGGAATAGATCACTCAATCAGGAATACACGCAATTCTTTATTGAGGATGCACAAAAACAACACCGGGATGCCGATAAACTTGCCGGGTTCCTGCAAGAGAATCCACCTTCAAGCGTTTGCGGCCCGGTTACCGAAGATCTGCTCAACTATAAAAAAGCGGTCTGCGCACCGGGGTCTGAACTCTGGCAGTTCTACATGATGGACAACGTTGCATTCTGGACGTTGATTGCCGGCTGTTTTGTACTGCTGATGATCGTGTTATTCAGCGCACTGGCCTTCAGAAACCGTAAGAGCCAGTTGTTAAGCCTGATGCTGGCACGGCCATTCCTGATGTTAGCTGGTTCACTTGAAGTCATTGTGCAAGGGGTGATGCTGGTCTGGCTCTCTTTCTGGGGAACCGCCTTCTTCACGCAAACCTACTATCCAAAACTGGTTATATTAGTCGGATTGATGGTGCTGGCGGGTATCTACTACATCATCAAAGGCATCTTTAAAAAGCTCCCGCCTGAGGAGAATATCGAAGGCGAAGTCGTGAGCCGCGAAGCCGCCCCTGCACTGTGGTCACGGATTGATGCGCTGGCTGCCAGGGTAGGAACAACCCCGCCGGACCATGTTATTGCCGGTATCGACACCAATTTCTACGTAACAGAAGCACCGCTGCGCGTTAATGACCATCTGTTAACGGGCCGCAAACTCTATGTCAGTATTCCGCTGTTGCGCCAACTGACGCTTGCGCAGGCTGATGGCGTCATGGTTCATGAACTGACTCACCTGCATGAAGGCGACACGGCATCGGGCGCGTTACTGGGGCCGAAGCTCCACCGTTTCGATCTCTATATTGCCCTGATGAGCGAGAATGTAGCCACGCTCATTGTCTACTATCCGCTGTATTTGTATCGCATGCTGTTTGAACTGGCATGGCAACGCAACAGCCGTGAACGTGAGTTCGTTGCCGATCGCAATGCCTCCGCGCTCATTTCACCTGCCGCGATCATCGAATCCCTGATCAAAGTTTCAGCGTATGCGAGTTATCGCTATGAAGTTGAGAGGGATCTCTTTGCCAACAACGCGCTGCATGAGAGTGAACTGGGGATCCGCAAAGCCATCGCCGCTGGTTTGCCTGCACATGTTAATTCGCCCGGTTTTATCAGTGCCATGCGTGAACATAATGTGCCGCATCCCTTTGATTCACATCCACCGCTGACTGAGAGGATGCGTAACGTTGGTTTTTCCGTCGAAGAAACCGCCTATGCCGCGGTGGCTGCGGAACTCCCGACGGAGAGTTGGGTCGATTTAATGCCCGTTGCCGACAACATCGAACAGCAGCTTTGGCAGAAATATGAGCGTGATTTCTCGTCTACGCATGAAGAGAGCCTGGCCTGGCGCTATCAGCCCACGGGAGAAGAAGAGACCGCACTGGTCCTTAAGTATTTCCCGAATGTTCCCTTTACGCTGAAAGACGGTTCACAGGTCGAAATCACCTGGCAGGGCATTGTGCTGCCGAAGACGGCTGAACTGCTGGACTGGGATAATGTTAAAAATATCAACGTCCTCAGAAACTTTGGCCGGGATACCTTGCACGTACAGCATGTGCAGCCGAACGCCCACGGCAAAAAACGCAGCAAAATTCCTCTGCCGGGCATGAAGAAAGAGATTGAGAGATTCAAGCAAGTGCTGGCCTGGTACTGGCACCGCCATCAGACGGTACGGTCGCTACTGCAACAACCCGAAACGGTGACTCAGCACGACGCATAATCAGTGGCTCAACCCTGTGACAGGGGTTGAGCTGTAATCGTTATTGCGCATGAGTAGTGCGTTTTTCGCTGCGTGATTAGGCAAGGCTGTCATGGGAAAACGTCAGCCTCAGGCGTTTGACCGGTCACTCAGGTCCTCGCGAGTCGGACCTTGAAAGTAGATGCTAGTTATATGGCAACTGCGCGGCTGAGTCAGCACGAAACGAATCGTTTCCCAGACCGATCGTCCATTCATCAGACGTTCTCCCATTCTGGATTGACCCTCGACAAACGCCTCTAACCCTGTAAGTTCGAAATCCGGCGGATACAGCCCGGTGACACGGATATTTTCTTCAGACAACTGCTGCGACAGTTTAGTTGTAAACCCGCTAAGCCCGTGTTTGCTGGCAAAAAAAGCGGGATGCGCAATTGAGTCCGTAAAATTCGGGACGCCGCATGAAGATATAATTGAGATAATATCAGCGCTGTCTGAACGTCTTAATCCAGGCAGCAACGCCTGAGTCAACAGGATCGAACCTGTCAGACCTGAACTGACAGTATTAATAATTTCTGTGTCAGGCTGATCGTCTAACCTCCCTGACAACCACTGAGCGGCATTGAGAATTAAAATGTCGATGGGCTTGTCTGAGGTTAAAAGCTGTGAAGAAAACTGAGAAACGGATTCAGGCCGCGATAAATCACAGATATACCCTTTTGCAATGCCGCTTTCAGCAGTGATGATGCTGCAGGTTTTTTGAATATCTTCAGCCCGCCGCGCGCAAAAATCCACCTCAACACCCTCTCGGGCCAGCCACACGCACAGCGCCAGGCCAAATCCTCCACCTCCACCGGTAATAACAGCTCTTTTACCTCTGAGCATCTCCATTCCTCTCTTTTTTAATGACTCTGTGTGGATGTAGATATACAGGAGGAGGGGGAGTGATATCTTTCCGTTAGTGCCATTTGTATAAGAGGAAGATGAATGAGCCGCACCGTAAACTGATTAATGGCGTGCCTGGGGAGTAGCAACGTCCGCGGTTGGCTCGGCGCGGTCAAACTGACTGATCTGAAGGTCTGCTATGAGCCAGAAGTGGATATCACATCAAAATCCATACTGGATGACAGCAGGTTGGGTAAACCTGTTTCCTGGACGGCTATTTTGAATTGTCTTTTTCCTCGTGTGGTTTGCAACTTTTATTGATTTGATGGATGAAATCTGGATATTTTTTGTTGAACCCACCGAAGGAAATAATCACCATGATTTTAATAAGGGCGGCAGAATCAAAAGATGTTCCCTCTCTAAAAAAGCTTTTTCTACAGTTAGGCTATCAGACAGACACTGAGAGCTTAGAACAACGTATCTGTGAGGCGCAGAGTACGCTTTGTACTTTAGTGGCTGAATTAGATAAGGAGGTTTGTGGAGTTGTTGTTATAAACTTTATCACACCTGTTCATGAAAATAGCTTATGGGCATTAATTTCAGCTCTGGTCATAGATGAGTCGTCACGTGGGGCGGGGGTAGGCCAGCAACTTCTGATTGCCTCTGAGCGCATGGCCCTCAATAAAAAATGTTCTCAGATTGAGCTTTCAAGCAGTGAAAGAAGAACCAGAGCGCACAAATTTTATGAAGATAACGGATACAAAGAAGTAAGGAAGTGCTTTGTAAAGCTCCTTGCTAATTTGCCCCAGGTTTATTAACCCTGCAGGGTGATAGCACAGTCCGCCCCTGGCATTCAGTAGTCGGTCAAGGGGCAGGCATGTCTGCTGTGAGCAATGAAGCGAACATTGGGTGTACCGTTTCGGGATAACTTATCTGGCAGGTTTCGATACTATCCCGGAACTGCCAAAGAGCATTCTGATTCCAAGTACGACCATGACAACACCTGTAAATCGCTCCTGCCATTTAATAAATGCAGGATGTTTACCTAACCAGTTTCCGAATGTTCCTGATGCCATAGCTACTGAACCCAGAGACACGATTCCAGCCAGCTTTTGAATACTGCCCAAAACAAGCAGTTGTAGCCAGACTGGTCCGACCGAGGGATCAACGAACTGAGGCAGAAAAGCAAACATGAACAGCAGGGATTTTGGGTTTGTCAGGCTGTTTAACGCACCCTCTTTAACTGCGCTCCAGGCAGAAATTCTGGCTGTTTTTCTCAGCCGGGTATCTGTGCCTGACGACGCAATCATCTTTATGCCCAACCAAATAAGATAAGAGGCACCTACCCACCTTAGGAGATCAAGCGCGAACGGCCATGCATGAACGACGGTTACTAGTCCCAGAACCAAAAAGGATACCTGTACAAATCCTGCGACGAAAACATTACCCAGAACGGTTAGCAAAGCAACACGTCTTCCCTGTCCGACTCCCCTGGCGATAGTCAGCATCATGTCGGGACCCGGTGAAATCTCCAGAAGAGTCAGAGCCATAAGGAAAGTAATAAAAGTTTCGATGGAAGGCATAATCGTTGCGTCCGGAAAAATATACCTGCTACGTTAACTCACTCTGATTAGCGCTTAAAGCGGAACTCAACGCAACGTCTGCTGGTAGCACGATGCGGACAACGTGAAATATGATCTGCAGTGACAGTCCAGTGAACGTTAGCGATTTTCCTGGCTGACGATCGATACTTTACTATCATAGCTGCGTATTCATCTACGGGAAGCGGGTTAATACTTGTCTGTCGGAGCCTGAACGAAAGGGGGCGGACAGATAACTGTTTATGACACCTCATCTTAGCTGTTGTTAAAATAACATTTATCCTCGTTATGAGATGCTACGTGTGCCAACGCTGATAAGGAGTTCAAATGTCTATTTGGCAGCCAAAGAGCCATGAAAATAGCCTTAAATTGCTACTGAAAGATATTCCTGATTGTAATTGGGCGCCTTGTATCAAGGTGGCCGTAGGTGGTTTAACCGAAGTCGCTTTTTCACGCAATTATAACCACTTACTCCTGATAATTTCCTCTTCCGGAAGAGGGGTGCTTGATTGCCTGAGTGGAAAGATTGTTGCCAGAGATTATGAAGAGTATGGAAGCTGGTACGACTCAGTTGGCCTTACATGTGCAGGTATAGGACCGCTGAGTGGTGAGACTCTTTCCATTTCAGGTCAGTGTGGCGGTGGTTTACCAATGTATAACCGGTATGGCGAGACACTGGAACGAGTGTCACCAGAGTGGCCTCTGGAAGTGTTAATCTGGTGCCCGCCGGGTAAGAGTGCATTAATTGCCTCCCATAAAGAGGGGTGTCTCAGACTGGCAAATGATTACTTTTGCTGTGTTGGTTTCTCATGGGATGGTGAGTTAATTATATCGGCAACAAGCAGTGATATTACGGTCTGGAAAAGGCAGGATTGATTAATCTGGCTACTACGTGAGGTGGACTGACCCATGCCCAACTTTTTGATACATAATAGCCATCGCAACGTCCGCTCCTGCCCCAAAGCAGTCATCTCAACTATTGGACATTCCTGGTGAGCTTCCGATTAGACAACTCTAATGAGCTTTGACAATCTATGTAACAGCAATCTTGCCCAGGGGGGCGGAGCCTTGTGCAAAGAAGAGTGTTATCCTGAAAGTCGGGATGCCAGCGAAACCAGCCTGTAATAGATGAAATTCGCGCCACAGATCTGCTCAGCGCTTCATTAGTTGTGCATTCCGGTGGCGTTCTGCCATGTAACGCCCCGGAGATGTTCCCAGTGATTTGCGAAAAAGGGTTGTAAAGCTCGGTACGCTCTCGTAGCCGAGCGAACCGGCAACCTGCTGGATCGATACTCCCTTTGCAAGCCATTCGACAGCGAGCATGATCGTCAGTTGCTGTCGCCAGCGGCCAAAACTCATCCCGGTCTGTCGGCTTATCAGACGCGCAAGCGTTCGCTCGCTGAAGCCAAGCTGCTTTGCCCAGTCGCTCAACGTTCCTCTTTCTGCCGGCGATTGAAGCATCAGGTCCGCCATCCGGCGCAAACGTGTATCGACAGGCATGGGTAAGTGAAGGTTCTCGGGCGGGGCAGTGGTGAGTTCATCGATCATCACATCAAAAAGACGGGTTTCTGCGCCACCCTGTTGGTAAAAAGCGGGAAGGTGCGCAGAGCGGATCAATAATTCGCGCAGCAGAGGCGTTACCGATATGGCACAGCACGTCGCAGGCAAGCCCGCCGCTAAGTCTGACGCAATGAACGTGTTGTACCCCTCCAGGCCACCCGCAGCCTTGAGACTGTGAGCGATCTCTCCGGGTATCCACATCGCGCTGCCCGGCGGCACAATCCATAGTCCTCCGGCAACCTCACAGCTCAGCGCGCCCTTTTGCACAAACATGACCTGCCCTTTCTGGTGGGCATGCGCTTCCAGCTCAAACCCATTCAGGTCAGTGAGGAGAAAGCCCATTGTCACAATTGGGCGAGGGAGCGTGTCCGGGTCGATCCAGTCGGCACCGGCCAGCGACTGATTAAGTATTGGCATACCACCATTATGCTCAGACGTCTCGCTATGTGGCAAGATCGAATAATAATTTGTCATTTCTTCGCAATGACGACCAGTTGCCAAGTCTTTATAGTCCCTTTTGTGGCAGACGCATTTTCTCTCTGGAGGAAATCCCGTAAGCAAATGCTGACCAGCCGGTGATCAGAATGATGGACTCACTAAACAAATCGACGCACGTGAAACGGTTCGTCAGTGGCCTCACTTTTCCAGATTATCCAAAACAGCGCCTTCGCCACACGATCTGCCCCGAACCAAAAAGGAACAACCATCATGCCTGAACAAAACAGCACTTTACGCGGCGACTACTCGACAGCGCGTCTTACCCAGCGTTACCGCTTTGCCGATCCGAATATGGATTTATTCTTCCTCGGCGCGTTGGGCTGGGGGCCGACGGGCGGGCTTTCGGTGGGCGAAGCCTTTCATATCGCGTCGCACATCGAGGACGGTAACCCTGACACCTGGACACAGGCCTTCGAGCGGCAAGGCGAGGTGCTCGCAGCACAGGCAGAGCGCTGGGCCGGACAGGGCGTAATGCGCGTAGCCGGTGAAACCCGTCTTAAAGCGTTTGCCTGCTACCGTTCAGCGTGGCAGTTCGTCCTGCCGGGCGCATATTTTTCGGCTTTGTTTCGCAAAGGCCAGGAGTTGTTCGATCAGGCCATGCAAGAGTTGGGCTTACCGACAACGCGCTTTGAGGTCGCTTATTCCGGCGGCAAATTGCCGGGCCATTTTTTCCCTGCAAACGACCAGGCAGCACCGACAATCCTGATTATCGGTGGCGCGGATACCTGCCATGAGGACCGTTTCCTGTCACAGGGGCGCTATTATCTGGAACGCGGCTATGCGGTTGCTCTGGTCGATCTGCCGGGGCAGGGGTTGGTGGCAGAACAGAGCTTGTACTGGGAAGCTGAAATCGAACGACCGATCGGTGCAGTGATCGATACTCTGATTTCCCGTTTCGGCGTGAATACACAGAAGCTGGCTATGCTCGGCATGAGCCTTGGAGGCTATTTCGCCTGCCGTGCGGCAGCGGAAGAGCCACGTCTTGCGGCCATTGTCGCGACACCCGCGCTCTCACGTCCCGAAGAATTATTCATTGCCGCCGCCGGAGCAACGAAGAAAGAAACGCACACTCCATCGGAAGCAGCCCACCGCAATATGCAAGTTCTGCTCTGGAAGGCTGGCGTCGATAACCTGACAGCCCTGGCCGATAAGTGGCAAAGCGCCACCGCCGCTCCCGCGAAGGTTAATGTTCCCTTTTTCACTGTTGTTGGCGGCCAGGAGGGCGCCGTATGGAAGCAGCAGAGCATCGAATGGCACAACGCCATTCCGTCGGCAAATAAGCGATTAACGATGCTGGATGCAGAAACGGGCGCTGACGCCCATTGTCAGGGCAACAATCCCCTGCGCCTTGTGCAGGAGGTGGATGCCTGGTTGCGTGAGGTTTTGTGACAGCAAACTTGCCGGGGGTCACAACCAGAAAAAGTCAGATTGTAAGCACACCTGTTTTAGTTCCACGCACTTTTTGAGAGTTCCGGTTTTTCAGCCATCAGCCGGTACTCTTCCGGCGTCAGGTTGTTCAGGGATTCATGAGGCCGCTCGTTGTTATATTCCAT
>Ga0213876_10001901_pt1 | contig 12562 bp, 11 predicted proteins | sample BarmaccomBMRX_R9_FD_160113 | JGI IMG/M metagenome (GOLD analysis project Ga0213876, IMG submission 160113) | Root-associated microbial communities from Barbacenia macrantha in rupestrian grasslands, the National Park of Serra do Cipo, Brazil - RX_R9 | ecosystem: Host-associated > Plants > Roots...
TCCAGATCGCCGCTCATGAGGAGGCCTTCGGACTCGACAGGCTGTACGCACTTTGCCAAGTCGCGCGGCGCCTGCTCGACCCCTTCAAGATCGGCCGGATCATCGCGCGGCCCTTCGTGGGCAGCTCGAGCGAGGATTTCACGCGGACCTACAACCGGCGCGACTTCTCCGTTCCGCCGCCGGAGGACACCATTCTCGACATCGCCGCGGCCGACAATCGCGACATCGTATCGGTCGGCAAGATCGACGACATCTTCGCGCATCGCGCGACCGGGCGGAACAAAAAGGGCGCCGGCAATGACGCCCTGCTCGATTGCACGCTGCACGGTTTCGAGCACCTCGCCGATGGCGGACTGTTGTTCGCGAACTTCATCGATTTCGACACTATCTATGGCCATCGCCGCGACATTGCCGGCTATGCGGCGGCGCTGGAAGCCTTCGACACGCGCCTTCCCGAGCTGCTGGCGCGGCTGAAGCGGGACGATCTGCTCGTCATCACCGCCGATCACGGCTGTGATCCGACCTGGCGCGGCACCGACCACACGCGCGAGCAGGTGCCGATACTCATGTCGAGGGCAAGGGTCACATCCCGCGTCGGCCAGCGCTTCGGCTTTGCCGACGTCGCCGCAACCGTCGCACGCCATCTGGAGCTGCGGCCTCCGCGTCATGGCGCGCCGTTCTGATGCGAAGCGCGCCACGGGATTCACTCAGGTTATTGATCTAGGTTAGGCAAACTTTTGTTTGTACGTGTTTGTACGGACGCTTGAAAGGAACGAACATTCGTTGCGCCGCTTCTACCACAGGAGGGACAAGCGCAGGTCTGCAATTGGTGCCGATAATCGCCCGGACCGAACGCTTTGGCTTCAGACACCGGCGGCAGCTGACCGCCGCAGCGTGGGAAGGAGAGCCGGCGAATGAAACGGGTTCTGATTACGGGAGGTGCCGGATTTATCGGCTCGCATGCGGCAGACGTCCTGCTCGCCGCGGGTTACGAGGTCAGGCTGCTCGACAATCTCTCTCCGCAAGTTCACGGATCCTACCGTCGGCGTCCCTCCTATCTGAACGCTGATGCGGAACTGATCGTCGGCGACGTCACCGACGCGTTCGCGGTGGAGCGTTCGCTGCGCGGCGTCGACATGCTGATCCATCTTGCCGCCGCCGTCGGCGTTGGCCAGAGCATGTACGAAATCGCATCCTATGTCAGGACCAACGAGCTTGGGACCGCGGTGCTGCTGCAGGTGCTGGCGAAGCATCCCGTCGAACGCCTCGTGGTTGCCTCCTCGATGAGCGTGTACGGCGAAGGATCCTGCCGCGGTGCGGACGGCACGATGCTGTCGCCGGACGAGCGCTCGGCTGGCCAGTTGAAACGGGCCGAATGGGAACTGCTCGATGCCGATGGACGCGCCCTGGAGCCGGTGCCGACGGCCGAAACCAAGCCGCCTTCGCTGAGCTCGATCTATGCGCTGAACAAATTCGCGCAGGAGCGGATGTGCCTGATCACCGGCAAAGCCTACGGCATTCCGACCGTCGGCTTGCGCTTTTTCAATGTATTTGGGCCGCGTCAGGCGCTGTCAAATCCCTACACCGGCGTGCTGGCGATCTTCGCCGCGCGCCTTCTCAACGCCCGCTCGCCGCTGGTGTTCGAGGACGGGCTGCAACGGCGCGACTTCGTCCATGTCCGCGACGTGGCACGTGCCTGCCTGCTTGCACTCGAGACGCACCACACTGGCGACGTCTACAACGTCGGTTCGGGCCAAAGCCGCTCGATCTTGTCCGTCGCGCATGATCTTGCGCGGGTCATGGGCTGTCCGGCGATCACCCCGACCATTACGGGAAAATACCGCGCCGGCGACATCCGCCACTGCTTCGCGGATCTCGGCAAGAGCCGCGCCCGTCTCGGCTTCGCGCCACAAGTCACGTTCGAGGACGGCCTCGATGAGCTCGCCGGCTATCTGGCCGATCAGATCGCCGACGACCAGGCGGAAAGGGCGAGTGACGAACTGATGCGCAGGGGACTGGTTGCATGATGATGGCAAACCCAGACAGCAGGCCGATCCTGATCACCGGCGGATGCGGCTTCATCGGCTGCAATCTTGCGGACCGGCTCGCCGCGCGCGGCGATCGCATCATCGTGCTCGACAATCTCGCGCGTGCCGGCATCCGGGACAATGCGCAGTGGCTGAAATCGCGGCACCGCGATCGTGTCGACATCATGGTTGGCGACGTCCGCGATCCGATCACCGTGATCGACAGCGTTCGCGATGTCCGGGCCGTGCTGCATCTGGCGGGCCAGGTTGCGGTCACCGACAGCCTCGAAGACCCACTCGGCGATTTCGAGATCAACGCGCGCGGTACCGTCAACGTGCTGGAAGCGGTTCGGCTGCACAACCGCACGGCGCCTGTGCTTTTCGCATCCACCAACAAGGTCTACGGCCGCCTGCTGGAAAATTCGTCGATCGAACGCGTGGGCTGCCGCTACGCGCCGCGGAGCCCCGCACTTGCAAACGGCGTGTCCGAGGCCGCGCCACTCGATTTTTACAGCCCCTATGGCTGTTCAAAGGGAGCGGCGGATCAATATGTCCGCGATTATGCGCGGGTCTTCGGGTTGCGGACGGCGGTGCTGCGCATGAGCTGCATCTACGGCCCCAGGCAGTTCGGCACCGAGGATCAGGGCTGGATCGCGCATTTCCTGCTTTCGGCGTTGCGGGGCGAGCCACTTACGATATTTGGCGACGGCTGCCAGGTTCGCGACGCCCTCCATGTCAGCGATGCCGCGGAGGCCTGGATCACCGTTCTCGACAATATCGAGCGCGCCGCGGGCTGCGTGTTCAATCTCGGCGGCGGTCCTTCGAATGCGGTCAGCCTGCTCGAACTGATCGACCACATCTCGGAGCTTTGCGGCATCCATGTCCGGCACAGTTTCGCCGATTGGCGGCCCGGCGATCAGCCCTGGTATGTCAGCGACACCAGCGCGCTGTCCGCCGCCTTCGGCTGGAAGCCCCGGACCGTCCTGCGCGACGGGCTCGGCTCGTTGCACCAGTGGCTCGAAAGCCGCTTTGGACTGTCGCTCGGGAAACGCGAGGCGCTCGCATGACGCGTGTTGCCCTGATCAATCCGAACTGGAAGTTCGACGGCAGCATTTATTTCGGATGCCGCTCGCCGCATCTGCCCCTGGAGCTCGGCATAACTCAGCATCATCTTGCGCAGGCCGGCCATCCGACACTGCTGCTGGACGCCCACATGTTCGATCTCGCTCTTTCCGACGTCGAGTCCGAACTGCGCGCTTTCCGCCCCGACCTCGTCGTGGTGACGACCGCGCCCACCTATCTGTTCTGGCGCTGCGCACCACCCGAGCTGCGCGTCCCGCAGCAGCTTGCCCATGCGCTAGGTGGCCTCGCGACGCTCATCGCCGTCGGCCCGCACGGGTCGACGACACCCCGGACCGCGCTGAGAAAGCTCGCGGCCGACATCGTCGTGATGGGCGAGTGCGAACATGCGCTGCTGCGCATTGCCAACGGCGAACGCGAATTCGCCGGCCTTGCCTGGCGCGATGGCGAGGCAATCCGTGTCACTGGTGGTCCGCAAGCCGTCGATTTCGCCGCTCAGCCGCCACTGGTCTGGCCGGCGGAGATGATCCGCCGTCACCATCATCACCATCACCGGTTCGAAGCCGAGCCGGTCGGTCCGGGTGCGGAGGTCGAGGCGTCGCGCGGCTGTCCCTACAGCTGCACCTTTTGCGCGAAAGAGAATTTTCGCAACCATTATCGCAAGCGTCCCGTCGATTCGATCCTCCAGGAAGTCGATAGCCTGCGTCGCCAGCAGGTCGAATATGTCTATTTCGTCGACGAAATTTTTCTGCCGAACACGGAGTTGCTCGAGGGACTGACCTCGCGCGGGCTCAAATTTGGCATTCAGACCCGGATCGACCTGTGGAAGCCGGCCATGCTGGAACTGCTCGGCCGCGCCGGCTGCGTCTCGATCGAAGCCGGCGTCGAGAGCCTGACGCCGGAGGGACGGGCGGCGCTTGCCAAGAACTGCAGGATGAGCACCGACGCACTTGCCGACCGCCTCGTCGAAGCGTGCCGCCACGTTCCGTTCGTGCAGGCCAACCTGATCGAGATGCCGCAGGATGACGATCCCTCCGTGCAGCGATGGCGGGCCCGCATGCAGGACGCCGGCGTCTGGGCCAACGATCCGGTCCCGCTGTTTCCTTATCCGGGTTCCCCTGATTACCGAAAGCTCTGGGGCGAGCCGGACGACTTCGCCTGGGAACGGGCTCATCATCATTACCTTTCGATGTTCGACCAGTTCAGCGACGTGCAGGAAGGACGTCCGATGCCGTTGAACGCCTTGGAACTGCAGGTCGCCTGATGAAGCATCTGTTCGACATGAAGATCCTCATGACGGCCGATGCGGTGGGCGGGGTGTGGACCTACGCGACCACGCTCTGTTCGGCGCTCGCGGAAAACGGCGCGGACGTCTATTTGGTCACGCTCGGACCGAAGCCACGCGCCGATCAGCGGACCGCGCTTGGCGATTCCGGGGTGAAGCTGATCGAGACCGATCTCGCGCTCGAATGGCAGGATCCCGACGGCAACGACCTGCCTGCGGCACGACGCTGTCTTGCCGATCTCGAGCGCCGGATTCGGCCTGACATCGTCCATCTCAACAGCTTTCGCGAGGCGAATTTCGAATGGCAGGCGTCCGTTGTCCTCGCGGCCCATTCCTGCGTGAACTCCTGGGCGCGGGCCTGCGATGACACCGATTGGCTCTGCGATCCGCAATGGCAGCACTACACACGGTTGGCCGTGCAAGGGCTGAACAGCGCGCGAGTCTGGGTCTCCCCTACCGCCGCTTTTCGCGATGTGGTTCATGAGATCTATCGGCCTGCCACGCCGGGTCACGTGGTCTGGAACGGCATCGGTCCGTCCGCTCCTTCCTTGCCGGAGAAGTCGGCCTTCATCCTCGCTGCGGGACGGATGTGGGACGCGGCCAAGAACCTTCGGACGCTGGCCGAGGCCGCACGCGAGCTCGCCTGGCCCGTGCTCGTCGCCGGACCCGGCGCGATCGAGGAGCCGGTGGGCGGTGTCCTGTTGGGAAATCTGACGCGTACCGAGCTGCAAAAGCGGATGCAGCGTGCAGCAGTTTTCGCAAGCCCCGCCCTGTACGAGCCGTTTGGATTGTCCGTGCTCGAGGCCGCAGCCGCGGGCTGCGCACTGGTGCTGTCCGAGATCGCGACCTTTCGCGAGCTGTGGACCGGCGCGGCCATATTCGTTGATCCGACCGATCGTGGCGCGCTGCATGATGCGCTCGCCGAGATGTGCGCCGACGATCGGCGACGCGCACAATTGCAGCGTGCCGCCCGCGAACGCTCGCATCGCTACTCCATTGCGCGCATGGTCGATGCGTATGCGACCATCTACCAGGACCTGCTCGCCTCCGGTCAGGCTGCGTCCCACCCCCTTGCCGCCGAGGTCTGTGCATGAGGTGCGTGTTGTTCTATCATGCGTTTACGTCCTGCTGGAACAACGGCAATGCGCATTTCCTGCGCGGCGTCGCGCGCGAGCTGCATGCCCTCGGCCACGACGTCGTCGTCTATGAACCGGCCGACGGATGGAGCCGCCTGAACGCGATCCAGGACGGCGGCACGGAGGTGCTCGCCCAAGTGCCGCAGCTCTTTCCCGGCATCGATATCAGAGCATATGACGGCTCGCTCGATCTCGACGAAGCCCTCGATGCCGCCGATCTGGTCGTGGTCCATGAGTGGAATTCGCCAGATCTCGTCCGGCGAATCGGCCGCCGGCGCGCGCAGGGCGGCAGTTTTGCACTGCTCTTTCACGACACCCACCATCGCGCCATCACCGCGCCCGAACAAGTCGAACAGTTCGATCTGGATGGCTTCGATGGCGTGCTCGCCTTCGGCGAGGTGTTGCGACTGATCTATCTTCGGATGGGATGGGCGAACAGGGCCTTCACGTGGCACGAGGCGGCGGACACGAAATTGTACCATCCACTGCCGCGGATCGAGCGCCAGCACGACGTCGTCTGGATTGGAAATTGGGGGGACGGCGAGCGCGGCGCGGAGCTGGTCGACTATCTCATCAATCCGACCGTTGCGCTCGGCCTGCAGACCCGGATCTATGGTGTCCGCTACCCTCTCGTCGCCCTGCGCAGCATCGCAGCCGCAAACATCCAATTCGGCGGATGGCTGCCGGCGCACCTCGCGCCGGAGGCATTTGCCGCGGCCCGCGCAACAGTCCATGTTCCCCGCGCCCCCTATGCCCGCGCGCTGCCCGGGATTCCCACGATCCGGCTGTTCGAGGCGATGGCTTGCGGAATCCCGCTGGTTTCCGCTCCATGGGACGACGTCGAAGAATTGTTTCCGCCCGGCAGCTATCTGCGCGCGGCCGATCCGGCGCAGATGACGCGCGCATTGCAACTGCTGCGCGACGATCCGGAACTGGCGTCCGCGACTGCCGAAGCCGGATTGCAAACCGTATTGACACACCACACCTGCGCCCACCGCGTGCTGGAGCTTCTCGATATCGTCGAGCAGATCCGGGGCGTGCGACTGAGCGCAACACAGGCCGAATATGAGGGAGCGGCGTCATGAAGATCTGCTTCTTCGGCTCGAGCCTGGTCTCCTCCTACTGGAACGGCGCTGCCACCTACTATCGCGGCCTGCTCAAGGAGATCGCTGCGCTCGGCCACGACATCACGTTCTATGAACCCGACGCCTTCGAACGGCAGGCGCATCGCGACATCGCCGATCCCTCGTGGGCCAGGGTCGTGGTCTATCCGGCCACCGACGCCGGCTGGCAAAGCGCGCTGGAGAACGCCGCGCGATCCGCTGATATCCTGGTCAAGGCGAGCGGCGTCGGCGTGTTCGATACCGAGCTGGAAAAGGCCGTGGCCGTGGGCTCGAAGGCGATCCGGATCTTTTGGGACGTGGATGCCCCGGCGACACTCGACGCTATCGCTGCCAATCCGCGTCATCATCTGCGTCAATGCTTGCCTCACTACGACATTGTCCTGACCTATGGCGGCGGCGAGCCGGTCGCCTCGGCCTATCGGACCGCCGGCGCCCGCGACTGCATCCCGATCTACAACGCGCTCGATCCGGCGACACATTTTCCCGTGCCGCCGCAGGCGCGGTTCACCTGCGACCTCAGCCTGCTCGCCAATCGCCTGCCCGACCGCGAAGCGCGGATCGACCGCTTTTTCATGGCGGTCGCAGAACGCCGCCCTTCGAAAGCTTTCGTGCTCGGCGGCTCCGGCTGGGAGACCAAGCCAATGCCGTTCAACATCCGCGCAGCGGGTCACGTGGGAACGGCGGATCATAACGCCTTCTTTGCCTCCGCGCTCGCCACCCTGAATGTCAATCGCGACAGCATGGCGAGGTTTGGCTTCTCACCGCCGACGCGGATTTTTGAAGCGGTCGGCGCGGGAGCCTGCGTGATCACCGACGCGTGGGACGGCATCGCGCATTTTCTCGACCCGGGCGACGAGGTCCTGGTGGCGTCGGACGGAGCCGAAGTCGCTGACCTGCTCGATCATCTCAACACCGAGCGCGCGCGCGAGATCGCTCGGCGCGCGCGGCGCCGGATCCTGGCCCGCCACACCTATCATCACCGCGCCCTTCAATTTCAAAACCTGCTCACCGGCATGAGCATGAGAACAGAGGCTGCCGAATGAAACTCAGCGTCGTCGTCATCGGACTCTCGGTCACCTCCTCCTGGGGCAATGGCCACGCCGCGACCTACCGCGCCCTGCTCGCAGCACTCGCGCGGCGCGGCCACAGCGTCACGTTCCTCGAACGCGACGCGCCGTGGTACCGCGATCATCGCGATCTGACCGAGCCGCAGGGCTGGAACGTAAAACTCTATCACTCGCTTGCGGACCTGCCGCGGCTGTTCGGATCCCTGATCCGCGATGCCAATCTGGTCATGATCGGCTCCTACGTGCCCGATGGCATCGCCATTGCCGATTGGGTGACGAGCCACGCGCAGGGCGTCACCGCATTTTACGACATCGACACGCCCGTCACACTGACCGGCCTCGATCAGGGAGGGATTGAGTACATTTCGGCCGCGCTGATTCCTCGCTTCGATCTGTACCTTTCGTTCGCAGGTGGCCCGGTGCCCGGGATCATCGAGGATGTCTATGGCAGTCCACTGGCGCGCGCGCTCTATTGCAGCGCCGATCTGGAACCCGTTACGCAGCGGCCCCGTGAGACCAGATGGTCGCTGGGCTATCTCGGCACCTATAGCGAAGATCGTCAGCCGCAATTGCAGAAGCTCCTGCTCGATCCGGCGCGGGCGCTCGGGGCGGACCGATTTGTCGTTGCGGGGTCGAAATATCCCGAGGACCTGGTTTGGCCGGCCAATGTGGAACGCATCGAGCATCTGGCGCCGTCCGATCATGCGCGGTTTTACGCGGACCAGCGATACACGCTGAACGTCACGCGCGCCGACATGCGGGCGCTGGGATTTTCTCCCAGCGTGCGCTTGTTCGAAGCTGCCGCATGCGGCACACCGATCATCTCGGACCGTTGGCCCGGCATCGAAACCATCCTCGAACCCTCGACCGAAATGCTGCTCGCCTCCGGTCCCGACGAGGTCATCCAGATCCTAAGCGACCTGCCCGAGGACAGACGGCTCTCGATCGCGGACAACGCACGCCGGCGGATCGCGCGCGATCACACGCCCGGTCATCGTGCGCAGCAACTGGAGACCCATTATCTCGAAGCGATCGCCAGGCGTCGCAGCAGCACACGAAAACAATCGACGAGCCACGCAATCTTTGCGACCGAGATGTCCTCATGACGGTACAATTTTCCATCGCCCACGCGCGCTCCGGCCGGCCGGTCCACCGCAATCTCATCACTGGAGGCGCCGGCTTCATCGGCTCGCATCTGTGCGATCTGCTGCTGCAGCGAGGCGACGCCGTCATCTGCGCCGACAACCTTTCGACCAGCTCGATGCGCAATGTCCGGCCGCTGCTCAACCATCCGAATTTTCAGTTCATCGAGCACGACATCCGCCAGCCGCTGCACATCGATGGCAGCATCGACCGTATCTACAATCTCGCCTGTCCGGCTTCCCCGAGACACTACCAGCGCGATCCGATCGGCACGATGAAAACCAACGTGCTTGGCGCACTGAATCTGCTCGAACTCTCCCGCAAAAAGTCCTGCCGGTTTCTGCAAGCCTCGACCAGCGAGGTCTATGGCGATCCGGAAATCCACCCGCAGCCCGAATCCTATGCCGGCAGCGTCAGCACGACCGGGCCGCGCGCCTGCTATGACGAAGGCAAGCGCGCCGCCGAGACGCTGATCTTCGACTATCGCCGCGTCTACGGACTGGAGGTGAAGGTCGCGCGCATCTTCAACACCTATGGGCCGCGCATGCTCGAGGATGACGGCCGCGTCGTTTCCAATTTCATCGTTCAGGCCTTGCACGGCCGGCCGATCACGATCTACGGAACCGGCAAGCAGACCAGAAGCTTCTGCTTCGTCGATGACCTGGTCCGCGGCCTGGAAAAGCTGATGGAATCGCCACCTGCGGTCACGGGCCCGTTCAATCTCGGCAATCCGCATGAAATCACCATCGAAGCCATTGCACGCGAGGTGCTGGCCTGCACCAATTCGCTCTCGCGGCTCCAATTCAAGCCGCTGCCGCAGGATGATCCGAAACGGCGCAAGCCGGTGATCGCGGCGGCCGAGCAATGGCTCGGATGGCGCCCCCGCGTCACGCTCAAGGACGGGCTGGCGGCGACGGTCGCCTATTTCACGCTTCGCATGGCCGACCGCGCGGCTTCCGCACCCAGCGGTGGCAGCACACGAAAGGTCCGACGATTTTCGCCGAATCCACTCAATCTCGCACACGAAAGATAGCCACAGGACATTCAAGATGCGCATTGCGGTGATCGGCTAGCGACGAAGTCGAATACCTGATGCGCAGCCTGCGGCCACAGCTCGACTGCGATGTTGCCTCCAATCCGGGTCAAATGAACGGCTTGCCGCCGGTGACGGCAACCGTGGTCCCCGACGTGTAGCTCGAAAGCGGATCGGCGAGCATCACATAAGCGGTTGCGAGTTCGACCGGTTGGCCGGCCCGTTTCATCGGGACCTGCGTTCCGAAATTCTTGACGGCCTGTTCCGGCATCGTCGAGGGAATGAGCGGCGTCCATATCGGCCCTGGCGCGACGGCATTGGCGCGGATGCCCTTGTCGGCTAGCATCTGCGCAAGCCCTCCGGTGAAATTCTGGATCGCGCCCTTGGTCGTGGCATAGGCCAGCAATATGGGATTGGGCATGTCGGAATTCACCGAGGCGGTGTTGATGATGGCGCTGCCCGGCTTCATGTGAGGTACCGCCGCCTTGGTCAGGTAGAACATCGCATGGATGTTCGTCCGGAAGGTCGCCTCCCATTCCTCGTCGCTGATGTCTGTGATCTCCTTGAAGGTCGCCTGATGCGCGGCATTGTTCACCAGAATGTCGACCCCGCCGAGTTCGTCGACCGCACGTTGAACGACCGCGCGACAATGATCCGGATCCTGCAGATCACCGGGGACCAGGACCACCTTGCGGCCTTCCTGCTCGATCAGTTCCTCGACTTCGCTGGCATCCTCGTTCTCGTTCAGATAGGCGATCAGGATGTCTGCGCCTTCGCGCGCGTACGCGATTGCGACCGCCCGCCCGATCCCGCTGTCGCCGCCGGTGATGATCGCCTTCTTGCCGCTCAGCCGGCCCGATCCCCTGTAAGTTGTCTCGCCGTGATCCGGGCGCGGATTCATTTTTGAGGTCGAGCCGGGCATCGGTTGAGTCTGGCCCGGAAATGGCGGTTTCGGAAATTCATTTTGCATCTCGACCTCCACCGGTCGCAGTCTGATTCTGTTTGCGCCATGCGGCGCTTCACTGTTCAGCGCCCCTGCGTATGCTGGCCTCCGGGCCGCGAAATCTCGTGCAGCGAGGCTGCGGTCGCATCGCCGGCCTGGCTGCGCGCGATGTCGCCCAGCGAGATGATGCCGACCAGCCGCTTCTGGCGATTGAGCACCGGCAGCCGCCTCACCTGAATGTCGCCCATGTTCCAGGATACCTGCTCGAGTTCCTCGTCATCAAAGCAGTACTTTACGTCCTCCGTCATGACTTCGCCGATCCTGGTGTCCGGCCCGCGGCCATTGCCGACCGCGCGGATGGCGATGTCCCGATCCGAAATCATTCCGACCAGACGGTCACCCTGGGCAACCGGTAGCAGCCCGACATCGAGCTCGGCCATCGCTTCCGCGGCGTCCCTCACCGTGTCCTCCGGCGTGCAAAGTTGAACGACGCCCGTCATCGCATCAGCAACCTTCATCGCAATCCTCCACTTTCGACCAGTTCCGCCTTCAACCGCGTTCGCCCTTCAACCGCGAGGCAAGTCCGGAAACCACCGCGCTCGACGGCGCTTCAATGCGTGTCCGATTCATGCCACTTCTCGAGGTCGGGCTTTGGCGCGCCCTTCGGACTCTGTTCCTTCTCGACCGGCTTCTTCCAAGGCTCGTCGGTCTGCCTGAAGTTGCGCTTGTCCGATCGCTCGCGCGGATCCTCATTCGGTTTCTCCCGGCTCATGGCCAGCCTCCTTTCGCCCCGTCGTTTCTCACGTTGCGTCCATCAACCGCTCGCTCCATGGCTCCGTTCCTCTACGTCCTAGCGGTTTCGTAACGGCCGGCGAACCCCTGCCTGTTCCCTGTGGCGGAACAGGAAAGGTCCCACAGTTCGTCATCCTGCCTTCAAGATGCGGACGCTCCGCGCCGCAATGGCAATGCCTGAACCCTCCGGGCGGACTTCTTCCCCGTTCAGCAAATCGACGAATGTCCTCGCCTGCGTCGACCCGGCAGCATCGCCCCCCAGCGCCACAACAGCCGGCTTCGCGCCATAGTTCAGGATCACCAGAATGCTGTCAGATGGTTTTTTGCCCGGTCTGACATAGGCAAGTACGTTCTGCTCCGGTGCGACATCGAGCAGGCGGATATCGCGCGATCGCAAGGCGGGGTGGTCGCGCCGCAGCGCGATCAACCGCTGGTACCAGCCGCGCAGGTGGTCAACGTCTTCCCACATGATCGGCCCAAAGCCCTTGTATGGCTCATAGGCTGCGCCGATTTCTTCTCCGGTGTACAGGCAGGGAATTCCCGGCAGCGTAAGCAGCATGGCCGCGGCGATGCGCGTCCGATCAAGGCCGTAGCGCGAACGGAAACGCGGCCCGGTATCATTGTTTTCGAGGAAGCGGAAGACGAGAGCCGCGGAAGTTGAGGTCTCGATCGCGGAACGCAGCTCGCGCGCCGTATTCGCTTCGTCATCGAATGGCTTTTGCCAGGCCCATTCGCCAAGCTTGTCGGTCCAGTCGTAGGCGGCATCAAACCCGTGCCGGCCGTAATAGCGATCGCGCGCGGACGCTTCTGCGAGCAGCAGCAGATCGGGTTTGATGCGCTTCAATTCGGCGCGCCAGCGTGGCCAGAACTCCGGCGCGCGCTGCCTCGGCCCCCAGGCAGCATCAACCCGAAAACCGTCCACATCGAATTCT
>Ga0213876_10001902_pt1 | contig 12559 bp, 11 predicted proteins | sample BarmaccomBMRX_R9_FD_160113 | JGI IMG/M metagenome (GOLD analysis project Ga0213876, IMG submission 160113) | Root-associated microbial communities from Barbacenia macrantha in rupestrian grasslands, the National Park of Serra do Cipo, Brazil - RX_R9 | ecosystem: Host-associated > Plants > Roots...
CGTGGTTGCCGCGAGCCATGATGATGGACATGTCGGCCAGCGCAGTGGGCCTCTCAGATTTCATCGACGCATCGCCGTCGCCGTTTCATGTCTGCGCGACGGTGGCCCGTCGGCTGCTCGACGCCGAATACACCGAACTCGCCGAAGCCGACCGCTGGCCGGCCCGCCCGGGCCGATACTTCACCGTCCGCTCGGGCTCGCTTGTGGCCTGGAACGGCGAGAGGCCGGACGGCGCTTTCCGGATTGTCGGTGCGCACACCGACAGTCCGAACCTGCGGGTCAAGCAGCATCCGGACCGTGCGGTCATCGGTTGGCGGGTGGTGTCGCTGGAGCCTTACGGAGGAGCGTGGCTGAACTCCTGGCTGGACCGCGACCTGGGCATCAGCGGGCGCCTGTCGCTGCGGGACGGGGACGGGGTCAGCGATCGGCTGGTGCGGATCGACGAGCCGATTCTGCGGGTCCCGCAACTGGCCATCCACCTTGCCGAGGATCGCAAGTCGCTGACGTTGGATCCGCAGCGTCACCTCAACGCCGTGTGGGGTGTCGGCTCCCAGGCCGGCTCCTTCGTGGGGTACGTCGCCGAACGGGCCGGGGTGGCGCCGGCCGACGTGCTGGCCGCCGACCTGATGACGCACGACCTGACCCCGTCGCGAATGATCGGCGCCGACGCTGCGCTGCTCAGCGCGCCCCGGCTGGACAATCAGGCCAGTTGTTATGCCGGGCTGGAGGCGTTGCTGGCCTCGGAACCGGCCGGGACGCCGACCGCCGTGCTGCCGGTTTTGGTGCTCTTCGACCACGAGGAGGTCGGCTCCACCTCCGATCACGGCGCGCAGTCCGACCTGCTGGGCACGGTGCTGGAACGCATCGTGCTCGCCGCCGGCGGCAGCCGGGAAGACTTCCTGCGGCGGCTGCCCGTGTCGCTGCTCGCCTCGGCGGACATGGCGCACGCCACGCACCCCAACTACCCGGAGCGGCACGAGCCCAGTCACCTGATCGAGGTCAACGGCGGGCCCGTGCTCAAGGTGCACCCCAACCTGCGCTACGCCACCGACGGACGCACCGCGGCGGCCTTCGAACTGGCCTGCCGGCAGGCCGGGGTCGCCCTGCAGCGTTACGAGCACCGCGCCGACCTGCCCTGCGGGTCGACGATCGGGCCGTTGGCCTCGGCGCGCACCGGAATCCCCACCGTCGACGTGGGTGCTCCGCAACTCGCGATGCATTCGGCGCGTGAATTGATGGGTGTGCAGGACGTGGCGGCGTATTCGGCTGCGCTGCAAGCGTTTCTGTCGCCACTTTGAACAACGCCCGGCGCGGTCTCTGCGGGACGAAGCCGGTAGCCGTGCTGCGGGCGTTTCTTGCATCGGGATAAGTGGGCACTCAGGCGTTATGTCGCTAAAGGTAGAGATGGTCACGTTCGATTGCGCCGACCCGGCAAAACTTGCCGGCTGGTGGGCCGAGCAGTTCGGCGGGGAGGCACAGGAAATGATCCCCGGCGAATTCTTCGCGGTGATGCGGCCCGACGGGCCTCGGCTCGGGTTCCAGAAGGTGCCCGACCCTACGCCCGGTAAGAACCGGGTGCACCTGGACTTCGGGGCAGAGGACGTGGATACCGAGGTGTCCCGGTTGACGACGGCGGGTGCCTCCGAGGTCGGCCGCAACCAATTCAGCGAGAACTTCCGCTGGGTGGTGCTGGCCGACCCCGAGGGCAACGTGTTCTGTATCGCGGGTCGGTAGCCGGGCGGGGCCCCGTCACCGAGCGTGATCGTAGGGCGAAAAATCGGCAAAAATCTCGCCCTCACGTCACGCTCGGTGCGCCCACCCCACGTCCATCCGCCGAGCGTTCCCAGGCGAGAAATCGAGAATCTCGCCCGGATGTCACGCTCGGCGACGCGGGCGGCGGGACCCTAGACTAGCGGCGTGACGAGCGCTCGCACTCACGTGATTGACACCGTCGAACATGCCGCCGCCACCCCCGATCAGCCGCAACCGTTCGGTGAGTTGGGCCTCAAGGACGACGAGTACCAGCGAATTCGCGAAATCCTAGGGCGTCGGCCCACCGATACCGAGCTGGCCATGTACGCGGTCATGTGGAGCGAGCACTGTTCGTACAAGTCCTCCAAAGTCCACCTGCGCTACTTCGGTGAGACCACCACCGACGCGATGCGTGCCGGAATGCTGGCCGGCATCGGCGAGAACGCCGGCGTCGTCGACATCGGCGACGGCTGGGCCGTCACCTTCAAGGTGGAATCCCACAATCACCCGTCCTACGTGGAGCCCTATCAGGGCGCTGCCACCGGCGTCGGCGGGATCGTCCGCGACATCATGGCCATGGGGGCGCGGCCGATCGCAGTCATGGACCAGCTCCGGTTCGGCGCCGCCGACGCGCCCGACACTCGCAGGGTGCTCGATGGCGTGGTCCGCGGCATCGGCGGCTACGGCAACTCGCTGGGCCTGCCCAACATCGGCGGCGAGACCGTCTTCGACGCCTGTTACGCGGGAAACCCGTTGGTCAACGCGATGTGCGTCGGCGTATTACGCCAGGAGGACCTGCATTTGGCGTTCGCCTCGGGCGTGGGCAACAAGATCATCCTGTTTGGCGCGCGCACCGGGCTGGACGGTATCGGCGGGGTGTCGGTGCTGGCGTCGGACACCTTCGGGGGAGACGAGGACGGCGCCGCCCGCAAGAAGCTGCCGTCGGTCCAGGTCGGCGACCCGTTCATGGAGAAGGTGCTGATCGAGTGCTGTCTGGAGCTGTACGCGGGCGGACTGGTGATCGGCATTCAGGATCTTGGTGGCGCCGGATTATCTTGTGCCACTTCGGAATTAGCGTCCGCCGGCGACGGCGGGATGGCGATTGAGCTGGATGTGGTTCCGCTGCGGGCCAAGGAGATGACGTCCGCCGAGGTGCTCTGCAGCGAGTCGCAGGAGCGGATGTGCGCCGTCGTCGCACCGCAGAACGTCGATGCCTTTCTGGCGGTGTGCCGCAAATGGGAGGTGCTGGCCACCGTGATCGGCGAGGTCACCGACGGCGATCGACTGCGGATCAGCTGGCGTGGGGAGACGGTGGTTGACGTTCCACCGCGCACGGTGGCCCACGAGGGACCGATCTACCAGCGCCCCGTCGCCCGTCCCGAAACGCAGGACGCGTTGAACGCCGACACGTCGGCCGGATTGCCCCGGCCGGTCACCGGGGACGAGCTGCGCGCGACTTTGCTTGCGCTGCTTGGCAGCCCGCACCTGTGCAGCCGCGCGTTCATCACCGATCAGTACGACCGGTACGTGCGCGGCAACACCGTGCTGGCCGAGCACGCCGACGGCGGCATGCTGCGCATCGACGAGTCCACCGGCCGCGGAATCGCGTTGTCGACCGACGCGTCGGGGCGCTACACCAAGCTCGATCCCTATGCGGGCGCTCAACTCGCGCTGGCCGAGGCATATCGCAACGTCGCCGTCACCGGCGCCACCCCGGTCGCGGTGACCAATTGCCTCAACTTCGGCTCACCCGAAGACCCCGGCGTGATGTGGCAGTTCGCGGGGGCGGTGCGTGGACTCGCCGATGGCTGTGCGGCCCTGGGCATTCCGGTGACCGGTGGCAACGTCAGCTTTTACAACCAGACCGGGACGGCGGCGATCCTGCCGACACCGGTGGTGGGGGTGCTCGGCGTCATCGACGATGTAAGCCGGCGGCTGCCCACGGCCCTGGGCGGTGAGCCCGGCGAAACCCTGTTGCTGTTGGGGGATACGCGTGACGAGTTCGACGGATCGGTCTGGGCGCAGGTGATCGCCGACCATCTGGGCGGGGTGCCGCCGGCGGTCGACCTGGCGCGCGAGCAGCTACTGGCCGAGGTGCTGAGTGCCGCGTCGCGGGACGGGCTGGTGTCTGCGGCGCACGACCTGTCCGAGGGTGGGCTGGCCCAGGCCGTCGTGGAGGCGGCTTTGGCGGGTGAAACAGGTTGTCGCATAGTGCTTCCCGAGGGCCCAGACGAAGACCTAGACCCGTTTGTGATGTTGTTCTCCGAGTCGGCGGGGCGGGCACTGGTCGCGGTGCCACGCACCGAGGAGAGCCGCTTCCGTTCGATGTGCGCCGCGCGCGGGCTGCCCGTCACGCGTATCGGTGTCGTCGATCAGGCCTCCGACGTGGTGGAGGTGCAGGGCCTGTTCACGGTGTCGCTGGCGGAACTGCGTGCGACTTCGGAGGCGGTGCTGCCGCGATTCTTCGGATAATTCGCTTACGGGCGTTGGACTTCCGCGACTTAAGCGACACGTACTTGTGGCCGAGGAACGTGGTCGCCGTCGTCGCGGCGGCCACATTGGCCCAGCACCAAGAGCATCGGCGTCACCAGCTGCTCACGCGGATCCATGATTTTGAGACCCTGAGCTATGGCCGCCCGCGACAGAGCCGATCCGGTCAAGACACGCGAGGCCGTGCTCGCCGTCGCGGACTGGTTGCGCGACGAATCGGGTCCTCGGCCCGACCGGAACGCTCTGGCGACGGCGGTGCGGCTCACGGCGCGCACACTCGCGGCGCTGGCACCCGGAGCCAGCGTCGAGGTCCGCGTTCCGCCGTTTGTCGCCGTGCAGTGCATTGCCGGGCCGCGACACACCCGCGGCACGCCGCCCAACGTCGTGGAGACCGACCCTCGGACGTGGCTCCAGCTGGCCACCGGGTTGCTGTCGCTGGCCGCGGCCAACGCCAGCGGCGCACTGAGCCTTTCGGGCTCTCGTGCAAGTGAAATTGAGCACTGGCTGCCCCTGCTGGATGCGCGCTGAAGATAACCCTGAACTGCAGGTTTAGGGTATTTAGGGGTATATTCGCGGCATTTTGCGCGCCCAACACGCGCGCTTGATTCGGCGGTGGGGCCGTCGTGCCCGTAGACTCCGGTACGTCACTAACCGTTCCCCAGGGAGCCACCTGATCGTGACCGTCCAGCAGCCCGAGCAAGACTTCAATTCCCCCCGTGAAGAGTGTGGTGTATTCGGGGTCTGGGCCCCGGGCGAAGAAGTCGCCAAACTCACTTATTACGGCTTGTACGCATTGCAGCATCGCGGTCAGGAAGCTGCGGGCATCGCCGTCGCCGATGGATCGCAGGTGCTGGTCTTCAAGGACCTGGGTCTGGTCAGTCAGGTCTTCGACGAGCAGACCCTGGCCGCGATGGAGGGCCATGTCGCCATCGGCCACTGCCGCTACTCCACCACCGGCGATACAACGTGGGAAAACGCCCAGCCGGTGTTCCGTAACACCGCGGCGGGCACCGGGGTTGCCTTGGGGCACAACGGAAACCTGGTCAACACCACCGAGCTGGCCGCCCGGGCGCGCGACGCCGGACTGATGGCCAAGCGCGCACCGGCACCGGCCACGACCGACTCCGACATCCTGGGCGCGTTGCTGGCCCACGGCGCGGCCGATTCCACCCTGGAACAGGCTGCGCTGGAACTGCTGCCGACCGTGCGCGGGGCGTTCTGTCTGACCTTCATGGACGAAAACACGCTCTATGCGTGCCGTGACCCGCATGGGGTTCGGCCGTTGTCGCTCGGCCGGTTGGATCGCGGCTGGGTGGTGGCCTCCGAAACCGCCGCACTCGACATCGTCGGCGCGTCCTTCGTCCGCGACATCGAACCAGGCGAACTGCTGGCGATCGACGCCGACGGCGTGCGCTCGACCCGCTTCGCCAACCCCACCCCCAAGGGCTGCGTCTTCGAGTACGTCTACCTGGCGCGGCCCGACAGCACGCTGGCCGGCCGGTCGGTGCACGGCGCCCGGCTGGAGATCGGGCGTCGGTTGGCCCGCGAATGCCCCGTCGACGCCGATCTGGTGATCGGCGTACCGGAATCGGGCACCCCCGCCGCCGTGGGATACGCGCAGGAGTCCGGCATCCCCTACGGGCAGGGCCTGATGAAGAACGCCTATGTGGGCCGTACCTTCATCCAGCCGTCGCAGACCATCCGCCAGCTCGGTATCCGGCTGAAGCTGAACCCGCTCAGAGAGGTGATCCGCGGCAAGCGGCTCATCGTCGTCGACGACTCGATCGTGCGCGGAAACACCCAGCGCGCCCTGGTCCGCATGCTGCGCGAGGCCGGCGCGGTGGAGGTGCACGTGCGGATCGCCTCGCCGCCGGTCAAGTGGCCGTGCTTCTACGGCATCGACTTCCCGTCGCCGGCCGAGTTGATCGCCAACGCCGTGGAAGGCAAGGGCGAGATACTCGAAGCGGTCCGCCATGCGATCAACGCCGACACACTGGGCTATATCTCGCTGCGCGGCCTGATCGCCGCCACCGAGCAACCGACGTCGCGGTTGTGCACTGCCTGTTTCGACGGCAAATACCCGATCGAATTGCCGAGCGAGACCGCGCTGGGCAAGAACGTCATCGAGCACATGCTGGCCAACACGGCGCGCGAAGCCGGATTGGACGACCCCGCTACAACCCAGGTCGCCGGCGACGTCCCCGTCGGGCGCTGAAGAACGCCGATCGAGCTTGCGCAACTCATACCGGCGCTGAACGTCGCCCGGTACCCTTTATCGCGATGACGGATCCCCCAGAAAGCCTATTCAGCTCCGGACGAGGCCCGGGCGGCCAGGGCCTCACCTACGCATCGGCGGGGGTGGACATCCAAGCCGGCGACGAAGCCGTCGAGTTGATTAAGCCGCTGGCCACCAAGGCCACCAGACCCGAGGTGCGGGGGGGTCTGGGTGGTTTCGCCGGATTATTCGCACTGCGCGGCGACTATCGCGAACCGGTGCTGGCGTCCTCGACCGATGGTGTCGGCACCAAGCTGGCTGTGGCCCAGGCGATGGACAAGCACGACACCGTCGGCCTCGACCTGGTCGCGATGGTGGTCGACGACCTGGTGGTCTGCGGCGCCGAACCGCTTTTTCTGCAGGACTACATCGCTGTTGGCCGCACAGTGCCCGAACGCGTGAGCGCGATCGTCGGCGGTGTCGCGGAGGGATGCGTGCGGGCGGGGTGCGCACTTCTGGGCGGCGAGATCGCCGAACACCCCGGGCTGATGGCGCCGGATCACTACGACATCTCGGCCACCGGGGTCGGCGTGGTCGAGGCCGACAACGTGCTGGGGCCCGACCGCGTCAAACCCGGTGACGTCATCATCGCGATGGGATCGTCCGGTCTGCACTCCAACGGCTATTCGCTGGCCCGCTCGGTCCTACTGGAGATCGACCGCATGAACCTGGCCGGGTACGTGGAGGAGTTCGGCCGCACCCTGGGCGAGGAGTTGTTGGAGCCCACCCGCATCTACGCCAAGGACTGCCTGGCGCTGGCCGCCGAAACCCACGTCCGTACGTTCTGTCACGTCACCGGTGGGGGTCTGGCGGGCAACCTGCAACGCGTCATCCCGCACGGGCTCGTCGCCGAGGTGGACCGCGGCACATGGACGCCGGCCCCGGTGTTCGCCATGATCGCGCAGCGTGGCCGTGTCGAGCGGCCGGAGATGGAAAAGACGTTCAACATGGGCGTTGGCATGATTGCCGTCGTGGCCCCTGCGGACACCGACCGGGCATTGGCGATCTTGACCGCCCGGCACCTGGACTGCTGGGTCTTGGGGACTGTCTGCAAAGGCGGGAAAGAAGGACCTCGGGCCAAACTGGTCGGACAGCACCCGAGGTTTTAAAAATCCGGGCGGCGCTATTCGCCTACCGCATGGGAATGGGAAGTTCTAGTGGCGCCAGCTGTCCTCGTCGTCCCACGACTCGCTGGCGCCTTCATCGTTGAAGCCGTCCAGCTCGCTGGATTCGTCGGCACCCGTTCCGGACAGCTCGCGTTGGAGCCGCTGGAAGTCGGTCTGCGGGGAGCTGTACTTAAGTTCTCGAGCAACCTTGGTCTGCTTTGCCTTAGCCCGGCCGCGGCCCATGGGGGAACCCCCTCGCGCAATAACGGAGCGGCCTACGAGTAGGCGGCTCCGATCTCTTGGTGTCGTTATTGTCCTGGCGACAGTTTACCGTGCCTTGCCGTTAAGCGTCGGAGACCCCTGTCCGCCTCGCCGGGTGTAATCGTTCCCGGATGTCGTCGTTCATTGTCTTGTGCCGCCGCGCAACCGGTCCACCGCCAGCCGTCCGGCACCCACTTCTTCGGCGGAAGGCAGGGAGTCGGCGTCGATGACCGCGGCGACCTCCGCGTCTCGGCCGGTTGCCAGTTCCGTGTCGCCGGGCAGTCCGCGTTTGAGCAGCGCCAGCGCCACCGGCCCCAAATCAACGTGCTCGACGACGGTTCCGAGGCGGCCCACGGCGCGACCTCCGGCCAGCACCGGGTCGCCGGTCGACGGCCGGTCCACCGAGCCGTCGAGGTGCAACAACACCAGCATCCTGGGCGGCCTGCCCAGGTTGTGCACCCGCGCGACGGTCTCCTGCCCGCGGTAGCAGCCCTTGTCCAGGTGTACTGCGCCTTGACCGGGACCACCGATCCAGCCCACTTCGTGCGGGATGGTGCGGTCGTCGGTGTCCACGCCGAGCCGCGGGCGCAACGCAGCCACCCGGTGCGCCTCGTAGGCCCATACGCCCGCCGGGCGAACCCCCGCTTCGGTCAGGCGGCGCCACCAGTCGGCGGACTCGTCGCGCCCGACCAACAGGTCCAGTTCGATTTGGCCACCGGGAGCGCCGGGCATCCGCCGCGCGAATCCACCGCCTGCCAACGACACTGCCGTCCATTCGGCGGGCAACGCATCCAAACCCAGCACGTCCAGCACGGGCGGGTCAGCCAGCCGCGGGCCCAGCAGCGAGAGCACCGCCGTGTTGGCGGCACTCGCCTTGACATCGGACCAGAACACCATCTTGCTCAGGTACGCCAGCAGCGGCTCGCCCCGCCAGGGCTCGGTGTCGAGATGGCTGGTGCCGCCCAGTTCCGTCTGGATCCAGTGATCCTCGACGCGGCCCTGCCCGTCGAGGCTGAGGTTCTGGGTGCTGGCGCCTTCGGGAAGGTCGCTGACGTGCTGGGTGGAGATGTTGTGCAGCCAGGTTTGCCGGTCGGGGCCGGTCAGGGTCAGGACGGCGCGATGCGATCGGTCCACCAGCACGGCATCGGTTTCCGCCGCGCGCTGCTCTCCGAGCGGATCACCGAAATGCCAGGTCACGCCGGCGTCGGGACCGGGGTCGGGCGCGGCTACTGCAGTCACACACCAACTCTACGGACAGGGAGTTAGGCTCCTCGGTCATGGCGGGACAAAGGGGCGTGATCGTCACGCTTGATGGTGAGATACACGCGCCGGGGACACCGTTGTTGCATGCCGACGACCTCGCCGCGGTGCGCGGTGACGGTGCCTTCGAGACGTTGCTGGTCCGCGACGGCAGGGCCTGCCTGGTCGAGTCGCACCTGCAGCGGCTCACCCAGTCGGCCAAGCTGATGGACCTGCCCGCTCCGGACCTGTCCGCGTGGCGCAACGCGATCGAGGTCGCGGCACGGCAGTGGGCCGCACACACGGCCGATGAAGCTGCGCTGCGTGTGATCTACAGCCGGGGCCGGGAAAACGGTTCGGCGCCAACCGGTTACGTCATGGTCACGCCTGTCCCGGATCGGGTCGCGGCGCTCCGACGCGAGGGGGTAGCGGCCATAACGCTGGACCGCGGGCTGCCCGCGACGGGTAGCGACGCGACGCCCTGGCTGCTGGCCGGCGCCAAAACGCTGTCCTATGCGGTGAACATGGCCGCGTTGCGCCATGCCGCCCGGCAAGGCGCCGGCGACGTGATCTTCGTGAGTTCGGACGGCTACATCCTGGAGGGCCCGCGGTCGACGGTGGTGATCGCTGCCCGCGGTGCGGAAGGCGGCAGGGACAACTCGTGCCTGCTGACGCCGCCGCCCTGGTTTCCGATCCTGCGGGGCACCACGCAACAGGCGCTCTTCGAGGTGGCTCGCGCCAAGGGCTACGACTGCGACTACCGGGCGCTGCGGCCCGCCGATCTCGTTGCTGCCCAGGGCATTTGGCTGATCTCGAGCATGACCCTGGCCGCCCGCGTACGCACCCTGGACGGCCGGCCTATGCCGCGGCCGCCGATAGCCGCGGAGTTCGCCCAACTGATCGACGCGGCCATCATCAGCGACCGCTGAGCCGAATCAAATCTGTTGTCAGCTAGCGGCGGTTCGAGTACGGTCGGCCGTACACAAGGAAGGAGGTGGTCCGCGAAATTGATAGCTTCATGGACATGTGAGGTGGCTACGCGCTAGCTGCAATGGCTCGGAAGAGTCGGCGACCAACGCGCGCTGGCGAATTCCCCGTAGCCACCCGGCCCCCGGGCTTCTGGTCTGTCCAACCAGAAGCGTTGCTCGGGGGCCGCTCCATGTCTGCGTGCGGCTGACTCTGCGCGGCTCAGCGGGTCGATCCCTCACATCCGCTGCGGTGCAGGAAAATACGCGCCGAGCGGGTGAACAACGCGACGGCGGGGTTTATCCGACGAATCGCGACAACCGCGCCGAGAGATGCGGGATCAAACCACCGTCGGCATCGACGCGTTCCTCGACGTAGGCCAGGTCGCCGCCCTCGACGATCCCGTAGAGCCGTTTGGCGCCGCCGACCAGCACCCCGGACCGACTGCGGGCCAGCGCATCGGTCACCAGCTCCCACGACGACTGGGTCCGCGGCTGTCCGTAGAACAACTCGACGTAGCCGGCCGAGTGCGCCAACAACAGCTCGATGGCCTGCGACTCGGTCGGGTCGTCGGGGTCGGTGACAAATCGCCAGAAGCCGGTCTCGCGCAGGCCGGGTTCCCGGTAGCCGCCCGCGTCGTCGAGCCGCCACGACCGGGCCTCCCAGTTCAGGTAGTCGCCGCCGTCGTGTGAGACCACGATTTGCTGTCCGAAACGGTAGTCGCCGTCGGGGGCGCGGCCCTCGCCCTCGCCCCGCCATACCCCGACCAGCAGCAGCAGCGCCAACAGGGCGTTGTTCAGGTCGGCGCCCTGGCGCAGGTTCGCGGTGTCGGCGGGCAGCGGCAAATCGTCGAACGCCGGGATGTTGCGCGCCGCGGTAACTTTCGCGCGTTCGGCGGCCTTGGACAGCCCAGCGACGGCGCGGTCTCCCGAGCCTGCGGGACCGGTGGGTCCGCCGGGTTTGTCAAGGCTTTCGCCGGAACTCACGACTCGTCAGTGATGAGGCGGTACAGCGTGTACAGCGCGAACCACGAGATGACCAAGACCGCAACGACCAGCATGATCTCGAAGAAGAGCACCACGGGGACGAGTCTATTCGCCTTTGCGCCGGCGTGTGGACCACCCGGGACCAGCGGTCAGGGTCGGTCAGGCAATCTTGACGTCGACTTCGTGGATTCCGGCGCCCGACGGCGTCACCACGGCGTCACCGTTGCCGATCTTCGACAGCGCGCGCAGCGTCCAGGAGCCGGGCGCGGCGAAGAACCGGAAGTCACCGGTGGCCGACGCGACCACTTCGGCGGTGAACTCGTCGGACGAGTCCAGCAGGCGCACAAAGGCGCCGCCCACGGCCTGGCCGTCCCGGTCCACTACGCGCCCGGTGATCACCGTTTCCTTCTCGAGGTCGACGCTGGCGGGCAACGTGAGTCCTTGCTTGGGTCCAGAGCACATATCAGCTTCCCAACTCAATCGGGGCACCCACCAGGGAGCCGTATTCCGTCCAACTGCCGTCATAGTTCTTGACGTTCGTGTGGCCCAGCAGTTCACGCAAGACGAACCAGGTATGCGACGAACGTTCCCCGATTCGGCAGTAAGCGATCGTTTCCTTGGTGCCGTCCAGGCCTGCGTCGGCGTACAGCGTGGCCAGTTCCTCATCGGACTTGAAGGTGCCGTCCTCGTTGGCGGCCTTGCTCCACGGAACGTTGATGGCGCCGGGGATATGCCCGGGACGCTGGCTTTGCTCCTGCGGCAGGTGCGCGGGCGCCAGGATCTTGCCGGAGTACTCGTCGGGGGAGCGCACGTCGACCAGGTTCTTTACTTGGATCGCGTCGATGACTTCGTCGCGGAACGCCCGGATCGTGTTGTCCGGCGCCGCTGCGCTGTAGGAGGTCGCCGGCCTGCTGACAGCTTCGCTCGACAGCGGGCGGCCGTCGAGTTCCCACTTCTTGCGACCGCCGTCCAGCAGCTTGACCTGGTCGTGGCCGTACAGCTTGAAATACCAGTAGGCGTAGGCGGCGAACCAGTTGTTGTTGCCGCCGTAGAGGACCACGGTGTCGTCGTTGGAGATGCCGCGGTCGGACAACAGTTTGGAGAACTGCTCAGCGTCGACGAAGTCGCGCTTGACCGGGTCCTGCAGATCGGTGCGCCAGTCCAGCTTTACCGCGCCGCGGATGTGGCCGCCGTCGTATGCGCTGGTGTCCTCGTCTACTTCGACGAAGACGACGTTCTCGGTGTCCAGATTGCTCTCAGCCCAGTCGGCAGAGACCAGGACGTCAGAGCGTGCCATGGTGGGATCCTTTCGATTGCTTCTGTTGAACGGCTGATTGACAGCCCGTCAGGCGGGGTGTGGGGCGCGCCGCAGGCGTGCGACGAGCGGATAGAGCTGACAGCCCAGGCAGATGCCGAAGGCCGCATTGAGAAAGGCGGCGACGAATGCCGCCGCGGTGGCGATAACACCCACCAGCGCCGCCCCA
>Ga0213876_10001903_pt1 | contig 12553 bp, 9 predicted proteins | sample BarmaccomBMRX_R9_FD_160113 | JGI IMG/M metagenome (GOLD analysis project Ga0213876, IMG submission 160113) | Root-associated microbial communities from Barbacenia macrantha in rupestrian grasslands, the National Park of Serra do Cipo, Brazil - RX_R9 | ecosystem: Host-associated > Plants > Roots...
GCCCGCCGTGTGACCGAACGCCGAACTCTTTCACTGAATGCTCTTCGTGCTGGCGAGCGTATGCTGTATGTTGGTGGTGGGGCTTGAGAGAACTCTGTAGCCGCTGATGAGATGGTCTTTTAAAATTGCGCGGGTGGCAGGCATCGATGTGCGCGTCCACGCGACGTTTCTTCTGCTTCTCGGGGGCATCGCCTATATATACGGCGTCCACAGCGGGATCCGGGGGGCATTCTATGCGGTGATGGGAACCGTCCTGGTGTTTCTCTGCGTGTTGCTTCACGAGTTCGGGCACGCTTTAGCGGCCAAGGCGTACGGGATCTCCACGGCCGATATCAGCCTGTTGCCGATCGGCGGAGTTGCCCGCATGGAACGGATGCCCGAAAAGCCGCTGCAGGAACTGGTGGTGGCTTTGGCCGGACCGTTGGTGAACGTCATCATCCTGCTCGCGCTCGGCGTCGTGCTGGCCTTTTCGGGAGGCGTCAACCTGGAGTCGGTCTCGGATCCGGAAGGCCCGGACCTGCTCACGATGCTGCTCGTGGCCAACCTGATAATGCTGCTTTTCAATCTGATCCCTGCCTTTCCGCTGGACGGCGGCCGGGTCTTGCGGGCCCTGCTTGCCACAAAAATGCCTTACGCACGTGCAACGCGCATCGCGGCCAGCATCGGTCAGGGCCTGGCGTTTGCCATCGGCACGTTTGCCGCCTTCAAGGGCCTTCTGCTGCTGGGGCTGATTGCAATTTTCATTTACATAGGGGCGGAGAATGAGTCCGCCTTTGTGCAAATGCGTCTGGCCAGTTCCGGGTTCCCGGTCTCAAGCGCGATGATGACCCGGTTCAATACGCTCGATCATCATTCGACCCTGGATCAGGCGGTCGACGCGCTGCTCGGGACTTCCCAGCGCCAATTTCCGGTGCTGGACGACAATGGCGGGATGGCGGGGTTGCTCACCAAGCACAACCTTTTGTTGGGGTTGCGCCGGTTCGGTCCCGGAACGCTGGTGACGGAGGTGATGGTTCGGGGATTACCCTCGCTGCTGCCGCACACCAATTTGGAGCGCGCATTCACTGTGCTGCAGCAATCCGGTTCGCAGGCGTTGCCCGTCGTCGACCAGACCGGGCGCCTCATCGGCTTGTTTACGGCGGAGAATGTGAGTGAATTTTTTCTGGTCCAGAACGCACTGGCCCGCCCCGATCGTCGATCCGCGCCGTGAACTTTCTCCGGCCTCAACCCCCCGCGGCCCCGCCGGCTTCACCCGAGTCCGGTGCGAACCCGTGGCGCACCGTATTTTCGGTGACAACCCGCGGGAACATGAAGTTGAGCAAGTAATCGTGTCCGCCGGCTTTGGTGCCGCCACCGGACATCAGGAACCCGCCGAACGGATGGCGGCCGACGATGGCGCCGGTGATCCCGCGATTGATGTAAAGGTTGCCGACTGAAAACTCGCGGCGCACCCTTTCGATGTTCCGCGGGCTGCGTGAAAAGATGCCGCCGGTCAACGCAAATGCCACCCCATTGGCAATTGCCAGGGCCTCGGTAAGGTCGCGTGCCGGGATCACGGCCAGGACCGGGCCAAAGATTTCTTCCTGAGCCAGACGGGCGTCCGGCGGTACCTCTCCCGCGATCAGGGGCGGCACGAAGTAGCCGTCGAGGCGGTTGGGAACTTCGCCCTCAAAAAGGATTTTGTGTTCTCGGCGGGCGAGTTCCCGGTAAGAATTGATCCTGGTGAAGGCATCCTGGTCAATGACCGGTCCCAGGTCGGTGCCGGGATCTGACGGCAACCCGATTTTGAGGGCGGCGGTGGCCTCGACCAACCTCGGCAGCAGCCTCTCCCCGGCGTCACCGACCGTGATGAGACGCGAAAGGGCGGAACATTTCTGGCCCTGAAAGCCGAATGCCGATTGCACCACGGCCAGCACCGTTTCATCCAGATCCGCGTCGCGGTCGACGATCATCGCGTTTTTGCCGCCCATCTCGCAGATGACCTTTTTGAGGTTGCGCTGGCGGGGATGCGTCCTGCCGGCGGTTTCCCAGATCTTCAAACCGACCTCCCTTGAGCCCGTGAACGCGATGAGATCGACGCCGGGCTCCGCAACCAGGGCGGCCCCGACGATTTCTCCCTGACCGCTGAGCAGGTTCACCGTCCCTTCAGGCGCACCGGCCTCCCGCAGCATATTGACGAACAAGGCGCCGATGACCGGGCTCTGTTCGGCCGGTTTAACCACCACGGTATTACCTGCCACCAGGGCGGCAGTGGTCATGCCGCAAAGGATGGCGAGCGGGAAGTTCCAGGGCGCGATGACCGCGGCCACACCACGCGCGACGTAATGTTCGATGCTGATCTCGCCGGGCACCTCCTGCGTGAGGCGTCCCCGGCCTAACCGCTGCATTTCCCGCGCGTAAAACTCGCAGAAATCGATCGCTTCCACCACGTCGGCGTCAGCCTCACCCCAGGTTTTGCCGACCTCGATGACTTCCCAGGCGGTCAGCTCGGCCCGGCGCTCCCGCATGATGGCGGCGACGCGCCGCAGCAGGCGGGCCCGTTCATCGGGGGTGGTACCGGCCCATCGCGGGAAGGCAGCGCGGGCGGCTTGCACGGCGGCAGCCACCTCGGGGACTTGGGCCGCGGCGATCTGGCCGACCAACTGGCCGGGTGCCGCCGGATTTATTGACGGGAAAACCTCGGTCGCAGGCACCTCCCGGCCGCCGATGATCAAAGGATAACTCCGGCCAAGCTCACGGTCGACCTTCTCGAGCGCTCGCACCATCGCGTTACGCTGCGCTTCAAGGGTAAAATCGGCCGCCGCCTCGTTGCGGAACCGCGCTTTAACCACCACCAGCGGCCGGCTCGTCTGCAGAGCGGCAGGGGCGGGCAGCCGGGCCGCCGGATTTTCAAGGAGGCTGGCCATCGATGCATGGCCGCTGAATCTGGCCCGCAAAAACCCTTCGTTGGAAGTATTTTCCAGGAGGCGGCGCACAAGGTACGCCATCCCGGGCACCAACTCGCCGAGCGGACAATACTCCCGGACCCGCTGCCCATGCCGGACCAGTGCCCGCCGGATCGGCGTGGCCATCCCATACAGCATCTGGAACTCGCTGTCTCCCGGCTTCAATCCCAGTTTTTCGCCGTACACCAGCGCATGCGCGATCGTCCGGACGTTATGGGTTGCAAGGGCCGGGTATACGTGCGCCGAGTGCTCCAACAACAGGCGCGTGATCCGCTCGTAGTTCGCGTCGGTCTCCGGTTTCGACAGAAAAACCGGCACCGGCCAGTCGCGCTGGCCGGCAATGACCTTCTCGTAATCCCAATATGCCCCTTTAACCAGCCGGACGGTAAACCGGTGGCCATGGCGGGCCGCCCAATCCAGCATCCGCTCGGCATCCTGATAAGAGTCATGCAGGTAAGCCTGCAAGGCAAAGCCAAGGTGCGGGTACCCGTTCAGTTCGGGCCGCTCCACCAACCGGCGGAAAAGCTCCAGGGTAAGCCCTTTAAGGCTGTAGCTCTCCATGTCCAGGTTGATAAACCCGTTCAAATCCCGCGCTTTCAGGACGATCGGCAGGAGCCGGCGCATGATTACCTCGAGCGATGATGCCGGGTCGCTCGGCCGGATCCGCGCGCAGAGCGCCGAAATTTTAACGGAAACGTTGAGCAACGGCGGTTCAGTCGCCGCGAGGGGACCCGTCACGCGCCAGCCCCGGGTCGCCGCACCCAGAAAGTCGAGGAGTTGATGGTAGCGTGCCGCGTATTGATCGGCTTCCCGTTCACTGACAACCCCTTCCCCCAGAATATCGACCGTAAACCGGGCGCCCTCTCGCCAGAGACGTTCCAGGTTGGGAAACGCCGATCTGCCGTCCCGGCCCGCGATGAAGAGGTTCGCCATCGCCAGGACGTTGCGGCGGATGATAACGGCCGGCACCACCGGAACGACTTTCCCGGCCATCAGGGCGCCACGCAACAGGCCGGATACAGACGACCGCGACTGGCTCAGGTACTCGGCGAGGTGTTCGACGACTTGGCGTGAACTCGTCAGGGACGGCAACACGTCTACGAACCGGAACATCTGCGTCTTGAAGCCCTCGTCCTGCATGGACCACTCCAGCAGGCGCCCGTAGAAATCGTTTCTTTTAAACGGATTGGCCGAGGCCTTTTCGGCATCAATGATTGCAAAAAGTTGCCGGCCTACCCTCTCGATTTCCGGTTGTAAGGAGGATACCTCAATCACACGTTAGAATGCCACAAATGCCACAAGCGGAAAAATGCCACAAATGGCGGAGTACCTGCTTCGCGAGTTCTTTTCCGAGCCCGGCCGGATGAGGAATTCGGCGACGTCGCCGGCGTGCTACACGCCGGGTGCCACAAATGACGGGGTTTCATTCGTGGCTCATTCGCGGCAGTTCCGATGCCACGAACGGTGCAAACGGAAAAATGCCTGGAATGTCACTGACGGGGAGCAGAAGCGCCGGTTCTTAACCTTTGAACGCTCAGTCCCGGAAGCGCTACCTCCCCCGAAGCGCTTCAACTCCCGGCTGACATCAGCCGCCCCTCCGGGACAATGCCCCCCGAACCCTTCAACGCCGCAGGCGGCCGTCCGTCATTTGTGGCATTTTCCGGCTCAGCCAAGCCTTCGCAAGTTCAACCGACGGCGGGATCATGCTCACGACGATGATCGCCAGGATCGCCAGCGAGAAGTTGTGTTGCACGTACGGCAGGCCGCCAAAGAAATAACCGACCAGGGTTACGCTCAGAACCCAGGCAACGGCGCCGATCAGGTTATAGCTGAAAAACCGCGCGTAATGCATCCCGGACATCCCGGCCACAAACGGCGCAAAAGTGCGAAGGACCGGGAGATACCGCGTCAGGATGATGGTTTTCGCTCCGTGGCGTTCGTAAAAGGCGTGGGTGCGTTCGAGATGCTTGCGATTGAAAATTCGGCTTTCCGGGTTGCTGAACAACCGGTGGCCGAGGGCGGAGCCGATGCAATAATTGACCGTATTGCCTGACCAGGCGGCGAGAATCAGGACGATGAGCACCAGACCCAGATTCAGACTCGCGCCGGTTGCGGCGAGGGCCCCCACCGAAAACAGCAGGGCGTCACCCGGCAGGAACGGGGTTACCACCAACCCGGTTTCGCAAAAGACAATCGTGAAAAGCAGAACATAAATCCACGGCCCGAACTGCTGGACGAGCTGGGCGAGGTAGAGGTTGGTGTGAAGAACGATATCAACGAATTGGTGCAGCCAAGCCATAAAAACGAAAATTCAGGCTCCAGCTTTGGGTAAGACGTCTTGTCTCGCAACCCCAAAAAGCGGGTGCCCGCGGTATACCCTATTATCGGGACGTTCCCTGAGCGCTTTATGCGTGATTGCGTTTTAGGGCTAAATGCCTCCTTCGCTAAGACGAAGTTTAAACGGGACCAGTGGTATCCCGGTCTAAGACGACGGACGTATTAAAAAAGAAGGCAGGGACGACCTGCCCGCGATGGACACGGGATTTTGGAACTAAGGAAAGTATGAAGAGACACAAGGTGACGAATAGGCCTTTGAGTTTAGGGGATTTGATTCTGGCGGTTAGTTCGTGCGCGAAGACGCAGGAAGAAACAGTGGCGGCGGTGGCCGATCTGCTCGCTTCCGGCCAGGTCCGGCTGATGAATAACGGTCGTAAGATCCGTGCTCGGGTCCGGTAGGTCAGTACCCGGGGTCGGGTGATTGCGTGATCAATCTGTTTGATATCATCATGTCCGGCAGTCACCCGGCTTGAGAGGGGTTGGGCCAGCCTTATCCGGGGTGGCCGAGAAAACCCTTTTCAAGCCGGGCCGGCGCGCTAGGTTGGGCGGGTGATTCCACGTTATTCGCGCCCGTCGATGCGTGCGGTCTGGGCCGACGAACGTCGCTTCGGTATCTGGCTGGAGATCGAGACCCTCGCCTGCGAAGGCATGGCGGAAATCGGTCTGATTTCCAAAGCGGAGGCGGCCGCCATTCGCGAAAAGGGGAGATTCTCGATCTCCGAGGTTCAGGAGATTGAGCGGCGCACCAACCACGACGTTATTGCCTTTCTCGAAAACGTCGCCGAATACGTGGGTCCGGAGGCGCGCTGGATCCACTTCGGGCTGACTTCCTCCGACATTCTGGACACTGCGCTGGCGGTTCAGTTGACCGAATCAGCCGACTTATTGCTCAACGAGATCGCGGCGTTGCGGATGCAGATCGCGAGGCAGGCGCTGCGCTTTAAGCGCGCGCCGATGATCGGCCGGAGCCACGGGATCCATGCCGAGCCGATCACGTTCGGCCTCAAAATGGCGGTGATGTTCGACGAATTTCAGCGGGCTGAAGTGCGCCTGTTGAACGCGCGAAAAACGGTGGGGGTGGGCAAGCTGAGCGGCGCGGTAGGGACGCACGCCCACCTGGATCCCCGGGTGGAACGCTACGTTTGTGAGCGCCTCGGCCTCGCGCCGGACAGACTCTCAACCCAGGTTGTCCAACGGGACCGGCACGCCGAATTTTCCACGACCCTGGCCGTGATCGCCTCCAGCATCGATCGTTGGGCGACCGAATTCCGCCACCTGCAGCGGACCGAGGTGCTGGAACTGGAGGAGTACTTTAGTCCCGGGCAGAAAGGCAGTTCGGCGATGCCCCACAAACGTAACCCGATAACCGGAGAGCGTCTGAGCGGCCTGGCCCGGGTGGTTCGCGGTAACGCGGTGGCCGCCCTGGAAAACGTCGCCTTGTGGCATGAACGCGACATCAGCCACAGCAGCGTTGAGCGCATTATCCTGCCGGACTCGTGCATCCTGGTGGACTACATGCTCTCGACGTTGAGCAGGCTCGTTGAGGGACTCCAGGTCTACCCCGAACGCATGGAGCAAAACCTGCAAATCACCAGGGGATTGTACTTCAGCCAGACTCTGCTTCTGGCGCTGGCCGAACGCGGTCTGGCCCGACAAACCGCTTACGAAGCCGTCCAGCGGGCCTCGATGCGAACCTGGCAGGGCGACGCCGATTTTATGACGGAGGCCAAACGTGAGCCGGAGATCACCCGGGTGCTGACCCCGGACGAGATCGACCAGATCTGTTCCCTTGACCGGCATTTCCGGTACATCGACGAGAAATTCGAGGAACTTGGGATCGAAAAGGCGGCGCACCGGGCTCAAAGTGGCGGCGAACAAAATCCGGCCCGGGTGTAAGTACGTCAGTTCATTTTGCTTCGTTCAAGGCTTTCCAAAAGCCCTTTGCATGCTATCCTGGCAGGCACTTCTCGTATGCGTCGTGGTGCTCTCGCATTGATTGTGGCCTTACCTCTGTTGGTGGCCGGTTGTAAAAAGGCGTCTTCTTCCGCTAACCTCGGAAAAGGCGGGGATCTTGCCGCGTCTAGTTCTACGCCGGCTGCTCAGACGGCCGCAGCGACACCCGCACCGCCGCCGGTCGACCGGAACGCCAAGGTGATGGTGTTGTGCTACCACCGGTTTGAAGATAAGCCTCGCGACAGCCTCGCGATTGCACCGGCGGAATTCAGGTCCCAGATGCAGGCCTTGAAAGACGGTGGCATCACCGTCATTCCGATGAAGGATTACCTGGCTTGGCGCCGCAGCGAAAAGTCGATTCCCCTCAAGAGCTGCATCATCACCATCGACGACGGCTACATCTCGGGGTATTCGGCCGCCTGGCCGATCCTGAAAGAGTACGGCTACCCCTTCACGATGTTCATCTACACCAATTACGTCGGTGCAGGCGGCAAATCCATCACCTGGAACCAGCTCGAGGAAATGCGGGACGCCGGGGTTGACATCGAAAGCCATACGCTGTCGCACCATGACCTGCGTCGTGCCCCCAGGGGTCAGGATTACGTGACGTGGTTGCACAACGAGGTTTTCCAATCCAAGGCGATCCTCGAAGATAAGCTCGGCATCAAGATTTCGGTGTTCGCCTTTCCTTACGGCACGCATAATGAGGTTGTCCGCAAGACGGCCATGGATGCCGGGTACGAGGCGCTGTTTACGGTTTACGGCCAACACATGGGTTTTGATGCGCCGGCTGACCAGTTGGGGCGGTACGCGATCGAGTCCAACAAGCCGAACATCTTCAAGATGGCGCTCGATTATGGACCGGACAGTGACACGGGGCCGGGCGTCGTCTCGATGCAGTTGGCGGCGGCTTCAATGCTGACCCAGCCGATGAACGACGAGCACATCAGCGATCTGAAACCGACGATCAAAGCGAACCTGGCCAGCATGGGTGAGGTGGATCCCGGTTCGGTGGAAATGCGCGTCAGCGGGTACGGGATCGTGCCGGCGAAATACGACCCGAAAACCAGGCTGGTAAGCTACGCATTTACGCAGAATCTGGTGCCGCGGACGTATACGGTGATCATCGCCGCGAAAGCCAGCGGCAGGCGTGTCGAGACGCGCTGGAATTTTACCGTTGACGGAGGCAGCGCGCCGGTGGCAAAGAACGCGCCGTCGACGTAGGGTAAGGGTCGTGTTTTCTCAGTTATCGGATAAGCTTCAGGACATTTTTAAAGACCTCCGAGGTCACGGCACGATTTCGGAGAGCAACGTCAACGATGCGTTGCGCCAGGTGCGGCTTGCGCTGCTGGAAGCGGACGTTCACTTCCAGGTTGCAAAGGATTTCATCGCCCGGGTCAAAGGAAGGGCGCTCGGCCAGGAAGTCCTGCGGAGCGTCACGCCCGGCCAACAGATCGTCAAAATTTTCTACGACGAACTTACCCAGTTGCTGGGGGGAGATGCTGCGCCGCTCGACCTGAACAAACCGGCCCGCATCATGCTTGTCGGGCTGCACGGATCGGGCAAAACCACATCGGCAGCCAAACTGGCGCGTTTATTAAAGAAACAAGGGCGCGCACCCCTGCTTTTTCCTCTGGACCTCCAGCGCCCGGCCGCCATTGACCAGTTAACCACCCTGGCAAAGCAGGTCGGTGTACCGGTGTTCAGTCCCGGAACAGGGCAGACCGACCTCGTGGCCGTGGGGAAAGCGGCCTTGAAGTGGGCCGATGGCCAGCACGGGAACGTGCAGATTTTCGACACGGCGGGCCGCCTCGAAATCGACGAAGTTCTCGTTGGTGAATTGCAAAAGCTCAAGGACCTGCTGGAGCCGAACGAGGTACTCCTGGTGTGCGACGCAGCGACGGGCCAGCAGGCCGTCAATGTGGCTACCCATTTTCACGACGCGCTTGGCCTGACCGGTCTCGTCCTGACCAAGTTGGATGGCGATGCCCGGGGGGGCGCCGCCTTGTCCATGCGGGAAGTCACGAAACGGCCGATCAAGTTTGCCGGGGTCGGCGAAAAGCTGGATCAGTTTGAGCCGTTTTATCCCGAGCGCCTGGCCGGCCGGATTCTCGGGATGGGCGATGTGGTTTCCCTCGTCGAACGCGCTGCCGAAGCCATTGACGAGGAAGAGGCCGCGCGGATGGAGAAGAAGCTGCGAACCGCTTCCTTCGATTTCAACGATTTTCTGGCCCAGTTCAAAATGCTGCGCCGGATGGGGCCGCTTGAAAATATCCTTGGCATGTTGCCAGGAATGAGTAACCTGAAGGGCTTTTCGGTTGACGACAAACAGCTGAAGCGCGTGGAAGCGATCGTGCTTTCCATGACTCCGGGTGAACGGAAAAACCCGGGCATCCTCAATGCCCGCAGGAGGCAGCGGATTGCGCGCGGCAGCGGTACGACGGTCGCCGAAGTGAACACCCTGCTTCAGCGGTTTAGCCAGATGCGCAAGCTGATGAAGAACATGGGGCAGTTGAAAAAAATGTTAGCCCGCGTCCCCGGGTCGGAGACACTAGGCACTTAAAGGGGACACCCTGCAGAAAATATGGCAGTTGCGATTAGATTGAGAAGAGAGGGCGCCAAGAATCGCCCGTATTACCGCGTGGTGGTTACCGACAAACGGAGTCCGCGCGACGGCAAGTTCATCGAGATTATCGGAACGTACGATCCGCGCAAGCGAAGCGACAATTACGAGCTGAACCTTGAGCGGGCGGAATACTGGATTAAGCACGGTGCGCAACCGAGCGAAACCGTCGCCAGTTTCATCCGGAAAGCTCGCAGGCGGGCTGCGCAGGTCGCCGCGACCGTGCCCGTCTCGGCGTGATCGTGCGATCTTTAGTCCCGTAATCCTAATCCTTTAGAATTCCGGCGCGTGCATGGAAAGCTTCCTGGAGTTCGTCATCCGGCAATTGGTTGATGTTCCGGAGGAGGTTTTCATCACGCGCCTTGAGCACGGGCACAAGTTGATCTTCAAGGTCGAAATGCGCCAAGCGGACGTGGGTAAGGTGATCGGGCGCAACGGGCATACGATCACCGCTCTACGCAATTTGCTGTCGGCAGCGGCGGCGAGGACCGGCCATCAGGTCGTCCTGCAAATCGTCGAGTAATACATTCAGACGGTTATCTCGGTAGAATGCCGGCTCAGGGGGGCCCGGCACCCGGGTGGGAAGGCAAGATTTTACCTCCAGGGCCGTCGAGATGGATCACTCGTAATTCGCCAGGCAGGCAGCGATAAATCCCCGAAACAGCGGGTGGGGTGAGTTCGGTTTCGAAAGGAACTCCGGGTGATACTGGCACGCCAGGAACCAGGGGTGATCCCGCATTTCGATCAACTCCGCCAGCCGGCCGTCCGGCGACGTGCCCGCGATCACAAAGCCCTTCGCCACCATCAGTTCCCGGTACTTCATATTGTACTCGTACCGGTGACGGTGTCTTTCGGTGATCTGGGGCGCGCCATACACCCTCTCCGCCAGTGTGCCGGGGACGATGTGGGTCGGCCAGCTGCCGAGCCGCATGGACGCGCCCTTTTTGCGCACTTCCCGCTGGTCTTCCAAAAGGCAGATGACCGGATCAACGGCGCTCTCGTCAAATTCGGTGCTGTTGGCGTGTTTCAGCCCGCAAACGTTGCGGGCGAATTCGATGCAGGCGATCTGCATCCCCAGGCAAAGCCCGAGATAAGGCAGGCGCTGTTCACGGGCATAACGGCACGCGGCGATTTTACCTTCCACCCCGCGCTCCCCAAAGCCACCCGGCACCAGGACGCCGGCCACAGGCGCGAGGAATTTATGCGGGTCATGCCCCTGGATGTCCTCGGAGTCGATTCGCAGGATGTCGATTCCGCAATCGTTTGCCGCCCCGGCATGGGTTAACGATTCGTAAATGCTCTTGTACGCGTCCTGTAGATCGATGTATTTGCCGACGACCGCGACTTTCAACCGTTTCTTGGGCGAGATCACCCGCTGGACAAACCGGCGCCAGTCGTTCATTTCCGCCGGGGCCGTTTCGAGTCGCAGGAGCCGGCAGATGGTTTCGTCGAGGCGCTCCTGCTGGAGGATCAGAGGCAGTTCATAAATCGTGTGGTCGACGTCCCGGACTTCGACCACAGCGTGGAGGGATACGTTGCAAAACATGGCCAGCTTTTGACGCACCTCCAGGTCGAGCGGCTTTTCTGTCCGGCAGAGCAGCACGTGCGGCTGCAAGCCGATCTCGCGAAGCTTGGCGATGCTCTGCTGCGAGGGCTTGGTTTTGAGTTCCCCGGCGGCCTTGATGTACGGCACCAGGGTTACGTGCATGATCACGACGTTCTCAGGCCCGACCTCGAGCTGGAACTGGCGGATGGCTTCCAGAAACGGTAACCCTTCGATATCGCCTGTGGTTCCGCCGATCTCGGTGATCGTTACGTCACCGCCCTGTTCCTTTTCCAAGCGCTGAATCCGGCTCTTGATCTCATCCGTGACGTGCGGGATCACCTGGACCGTCTTGCCCAGGTAATCGCCCCGGCGCTCCTTGGCCAGCACCGTCTCGTACACCTGGCCGCTGGTGACGTTATTTGCCCGGGAAAGCACGCAGTTGGTGAACCGTTCATAGTGACCGAGGTCCAGGTCCGTCTCCGCGCCATCACTCAACACGTAAACTTCGCCGTGCTGGAAGGGGCTCATCGTGCCCGGATCAACGTTCAGATACGGATCAAACTTCTGCATGATCACCTTCAGGCCACGATGCTCCAGCAGCGTCCCCAGCGCGGCCGCGGCCAATCCTTTGCCTAGTGAACTCACTACCCCCCCAGTTACGAAAATGTACTTCATACCATTCGGTTCCGATTTGAAGTTGAACGGCCCAGCCCTCCCCCGAGAATCAACCTCTCCGCCGCCTCGGCGTCTTCCGGTGTATCCACGCCGATGGAGCTGGTTCGGGAAACGATGACGCGCAGTTTCATCCCATTTTGGAGCGCACGCAACTGCTCTAAGCGCTCCGCCTGTTCAAGCGGGCTCGGCTCAAGGTTTACGAACTCAAGGAGGGCCTTGCGCCGATAGCCATAAATCCCTAAATGCTTCAGGTACCCCGCGTCGCCGGGTCCGCGTGCAAACGGGATCACGCTGCGCGAAAAATAGAGCGCGTCGCCCTTGCGGTCCGTCACGACTTTTACCACGTGTTCGCTCCGGGCCTCCTCCGCGTCGATGGGCACCGCCGCCGTGATCAGGTCCACGCGACGGTCACCGGCCAGCTTGCGCACCAAGTCCCCAAGCAGGTCCGGGGCAATGAGCGGCTCGTCCCCCTGC
>Ga0213876_10001904_pt1 | contig 12550 bp, 7 predicted proteins | sample BarmaccomBMRX_R9_FD_160113 | JGI IMG/M metagenome (GOLD analysis project Ga0213876, IMG submission 160113) | Root-associated microbial communities from Barbacenia macrantha in rupestrian grasslands, the National Park of Serra do Cipo, Brazil - RX_R9 | ecosystem: Host-associated > Plants > Roots...
GTGGCAGCAGGTCGAGCCCAGCCGCGGCGACTTCCTGTTCCGTCACCAGGACCGCTGGGGCAAGCCCGTGGCCAACGCCCTGACCAACGTCATCAACGCCGCCGCGGGCGCCCACATGAAGGTCATCCTGCGCCTCGACGAGGTGCCGGCGTGGGCCGGCGGCAGCCCCGCCCACCTCGACCCGGCCGACCTCGAGGCCTATGTGTACGAGGTCGTCAGCTACGGCAAGGGCACGATCAGTTACGTCGAGGTCTTCAACGAGCAGAACCTGCCCTTCGAATGGGGCGGCCAGCCCGACCCGGCCGCCTATACCCGCCTGCTGACCGCCGCCTACCACGGCGTCAAGCGCGCCGACCCCAACGTCCAGGTCATCTCAGCGGCCGTCTCGCAGAAGACCGGCGGCCGCGGCGGCTCGATGGAAGACGTCGACTGGCTCACCGGCCTGTACCAGGCCGGCGCCCGCACCTCCTTCGACCTGCTCGGCATGCACGCCTACCTCGGCAACTTCGACCCGGGCACCGACCCATCGACGTGCTCGCCGATGTGCTTCCGCGACGTCGAGCGCTTCCGAGCGGTCATGGAGCAGAACGGCGACAGCGGCAAGCAGGCCTTCATCACCGAGATCGGGGCGCTGGAGCAGACCAGCACCGACCTCGGCCCGTACGCCTGGATGGAGCTGCCCAGCCAGACCCGCGCCGACTACCTCGTGCGCGCCCTGCAGATGGCCAACGGCAACTACCCCTGGATTCGCGGCGCGATGGTCTTCAACTTCGACTACGCCACCGTCCCCTGGGAACCATCGACCACCGAGCGCTACTGGTTCAGTTTGCTCAACTCCAACGGGTCCCCCCGCCCAGCCCTCAACAGCATCGTCGCCGCGCGGCGGGACGGCCGCCTGCCCTAGGCTGCCTCAGGCGCGGGCAGCGGCTGGCTGCTTGGCTGCTGCCGTGGCGCGATCAGCGGCGGTCGGCACGCCGAGGCGCTGGAGGAGGGCGGCCAGGTCTTGGCGGTCGCGCTCGCTGAGCTGGCCGAGCGGTGGGCGCGGCGGGCCGGCCGGGTGGCCGAGCAGGTCCATGGCCGCCTTCATCACCGACACCTCGAAGCCGCGGCCACGCTGGCGCAGTTCGTAGAACGGCCGCACCACGCGGGCGTGGTAGGCGAGCAGGCCGCCGAAGTCGCCGCTCGAGGCCAGCCGGTACAGCTCGGCCGACGCCTCCGGCCAGAAGCAGGCCAGCGATGAGGTGAAGCCTTCGGCGCCGGCCGCGAAGTAGGCACCGACCAGGTCGTCGCCGACCCCGGCCAGCCACACCAGGCGCTCCGGACCGAGTCGTTCGATGACGTGCTCGCGCAGGCGCTGGAACAGCCGCACGTCGCCGCGCCCATCCTTGAAGGCGACGAGGTTGGGCACCTCGCGGGCCAGCTCTTCGAGAATGGCCGGCGTGAAGGCGGCGGCGTCGCGGGCGTACGGCAGCACCCCGAGCGAGGTGGCCGCGGCGATCTCACGGTAGTACGCAACCAGGCCCTGCGGATCGGGGTTGGCGTAGTACGGCGGCAGCATGAGGATGGCGTCGGCGCCAGCCGCCTCGGCGCGGCGGGCGAGCTCGGCGCCGACGCGCGGCCCGAAGCCGACCGAGGCGATGACCGGCACACGTCCCGCTACCGCCTCGACGGTGGCGCGGGTGACGGCGGCGCACTCGTCGGGGCTGAGGCCGAAGAGCTCGCCGGTGCCGCTGGGGGCGACCACGGCGCAGATGCCATGCCCAGGCAGAAACGCGGCGTTGCGGCGGACGGCATCGAGGTCGACCGAGCCGTCGGCGGCGAACGGCGTGATGGGGAAGGCGATCGCGCCGCGCAAGCGCGCGCGCAGAAGGTCAGGCTGCATAGGAAGGATCTTGCAGCCCACATCGTAGCCCGTCGCCCCCACGACGCGCCCGCGGCTCAGTTGAAGCCTCGTCATTGGGGACGCCGTGGCGTACGAGCCCGTCGCGCGCGGTGGAACGCGGTATGCTGGCCGGGCGATGACAGACCTGCAGCCCCGCATCGACCTCTGGCGCACCCCCGCGACCCGCGTGGCCGTCGCCGGCGGCCGCGCCGCGCGCCTGGCCGAGGCGACCGAACGTGCCCTCCGCGCCGCCCCCATCGAGCTCATCCAGCGCCCCCTGCTCGAACCGGACGGCACCGTCGCCCAGCAGGTCGCCGACGCCGATGTCCTCATCTCAGGCGGCGCCAAGCTCGACGAAGGCATCTTCAGCCAACTGCGTCGCGTCCGCTTCGTCCTGCGGCCGTACGTCGGCTACGACGACATCGACGTCGACGCCGCCACCCGCCACGGCATCCTCTTCGCCAACGTGCCCGACACGTTCATCGAGGAGGTCGCCAACCAGACGCTGGCGCTGATCCTGGCCACCAACCGCAAAGTGCTGCAGATGGACGGCTACGTCCGCCAGGGAACGTGGTCGAGCGGCGGCCGGGCGCGCGAGACGGCGCGGCCGATCCGGCGCCTCTCGTCGCTCACCCTCGGCCTGATCGGCTTCGGCAACATCGCCCGCCTGGTCCTCGAGCGGGCCAAGCCGTTCGGCTTTCGCGTGCTGGCCGCCGACCCGTACGTGTCGGCCGATGCCGCCGCGGCCCTGGGCGTCGAACTGGTCGAGCTCGACGATCTGCTGCGCCAGTCGGACATCGTCTCGGTCCACGTGTTCCTGAACGCCGAGACGCGCGGCCTACTCGACGCCCGGCGGCTGGGGCTGATGAAGCCAACGGCCGCCCTCATCAACACCTCGCGTGGGCCGGTCATCGACGAGACCGCGCTGATCGAGACGCTGCGGGCCGGCAAGTTGGCCGGGGCCGGGCTGGACGTGTTCGAGGTCGAGCCGGTCGCGGCCGACAACCCGCTGCTGCAGATGCCAAACGTGGTCCTGTCGCCGCACATCGCCAGCTACTCGGAGGAGGGCGACGCACGCCACCAGGTGCGCATCGCCGAGCTGGCCTTGCAGGTTGTCCAGGGTGGCCTGCCCGAGCGCAAGGTCGTCGTCAACAAGAACCTCTACGACGCCGTCGCCGCCCACCTCGAACCCGCCGCCGCTCGCTAGCACCCGCGTACTGACCGCGGCCCGCCAACGCCGGGCGGGCCGCGGGTACGGGCTGCCACAATAGAATGAATGGGCGCTCCGAACCTGACCCGCACCGACGCGCGCGCTCGCGCCGCGCTGCTCGAGGTGACGGCCTACGAGGTCACCATCGATCTGACCGACGGCGCCGGCCGTCCAGGTGAGGGCACGTTCCGATCGCACACCGTGGTGCGCTTCCACGCCAGACAGGCCGGCGCCGGGACATTCATCGACCTGATCGCCGAGCGCATCCACCACGCGACCCTCAACGGCACGCCCCTGGAGACGGCCGGCTATGCGCCCGAATCGGGACTGGCGCTGCCACGGCTCGATGAAAACAATACGCTGATCATCGACGCCGACTACCGCTATTCGCATACCGGTGCGGGTTTGCATCGGTTTGTCGATCCGGTCGATAGCGCCGTCTATCTGTACACGCAATTCGAGACGGCCGACGCCAAGCGGATGTATGCCTGCTTCGACCAACCGGATCTGAAGGCCCCATTTTCGCTCCAGGTCACCGCGCCGGCCGAGTGGGAAGTCATCTCCAACGGCCGCTTGCTGAGCCGCTCGGATGGCCCGGGCGGTGCGCAGGTGGTGCGCTTCAACACCACCCCGCCACTCCCGACGTACGTCACCGTCCTCGTCGCTGGGCCCTATCACAAGCACACCGATCGCCATACTGACCTCGATCTCGGCGTCTACTGCCGCGCTTCCCTCGCCCCCTACCTCGATGCGGACGTCGTCGTCGAGGTGACCAAGCAGGGCTTCGATTGGTTTCAGCAGGCGTTCGGCTATCGGTACCCCTTCGACAAGTTCGACCAGGTCTTCGTGCCCGAGTTCAACGCGGGCGCCATGGAGAACGCCGGGTGCGTGACCATCATGGAGGACTACGTCTTCCGCTCGAAGGTCACCGACGCCGAGTATGAGCGACGCGCCGAGACCATCTTGCATGAGCTCGCGCACATGTGGTTCGGCGACCTGGTGACCATGCGCTGGTGGGATGACCTGTGGCTCAACGAGTCGTTCGCCACGTTCGCCTCGGTGCTGTGCCAAACACAGGCCACGCGGTGGACGTCGGCGTGGACCACGTTTGCCAACGTCGAGAAGACGTGGGCCTATCGGCAGGATCAGCTCTCGTCAACGCACCCCATCGCGGCCGACATTCCCGACGTGCACGCCGTCGAGGTCAACTTCGACGGCATCACCTACGCCAAGGGGGCGAGCGTCCTCAAACAACTGGCGGCCTACGTCGGCGTCGACGCCTTCCTGAACGCCATGCGTGGCTACTTCCGCCGCTACGAGTTCGGGAACAGCACACTGGCTGACCTGCTGCACGCCCTGGAGGGCCAGTCCGGACGCGACCTTGCCACGTGGTCGGCGCAGTGGCTCGAGACCGCCGGCATCAACACCCTGCGGACCGAGTTCGCACTCGACGGCCAAGGGCGCTACGCCTCGTTCGCCATCCTGCAAGGAGCGGCGGAGCCGGGCGGCGGCGCGGTGCGGAACCACCGTCTGCGGATCGGTCGGTACGAGTCGCGCGGTGCCAAGCTCCAGCGTGTCGGCCAGCTCGAGCTGGACGTCACCGGCGAGCGCACCGCGGTGGCGGACCTGGTCGGCGTCCCCCAGCCAGACTTGCTCCTGGTGAACGATGACGATCTGACCTACGCCAAGATCCGTCTGGATGAGCGGTCGATGGCGACTGTGGTGGAGCGGATCGCCGACATCGATGACCACCTGGCGCGGGCGCTGTGCTGGAGCGCCGCGTGGGACATGACGCGTGATGCCGAGATGGACGCCCGTGCGTACGTGGCGCTGGCGCTGCGCGGTGTGCTCGGTGAGACCGAGATTGGGGTGGTGCAGTCGATCCAGGCCAGGCTGCGGGGCGCCCTGGACCGCTACGCCGAGCCAGGCTGGGCGCCTGAGGGCTGGGGGCGGCTGGCCGATCTGGCGCTGGGCGCACTGCGCAGCGTGGCGCCCGGCTCCGACTTCCAGTTGGCCTGGGCGCGCACCTTCGCGTCGGCCGCGCGCACCGCCGAGCACGTTGGGGTGCTGCGAGGCCTCCTCGATGGCACCGAGTCGGTGCCGGGCCTGGTGGTCGATACCGAGCTGCGGTGGTCGCTGCTGCAAGCGCTGGTGGCGCTCGGCGCCGCCGGTGATGCAGACATCGACCTGGAGCTCGAACGGGATAACACCGCCTCCGGGCAGCGTCGCGCGGCGACCGCGCGCGCGTTGCGGCCCAGCCCGCAGGCCAAGGCCGAGGCCTGGCGACTGGCGACCACCGACGTCGAACTCCCGAACGCGATCATCGAATCGATCGTCGGCGGCTTCTACCACCCCGCGCAACACGCCCTGACTGAGCCCTTCGTGCAGCGCTACTTCGAGACGATCAGCGACGTCTGGGCCGCGCGGCCCGGTGAGATCGCGCGGCTGCTGGCTGTGGGCCTCTACCCCGACACCATCTCCGACGCCGCGCTGGCCGCAGCCGACACCTTTCTGGCGCACAGCGAGCTCCCCCCACCGCTGCGCCGGCTCGTCGCCGAAGGCCGCGATGACGTCCAGCGCGCGTTGCGGGCGCGCAAGCGGTACGCCAGCGCCAGCTAGGCAGCGCGGGGCGACGGGGCCTCGGGCGTGGCGTCGGCCGTGTGTACCGGCTCGGCGGCCGCGGGGGTGCTGGTGACTGGGACGGCGCGCAGCTCGTGGGCCAGGCGCCGCGCCGTGGCCGACTCGATACGCCGCCGGTCGGCCCAGTCGAGGATCGCCCGCCGGCCGCACGGCAGACACAGTTCAGACGACGGAGTGCCCTCGCGCGCCTCGACGACCCGCCCGTGGCGGACCTCTTGGCCGCACGACGCGCAGCTCACCGGCCGTTCGACCGGCACGACCGCGAACGGTACCTGCGGCTCAGCCACCTGGTGCCGTTGGGCCCAGCGACTGACCAGCGCCGCCCGTTCAGCGGCCCGCTCGCGGCGGGCGGCCAGATCAGCGTGCGGTTGCGAGTGGTGCTCGGCGTGCGGCCGCAGGCCAACGGCGCGTGGGCTCCGCCGGACGCGTGCACCGGCCGGCCGCCGCCGTGGCAGCGGCAGCCCGAGGCGCCGCCGTCGCTCCAGTTCAAGGTCCGTCGCGCGGACGTAGTGCAGCCGACCGATCCGTAGCGACGGCAACCGACCGGCATAGATCAGGTCGCGCACGGATCGCGGCGCCAAGTGCAGCACTTCGCTCGCCTTGGCGACCGAAGCATATCCAGGAAGAACTGCCGCTACTCGTGTCACACTCAATTATCGCACATTCGTTCGATAGATTCGCTCTATTTTGACTGTCCAGTGCCGCAAATCGCGTGCCGCAGCCCCGACGGCCACGGATGGTCCCTCTCTGGAGGATCTAGAGCGTTGCGGCACGCAGTGAGTACCCCCTTGCCTGGGAGGATCTGTGGCGTAACATCCCGCCCGGACGAGGGCTGCCAGCGCGCAGCGGCACTGACCCGGCCGGCTGTTGCGCAACAGATGTCCCTAAAGGGATCAGGAATGGTGCGACGTAGCAACCCCGCCGGGTCAGTGCCGCTGTGCATTCGCCGCCCTCGTCGCGGCGGGCCGCAACGTACGGCGATACGGACCGGGCCGCACAATTGCGCCGCAGCGGCACGGGGTGGAACACTCGGAGCGCGATGGCGCGTGTGTTGGTCTCGACGTTGTTCCTCACCTCGGCTGATGACCCCAGTGTGGGCCCGTTGCTGGCCGATGGGCACGAGCTCACCTTTGTGCCCGGTATCAGCGTGCGCACCGAGGCGGCGCTGAGCGCCGCGCTCCAGGGCGTAGCGGCCACGCTCGCCAGCACCGAGCCGTACTCGGCGGCGGTGCTGGCCCAGGCGCCCGACCTGCGGGTCATCTCGCGCACCGGCGTCGGCTTCGACGCCATCGACGTCGCCGAGGCGACGCGCCGCAACGTCGTGGTGTGCACCACGCCGGGGACCAATCACCACGCCGTGGCCGACCTGGCGTTGACCCTGATCCTGGCCAATGCGCGCAAGCTCATCACGGCCGTCGACCTCGTGCGCGGCGGCGGCTGGACGCCCCAGCCGGTCGGCTTCGAGTTGCGCGGCACGACCATCGGCATCGTCGGTACCGGGCTCATCGGCCGTGAGGTCGCCAAGCGCCTGGCCGGCTTCGAGCCGCGCCTGATCGCCTACGACGTGGTCGAGTCGCCCGAGGTCGTCGAGCGCTACGGCGTGCGCTACCTCAGCTTCGAGCAGTTGCTCGAGCAGGCCGATGTGATCACGCTGCACGCGCCACTGTTGCCATCAACGCGCGGCCTCATCAACGCCGCGGCGTTGGAGCGCATGAAGCCGAGCGCCTATCTGGTCAACACAGCCCGCGGGCCGCTGGTCGACGAGGCGGCCCTGGCCGCTGCATTGCAGCGCGGCCAGATCGCTGGCGCGGCCCTTGACGTGACCCACGTCGAGCCGCTGCCGGCCGACAGTGTGCTGCGCCAGGCGCCGAACCTGATCCTCACGCCGCACATCGCCGGCTCGACGCACCAGTCGATCGCCGCGGTGAAGGCCATGGCCGTCGACAACGCCGCCCGCGTCCTACGCGGCCAGCCGCCGCTGAGCTGCGTCAACCCGGCGGTGCTGCAGCCAGCCGGGCTGGCCCGCGCCTAATAAGCCCGCGCCGAAGACGGCGGCGGCGGGAAGTCGATCGCGACCGGCAGGGACGTACGGCCCCACTCGTCGAGGTCGTCCTCGGTCGGTCCGTACTTGGCCAGCAGCAGGGTGCGGGCGAGGCGGTCCTCGGTCGTGCCTGGCTCGAGGATGCGGGCCTGGCCGGTGTGTGTCTCGTCGCCGAGTTCGACGAGCACCCGCGGGTTGGCCCGCAGGTTCCGCACCCAATCGGATCGGTCGCGGCCGCCGGCCATCAGATAGATCCGCGGGCCTTGGGTGGCGAACCAGATCTCGATGCGGTGCGGCTGGCCCGTGCGGCGGCCGGTCGTCGTCAAATAGAGGTACGGCTGATCGGACCACCGCTCGGACCAGACGGGCACGCTCCGACGCTAGCGGTCGCGGTCGTCCCCAAGCAAGTCGCTGCCGGCCCAGTCGATCTCGTCCTGGAAGGTGTGGGGCGGTGGGGCCGGCGCGAAGTTGGCCGCGTCGTCGATGCTGCCCTGGCCGGTGTAGCGAGCGACCAGTGGGTAGGGGAAGACCGGCCGCGTGCGGACGACCGCGCCGCTGGCATCGGTCTGGGTGCCGATCACGCGATCTGGCGCCTGGCCCTGCTCGACCCAGTTGACGAGGTCGAGAATCAGGTCGGACGTGTTGGGAGTCGGCCCGCCACCGCCACAGTGGAACATGGCTGGGAACATGAACAGGCGGGCGAAGGCCCGCGTCCGCTCGGCGCCGCCCATCGCTTCCTGCACGGCCGCGTAATAGTCGACCGTGCCGCGCGGCGGGATCAGCGGGTCGGCCCAGCCGTGGTACATGATCAGCTTGCCGCCGTGGGCCTTGAAGCGGCTCAGGTCGGGATCAATCGAGCTGGCCTTCAGGCCTTCGGGCTGGATGCGCTCGAAGTCGCGGCGGGTGAACTGGAACTGCTCGACGCCCAGCCCACCCTGGCCGAGTGGCAGGGCCATGTAGCGCAGGTAGTTGTCGGCGGCGCTGAAGGCGAGCATGGGCGCGCCCGGGGCCGGGCTGATCCAGGGGATCGGCCCCGTCCAGCCGAGCTCGCTGCCCACCTCTTCGCCCACGCCGGGGTAGAGCTTCTCACCGTCGGCCGTGTGCGGGAAGGTGTAGATCCTGCGCGCTGCGCGGACCTGGGCGGGGCTCAGGCAGGTGGGGCCGCTTGTGCCGCCCGGACAGGCGATCGAGCCAGGGTCGAAGTGGCACGCCCGCGGATCGTCGATCTGGTTGTCGTGCAGCCCGTCGAGGTCGTCGCAGGCGGCCATGACGGCGGCGTGCAGCACCGCCGCGTGGGCCGCGTCGATGATCAGGTTGCCGCTCGAGTCGAGATTGGCCTGCACGACCCAGGCCGTCGCTTCGCTCGGCAGGAACGCCCAGAAGTTGGCCGGCGCGCCGGCGATGATGCCGTTGAAGTCGTCGGGGAAGCGCTGCGCCTCCATCAGCCCCTCGCGGCCACCGTCCGAGCAGCCGTTGAAGTAGGCGTGGCTGGGCGGCTGGCCGTAGAAGGCGGCGATGATCGCCTTCGAGACGACCGCCAGGCCGTGCACGGCGCGGAAGTCGAAGTCGATGCGCAGTTGCTCGTCGTCGCCGGCCCACAGCCCGTCGAAGGGGTTGCCGCCGGTGTGGCCGTCGTCGGTGGCAGCCAGGGCGAAGTCGCCGCCGAGCTGCTGGTCGCACGCTGGGAAGCTGGTCGGGTTGATGGCGCCGCAGAAGCCGCCGCAGCCCTGCTGAAGGTAGCGGCCCTGCCAGGTGGCGGTCGGCAGCTTCAGCTCGAAGTGGATCTGGCCCTGGATGTAGCCGAGGACGTCGCAGAACTCGGGCGCCTGGCCGCTGGCGGCGACCACCTTGGCGGCGGTGACGCGGGTCGGGAAGTCCGGGATCTGGGAGAAGTCCGGCACGCCGGGCTGGGCCGGGCCGGTCGGACCGGTCGTGCCGTTCTGGACGAGAGCGCCACAGCTCAACTGGGCCGGGATGCGGGCCGCCGCTGGCATGCTGGCGGCGTCGAGGCCCGCGGCGTCGGGCGCGCTGGCGTCCTGGAGGTCGGGGGCCGGGTCGGCGGCCCAGGCGGCGCCGGCCGTGGGCGCCAGGAGCGGTCCGAACAACGTGCCGAGCACGAGCGCGCCGGTCACCAGCGACCGGGCGGCGCGTCCGAGAGCCGAGGCTGCCATGCGCAGAACCTCCCCCGCTATGGATCGCGTATGGATCGCGCTGATCTAGCGCACCGGCCAGTGTATCTCGCTGCTGGACGCCCCCGCTCAGGGCAGCAGGGTGTCGGGCGGCGCCTGGAGCAGGACGGCCAGGACGAATGCCAGCAGGATCGCGGCGAACAGCGCAAAGGAGAGGAGCCACTGTCCTCGATGGCTGCGAGCCAGCATGCCCCCCTATCGAGCACGATCCGGGCCATGCCTCCCTCGCTGCCGGCGCCGCCCCCTCACCCGCGTCGCCGCCTGTCCGCGCCGCCCCCTCACCCGCGCTGCCGCGCGGCCTCTCCCCGCTGGGGCGAGGCGGTACGCCACACACGCTTCGAGCACCCTGACGCAGCGGGCTGTTACGGTGCAGTGCCCTTGAACGGCGGACGGCTCGTTCCGCCTCGCCCCATCGGGGAGAGGCCGCGCGGCAGCGCGGGTGAGGGGCGGCGCCGCGTCGTACCGGCCGTCAACTCGGGCGGGGCGCGGAGAGCGCGCTGAGCGGCACGCGGCGCTGGCGGCCGTCGGCCAGGACCTGGACGTCGGCCCAGTCGCCCTCGACCTGCCACACCAGCACCAGGCCGACATCCGCCAGGTGTGCCAAGCTGCCGGCTTCGAGCCTCGTGGGCGGCGCGTCGGAGAAACGCTCGCGCAGGTCGGCATCAGCGATCTCGCGCAGGCGGCGCCGCCGACTGGCTCCATCGACCGGCCGGCGGGCGGCGCCGCCCCGCAGCAGCCGCTCCGCCGTCCTGGCAGTCGTAGCGGCGCGGCCTTCGAGCAGGGCCAGGCCGGCCACTTTGTCGAGACGGTTGTTGCCGTCCGCGCAGCCGACCAGCTGGATACAGCTCGGGCAGCCATCACGGCACGGGCAGTCGCGCAGCAGCGCCGCCGCGCGGGCGATGACCGTCTCGAGCAGCACGTAGCCCTTGTCGGCCAGGCCGATGCCACCCTCGGCAACGTCGTAGACGTAGACGCGCTGGGCGCTGGTGCTCGAGCCGATGTCGCGGCGGTCGCACAGCAGGTGCAACCGTAGGGCATTGACCAGCCCGTGCTCGAAGGCGTGCAGGCCATCGACGTCGGGTTCGAGCTCGCGCGGCACGTCGATCCACAGACCGACCGTCTCCAGCACGTTCTCCAGGGGCTGGCTCAGCCCGTACGACAGCGACTGGCGGCGCTGGATCTCGCGGAAGCCGACCACGTGCTCGCGCACACGCAGCGGGCCGACGCTCGCCTGCAGTGGGTGGGGGCCGTCGCCGAGGGTGCGCGTGGCCAGCGGCGCCTCGCGTGGGGCGACCTCGACCTCGACGATGGGCGTGGTCCGCACCGACAGTGGCGCCTCCACCAGGCGCACGACGTGGGCGGCCTGCTCCAGCGCCTGGACCCGAAACGCGCGGCCGTTGTGCAGGTAGATGGCGCCGGGATAGCACTCGCGCTGCAGGTAGGGCGGTTCGATCGTGCCGAGGGCGCCGCGCGGACCGTGCAGGGTGTACGGCTCGCGGGCGGTGCCCCGCAGCGACACCTCGGCGTGCGGTGGCCGACCCGTTGCCGACCACGGCGGGCCGGCGCCGAGCTCGCCGGCCGCGGCCAGCCGTTCGAGCAGCCGCGGCGCGTTGGGCGGCAGCAGCGCCAGGTCGTCGGTCCCAATCGGCTGCTCGGCGGCGGCACACAGCAGGTGGCCAAGCTGGATGGCGGCGTTGGTCGGGTCGATGACGGCCTGTTCGACGGGCTGGCCGAACAGCGCCTCGGGGTGCTGGACGTGATACTGGTCGAGCGCGTCGTCACCGGCGACGAAGACGACGACCGCCTCGCGTTCGGCGCGCCGCCCGACGCGACCGGCCTGCTGCCAGAAACTCATGCTGCTGCCGGGGTAGCCGGCCAGGACGGCCACGTCCAGACCGCCGACGTCGATGCCCAGTTCGAGGGCGTTGGTCGAGACCACGCCGCGCAGCCGACCACTGCGCAGGCCGGCCTCGATGTGCGACCGTTCGTCGAGCGTGTAGCCGGACTTGTAGGCGCTGACCCGCTCGGCGAGCGCGGGCCCGACCAACTGGCGCACCTCCAGCAGCATGCGCTCGACTGACACCCGCGCCCGCCCGAACAGGATGCCGCTGTAGCCGGCCCGCAGCGCCGCGGCGAAGATGGCCGCCGCTTCGTCGAGCACGCTCTCGTGCTCGTTGGCCTCGGCCAGGCCGCGTAGCGGCGGACGCCAGAACAGGAACCGCCGCGGTCCTGAGCCGGCGGTGTCGCCGCCGATGGCCATAAACGGCAACCCAACGACCTGCTCGGCCAACTCGACCGGGTTGGCCACCGTGGCCGAGGCGGCGATGAACGTGGGTGCCGCACCGTAGCTGGCCGCCAGCCGCCGCAGGCGGCGCAGGACCAGGGCCACGTGGGCGCCGAAGACGCCGCGGTAGCTGTGCAACTCGTCGAGGACGACCACCCCCAGCCCGCCGAGCAGGCGGCGCCAGCGACGATGCTCGGGCAACACGCTGCGGTGCAGGATGTCCGGGTTGGCCAGCAGGACGGCCGGCGGCTCGGCCGCCAGGCGCGCCCGTTCGGCCATCGGCGTGTCACCGCTGAGTGTGCCG
>Ga0213876_10001905_pt1 | contig 12550 bp, 12 predicted proteins | sample BarmaccomBMRX_R9_FD_160113 | JGI IMG/M metagenome (GOLD analysis project Ga0213876, IMG submission 160113) | Root-associated microbial communities from Barbacenia macrantha in rupestrian grasslands, the National Park of Serra do Cipo, Brazil - RX_R9 | ecosystem: Host-associated > Plants > Roots...
GAAGAGCCCCTCGGCCAGGTCGCCCGCGATCGGCCGCAGCGCCTGGGCCGCGTCGGCGGCCGACTGGACGTCGGCCGGGCCGTGCGCGTGCAGCGTGGCCGCGGTGGCGATGATGACGCACACCCAGATGACGTTGCCCAGAATCGCCCCGATGTAGGCGTCGGTCCGTTCGTCGGGGTATTGGCGCACCGCGCTGCGCTTCTCGACGACCGCGCTCTGCTGGAACAACTGTTGGTAGGGGGTGATCGTCGTGCCGATCAGGGCCACCACCAGCAGCAGCTCGGCCGGCTCGGCGCGCAGGCTGGGCACGAACGCGCCGTGGGCGACCGCCGCCCAATCGGGCTGGGCCAGCACCATCGCCGCCGGGTAGGCCAGAAAGGCCAGCGTCATCAGCAGGAACAGCCGCTCGGCGCGGGCGTAGTTGCCGAACTGGACCAGCAGCCACAGTAGCAGCCCGCTGGCCGGCACCGCCAGGTAGCGGCTGATGCCCAAGAGTTCGGCCGCCGCGGCGATGCCCAGGAACTCGGTCGCCACGATGCCGCCGTTGGCCAGCACAATGACCCCGACCGCCAGCAGCGCCCAGCCGATGCCGAACCGCTCGCGGACCAGGTCGAGCAGCCCGCGGCCGGTCGCCGCGCCCAGCCGGGCGGCCATCTCCTGGACGACTGCTAGGGAGACGGTCAGCACCAGCAGCACCCACAGCAACTCGTAGCCGTAGCGCGCGCCGACGGTGCTGGTCGTGCCGATGCCGCCCGCGTCGTCGCCCGCCACCGAGGACAGCACGCCCGGGCCAAGGATGGCCAGCACCCGCCACAGGCCGCTAGGGCTGCGCCGCAGGCCGCGCAGCTTGACGCTGCGGCCGCGCACGGAGATGCGCACGCCCGGTCGGATGCCGGTCGGCCAGCGGCCGCGCCGCAGCGCCTCGGCGGCGAGGGCGCGCTCGTCGTCCGGCTCGGCCGCGTCTGCCCCCGCCGCCGGGCGGGGCCGATCGCTGGCGCGGGTCACGAGAACACGCGCGGGATCTGTTCGCGCCAGGTGGCCGGCGTCAGCAGCGCCACGGCCGCATCGACCGTGATGCCGCCCAGCAGTCGCCCGTCGCGGGCCACGACCGGCAGGGCGGCCAGGTGCTCCTCGACCACCCGCCGGGCGGCGGTGGCGGCCGACTCGAGCGGGTCGATGGCCACGATGTCGTGGCGCATGAACTCGCCCAGCGTCATCGTCGGCTCGCGCACCAGCAGGTCGCGCAGCGTGATCACCCCTTGCAGCCGCCGCGTCTGCACGTCGTCGACGACGTAGACATAGTAGACGAAGTCGGGCGTCGCCAACTGCTCGTGGAGCGCCGAGCGCGCCTGGCTGACCGTCAGCCACGGCGGCACCGCCGCCACGTCGTTGGTCATGATCCCGCCGGCCGTGTCCTCGGGGTAGCGCAGCAGGTCGATGATCCGCTCGGCCTGCGGCTCCGGCAGCGCGTCCAGGCACTGCAGCGCCCAATCGGTGCCGAGGTGGCCGATGAGGTCGGCCGCCAGATCGGGCGCCATCAGCACCAGCAAGCGGGTCGCCTGGTCAGGGTCGAGGTCCTCGAAGACCTGCAGCTGCCGCTCGGGCGCCATCGCTTCCAGGGTATCGGCGGCGATCGCATCGGGCAGCAGCGTCAGCAGTTCGGCGGCGTGGTGGTAGGGCAGGTCCTCGGCCAATCTGGCGATGGCCGGCGGCGGCAGCCGGGCGATGCGGCGGTGGTAGTCGCCGCCGGCCAGGGCCGCCCGCGGGTCGCCGCGTAGGAACTCCAGGTCCCGCCAGTCGACCAGGCGGTGCTCGGAGGCGTGGCCGAGCAGGCCCCGACCGAGGCGGCGAAAGACAGCCCACGGGCTGATGTCGGCGGCCGCCAGCCACAGCCGCTCGTCGTCGTCGTTGTCATAGTGCAGCCACAGGTCGTTGGCCCGCATCGTGTAACGGCGAGCCACGTCGAGCAGCATGGCATCCATCACGTCGCGTCGCAGCAGCACCGCGTTGCGCAACGACTCAGCCGGCGCGGCACGGCCGGCGGCCAAGCTGCCGACGCGCAGCCCGTGCCGCCCGTCGAGGCGCTCGACGGCCGCCCAGGGCAGCTGCATCGGCCGACCCCTGGGGCCCACGAACAGCACCCGCGTCACGACCGGATAATCGCCGGCCGACAGGTCGACCACCAGATCAGCCAGCCGGGCGCGGTCGCCGCGGCGGTCGACGATCGCATGCCGCCGCAGCTCAGAGAGCATCACCATCGCGCGCCCAGCATCTCGCTCGTCCCGTCCGCCCAGCCCCCAAAGCAACGCCTGTGCCAGCACCCCCCGGCCCCCGCCCCCGGCTCGCCTGGTACGCCCCCCCTCACCCGGCTCGCTGTCGCTCGCCGGCCTCTCCCCTCCAGGGGCGAGGCTGCGTGCGCTGTCCGCCTGTCTGTGACTCTGGGGCGTTGAGGCCCACCGCGACGGGGTCGTCCACTCGTGTGCAGCGCACTGTGCCGTTGCAGCCCGCCGGGTCAGTGTTCTCGAAGCGTGGACGGCCCGGTCCGCCTCGCCCCGCTGGGGAGAGGCCGCGCGGCAGCGCGGGTGAGGGGGGCGGCGTTGTGGCCCACCGCGTCGGAGCCTTGTGGGCGGGGACGGCCCGGTCCGCGTCGTCCCGCTGGGGATGCCTGCGGGCGCGGCCCGCGGCTTGCGTCTTCGCGCCTGGGCCTCCTGGCCGAGTGAGCCACTGCACGTGCCGCTCTCCCCACCACAGGCGCTGTTCCTGGCCCTCCTGGTCGTCACCATCGGGCTGCTCGTCTCCGAACGGCTGCGGCCCGACCTGGTCGCCGTGCTGGTCATCCTGACGCTGGCGTATACCCACCTGCTGTCGGTCGACGAGGCGTTCTCGGGCCTCAAGAGCGAGCCGGCCGTGGTCATCGCCTGTATGTTCGTGCTGAGCGCCGGCCTGCAGACGACCGGCCTCTCCGAGCTCGCCGGCCGCTGGATCGGCCGCCTGGCCGGCCAGCACCCGACGCGGGTGCTAGCCGTGCTGATGCTGTGCACGGCCGCCGCCTCGGCCTTCACCCACCACGTGACGATCACCGCCATCGCCCTGCCGATCGCCCTCAGCCTGGCCCGCGAACGCCAGATCCCGCCGTCGAAGCTGCTGATGCCGGCGGCCATGGCCAGCTCGCTCGGCACGACCATCACCATCCTCGGCGCCCCGTCGCTGCTGATCGCCAGCGAGCTCCTGCGCCAGGCCAGCCGGCCCGGCCTGGCCGTCTTCTCGGTCGCCCCACTGGGCCTGGCGCTCACCGTGGTCGGCGTGCTGTACATGCTGCTCGTCGGCCACCGTCTGCTGCCGACCCGCCGCGGCCTCGAAGACCCGGCCGATCGACTGCGCCTGGACCGCTACCTGACCGAGCTGCGCGTGCTGCCCGAGTCGCCGCTCATCGGCCGCACCGTCGAACAGATCAACGCCGACGATGGCGACCAGTTCACCGTCCTCGGGGCCCGCTCACGCACGGCGCCGCGGGCACCGTTCGGCCACGGGCCTGTCGAGGACGGCGACGTGCTGCTCATCCGCGCCTCGCCCGACGAGCTGGCCAGCATCCGCCAGGAGCCGGGCTGGGAGCTCGAACCGGTGGCCCAGTACGCCGAGCACCTGCCCGAGCTCGACGAAGCCGGCCAGCAGGCCGCCCATCAAGACGCCGAGGCGACCCTCGACAAGGTCGTCCAGGCGATCATCGCCCCGCGCTCGTCACTTGTCGGCCGCAGCGTGGCCGAGGTCGACTTCCGCCATCGCTACCGCGTGCTGGTGCTCGGGCTGTGGCGTCGAACGCGCGTGCCGTCGCGAGCGTTGGCCCAGATCGCGCTGCGCGAAGGCGACGTGCTCGTCCTGGAGGGCAGCCCGGCGGCGCTCGGTCGCTTAGCCGATGACCGCGACTTTCTGCTGCAGACCCGCTTCGAGGCCCAGGTGCGGCGGCCTCGGAAGGCGCTGCTGGCCGGCCTGGTCATGCTCGGCACCGTCGTCTTGTGCAGTCTGCCCCAGGTCGGCCTCGGCCTCGGGGCGCTGAGCGGCGCGGTCGGCATGGTCCTCACCCGCTGCCTGACGCCGCGCCAGGCCTACCGCGCTGTCGACGTGCGCATGTACCTGTTCGTGGCCGGGGCCATCCCGCTCGGCCTGGCGATGAAGAGCAGCGGCACGGCCGACCTGCTGGCCGGCTGGCTGCGGGCCGGCATCGGCGGCTGGGACGAACGGCTGATCCTGCTGGCGTTCTTCCTGGCCGTCGGCACGATCGTCCAGTTCATGGGCTCCGACTCGGCCACCGTGGCCCTGTTCGGCCCGGTCGCCATCGCCCTGGCCGGCAGCCTGGGCCAGGTGCCCGAGGCCTACGTCCTGTGTGTCGCCGTGGCCGCCATGATCGCCACCCTGACCCCCATGAGCCACCACAACCTGATCATCTACGCCCCCGGCGGCTACAAGTTCTTCGACTACACCCGCGTCGGCGCCCCCTTCACCCTCCTCGTCGCCCTCGCCACCGCCCTCCTCCTGCCACTCCTCTGGCCGGCCTAGCCACAGCGCTGGACAACGAGGATCGGGGGCGCGCCGCGTGCCACAATGCCCGCACGCCGGCCGATGCGGATTCTGCTGCTCGTCCTGGTCGAAGCGGTGCTGCTGGTGGTCGTGCTGATCGTGGTGGCGGTGGTCGTCATCCCCCTGGCCGCCCCGCCGCCGAGCTTGCCCACGCCGACGCTGCCCAGCCAGGCCCTGCAGGACTGCCCGCGCCAGGTGCCCGGCTGTCGCTAACGGTCGTCCTCGTGGGCGATGCGCGAGCTCAGGCTGGCACGGCGCGCGGCTGGACGTGGGTGGCGGCGATGGCGTCGATGCGGGCCTGCATCTCCGGCCCGGGCCACGTCTCGGACAGCCAGGCCGGCAGCGGCTCGCCTGGCCGCGACACCGCGAGCCGTTCGTCGTCGTCGTGGCGCCCGTTGGGGAACAGCTCCAGCGCGTACGGCAGCTCGTAGTAGATCTCGAGGCCGTTACCGTCGGGATCGCGGAAGTAGATGCTGCGCTGGTTCTCGTGATTGGTGGCGTGGGTGATCTCGACGCCGTGCTCGAGTAGATGGACGTAGGCCTCGCGCAGCGCGTCGTGGCTCGCCACCTGGAAGGCGACGTGGATCAGGCCGACCTGGTCGGGGCTCGGCTGGGGCGCGGACTGCGGGTTGGGGTGCTGGACGAGGTCGAGGCTGTGAAAGTTGTCGCCCAGGGTGGTGAAGACGCCGCCGTGCTCGACGTCCTGCTCGGCTACCCGGAAGCCGAGCACCTCGGTGTAAAACCGTTTCGAGCGCTCTTCGTCGGCCACCCGCAGATTGACATGGCCGATCTTGGCGATCTGGATCATGGCGCCTGTTGTTGTACACCCACGCTCGGGCGCTGGCATCGCTGGCATGCGGTTGCGACACGGCACGCGCTTTGCGGAGAAGGACCGGCACTCTGACAGAAAGGGTGTGTGCGGAATGACCCTGCCAGACCCCAGCTTGGACCGCCCGGCGCCCGATGCCGGCAACGTCCAGGACCGGCTCCCGGCCACCGAGCGCGGCGAGGACCCGGCCCGCGACGCTGTGACCCACGAGCTGGTCAATGATCCGGCCCGGCCGCTGACGGACGCGGAGCGCCAGGCCGCCGAGCACGACATCCCGCGTCCCGAGCGCGTGTACGCGCCGGCCTCCGAGCGCGTGCCCAAGGAACCGCTGCCCGGCCACCGCGACGTGGTCGAGCACGAGGACCTGTCTACGCCCGAGCGCCAGCACGCCATGGACGACCCGTCGTCCGACTGGTCCGGCCCGTCGGCCTCGAGCATGAGCAGCGCGGCCGCCCCATCGCCCGCGGCGTATGCGCCCCCGCCACCGTCGGCCTACGCGCCCTCGTCGGGCGCCGCCTACTCGCCGCCGGGCACCACTGGCGACGACGACGACGACGACGAGCCCTCGTTTACCCGCGTGGCCCGGCCGTCGCAGACGGCCACGGTGACCACGCCCACGCCCAGCCCGTACGCCTCGGTCGCGACCAACCCCGGCTTCGGCACCTCGCCGGACCTGGACGCCGACTGGACGAGCTCCGTCCGCCCCTGGGCCTGGACGTTCGGCTGGGTCGCCCTGGCCGCCGGCAGCGCCCTCGGCGTGTGGCTGTACCTGCGCTGGCAGCGCGAGCGCAACAAGCCGATCAATCGGCTGCGCCGCCAAGCGCGCCAGGCGGCCACCGACCTGCGCGATCGGGTGCCGAGCAGCGACGACGTCGTCTCGCCCAGCCTCGGCGTGCTGGCCGCGCTGGCCTCGACGGCCCTCGTCCTGGTCCGCCGTCTGCAGGGCCAGGGCAAGCGGCCAACCCAGGCCGCCAAGCACACCGCGCAGACCATCTCCGACGCCGACTGGCAGAAGCGGCTCATCCGGCTCAAGGAGCGCTGGACGCCCCACCGCCTCGAACTGGAGAAAGTCTCGATCAGCCGCCACTAAGCGCCACGCCCCGGCGGGCCGCATCCGCCACGGTCCTTCCGCCGCAGGAAGTGCAATCTGTGGCGCACCAGCCCGCCGGGTCAGTGCCTCCGCGCGCCCGCAGCCCGCGACCCGGCGCTCACCAGCCGCGGGCGATCCACTCGTCGAGGTGCGGTCGCTCGGTGCCGATGGTCGTGTCGCGGCCGTGGCCGGGGTGGACGACCGTCTGGTCCGGCAGCACGAACAGGCGGTCACGCACGCTCGTGATGATGCGCTCGAAGCGCACCGCGTCCTTCTGGGTGTTGCCCGGCCCGCCCGGAAACAGCGTGTCGCCGCTGAACAGGTGCCCGCCAATCAGGAAGCACGTCGAGCCGGGCGTGTGCCCCGGCGTGTGGATGGCCTGCAACGTGTGCGGGCCGAACGGCAGCGCCTGCTGATCGACCAGCAGCGAGTCCGGCTCGATGCTCAGCTGAGCGGCGTCGTCTATCCCGATCGCCACCGGCGCCTTGAGCAACGCCTTCAGCTCACCGACGTGCTCGTGGTGGTCGCGATGGCCGTGCGTCACCAGGATGGCGCGGACGCGCAGCCCCTGGACGGCCTCGGCGATCTGCTGCGGCTCGAAGCCGCCGTCGATGACGTACGCCTCGCCCGAGCCGTCGTCCGAGACGATGAAGATGTTGTTCTCATACGGTCCGAGGTTGCGCAGGCAGCGGACGACCAGTCCGTCCGGGCCGCGCGCGAGCTCTTCAGCTGGCATGAGCGTGCCCTCAGCGTACCGCCTCAGCTCGAGACGGTGATGTGGGCGACCATCCCTTGCGTCTCGTGGTTGGTGCAGAAGTAGGTGTACTGACCCGGCGTGTCGAAGATGTGGGTGAAGGTCACGCCGGGGCCGAGCTGGCCGGAGTCCCACGCCTGGGCGCCCTGGGGCAGGCCGGCGTCGGACGCGTTGGCGGCCTTGCTCGGATCGTCGGTCACCGTGTGATTGGTCTGGCTGGTGTTGGTCCAGACGACCGTGGCGCCGCGCGGCACGTCGATCGAGACCGGGCTGGCCTGATTGGCGCTGGTCAGCGAGACGGTGAGGGTCTGCGCCGCCAGGCTGGTCGGCGAGGCGCCCGGCACCGGCGCCGCCGGCCGCGTCGGGTTGCCCGCGCCACCGGCCACGCCACTGACCGCACCGCCGGCCGCGCCGGGCGTCGACCCGCCCGCGGCACTACCCGACGAGCCGCCCCCGGCCGAGCCGCCGGTGCCGACGGTGGCGACGGCGTTGGCGCCCCCGCCGGCGGCCCCTGGAGCGGCGCCGCCGGTCGAGGTCGTGCTGCCCTGCTGGTTCGAGCAGCCGCTCGCCAAGATGACCAGCGCGCCGAGCAGCGCGAGTCCGATCGTACGAGAGGGCATCGAGAGCATGGGCCGCCCGCTGCAGTCCGCGTGCCGCCACGCCACCACTGCGTCCTCCTCCTGGGCGCGACCGTCGCGTTTGCGCCCGCTGGGCGATGGCGGCTCAGGCGCTGGCGTCGGCGGGGGCGTCCTCGGCCGGGACCTCGGTGATGCGGGCACCGACCGCGGCCAGTTTGCTGGCCAGTTGCTCGTAGCCGCGCGTCACGTGCTCGATGCCGGTCACGCAGCTCTCGCCTTCGGCGGCCAGCGCCGCCAGCACCAGCGTCGCGCCGGCCCGCAGGTCCGGGATTTCGACCGCGGTGCCCTGCAGCGCGCTCGGGCCGTAGAAGACGGCCGTGTGCGGGTCGAAGACGTGGATGTTGGCTCCCATGCGCTCGAGCGCCAGCGTGTAGTCGAAGCGGTCCTCGTACAAGTTCTCTTTGATGGTGCTGACGCCGTCGGCCTCGACCAGGGCCAGCGAGAACGGCGCCTGGAGGTCGGTCGGAAAGCCGGGGTAGATGGCCGTCGAGACCTCGTGGCGGCGAAACGGCGGCCGGCCGCCGACGCGCAGCCCGCCCGGTTCGTTCGAGACCTCGATGCCCATCTGCTGGCAGGCCGCCAGGAACGCGCCCAGGTGCTCGGCGCGGGCGCCGTCCAGGAAGAGCTCGCCGCCGGTGATGGCCGCGGCGATGGCGAACGAGCCGGCCTCGATGCGGTCCGGGATGACCTCGATCTGGGCGCCGTGCAGCGAGCCGCGCGGCACGCCGTCGACGACGATGCGGTGGCGGTCGCATGGGTCGCGCTGGATGCGGCCGCCCATGGCGTTCAGGAACTCGACGAGGTTGTCGACCTCGGGCTCGGCCGCGGCGTTGGTGATGACGGTGCGGCCCTCGGCCAGGACGGCGGCCATGAGCACGTTCTCCGTGCCGGTCACGCTGGCCTGGTCCAGCCGCAGGTCGGTGCCGCGCAGGCCGCCCGGCGCGCGGGCGTAGTAGTAGCCCCACTTGTAGTCGATCTCGGCGCCCAGCGTGCGCAGTGCCTCGACGTGCACGTTGACCGGGCGGCGGCCGATGCGATCGCCGCCCGGGTTGGGGATGACGACTTTGCCGCGCCGGCCGAGCATCGGCCCGAGCAGCACGAACGACGCCCGCAGGCGCTTGGCCGCCTCCAGTGGGATGAAGTCCCAGTCGAGATGGCGGGCATGGATGCGCAGCTCGTGCTCGCCCGTCCAGTGCGCCTCGGCGCCGAGGTCGCACAGCACTTCGAGGATGTACTCGACGTCGGCGATCCTGGGCGCATTGGTGATGGTGCATGGCTCGCCGCACAGGACGGCGGCGGCCATGAGCTTCAGAACGGCGTTCTTGGCGCCGGAGATGGGCACGCGACCGCGCAGCGCCACGCCACCCTCGACGACGTAGGCACCGGCCGGCCGCGACCGCACCTGCTGATCGGCAACCCCGGGTGGCACGGCGGCGGGCATGTGAGCATGATTGTAGGAGCGCCCGCGGCCCCACGGGCGTCACGGACAACGTCGGCCATGAGTGTTCTGCCCTTCCTCCGCGAGCCAACGCCTGCCCGCACGGCCGCCCTGGAGGCGCTCGAGCAGGCCTTGGAGAGCCCCGAGCGTGACCTGTGGCGCACGTTCGTCAGCCAACTGGAGCGCGGACTGCGTCGAGCCGCCCTCGCCACGCTCGATCGGCTCGTCGCGGCCGTTGAGGCGTATCACGACGAGCGTCGAGCCGCGTGGGTTATGGCCGTGTGGCGTGCCCGCTGGGACACCGGCGCGCTGGAGCGGCTGCCGTTCCCGCTCGTCGACCGCCTGATCGTGCCCGAACTGCGACGGGGCTACGCGGCCAAGCTCCCGTCGTACGCGCGCTGGCTGCGGCACACACGCCAGTGGCGGCGAGTCCTGGCGGCGACCTCGGCGCTGCTCCAGGTGACACCAGCCGACGCGGCTCAACGCTGGCCGTATCGTGCGTTTCGGGCGGAGGCGAGGTTAGCGCTCGGCCAGTCGGCGGCGGCGCAGGCTGACCTCGACGCCCTGGCGCGCAGCCCGCACGCGATCTGGCAAGACCGCGCCCGTCGGCTCAGGGCGAACATACGCACCGTCGGCCCGTCGCGCCAGTCGTGACAGGCTGCGCTGGACCGGTGCACCGTAAAGTCGGACGCTGGTGTGGGCGTGGGTGTAGGCTCTAGGCCTACGTCTGCCCCGCCCCGCGATCTGCCGCGCCTGGAGCGCCTTCTTCAGCCATGCCTGATACCAACGGTTCCCAGCCTCATCTGACCGAGACGGCCACGCTGGCCGGCGGCTGCTTCTGGTGCCTCGACGCTGTCTACACCGAGCTCCGTGGCATCGAGCGCGTCGTTTCGGGCTATACCGGCGGCCACCTCGCCAATCCCAGCTACGAGCAGGTCTGCTCCGGTCGCACCGGCCACGCCGAGGCCGTCCAGATCACCTACGATCCGAGCACCATCAGCTACCGCGAACTGCTCGAGGTCTTCTTCACCATCCACGACCCGACGACCCTCAATCGCCAGGGCGCCGACGTCGGGACCCAGTACCGCTCGGCCATCTTCTACCACTCGCCCAAGCAGCAGCAGACCGCCCAGGCGGTCATCGACGAGACGAATCGCTCGGGCATCTGGGGCAAGCCGGTCGTCACCCAGCTCGTGCCGCTGGAGGCGTTCTTCCCGGCCGAGGAGTACCACCAGAACTACTTTGCCCGAAACCCGTATCAACCCTACTGCCAGGTGGTGATCGCGCCCAAGGTGGCCAAGGTGCGCCAGAAGTACCTGGCCCAGCTCAAGCGCGCCTGAGACCGGCTACCCTGAAATGACCATGCGCATCGGCATCAACGTCGCGCAGGTGGTGCGCGGCCAGCCGCTCGACCTGGACCAGCTCACCGAGCAGGTGGCGGCCCTGGCCCGCCAGGGCTTCGCCAGTGCCTGGTTTGCGCACGTCTTCGGCTTCGACGCGCTCACGGCCATCGCCGTGATCGGGCGCGCCGTGCCCGAGCTCGAGCTCGGCACGGCCGTCGTGCCGGTCCACCCGCGCCACCCGATGGCGCTGGCCCAGCAGGCGCTGACGACCCAGGCCGCCATCGGTGGGCGCCTGGCGCTGGGCATCGGCCTGTCGCACCGGCCGGTGGTCGAGAGCATGTGGGGCTATTCGTTCGAGCAGCCGGCGGCCTATCTCGGCGAGTACCTGGCCATCGTGCAGCCGTTGCTGCGCGGCGAGGCCGCCAGTGTGCGCGGCCAGCGGCTGGTCGGCCAGGGCCAGCTGACATTGCCCGCCCTGCCCGCGCCGAGCCTGCTGCTGGCCGCCCTCGGACCGCGCATGCTGCGCCTGGCCGGCGAGCAGTCGGACGGCACGATCACCTGGATGGTCGGTCGCAAGACGCTGGAGGCGCACGTCAGCCCGGTCCTCCAGTCGGCGGCCCAGGCGGCCGGCCGGCCGGCGCCGCGCATCGTCGTCGGGCTGCCGGTGTGCGTGACGAGCGATACGGACGCCGCCCGTGCGCGGGCGGCGCGCAGCTTCGAGCGCTACGGCCAGCTCCCGTCGTACCGCGCCATGCTCGACCGTGAGGGCGCCGCCGGGCCGGCCGACGTGGCCATGATTGGCGACGAAGCAGCGGTCCAGCGCGAGCTCGAGGTCCTCGAGCAGGCCGGGGCGACCGACTTCAACGCCAGCGTCTTCGGCTCAGCCGACGAGCAGGAGCGCGGCTACGCCCTGCTCCGTGAGGTGGTCACCAGTGGACGACGCGCCGCGCTCTAACCGGCCCACGCCGCGCACCCCGGCCGCCGTCGAGGCCGAGCTGCGGCGGCGCCTGCGGACCGAGCTCGCCCACGCCCGCGAGGAGGCCGGCGGTGAGCTCGACGACGCGGCACTGGCCGGCATCATCGGCCGCGCCATCGCGCTGGCCCTGGGCTGGCACCTCGAAGGACCCGAGCACACGCGCAACGCGACGCTCAGCAGCCGCACCTGGCGCGGCGCCAGTGGCCCGCGCGGCGGCCCGCCGCGCGACCGCGACCGCGACTACGACCAGGGGCCCGGTGGCTTCGACGACCGTGGCCGGGGTGGCTTCGACGACCGCGGTCGGCCAGGCGGCTTCGATGACCGTGGCCGACCCGGCCGGCCGAGCGACCGCGGCCCGCGCGAGCGACCGTCGGGCGACTGGCGGCCGCCGCGCCAGCCGTTCCGTCCGCGCGGCTACGGACCGGGCAACGACGACGAGCGCGGCTGGGACGAGGGCGACGACGAGGGCAACTCCAACGCCCGGCCGCCGCGCCGCCCGCCGCCGCGCGGCCGCGGCCCACAGCGCCCTGGCGGCCCCGGCGGCCCCCGCTGGCCGTCGTCCGGCGGCCCACGCGGCGGCCGCCCCCCCGGCCGCGGCGGCTTCGGCCCCCGCCGCCCCCGCTGAGCCCCGCCGCACGCCCGCACGGGGACCACGAACGCGCAGAGACACTCACCCGGCGGGGCCGTACGCCGCGGTGTCTTTTGATCCTCTTTGAGGGAATCTGTGGCGTTGCCGCCCGCCGGGTACGTGCCTTCGAGCGCGCGGAGGCACTGACGCGGCGGGCAGCAACGCCACACTGCTTGGTTGACCTCGGCCGGAGGATCGCTGGTGTCACTCGGCCGGCGGGGTCTCCGGGGCTGTTGGACCAACCCGTTCGAGCTGCTGGCGGGCGCGGTCGATGGCTTC
>Ga0213876_10001906_pt1 | contig 12546 bp, 15 predicted proteins | sample BarmaccomBMRX_R9_FD_160113 | JGI IMG/M metagenome (GOLD analysis project Ga0213876, IMG submission 160113) | Root-associated microbial communities from Barbacenia macrantha in rupestrian grasslands, the National Park of Serra do Cipo, Brazil - RX_R9 | ecosystem: Host-associated > Plants > Roots...
GGCCGCCGCGAAGATGAGCGGAACGACCACGACGATGACGAACAATCCCAGGAGGATGATTCCGACGATGCGGATTATATCTTTCGCTTCTTTCATAAGTTCACCTCTAACATCCGCCGCTTTTTTTGATTGCTGGACGACCGCGGGCGGCTTCTTCTCCGCCTCCCTATACGACCGCCGGCGGGGGCGCGTTCCGTCCAAGATTTTACACCTTTCGTCAACTCCGTGTCTCACATTTTTGTCACCGCGCCCGCGCCAACGCCGCGCCCGTTTGTGCTAAGCTTTCCGCAGTTCTCCCGAGTTCTCCCGAACAAAATTCGAACGTCGAGACGGAGTGTGTGAGCCATGCCGAGCCGCGCGGGTGAGAGCCTCTTCGCAGACGAGCCGGAGGCCGAAGACCGGCCGGACGCGCTGGCGCCGCTGGCCGAGCGGATGCGGCCGCGCACGCTCGAAGAGTTCGTCGGGCAGCGGCACCTCGTCGGCGAGGGGCGCGTGCTGCGGCGCGTGATCGAGGGCGGGGGCCTGCTGCCCTCTCTGATTCTGTGGGGCGGGCCGGGCACGGGCAAGACGACGCTGGCGCGCCTGCTGGCGAGCCGGAGCGGCGCGCGCTTCGTGGCGCTCTCGGCCGTCTTCTCGGGCGTCAAGGAGGTGCGCGCGGCCATCGCGGAGGCGCGCGAGGAGAAACGTCGCGGCCGCCGCACGACGCTCTTCATCGACGAGATACACCGCTTCAACAAGGCGCAGCAGGACGCTTTGCTGCCCGCGGTCGAGGACGGCACCGTGACGCTCATCGGCGCGACGACCGAGAACCCCTCGTTCGAAGTCATCGGCGCGCTGCTCTCGCGCAGCCGCGTGCTCACGCTCGAACCTCTGGGCGAGGAGGACGTGGTCGCCCTGCTCCGGCGCGCGCTCGAAGACGAGGAGCGCGGGCTGGCAGGTCTTAAACCTAAAGTCTCCGACGAGCTGCTCGCGCGCATCGCGCACGCCTCGGGTGGCGACGCGCGCGTCGCACTGACCGCGCTCGAAGCGGCGGTCGAGGCGACCGAGCCGGACAAAAAGGGCGCGCGCGTCGTCAAAGAGGAGACCGTCGTCGAGGCTTTGGGCCGCGCGCGCTACGCGTACGACAAGGGCGGCGAGGAGCACTACAACCTCGCCTCCGCGCTCATCAAGTCCCTGCGCAACTCGGACGTGAACGCCGGCCTCTACTGGCTCGCGCGGCTCATCGAGGGCGGCGCCGACCCCGTCTTCATCGCGCGCCGCCTCTGCATCCTCGCCTCCGAGGACGTGGGGCTCGCAGACCCGCAGGCGATGGTGCAGGCGGCCGCGGCGGCGCAGATCACGCAGCTCATCGGCCTGCCCGAGGCGCTCTACCCGCTCTCGCAGGCCACGATCTACCTCGCGCGCGCGCCCAAGTCGAACGGCGTCAAGCGCGCCTACATGGCCGCGGCCGGGGACGCCTCCGAGACGGCGCGCGAGCCCGTGCCGCTCCACCTGCGCAACGCCGTTACGCCCCTCATGAAGCGGCAGGGCTACGGCCGCGGCTACCGCTACGCGCACGACGACCCCGCGGCCAGCCGCGAGATGGCCTGCCTGCCCGAGGGATTGCAAGGGAGAAAGTATTGGGAGGGGGAAGGAAACGATGAATGATGAGTGATGAACGATGAATGAAAGGCAGCTTGCTTTTGATTCATCATTCATCACTCATCACTCGTCATTACAGTCATGAGGAAGACTGACAAGGAGTTGGCGTTTCTGCACGACCTGTACGTGGCGACCGACTGGGGCGAGCGGTTCGCGGAGCTGTTGGACGAGCACGTCGCGCTGCCGAAGGAGGGGCGGGCGCTCTACGTCGGGTCGGGGACGGGCGGCCACGCGCTGGCTTTGGCCGCGCGCGGCGGGGCGGCCTTGGAGGTGGTCGGCGTCGAGGAGAGCGAGGAGCAGGTGGAGCTTGCGCGCGCGAAGGTCGCGTCGGTCGAGGGCGCGGGCGTCGATTTCCGCCACGCGCAGCTCGAAGACCTCGCGTTCGAGGACGAGCAGTTCGACCTCGTCGTCGGCGACGCATCGCTCGTCGCGCCGGAGCGTCTGCCCGAGGTGCTGGCCGAGATGGTGCGCGTGGCCGCGCCGGGCGCGACCGTCTCTCTGAGCGTCGCGTCGTCTTCGAGCTTCGGCGAGTTCTTCTCGGTCTTCTGGGAGGCCCTGGCGGGCGCGGGCTACGCCGAAGCAGCGGCGGGCGTCGGCTCGCTCATCGCGGAGCTGCCGACCGTCTCGGACGTGGAGACGCTGGCGCGGCGCGAGGCGCTCGAAGAGGTCAAGTCCTGGACGCAGGTCGAGGAGTTCGACTTCCCCACGGGGCGCGAGTTCCTCGACGCGCCGCTCGTCCAGGACTTCCTGCTCGACCGCTGGCTCGACTCGCTGCCCGGCGAGGAGGCGCGCGCGAACGTGTTGGAAGAGGTCGCACGCATCATCGACGACGACCGCCACGAGGGCGACTTCTCGCTCTCAGTCAAGGCGACGATAGTCGTCGGGCGCAAGGTCGGCTAGGGCAACGACCTGTCGCCGACAGACGGGGGCCGCCTTCACTTCCGAGAAGCTGAAGGCGGCCCCTTCAATTTCGCCGCCGCGACCGGCGCGGCCTTGCCCCGCCCCGTGGCTGTTCAGGTGCGGGGCGTCGCCTCGCCGCTCTCGGCGCGCCTCTGGGCGGCGCGGCGGCGGGCCTCTTCGAACAGCGCCTCGTCGTCAACCTCCGAGAGCGAGGCCCGCGGCGCGTTGCCCGCCGCCCGCAGTTGCTTCTCGCGGCGCGCCGCCTCTTCACGTTCGTCCTCTTCCAGACCTTCACGGAAGGCACGCTTGCTCTGCGCCAACGACTTGGCGAGTTGCGGGAGTTTGGAGCTGCCGAATAAAAGAATGATGACGCCGATAATAAGGACCCACTCTATCGGGTTAAGCCCACCGAACAACAATATATGACTCATCAGAACGACTCCTTCACGCCGACTGACGGCGGCTAATTTATTAAGACCCGGCCGGGTGCGTCAGAATGCGTAAATGCCCGCGGCACGCGCCCGACATCTCACGATCCGCTCCCGTCGCCGTTGTCCGACTCGTAGAAAAGGTACTTGCGCCAGGTCTCGTCCGCGCGCCCGATGAAGCGCATGATCTGGCGGTTGACGTGCAGCGAGAAGGCGCGCGGCCGCCGGATGAGGTGCATCCGCGCCTCCTCGGGCGTCCGGCTCCCCTTCTGGTGGTTGCAGCGCTTGCAGCACGCGACCAGATTATCCCACGTACTCTCGCCCCCGCGCGAGCGCGGGAAGACGTGGTCGAGCGTCAGCTCCGACGGCGAGAACTGCCGGCCGCAGTACTGGCAGGTCGAGTGGTCGCGCAGCAGGATGTTCTTGCGCGAGAGCGAGCGGCTCTTATAAGGGATGTGGATGTACTCGACGAGGCGGATGACCGAGGGGGCGTGCATCGTGATGCGCGCCGAGTGGAGCATGTGGCCGTTGTGCTCCTCCATCCGGGCAATGCCCTTGAAGATCATCACGACGGCGCGGCGCTCGGTGCAGACGTTCACCGGCTCGAAAGAGGCGTTCAGGACTAAAACACGTCCAGTCATCTTGAATCGAGATATTACGTGAAAAGACCGTGAACCGTAAACCGCAAACCGTGACGGGCGCGTGAACCGTGAACCGTAAACCGTGACAGGTCAAAGCCAGTTCTTACTTATCACGATTTACGGTTCACGGTTCACGCGCCTTTAAATCTGTCCGTCGCGCTGACCAGCTCGTGGATGATGCCGGGCTCGGTGACGGAGTGGCCGGCGTCGGGGACGACGCGGAAGTCGGCCTCGGGCCAGGCTTTGTGCAGCTCCCAGGCGCTCTTGATGGGGCAGACCACGTCGTAGCGCCCCTGGACGATGACGGCCGGGATGTGGCGAATCTTGCCGACGTTCTCGATGAGGTAGTTGGCGGTCGGGAAGAAGGCGTTATTCCTGAAGTAGTGGCACTCGATGCGCGCGAAGGCGAGCGCGAACTCGGGGTCGGCGAACTTCTCGATGGAGGCGTAGTCGAAGAAGAGCTTCGAAGTGCTGCCCTCCCACACGCTCCACGCGCGCGCGGCCTCCAAACGCACGGCCTCGTCCTCGCTCGTCAGCCGGCGGTAGTACGCGCTCACGAAGTCGCCGCGCTCCCCCTCGGGGATGACCTTCTCGTACTCCTCCCACACGTCCGGGAAAATCCAGCTCGCGCCCTCCTGGTAGAACCAGCGGATCTCCTGCGGCCGGCAGAGGAAGATGCCGCGCAGGGTCAGGGAGCGCACGCGCTCGGGGTGCGTCTCGGCGTAGGCGAGCGCGAGCGTGCTCCCCCACGACCCGCCGAAGACGTGCCAGGCGTCGAGGCCGAGGTGCGTGCGCAGCTTCTCCATGTCCTCGACCAAGTCCCAGGTCGTGTTCCCCTCCAGCTCCGCGTGCGGCGTGCTCTGCCCCGAGCCGCGCTGGTCGAAGAGGACGACGCGGTAGCTGGCCGGGTCGAAGTAGCGCCGGTAGTCTGAGACGATGCCGCCGCCCGGGCCGCCGTGCAGGAAGACGGCCGGCTGCCCCGCGGGGTCTCCGCACTGCTCGTAATAGACGTTGTGGACGGGCGAGACCTGGAGCCGCCCGGTGTCGTAGGGCTCGACGGGGGGATAGAGTTCTCTCATGCCGGCCATCATACAAAGATTGCCGGTCGCAGGCCAGAAGGGGCCGGGCCGCCCGCGCGGGAAGCTGACCGCTTATCACTTTCGAGCGGCAGTTGTGGCTTTCTCTAACCAACGAAAGCTATCCGAAAGGATAGCCGTCTATCTGAAGGGATAGCTAGACACACGCGAGCCTCAATGTCTTCTTCAGAGTTTTTTTTATCCACCTGACGAAAAAGATTGCGAAATCACATCTTTTTTGCGCATTTAAATCATCGCCCCAATCGGCATGGGTTTTGCCTCATAGAAGCATGCATGAGCCGACTTCTAATCGGGGCGGGATAGCTCCGTTCACCGAAATTTCTCAAGTTCATTGCCGTTCGACGGCTAGTCAAGGCTTTCAACTGAAAGAACCCACCCTGTTGAGTCTCTGTGGCCTACTTCTCACAGGAGAGAAAGCACCATGAGTAGTAACTCACTACAAATTGCAGAGAGTGCGCCGACAGCTCCGGCAGCGCGCGCGCCGAAAACTCCGAGGAACTCATCACGAATTCCAAAGTTGATGAGTGTTCTAAATTCAAAGGCTATTATTGCTCTTATAACGAGTATAACCAGTATCGCTGTCACCCTTGTAGGCACGGTAGCCGGCTTGCATTCGGGAAATAGTTCAACCTCGCCGGATAAGAAACTGACCATCAGTGGAACAATTAAGAGTAGCGATGGGAAGCAGACGCTCGAAGGGCTTGAGGTCTTTTTTCTACCTGAGGGCAACAGTCTACTGACAACAACGACAGTTGATGGAGGGGAATTTCATAAAGAATTGCCTCTCGGAAAATATTCAATCGTCGTGCGAGAGTCGATCAATGGGATGAGCAGTAAAGTCTTACTTTCTGAAGACAAAACCAAGGCCGAATTGAAGAAATTGGAGGGGGCCATAGTCAACTACAGCATAGATCGCCAGTAGACAACTCATAAGGGATTATGCAAATAGAAAAGGAGCCATCCATGAAAAGCAGACTCATTGTTCGGACACTCCTGGCGGCCACTTTGCTGGCAATGGTTTTCGCTATTGCCGTAAGTGCCCAATCCGACGACCGATACATGGAAGGGATCGTACAATCCCCAAACGGCGCGCTGTTCTCTTCCGTGTGGGTGATTGTTGCCCAGAACGGCGGTGAGAAAGGCAGATCGCTCACGGGAGATGATGGTAGGTATTACATCAACAATTTAAATGACGGGGCGTATGACCTCGCGGTCTATAGAGGCAACAGCCTGTTGAAAGAAGAACAAGTTAATCTACGAGCGGATAGCAGACGACACGACATCTTGATCAGGTGAATGCCGTGATGTGTAAAACTCTAAACTTGATCTATCAGACAGCGCGCTTTAATTACGGACTTGCCGGATAGTATCAGCCACCACGCTAAAATCAGCGCGAGTGAAATATGTGATGCTGCGCGCCAATAGACCTGCTGCCCCGGTAGAGAAGTTATGCTTCGACGCCTTAACTTCGATCACAGACGATGAGTCCTTCCTTATTCCTCTCTCAAAAGTGATAAGCGGTCAGCGCGGGAAGTTCTTGACAACCACGGGGCTTCGCGTAGAATAGCCGCCTCCGAACAAGGGTTTCGTCTTCCGCCAACTCCCACGCGCTCGCCTCCGCCTCGTCCCGCGGGCGCCTCAAACGCCCTACACAACCACGACCTCACCAAAGGTCTGGAGGAGACAACATGAGAAACAGAAGAATCACAGCCGTCGGGCTCGTCCTCGTCCTGTCGCTGGCCTCTATGTCCTTCAAGTGCGGCGGCGGCGGCTGCGCCGACAACAGCCCACTCTGCACCTCGGCCAGGGCCGCCGACACCATCGCCAAGTCGATCAGCGAGATGATCACGGTCAAGCGCGAGTTGGCGAAGCAGGGCAAGCTCACCAGGGACGAAGACTTGAAGCTCACGCAGATGCTGCTCAGGCTCAACACCGCGGACAAGGTGTTCGTCAAGCGGCTCGACTCCCTGAACGCGGCCCCCGACGCCCCGACCAAGCAGCAGCTCCTGAGCCTTTTCAACAACGTGACGGCGGCACTCGACGACCTGAACACGAACGGGGTGCTCGGCGTCCAGGACGCGGACGCGCGCAACCGGCTGGCGACCATCATCACGGCCATCAGGGCTTCCGTGGATATCATCCTGCCCTTCCTGAAATCGTGAGGGGCGGGGACGCGGCGGCGCCGGGTGACCCGCGCCAATCATTCAGAACACAACCCCGAGAGGTGACACCATGGATTTCGTGCTCCTGATCTCGCAACTCCTGACCGTGCTGAAGACCGTCAAGCCGGGGCTCGGCGGCGACGCCACCCTCCTCGCAACCGCGGTAGCCAACATCATCGCCTACATCCAGCAGCAGAACGGCCTGACGACCGAGCAGATACTCAAGCGCGCCGGCGCCCAACTCGACGTCAACGAGGTGGAGTTGCTGAAAGACCTCGCGAGCCTTCAAGGCGGGGGCGGCACGTCCTCCGGCGGCCCCGGCTCCGGCTCCGGGGGCGCGGGCGGCGCAGGCGGCTCGGGCGGGGGTGCCGGCGGTACGGGCGGCGCGCACTAGACGGCCTCACGCGGCGCGCGCGGCGGTGAGGACGAAGACCGCCCGCGCGCCCGCGTCGAGCAGCGGGCGCGCGCAGGCCGAGGCGGTGGCGCCCGTCGTGAACACGTCGTCCACGAGCAGGACGCTCTCGCCGCGGACGAGGCGGGGGCGCGCGACGGCAAAGGCGCCGGCGACGCTCTCGCGGCGCGCGCGGGCGTCCAGCCCCGCGCGGTGGCGCTCGCTGTGCGCGAGGCGTGCGAGGCTCCACGTATCGAGCGGCAGCCCCGTGCCCTCGGCGACCGCGGACGCGAGCAGGGTCGCCTGGTTGAAGCCTCGCTCGCGCTCGCGCGCGGGGTGGAGCGGGACAGGGACGACGAGCGTCGCGGTGTCGAGCGGCTTGCGGCGCGCCGCCTCGCGGAGCATGCGTGCGAGCCGCGGGGGCACGAAGGGGTCGCGCTTGAGGCCGAGCACGGCCGCGCGCAGGGCACCCTCGTAGAGGCCGCAGGCGCGCGCCGCGTCGAACTCCTCCGATTCGCAGCGCCGGCAGCGGACGGACGGCCGAACCTCTTCCGGCACCTCCCCGCCCGCCGGCCTCCCGCACTTCCAGCAGAGAGTCTCGCCACCCTCGAAGAGGCGCGTCGCGCCCCAGCACGCGGCGCACGCGGGCCAGTCCGCGCGCCGCTCGACGCCCCGCACGCCGCACGCGGCGCACGCCTGCGGGTAGACGAGCGCGAGCGCCGCGTCGAGGAGCCCGTCCAGAGTGTTCGTGAGCCTCGCCATAAAACGACCGCGTGTGCTCGGCCTGGCGGGGCGGAGGGAAGGCGTCGGAAAGTTTCGCCGTAATCTATCACAAAAGCGAAGCCCCCGGCGCCGGGAATCTCCGACGCCGGGGGCTTCGCTCGAATAAAGTGCTATTAGTCTTCGTCCTCGTTGAGCAGGCCGCGCTCCTGGAGGTCTTGACACTTGAGGCAGTAGCGCGTCCACGGCACCGCGTCCAGGCGCTTCTCGGCGACGGGCTCGCCGCAGTTGACGCACTCGCCGTACTCGCCGCCCTCGACCCGCTCCAAAGCCTCGTCGATGAGCTGGAGGAGCTTCCGGTCGTTGGCCGACATCGAGATCAGAAGCTCCTTCGTGTAGGCGTTGGCCGCCATGTCGGCCGGGTCTTGCGTGGCTTCGAGGTCGCGCTCGCGGCTCGACATCTCGGCCTCGGTCACCTGGCTGAAGAGCGACTCGCGGCGCGCGAGCAGGCGGTCGCGGTACGACTTGGTCTTCCTCTTATCCATTCCGTTGCATGCTCCTTCTGTAACCCTGCTTGTTCTTAAACCGTGTGTATACGATTCTCGCGGGCCGCGGTTTCAAAAACGCCCCGCCGAACTTTCACTTCTGATAGGGCAGCCCGCGCGCAATGGTGTAAGCGCGGTAGAGCTGCTCCGCCAGGACGACGCGCGCCATCTCGTGCGTCAGCGTCAGGCGCGAGAGCGACCAGCGCACCTGCGCGCGCCGCCGCACCTCCTCCGAGACGCCGAGGTGTCCGCCCACTACGAACGCCACCTCCTTGACCGAGCGCCCCTCCCACTCTTCGACCCGCGCGGCCAGCTCCTCCGAACTCCAAACCGTCTTGCCCGACACGTCGAGGAGAATCGTCAGAGCATCAGATGCCAGAGCACCCAGTACGCGTTTGCCCTCCTCCTCCAGGCACGCCCGCGGGTCTTCCGCGTTGGACTCGCGCAGCTCCGTCACCTCGCAGCGGACGAAACGCGAGAGCCGCTTCAGGTACTCGCCGGCGAGCGCCCGCAAGTGCGCGTCGCGCGTCTTCCCCACCCAGATGAGTCGCAGCCGCATAAGAGCAGACGTAAGTCGCTAGCCGTCAGTTACAGGCTTTTCACTTACGTCAGGCGCCCGGCGCCCGGCGCCCGCCTCCTGCCGCGCGAGCCTCTCGTAAAGGTTCTTCCGGCTGATGCCGAGCACTCGCGCCGCCTCCGACTTGTTGCCGCGCGAGGCGGCGAGCACCTCGCGGATGTACTCGTCTTCCAGTTCGGCGAGCGTCGGCCGGCGCGCGCGCCGCGCGCCGAGGGCCGCGGCCGCCAGCACCGCCTCCGGCAAGTCCTTCGCGCCGACCTCGCGGCCGTCCGAGACGATGACGGCGCGCTCGACCACGTTCGCCAGCTCGCGGACGTTCCCCGGGAAGGCGTACAGCCCGAGCGCCGCGAGCGCGCCCGAGTCGAAGCGTCGCGCGGGGCGGCCGTGCTTGGCGGCGTAGGCCGCGAGGAACGTCTCGGCCAGAGGCCCCACGTCCTCGCGCCGCTCGCGCAACGGCGGAACGTGTATGCGCACGACGTTGAGGCGGTAGAAGAGGTCTTCGCGGAACGCGCGGCGGCGCACCGCGTCGTCCAGGTCAACGTTCGTCAGCGCGACGAGGCGCGCGTCAACCCTCACCGTCCGGCGCCCGCCGAGCCGCTCGAACTCGCGCCGCTCGATGACCCGCAAGAGCTTCGCCTGCGCGTCGCGCGGCAGGTGCGCGATCTCGTCGAGCACGAGCGTGCCCTTGTGCGCCGCTTCGAGCCGGCCGGGCTTCGCGGCGGTCGCGCCCGTGAAGGCCCCGCGCTCGAAGCCGAACAGCTCCGCCTCCAGCAGTTCGGCCGGGAGCGCCGCGCAGTCGATCCTGACGAACGGCCCCGCCGCGCGCGGGCTCTGCGCGTGGAGGAAGGATGCGAGCGCGTCTTTCCCCGCCCCCGACTCGCCCGTGACGAGGACGTTGGCGTCCGTCGCGGCCACGCGCCCGGCGAGGCGGACGGCCTCGCGCATCGCCTCCGAACGCGCGACCAGCTCGATCATCTCTCGTCTCTCAAAGAGCCCTCGCCCGCGCCGGCCGCCAAGTCGGGCGGGAGCGGCACGCGCGCCGCGTCGCGCCACAGGCGTTCGAGATCGTAGAAGCGGCGCGACTTCTCCTCGAAGACGTGGAAGATGAAGTCGCCGTAGTCGAGCAGAACCCACTCGGCCGAGTTGTAGCCCTCGACGCGCGCGGGCCGCACGTTCAGGTGCTTGCGCAGCTGCTCCTGCACCTCGTCGGCGACGGCCTGCACCTGCCGCACGTTCGTGCCGCTGGCGATGACGAAGTAGTCGGTGAAGCTCGCCACCTCGCGCAGGTCGAGGACGACGAGGTCGTGCGCCTTCTTCTCGCCCGCCGCGTGCAGCGCGAGCCGCACGCGCTCGTCGAGTTCCGCGGGCGAAGGCTGTGCGGCCTCGGCCTGCGTTCCCTGCCCGCTCTCCTCAGTGAGTTTTCTTGATTCCGGCATCGGAGAATTCTGTCCCATCCGTCTCCCTGTAAAGCCCGTACTTCCTGATGTACTCGGCCACCGCGGGCGCGACGAGCGCGCCCAGACTCTCCCAGTCGCCGCGCGCGACCGCGGCCCTCACGTCCGTCGCCGCCGCTCGGATGTTGGCCGCGTCGGTCAGGTAGACGCGCGGCGCCCCGTCCTTCTTCAGCTCCTCCTCGACGCCCCCGCCCGCCAAACCGCGCACGTCAACGATTCTCTCCCGCACCGCGTCGGTCACGTGGCCCGTGGGCAGCTCGTAGCCGGGCCGCGTCACGACCAACTGGTCGGTCAGCCCGAGCACGCGCTCCCACTCGCGCCACGTCGTGATCTCCTCCCAAGAGTCCGCGCCCATGACGAAGAAGAGGCGCGCCGTCTCGCCCAGCGCCTCGCGGAAGCTCGTCAGCGTCTCGACCGTGTAGGGCTTCTCCGGCGCGTTCACCTCGGCGGCCGAGACGCGGAAGAGTCGCTCGTCCTGCGTGGCGAGGGCGAGCATCGCGTAACGGTCGAGCGCGGGGCTCACGCGGCGGTCGCGCTTGTGCGGCGCCACGTAGGCCGGGACGAAGACGAACTCGTCGAGGGCGAACAGCTCCGTCAGGTTCCGCGCCACCGCCTCGTGCCCGACGTGCACGGGGTCGAACGTCCCGCCGTAGACGGCGATGCGCCTGCACCGCCTCGTCATTCGAAGTCGCTCATCAGCGTCTCGCGCGTCTCGATGACGGGCGCGCGCCCGATCTCTTCAAGCTTCGCCGCGGCCGCGCGCACAAGCTCCTTCACGCCGCGGTTCGTCACCGAGGAGATTTCGAAGAACTCTCGGCCGTCGGCTGCCGCCCGCTCCCTCAAACGTCCCAGCCTTTCGGGCTCGTCGAGCGCGTCGAGCTTCGTCGCCACCACGAACTGCGGTCGCCCCGCCAACTCCGGGTCGTACGCGGCCAGCTCGCGGTTGATGACCTCGTAGTCCGAGACCGGGTCGCGCCCCGACAGGGACGAAACGTCCACCAGGTGGAGCAGCAGCCGCGTGCGCTCGACGTGGCGCAGGAAGCGGTCGCCCAAGCCCGCCCCGCCGTGCGCACCCTCGATGAGCCCGGGGATGTCCGCGACGACGAACGTGCGGTACTCGCCGAGGTCTACGACGCCGAGGTGCGGCTCCAAAGTCGTGAACGGATAGTCCGCCACCTTCGGCTTCGCCGCGGAGATGGTCGAAATCAACGTAGACTTCCCCGCGTTCGGGAAGCCGACCAGCCCCACGTCCGCGAGCAGCTTCAGCTCCAACTGAAGCTCGCGCTCTTCGCCCGGGCTTCCCTCCTGGTGGTAGCGCGGCGCGCGGTTGGTCGAGGACGTGAAGTGCGCGTTGCCGAAGCCGCCGCGCCCGCCCTTCGCCGCGGGCCAACGCTGCCCGTCCTCGGCGATGTCAACCAGCAGCTCGCCCGTCTCCACGTCCACGACCTGCGTGCCGACGGGCACGCGCACCACAACGTCCTCGCCCTCGCGCCCCGAGCGGTTCGAGCCCTCGCCGTGCCGGCCGCGGTCGGCCGTGTGCTCGGGGTTGTAGCGCAGGTGCAAGAGCGTGTTCAGCGAAGCGTCGCCTACCAGCCACACGTCGCCGCCGCGACCGCCGTCGCCGCCCGAAGGCCCCCCGCGCGGCACGAACTTCTCGCGGCGGAAGGCCGTCACGCCGTTCCCGCCGTGCCCCCCCCGCACCCTGATCTTCGCCCGGTCAATAAACACTTAAATCAAAAATGAGAACGACGCCCGGCGCCGCGAGTGTCGGACTCGGCGCGGGCGTCGCATCAGAAGCAACCCGGCGGTTGTTCGGACTGCCTTAGGCGGTGGCCGCCGGCGTCGCTTCGGCGGGCGCGGCCTGTGCCGGGTAGACGCTGATGTACTTGCCCTGCCGGCCCTTGTCCTCGAACTTGACGACGCCGTCGATGAGCGCGAACAGCGTGTCGTCCTTGCCGCGGCCGACGTTCTTGCCCGGCTTCCACTTCGT
>Ga0213876_10001907_pt1 | contig 12531 bp, 12 predicted proteins | sample BarmaccomBMRX_R9_FD_160113 | JGI IMG/M metagenome (GOLD analysis project Ga0213876, IMG submission 160113) | Root-associated microbial communities from Barbacenia macrantha in rupestrian grasslands, the National Park of Serra do Cipo, Brazil - RX_R9 | ecosystem: Host-associated > Plants > Roots...
CTCTCTCCTCTTCTTGCTATTTAGTCTCTAGCTCCTCTCGATTGTCAGTCGTCGATCGCCTGATGAGCGAGCGCGAAGAAATCCTGGTCGATGCCGCTGCCGTGGCGCACAACGAGGGTCACGGCCCCTGCGATCTCGCCACGATCGGCCGCTCGGCCCAACAGCCCCCGAATTCGCGCCAGCCTCGCAGGCGAGAAACCGCCGGTTCGCAGCGCGCTCTTTCGTTTCGGGCTCGTCATGGGGCTCAGCCGCGCGCGCGAGCTCGTTTGATCGGCTCTTCCGTCTTCTCGTATTCGTCATGGCGACGCACGAAATCCATCGTGGTCTTCTCGTTGCGGCCTTTCGGCGCTCGATCGAGAATCATCAAAGTGCCGATCAACTCTTCCAAGCCGCGCGAATAGCTCGAATAAGTGTGGTAGATCATGCCCTCGGCGTCCTTGCAGAAGGCGCTCAAGCCGGGCTGTTCCTCGCTCAAATGCCCGCGCGTATCGATGTCACTGAAATTATAGAAGACCCTTCCCTTAGCGAGCGCATCCTTGTCGAAGGAAACGTGGTAGTCGAAGTTGAAATCACTTTCGAAGGATGAGATCCAGGGGAAATGCCACCCCATGCGCGAGCGATAACGCTCGATCTCATCGAGCGGCGCACGCGACACCGCGACCAGCGACACATCGTGATGTTCGAGATGCGGCAGGGCTCCGCCGAAATGGTCGGCCACGAATGAACACCCCGGGCACCCTGCAGCCCAGCCGGGCCCCAGCATGAAGTGGTAGATCACGAGCTGGCCACGGCCGGCGAATAGTTCGGCGAGTGATTTCTTTCCCTCCGGAGTGTCGAATACATAGCGCTTCTCGACTTTAACCCACGGAAGGGCCATGCGCGCGGCGTTGAGCTCATCGCGACGATGCGCGGCTTCCTTTTCTTTCGCCAGAAGCTCCTTGCGCGCGACGAGCCATTCGTCGCGTGAAACGACAGGATGCTGCATTTCGTCCTCCGCTGGTTTCCGGATCCGGTTGGTCAGACGGTGGTCGCTCGATCTTCCGTTCTGCACGCAGATCTCTCGATGAAACCCGATCAACGTGGAGCTGCGATGAGGCTCGATCCGGCAAACGACAACGCCTGTCGGTGCATGATGCTAGATGAACCTCGTTTTTGAAGATTGTGCGACAAACAACTCACGATGACGGACGTCTTGACAGATCAGGTTGATATCAACATTATTAGCGGATGTCAAAGCGCGCGGAGATAACCTTCGAGACGACGCTCCTGGTGCGCGATCATTGCCTTTGCCTGCATATGCAGCGCGCCGCGCGTGCGGTCGCGCGGCGCTTCGACGCGGCGTTTCGACCGCTGGACCTCACGAACGGCCAGTTCTCGCTGCTGATGTCGCTCAACCGTCCGGTCGCGCCACGGCTCGGCGCGGTCGCGTCCCTGCTGGCAATGGATCGCACGACCCTCACGGCGGCCTTGAAGCCGCTCGAGCGGCGAGGCCTTGTCAAGGCGGCGCCGGATCCGAAGGACAAGCGGAGCCGTCTTCTTTCGCTCACGTCAGATGGACGAAGGCTCCTCGCTCGCGCCCTCCCGGTCTGGGACGCGACTCACGCTGCGATCGAGGCCTTGCTGCGCAAAGATGCGCCGGCGCGCCTGCGCGAGGACCTGCGCGCGGTATCCGCGACTGCGTAGTTCTGGCGCACCCCATTGTGCCTCCTCATCTTTCACGGCGCTCAGCGCCGCAGGAACGCTGACTGCCTCATGGCTTAACAAGGCAAAGCAGCGATCAGATGCTGCGAAGCGCCGCCAGCAGGATCTCCGTCGAATCGAGAAGGCGCCGTGCGACTGCGTGAGTTGCTCGACGAGCCATCCTTGTGATTGTCCTGAATGCGCGCAGCGATTCGAGCTCCTCAGGATGAGAAAGCGGCGCCGAGGGCGCGGAGCGGACGTGACCGTTACTCGGGCGCTGGCTGTCCTAGAATCCCGATTCCGCAAAAAATCGACGTGCTCTTGGCAAAAAGCCTCAAGTGTGCCGATCAATTATTCACGTGTTTTGATCAGGATGCTTGACAGCACTCTACCTCTTTTTGACAGCAAATGAGCGGCATCGATCTTGATGGAAAAGATCGTGCGCAGTTGCGTCAGGCAACAAACTATTTTCAGTCGGCCTTTATCTTCAATATCCGGTCTCAGGACGCATTCTCGGGTGAATTCAGTCCCAAATTACCTGAGACGCGTTATCGAATTTTTTATGATGCTGTTGGAAGGACAAAAAAAGGCCGTTGCGCTGCCACACTTGCCCTGGTTAGTGGGAGGGAACAAAACGGCAGCTCGCGAATTACGGCAATGACTTGGAGCCCGCTACGATTATGCGACAATTTTGCCACTGGCGTCTTGAAATGCGGCCCATCCGGCGGTTCTGTCTGGAAATGTTCAAACGAATGCTACAGATGTCAAGCGGCTTTTTCTTACGCAACGTAGCAATGAGCAACAACGGAGAATGCACTGTGAGGAAGGTCATGTATTCAGACTGCGTATCCAAGCGACGCAACATCTTCGGTGGTCAGTTGCGCAAGAGCGTGCTCTTGGCAGCGGCTACCCTCGGGCTCGTCGGGAGCTCGGCCTTCGCCGCGGATCTTCCCACGCGCAAAGGTCCGCCTATCGCCCCCGTCTACGTTCCACCGGCCTTCACCTGGACCGGTTTCTATGTGGGCGTGAACGCCGGCTATGCCTGGACGAACAACAACCGCAACAATCTTTTCGGATTCCCCTTCGTCGGGGCCGTGCCGGTGGGCGGGGCGGTCGTTCCCGTCAGCTCGAGCGGCAACAGCAATCGAGGTGGTTTCCTCGGCGGCGTGCAAGCTGGCTATAACTATCAATTCGGTATCGGCTCGGGCTTTGTGATCGGCGCCGAGGCGGATATCGATTGGGCCGACATCAACCGCCACAACAACAGCGGCGTGGTCTTCGGCTCGTTCACCCTGCCGCAATTCCCTGGCACGATTTTCACGCCATCGGGTGTCACGACGACGCATAACAACAACAACCAATATCTCGGAACCGTGCGCCTGCGCGCCGGCTATGCCTTCGATCGCATCTTGCTCTACGCAACCGGCGGTCTCGCCTATGGCGGTGTGACGAACAACAACAACACGTTCGGCTCGCCCATCATTGCGACCACCGCTGCTGGCTCGGTCATCCCAACGACGGGAGTTGTCGCTCTCACGCCGACGCAAACGGTCATCGGCAGCGGCATCACCAGCCACAGTTCGAGCACGAAAGCCGGCTGGACGATCGGTGGCGGCGTCGAATACGCCTTCACCCCGAACTGGACCGTCAAGGCCGAGTATCTCTATGAGAATTTCGGTCACGTCCGCAACGCACCGGGCTTTTTCCTCCCCGGCGTCGCGAACGCCTTCAACAGCTCGAACCGCACGATCGACGTGAACGTCGTGCGCGTCGGCCTGAACTACAAGTTCTGGTAAGCCTCGCTCGACGAGCAAAAGCAGAAACGGCGGGCCACGGCCCGCCGTTTCTTTTTGCGTTCCATGCGATCTCAGCCCTGGGCCCGAGACCGCCTCTCGGCTCTTTTCCGCGCAGGCCATTCCGGCGGAAGGAAACGTTCGGCACGCCACGCAACCGGGGTCTTGCCCGACCAACGACGAAAGGCGCGCGAGAAGGCGCTGGCTTCCGAGTAGTCGAGCATGGCCGCCACATGCGTCATGGCCAATGAGGTGTCGGCCAGGAGATGGCGCGCCACCTCATATCGCGCCTCGTCGACGAGCTCGCGAAACTTGATGTCTTCTTGCTCCAGACGGCGCGCGAGAGTTCGCGGTTCAAGATGGAAGAACTCGCTCACGGTCTCGAGCGAGCATCGGCGCGTCAGGACAAGGGTCCGCAAAAAGCGACGGAGCCGCGCTTCGAGGCCCTTACCGCTTTGGGCGTCGAGCGCCTCCATGCGCTCCTCGATCAGATTTTTGATCAATGGATTCGCGTCGTTGACCGGTTGCGTCAACCAATCGCTCGAGAACACGATGAGGCCGTGCTCCGCGCCGAAGCGCAAAGGCGCACTGAAGAAATTGTCGTAAGGCCGCGTGTTTCGAGGGCGAGAGCGCGACAGCGCGATCTCGAGCGCTTGCCATGCGGGGCCGCAAAGCCGGCGCACGGTGTTGAAAAGGGTCGCAATCGTTACATCGACCATCTCGGCAACGCCCGGAATCGAATTGTCAAACACGGCATAGCCGAGCGAAACGGTACCTTTGGACACCTCGAGAAGCGGAACGCCCCGGCCGTCATGGACATGGAAATATCGAATGAGATTGTCGAGAGCGGTCCGCAGGTTCGGTGAATTCTCGACAAGAAGGCCGAGATAACCGAGCGTTGTGGCCGACGATCCCTGGGCGACTAGCAGACCTATATGATCGCATCGCGTCACGAGCGCACTTTGCTCGAGCAAATTGGCGAGCGTCAGGAATGGAACGACGTTCTCCGGCTCGGCAAAGATTTCCGGGTTCAGGTCGAGGCGGGCGAGGAGGGCCCCGAAGTCGGCGCCGAGGTCATGGAAGATGGCCGGCAGCGCGACCGCTCCCCCGATCCGCGTAAGCTCGAGACCATCATGCCGCTGCATGAGTTCACGCCACAGGCGGCAGCCCGCGTGCCCCTTGGTCCACGCTGCCGGGACGAATCCTTGCTCTCCTCTGGCGACATTACAGGCGATATTGCAGGCAGGCGCAATACTTCAGCTGCGTGGTCGGGGACGTGGTCGTCTCCTGAATAGCTTCGTGGATGCCTAGCGTGCCGCGATCGAGGGATACCACGATCTCGGCGCCGATCCGGCTTCCAGCCGCTGCATGCGCGTGAGCGCCAAGCGATTTGATCAAGCTCTCCCCGCGAGAATCCGGAAGATGCTCGGCAACCTCCAGGCACAACACGACATCGAAGCGGCGTCCGAGAAAAAGGACGAGCGAAGGTCGACTTCGCGAATCAGTTCTCGGGCGACCTGAAGCTTTTCAGCGACGACGATGATTCCATCTAGACCGAGAAGATCGCCAATCCCAAGTTCGGCTGCGGCTCGCAGTCAGGTGCCGGCGCCGCAACCGACATCGAGCACGCTCCTGGGACGTCGATCAAAAAGCTTCGTCAGCGCCGCGGCTGCTTCGCCGAGCGCGTGCACGGTACGGCCACGAGTCGTAGTCGATGAGCATGCGCACACCACTCGCGGAACGTGCGGCCGCGACTTCGGCGGCTCAGTTTTTCACGTAGATCTCGCGTGGCATTTTCGCCAAGGGCTCACATCCATCTTCGGTCACGAGAAGCGTCTCGCTGATCTCGATGCCCCATCCATCCATCCACATGCCGAGGATCGCATGGAGCACCTGGCCGGGCACGAGGACCGTTGCGTCCCCTTGGCGCAAGCTGATCGTGTGCTCACCCCAATCCGGAGGGTAGGCAACGCCGATCGAATAACCGATGCGCGATTCCTTCTTGTAGCCGTGACGCGCGATCGTGCCGCGCCAAGCGGCCTCGACGTCGTGAGCGAGCTTGCCCGGTGCGGCGGTCGCCAAGACCGCCTCCATGCCTTCGAGCACCGCGGCCTCGACCTTCGCGACTTTCGCCGGTTTCGCGCCGAGCTGCATCGTCCGCGCCAGCCCGGCCGTATAGTGCCGGCAAGCGCCGGCGAGCTCGAGCGCAACCGTCTCACCTTCGGCAAATTTCCTTTCACTCCACATGAGGTGAGGTGCCGAGGCGTTCTCTCCCGCGAGGATCGTCGGCGGAAGCGCCGTAATGTCCCCGGCGTGATCGGCAAGCGCGCCGTACTGCGCAGCCTGGATCGCGCCCACCGCATCGCATTCGCGAATGCCGGGAGCGATCACACGATAGGCCGTTTTCACCGCAGCTTCGGCAAGCTGGGCAGCACGCCGCAGATAGGCGATCTCGGCCGGCGATTTCACCGCGCGAATCCAATTCACAAGAAGATCCGCATCGATGAATGACGCATTCGGCATGGCGGCGGTGAGCCGCGCATGCGCCTTGGGCGAATAGTAGTAGGCCTCGAGCTCGACGCCGATCCGCCCCTGGCCCCAGCCCTTTTCAGCGATCCATCGGCCGATCCAATCCATCGGATGGCGATCGGACGCCTGGACATGATCTTCCGGGAAGCCGACGACGTTCTCCGGCCTCATCCACACTGTGAGCTTTCCTCCCGCCGCGTCCATCGCCCGGCCGATCCACACGGGCTCGCCTGCCGGCGGCACGATGACGACTTGCGGCGTGTAGAAGGACCACCCGTCATAGGCGGTGATATAGTGCTGATTTGCGACATCGTTGACGATGAGGAGGTCGAGCCCGCGTTTCGACATTTCCTTGCGGATCTTTGCCAATCGCGACACGTATTCGTCGCGGGAGAAAGGGAGAGGCACCATGTCGGCTCCTGCGTGTTGGCGAGCGTGAGACGTTCATCCCCAAAAGGAAGATAGCGCCATGAATTTCGACGCCATCCCGATCGGTCACTCCCCGCCCGATGATGTGAATGTCGTTATCGAGGTGCCGCTCGGGGGCGAGCCGATCAAATACGAGATGGACAAGAAGGCCGGCACGCTCGTTGTGGATCGTTTTCTCTACACGCCGATGCGCTATCCCGGCAATTACGGATTCGTGCCGCACACATTGTCGGAGGACGGCGATCCGATCGATGTGCTCGTCGCGAACACGCGACCGATCTTTCCGAGCGCGGTGATCAATGTGCGGCCGATCGGCGTGCTCAAGATGGAAGATGATGGCGGGGGCGACGAGAAGATCATCGCGGTCCCATCAAGCCGCCTTACCCAGCGTTATGTGCACGTCGAGAACTTTTCCGATATGCCGCCGATCACCTGCCAGCAAATCGAGCATTTTTTCCTTCATTACAAGGACCTCGAGCCCGGCAAATGGGTGAAGCTGAGCGGTTGGGGCGACGCCGCCGAGGCTCGCGAGCTGATCCGCGCGGCGGCTGCACGCGCGATGTAATAGCAAGTCTTCAGTTCTGCGGCCCCATCATCCGATGCGAATGCTCCGCGCACAGAACGTGATTGTGGAGATTGGCGATCCATTGGCGCCCGGAGACGGTGAGGTTCAAATATTTCATGCCTTCCTCGAGATGCATCGAGACGCTATTCCAGAAAAAGCCGGGATATTTCTCGATGAGATCGACCGGGGTTTCATAGCCGAGCTGACGGTTCAAGCCGATCTCCTCGAACTCGAAGAAGAGCGCGTTCGCCTTGCGCGGATAGAGCGGATCTCCGAGCTGGCCGATCAGGTCGGCGGCTTGCACCAGGCGAGGCTCGAGGTCGGTCTTCGACGCATTGCGGCCCGAGCGTGGTGGAAAGCGCGTGAACTCGATCGCGTCGGCCACTCGCTTCGCATCGAGCGTCGGCGATTTTCCCAGGCGCTCGAAGACGAAGAGCTTCGACCGGTCCACATGGTAAGGCGCGAGCGACGCATCCGATGCGCCGCGGGGAAGCGTGATGGTCTTGCCGCTGTTGTCGATGACGTATTCGCTGTCGGTGTCGGCGCTGAGCACGCCGCGCACATAGCCGATGTCGTGCAACAGGCAGGCCACAATCAAATGGTCGTAATCGGCCGGCTCGATCCGTTCGCAGAGCGTGCGGCCTCGCAGAATGTCGCGTCCCACCATGGTGACGAGGAGCGTGTGCTCGAAATTGTGGTAGAGCGCGTCGCTCCTGCCGAGGCACTCGATGGCGCTGCGCGCCAGCGCCCCCAAACGCTCCGCCACGTGATCGTAAGAAGAGCCGAAGATCTCATGGAAGTCCTTGGCAAGAAATTTTCCGAGCTTCTTGGCCGCCACTGCCGTAATCGTCTTCATGACTCATCGCTCCCCGGCGCGGATGCACTTGCCTATTACAGACGGGCTTTTGTGCGAACACAACAGGGGGAGTTCGCTCGGGATCGCCGTTTAGTGGGGATCAGTGAACGCGACGAGCGTCGGAATTAGTTTCGGGATTTCGACAAATCGAGTGGACGCGAGCTGAGCGACCTCCACTTACGAGCACAAGGCGCAGTTCTCACATCCGAGGATCACATCATGGCAAAAGTTCTCGTTCTCTATTATTCCGCTTACGGTCACATCGAATCGATGTCGGAAGCTGTCGCCGAAGGCGCTCGCGAAGCGGGCGTCGAGGTCACGATCAAGCGGGTGCCCGATCTCGTTTCCGAAGAGGTCGCGAGGAAGTCCAAGTACAAGCTCGATCAAAAAGCTGAAATTGCGACGATTGCCGAACTCGCCGACTATGACGCCATCATCGTCGGCGTGGGTACGCGCTTCGGGCGCATGGCATCGCAGATGGCGAACTTCCTCGATCAAGCCGGGGGCTTATGGATGCGCGGCGCGCTGCACGGCAAAGTGGGCGGAGCCTTCACCTCGACGGCGACACAGCATGGCGGTCAGGAGGCCACCCTGTTCTCGATCATCACGAACCTCTTGCATTTCGGGATGGTGATCGTAGGGCTGGACTACGGCTTTGCCGGTCAGATGACGCTGAACGAGATCACTGGCGGCTCGCCTTACGGAGCGACCACGATCGCGGGCGGCGACGGCTCACGAAAGCCGAGTGCGAATGAATTGGCGGGAGCGCGCTATCAAGGGCGAAAGATCGCCGCGACGGCGAAGAAGCTTCACGGTTGAACCCGACGCCGGGAAGACAGCCGGAATTGGCTTTCGACGATCGCGCCAGCGCAGAGCGATGCCAATCGGAACGAACAAGGCTTGGCTCGTTGGGTGGATGCGCAAGCCACTCGGCATCATCGATACTAGTGTCGCGACACCGGAAAGGAACCATGGCCACGAGCGCGAAGGAAGTTCGCGAGGGCATGCAGCCCCTCCTTATGTGTGGTTCGAGGAGAGCAAAGCTGTGACGCCGCTACCGGTGAGGCAGGCACAAGGATTGCCTGAGACCTATCCGTTCGGCGTGTGATGGCGATCAGGTTTTCAACCTCGAGCCGGTGAAGCGCGCCTTGGCGCTTCGTCCTTTCACTTTGGCAAGCTTACCAGGTTCGGCCTTGGCGGCGCGGGCCTTTCCGACTTGGGCGGCCGGCGCCCCGATGGTCGGCGTCATGCGCGTCGCCACTTCAGCCGTTAAGCCAGGCGAGGCTTTCATCCTTTTCCGAGCCATGGGGCGCCTCCACAGCGTTGCCGCGAGAGCTGGGCTGAAACGGGCTCGGCATGCTCCCGGGTCGCACCAAGTTCAACGCTTTTGTCCGATCCTGGTTCTGAACGACGATCCGGAAAAAAGAACCGGACTTCTCGACCTGCCCTCAGTCCAAATGTCAGAACGCCCGCATCAGACGGCCTCAGTCTCGAAAGCCGCTTCGATGTGCTTTTCGGACTTAGAAAGGATTCGGCAACCCCGGAAAATGTTGTCGGCCTCGATCTGCAATTTGAAGCGGTGAGGAATGCCTGCGGAGCTCACCACGTCGAGAGCCGCGCTTTTGTCATCGAGTCCCCTGACGGTGCAATCGACCGTCGACCGCCCAAGATTGAAGAAGATGCGCCCTGCCTTGAAGACGCGCCTGCGAATGCTCGTCATCGTGTTCTCGAGCGGGCGCCGTTCCTTGCAACGGTTGCCGCCTTCCTGCTTGGCTTCGGCAAGGGCTGCCTCCGCGCCCCTCAAGAGTGCAACGAGATCGGCCGTCGATTGATCCGCAGCGGCGACTCCGAAACTCGCAGAGATGCCGACAAATCCTTTCTGGTCATCCACACGAACTTCATTGATGCTTGCGCGAAGATCTTCGGCGATCTGCATGGCCTCCGCTCCTCCAATGTGAGGCAGAAGCAGCGCAAACTCATCCCCGCCGATCCGACCAAGCGCATCCGTCTTGCGCAAACGAGGACGGCAGGCGACGACGCTCTCGACGAGGAGGCGGTCGCCGCAGGCCGCGCCGAATTTCTCATTGATGATTTTGAGATTGTCGAGGTCGAAGACGATGCAGCTCAAAGCGTGGCCGTGATGCAGCGCAGATGCCAGCATGCGGGCGCCTTCGTCCTTGAAGGAATGCCGCGAGAGCGCGCCTGTCAATCGGTCGTTCGCCGAGAGCACGCGCAATTCGAGCTCGCTCATCACGATTTGGGCAAGGTCCATGAGTGCGGCGCGCTCATCGTCGTCGAACTTGCGCGGCCTTTGATCCATCGCGCACAAGGTGCCGACGGCCTGCCCGTCGGGAGAGATCAGCGGAATGCCGGCATAAAAGCGGATGTGAGGAGGGCCGAGCACGAATGGATTTTCGGCAAACCTGGGATCGGCGAGGGCGTCCTCGACGATAAGAGGTGCGCTTACGCGAATCGCAGCGTTGCAGAAAGCCGGTCCCCTGGACGTCTCGCGATCCGCCAATCCCGACCGCGACTTGAACCACTGCCGATGACCGTCGATGAAGGTCACCGTCGACATGGAGACGGCGAAGATGCGTTTCACCAACCGCGTGACCCGGTCGAACGATTCCTCGCAGGGCGTGTCGAGAATATCGTAGCGATCGAGTGCGCCGAGCCGGGCGTCTTCCCGTTGAGCGTCAACCTGCATCGTCGACTCCATGCGGTCGACATACGATTCACGGGCGCTTCGATTAACAAAGTATTGATTCAATCGAGACGGTATCCGCAGTATTGATACTGTTTTCGTGCGCTGTGTCGCATCTTACGTTCAGGCTATCCCCGTGTGGAAGAAGCGTCACAAAATCCCCGCGTCTGCGCTGCGCAGCAATTGCCGCATCATTTCCGGGTCGTCGTAGCGCGCGAGGCTGAGCTGCGAAGCGAAGGCCGGACGCGGAAGATCGTGGATCCATCGGGCGCACAGCGCCCCGGTCGCGCAGGCGCCCATCGTTCCAAAGCCCGACAGGGCGCCGGCGACGAACGCACCATGCGTGCTCATCGGGCCGATGAGCGGCCAGTTCTCCTTGGTCATCGTGTAGTAGCCGCCATAATGGCTCATTTGCTTCGGAAGGCGCCCGTAATACCGTTTGAGGCGAGGGTTGAGGCGGCTTGCGCCGCGAAGCACGATTTCCGGAAAAGCGGGATCCTTCGGAGGGTCGTCCGTGGGCTCGGATGGGGTGCGATTATACGCCCATCCAAGCTTGATCCATTTGCCCTGTTCGCCGCCTTCAGGGCGGCAATGGATCGATCCGGGCATGGGTGCGGTCAGCCGGCGGGTTGCAGGATCCTCCTGGAGCATGGCTCGCTCGTCATCCGTCCAGTCAAGCCTCTGGCCGTCGAGATCGATCGAGAACGGCATCTTCCGATCGATGGCTCCGTCATGATCGGCAAACGCAATCTTTTGCTGGAATACATTGATGATCGGCAACGGCTCGCCGAGGAACGCAGCGATCTCTGCCAGATGAGGTCCGGCTGCATTCATCACGATCTCGGCGCGAAGCCGCTCGATGCCGTCCTTGCCCTGCAGCGTGAGTAGGAAGTCGCTGCCCTTTTCGATCGCGACCACCCGGGCATGCTTCACCGCACCACCCCGCGCGCGAAGCTCTTCCAGCATGAGAGCACCAAGCTGCTGCCCGCTGACATCCCCTGCGCGTCGGATATGGAGAAGGGTCGCGATCTCCGGGTCGAAGCTCGGGAAGTGCTGGCGAATGAGGCGGCGATCTTGCACCACATCGACGCCATCGGGCGCGCCTTCCCAATCCGTGATCTCAGCAGCCCGATAGGTGCTCGACGCGCCGGCCGTATGGACGCGGAGGAGCCCGGCATGTCCGTTTTCGTACCCCAACTCGAGTTGCGCCAGGAGGGCCGTCGGATCCGCCTGCCGTGTCGCCAGGACGTAGCCGCGGCGCGTCATACGAATGCGATTTCTGCTTTTTCGCGCAATCTCTTCCATCAGATCGATGCTGAGATCGGTGAAAGCCGTCATCGTCGGGTGCGGCCACCAATTACGATAATTTTCCCCCGAGGCCGCCGAGGTGAGGCTCATCGGCGGTCGCGGATCAATGATCAGCACCCTCGTCCCGTGGCCATGGGCCGAAGCGTAATGCGCGCAGGCAATGCCGACGATTCCGGCACCGATGACGGCGATTTGAGTGCGATCGATGTTCACGACGTTGACGATTTGGAGCCGAGCGGGACGCCGGCTCGGGTGTTTCCCGGTTCGCTCGCAACCGATCTCGATTTATCCATTGGCATCATGCGCCTCGCGCAGGCAATATCATGAAGGCGACCCTGGTATCGTGTGATCTGTCGTCTGGAGCGTGAGCGCAATCGCAATGAAGGCTTCTCCTCATGTCGCCGTCGTTGGTGCAGGCACACTGGGCTTGTGCTCTGCGCTCAATCTCGCCGAGCAAGGCGCCCGCGTCACGGTCATCGAGGCGCAATCCGTCGCCGCGGGCTCGAGCGGGCGTTCCGTGGGCGTCGTAGGGACGCAGTTCACCGATGCCTTCGACATCCTGCTGCGCGTCCACGCGCTTCGCCATTTTCGCCACTGGGAAAATCACGGGCTCGGCTTCCATCATATCGGCTATCTGCGTCTCGCGCGGACCGCCGAGCAGATGAGG
>Ga0213876_10001908_pt1 | contig 12522 bp, 8 predicted proteins | sample BarmaccomBMRX_R9_FD_160113 | JGI IMG/M metagenome (GOLD analysis project Ga0213876, IMG submission 160113) | Root-associated microbial communities from Barbacenia macrantha in rupestrian grasslands, the National Park of Serra do Cipo, Brazil - RX_R9 | ecosystem: Host-associated > Plants > Roots...
TCAGTCGCTGGCTGGCCACGCGATGGACGTCGTCGTCCCGACGCCACACGCCGGTGCCAACCGAGACGAGCAACAGCTGGTGCTCGCCGATCGGCCAGTTGAAGTGGAAGCCGCTCAGCGTCGCGACGAGGAACAGTTGCAGCGCCGGATTGCTGGCCATACTGACGCCGCCATCGACGAATGCGCCGTACTCGCCGGGCCGCACCGACAGCTTCTCGGGCTCGAAAAACGTCGGCGCGGCCGTGCTCGCGCGCACCGCGTCGCGTAGCAAGATCGACCTGTTCACGTCGTAGAAGTTGCTGTGAGGGTGGTTCAGCAGCGGCCAGGTGCTGCCGGTGTCTGCGCGCTTGGTCACGATACACAGGCCCGTCAAAACGCTTTCGTCGCCGAGCGTATGGTCGCCCAGGGCACCTCGCAGCGCGGACTCGAGCGGCGCCGCCTCAAACCGCGCCCGTTCGATCCACCAGCGGCGTCGGCTTAGCACGGTCCGTCCCAATTGCTGGTACAGGTCGAAGATGCGCGCGACGTCCCAGCCAAGCGCAAGGCCGGCGGCGATCACCGCGCCAGTGCTCGTGCCGCCGATCAGGTCGAAGTAATCGGCCAGTACGAGATCCTGCCGACGGTGCCGCTCGCGCAGCACACGCTCCATTCTGCGCAACAGGCCGAGGCTCATGATGCCGCGGAGGCCACCGCCGTCCAGCGATAGGATGCGCTTCGGGCCAGGCGCAGTCAGCCGATCAAGCAGGCGCATGGCTCACGCGCGGCGGAGCGGTGGCAATCCGACGTGGCGCTTCACGCGGCGCGCCACCCAGATCCAGTGTTCGTGGGTCATCGTCTCTTCGGCGGCTGCAACGTAGGCCACGAGCTCGGCTTCGCTTGCACATTGCTCCAGTTGAGCACCGATCGCGCCAAGCTGGTTGCCCAGGCTTCGGTACGTCTGGCTGAGCTCGCCGAACCGGCGGGCATTCGACCACGCCAACAACGCGGCCGCCAGCGTTGTCATTACACCTACAAAGTTCGTCGTCGGATTGAGGACGTGCAGCACCAGGAAACCGCCGGCGAGCACGTTTGCGCCGGCGGTCGCCAACCATAAGCCGCGCTCGCCCCGAGCGTTGAGCTGTGCTTTACGCGCATACCACTGGCGCTGCTGATCGAGCCGTTGCTCACGATAGAGTTCTGCGCGCGCGGGCCAGGGCGACTCGCGTAGCTGCACCATGGCAATCGTCGGGTGGAATGCGCTATCACCAAGATGGGTCATGGTTCCACGTAGCGCCGCACTGCCGCCCGGCAGCTCCTGGGCGAGCGCTCGCGCGAAGCTCTCCGCATCGACATCCGGCCCTTCAAATGGAACACAGCGGAGCATGAAGCGCCAACTCGCGCTGAGGCTGGCCTCTGCGACTGCGCGATCCTCAAACCAGGCATGATTCCAGTCCATGACGTGCGTCAGCACCTGTACGGCAATTGCTACGACAAGTCCGACTGCTGAGGCGACTTCCAGCCGAAAGGATGCGTCTGGGAACAGGGTCCCGAGTTGACTCAGGACAGCAGCCAACACGGTTGCGACGAGCTGGATGCTCAGCAACGACGTGTACCGCCGTTGGTTGACTCCGGCTAATTGATCCGCCACGTGACACAGCGAGGGAAGACTCAACTGGTTCACAGTCGGACGAAAATACCAAACTTTTAAGGATTGACGCCGGCCATCTGTCGCACGCGCGACAGACACTGCCGAGATTTGCCCGATAATCAATAGTGCAAGGTACGTTCGATGGTCGCACGTGGCGGCAGGAAAGAGGGACACCGGAATGTCCGGATGAGGGGCTTGAACGCAACACACGCAACACCGATCCTCAACCACCAACGCATTCTGATACACCACTAATTCACACGGACGAATCGGAACACACTGGGAGGTCACAATGACATCCGGAAACCAGCCGTCTTTCACAGAAGCCGACTCGAAAGAGCTGGCCAAGAAGCTCAATGACTTCGGCAAGAGCCTGCCGAAGGGCCAGCAGCTGGCGCTGCGCGCGATTATTGAGCGCGGTCGACCGAACGCCGAAGACGTTCAGGGGTACGAATACTACGTCAACTGGTGGGATCGGTACGGCGACTACCTGTACACCGACATCTACAGCAACTGGGGTGTCTACGAGGGCTGGGAGAACATCGCTCCCCTCTAAACAATGGACGCAAGCCAACAGGCCATAGCCGACCTGCGCGCCGCGGTCGGCTTGGCCACCATTGCGGGTACGGCCGCGGCTCCCGTCAGCCAGAACCAGTTACTGGAGATGATCGTCGAGACCGCGGCGCACCTCATCGATGCGGAGGCCGCCTCACTTCTGCTTGTGGATCGCGCGACCGACGAACTGGTCTTCGAGGTCACGCTCGGGCAGGCGGCCAGCGAAGTCAAGAAGGTTCGCGTGCCACTCGGCCACGGCATTGCCGGGCTGGTGGCGGTGAGTGGTCAGCCGATGGCGACATCCGGTGGCCAACACGACCCACGCCAGGCGGCTGATATCGCCCAGCGGGTGGGCTACACACCGCAGACCATCTTGTGCATGCCGCTGTTCCTGGGTGATGAAGTAATCGGCGTGCTCGAGCTCCTGGACAAGCGCAATGCCGCGTCGTTTACTCCAGCCGACATGGAGGCAATTGGCTTATTTGCGAATCTCGCGGCCATTGCCATCCAGCAGTCGCGCATGCAACAGGATCTCAGTCGTCTCATTACGGATGCGTTGTTGTCACTTTCCGATCCGATCGGAACTGGCAGTCAGCAACGTGAGGCGGTGCAGCAGCGGGTGCGCGGGTTCGCGGCCGACCTGGAATCCGAAGCGGGATATCGCTGGGCGCTGGAGATGGCGAGTCTGGTCCAACAGCTGGCGCAACAGGGCGACAACGAACGGCGGATGTGCGAATCGATGCTGCGGACGTTCCTGGACTACGTGCAAACGCAGGCGCGCCAGGACGATGTTCAGGCGAGCCTTTGATGCGTCCGCCGCCGCCAAGACCGGCCTATTCGGCGCAGTTCACACCCGAGCGGTTGGCCACGCTGGATCCGGTCCTGCCGGTGGACGCAATCACCTCCGAATGGGCGTGGGGCGGCAGCACGGGCAAGGGCATCAAGGTCGCCATTCTCGATAGCGGCATCGATGCTCAGCACGCCGCAGTCGATGGCCGCGTCGCCGGCTACGTCGGCATTACCGAAGGTCCGGACGGGCCGGTTTTCGATACAGAGCCGCACGAGGACGCCTACGGGCACGGAACGGCGTGCGCTGGCATCATCCGTACGGTCGCCCCCGACTGTGAGCTCTACAGCATAAAGATTCTGGGCGCCGGTCTTAGCGGTCGCGGCTCCGTCTTCATCACCGGCTTGCGCTGGGCAATCCAGAACGGCATGCGCGTCTGTAACCTTAGCCTGGGCACGACCAAGCGCGACTTCTTCGCAGTCCTGCACGAGCTGGCGGATATGGCGTACTTCCACAACGTCATGCTTGTGACAGCCGCCAACAACATGCCCTTTCCGAGCTTTCCATCCGTCTTCGCATCCGTCATTGCTGTTGCCTCGCACGACCTCAAAGACCCGTACGTCTTCTATTACAATCCCAAACCACCCGTGGAGTTCGGCGCACCCGGTGTGGATGTACGTTTGGCCTGGCTGAATGGCAGCTGGATTGTTGGAACCGGCAACAGTTACGCGGCGCCGCACATTACCGGTCTGGTCACCAAGATTCTCGCGAAGCACCCGGACCTCACCGGATTTCAGATGAAGACCGTGCTGCGCGCGCTCGCCACCAACACCGCACGCCCCACATGAGCGCAACGGCGCCGGCTGCTCCCGCCACGTCACACTTCCACATCGAGTGCGCCCCCGGCTCATTTGCCGAGGCACGCCTGGGGCAGATCGGCACGCGCCTTGAAAGCGCGTACGCAGTTATCGCTCGCTTACTGGGTACGGACGAGCCACAGCCGCCGATTGACGTACACCTGATGGATCAGCCGGTTACCAGCAGGTCGCCGAACCGCATCACTGAGCTCTTTTCGCCGGAGTCGCCAGCACCTGGTCTGGAACGGTCGCTGCTGGCGATTGTCCTTGCGCGTACCACGCAGCGCCAGGACGGCGTCGCAGCGTTTCTCATCGACGGTTTGATGGCTCAATTGGTGCAGCAGCTGCGCATGCAACCCGCATCACCGAGTGCGCCGCGACCGAATGGGACCGAGGCCCAATCCGCGGGTCCGTCGTCACCGACCACCGGGCCATCCGCGCCGCTGCCGATCACGGCGGACTCCGCGCAAGGTCCAGGTGCAAGTGCTCCGCGGCCTGGAGAGCCGCCACCGCGCGCGGCCGCGCCGCCGCCGCAACTGCTCGCGTTGTTGCAGGCGCGCGCCGCCGACCGTCTGCCGCCAATCCGCACATTGCTGAACGGACCAACTCCAGCCACGCGGCCGCTCTATTTCGCGGCGGCCGCGAGCTTCATGGAGTTTTTGCTGCGTACTTCCGGTCCGCGCGCATTTCTCACGTTTGCGGCCCAGGCATCGACCGAAACACTGGATGCAGCAGCGCAGGCCGCGTATCAGCAGAGCTTCGGCCGCCTCGAAAAGCGCTGGCAGTCAACCTTGAAGCCCCCACGCGCAGGTGGTGTAACCCAATTGCTGCGCGGTCTGGCGCCCTACTTGAGATCACGCTGGCTCCGCGTACTCGAAGTGGTCATTGAAATCGCGGCCAGCGTGGCGTTCACCACGTTCGTCGCAACCCAGCAGCAAGTGCTGATGGACGCGGGCATTCTACAGGGCAACCTGGGCGTGGTTATCCAGGTGATCGCGCAGTTGGTGGTGCTGTTTGCGATCGTCTCATTGATCTCACTTCGGCAGAACTACGCGATTGCGCAGCTGGCGCAATCCGTATTGCGGGAAATCCGCCTGCGCATGTTCGGACTGGTGCAACGCCTGGAGCCGGCTTTCTTTCAGTCGATGCAGGCGGGCGACATCCTGACGCGGATGACAAGCGACCTGTCGTCGCTAGAAACCACCATCGGCATGGGCCTGGCGCAGGGCGTACGCACCATTTTGATGATCATCATTCCGGGTGCCGCGCTAATTCACCTGAATCCGCGATTCGCTTTGCTCCTTCTGCTGGGCACTCCACTCTTCTTTGTCGCTGGTCGCTACTTCGGTCCGCGCACTGCGCGCGCCAGTCGCACGCGCCAGCAGGACCTGGCGGCTCTGACCACACTGGCTCAGGAGGATCTCGCCGCGCATTCGGTGGTGAGCGCGTTTGGACTGGAGGAGCTGCTGGTTCAGCGCTACGCGCGCGAGCTTGGTCTGTTCATTCGATCCGCACTGCGTTTGTCGATTCTCTCCGGACTCACGGGACTGGCCGCGCAAAGCATTACGATTGCCATCCAGCTCACCGCGCTCGGAGTTGGCGCCTGGCTGATTGTGGTTGGCAACTCAACTCCGCTGAGCGCGTGGATCAATGCGGGTGGAGCGATCACGCCGGGGTCCATTGGCGCGATCCTCTCGCTCATGGCCCAGATCGTCGGCGCCGTTCAGGGCATGAACACGCTGCTGCAGATGTTCCAGCAGGCCACCGGACCGATGGATCGGGTGCACGAGCTGTTGAACGCGCAGCCCAAAATCGCCGATCTCCCAGACGCGTCGCCAATCCCACGCGCCTCCGGCGCGATCCGACTCGAAGGTGTGTGGTTCGGCTACGAGCCGCGTCAGCCGGTCCTGCGGAATGTGAACATCGAGATTCCGGTGGGAACGTCGGTGGGGCTGGTCGGCCCGAGCGGCAGCGGCAAGTCCACGATCCTGGGTCTCATTCAACGCTTTTACGACCCGCAACGGGGTGGTCTCAGCATTGATGCCACCGATATCCGGCGCGCCACGCTCGGCTCGTTGCGCAGCCAGGAAGGCATTGTTTTCCAGGAGAGTGTCCTGTTCAACGTGTCCATCCGCGAAAACATCCGTATGGGCAAACTGGATGCGACGGATGCGGAGGTCGAAGCCGCCGCCCGACAGGCCGAAATCCATGACGTCATCATGGCCCTGCCGGAGGGCTACGACACTTTGGCAGGTGATCGGGGCGGTCGCTTATCTGGTGGTCAGCGCCAACGTGTGGCGATCGCGCGCGCAATTGTCCGCAATCCGTCGATACTCTTGCTCGACGAAGCGACCTCGGCATTGGATCCCGGTACCGAAGCAGCCATCAACGCCACGTTGCGTCGCCTCGCCGAAGGCCGTACCACGATCAGCGTCACGCATCGTCTCGCCGGCGTGATGCATGCCGACCGGATTTATGTGCTCGACCGGGGCACCGTTGTCGAAAGCGGTACACACGCGGACCTACTGCAGCGTAACGGCCTATATGCGCGTCTGTGGAACGAGCAAATTGGCGCGGCGGCGCCCACCGGCCTCACTCCCGATGCTGCACGATTGCAGAAAGTTCCCCTGTTTGCTGGAATGCCGGCGGAGGAGTTGGCTGGGCTGGCCAGGCAACTGCGTGCCGAACGCTTTGCGCCGGGCGACGACATCATCCACGAGGACGATATCGGCGACAAACTCTACTTGCTGGAACGTGGGGAGGTGGAGGTCGTACACGCCGAGGCGGGCGGCCCGGAGCTGCGCCTGGCCACGCTGCGTGAAGGCGACTACTTCGGTGATGTCGCCTTGCTCCACGACGTCAAGCGCACGGCGTCGGTCCGCGCGGTGACTCCGGTGCTGGTGGATAGTCTCGGCAAAGACGATTTCCTGCGGGAGCTACAGCGAGTCCCAGGTCTGCGGCAACGCATGGAGCAACGCATCGGCGAACGCACCGCGGCCGCTGCCAGTCGCGGAAACAGCGCCCCGGCGTGAGACCGCCTGCCGAGCGCGGCGAGCATTTGCGTTCCATCCCGCTGTTTGCCGACTGGGATGCGCGCGAGCTGTCGATGCTGCAAGCGCGTAGCAGCCGCCGCCGCTGGCGCCGTGGCGAGTCCATCCTGCGGCAGAGCGACCCTGGCAACGTCGCATTCGTGATCATCGACGGTCGAGTCGATATCCTGCTGGAGTGGCCCGACGGTCGCGAGTTCTGTCTGGCCCGTCTCGGGCCAGGAGACTATTTCGGCGAGATGGCGTTGCTCGATCCTGAGCCGCGCTCGGCCAGTGTCCGCGCAGCGGCAGATACCCAACTGCTCATTATCCGACGTGAGGACTTGCTCAAGCACCTCCTCGACCATCCACCCGCGATGCTGACCATGCTGACTTCGCTCTCCCAACGGTTACGCAACACCGATACCCAGATCGCCGGCCTGGCATTCGACGATACCGCCGCCCGCCTCGGTCAGATTCTCAACCTGAACGCTGTGCCCCATCCGCGCGGACTCGGCGTCGACGTCTCGCAATCTGAACTTGCCACCATGGTCGGTGCAACGCGCCAGACCGTGGCCCGCATCCTTGGCGAGTGGCGGCGTCAGGGTCTCATTGAAACGGGCCGCCGTCGAACAATCATCCTTCAGCCGCACCAGCTTGCGGCTGCGGCTCGGACTGCTGCATGAACTCGTCCGACTACACTCCGGAGCCGCTGGATACCTCGGGCATCGAATTGCCAAAGCCGTTGCTGGAGCTGGAGGAGCGGCTTGCGCAGAATACCCACGAAGTCTGGGCCAAGCACCGCATGGCCGAGGGCTGGACCCTTGGACCGCGTCGGGACGACGAGCGCAAACAGCACCCCTGCCTGGTGCCCTACGACCAGTTGCCGGAGTCCGAGAAAGCCTACGATCGCGTGCTGGCGCACAACACGCTGGCAGCCGTAGTAGCGCTCGGATATCACATCGAGCCTCCAGCTCACACCCCCGCGGCCCCCGATTCCGCGGCGTCGCAGGACCTCATCCTATTGCAGTTGCGGGAGGCGCTGGACCTCGCGGCATTGCTGGCAATCTGGCAAGGTCGGATTGTCGAGCAATGGCAGTACGCACCGGGTGCGTACCGTCTTCTGGCTGAGCGATTGCTCGGTCTGGGGGAGCCGTTGCTTGCATACGACGTCGTGAGCGAAGGTCGCCAGCACTCGCCGACAGATTGGCGATTACGTCAGCTGGAGGCGCTGGCGCTGGCTCGCAGCGGTGCGACCGGTCGCGCCAGCGAGCTGCTCCAGGAGCTGCGCGCCGAGGGCGCCACCGATGAAGAGACCCTGGGCATGCTCGGACGTACCGAGAAGGATTTCGGATTGTCGGCGGCGGATGCAGATACGCGCCGAAACCACCTCGCGCAAGCCGCGCGACTGTACGAGGAATCATTCCAGCGGCACCAGGGCTACTGGTCCGGCATCAACGCCGCCACGCTGTACTTGCTCGACGGCGAGGTCCAACAAGCCAATAGCCTGGCGCGCGCCGTGCGCGAGCAATGTCTTGGTCTCGTGCGTGAGGCGCCGGACAACCAGGATTATTGGGTGCTCGCCACCCTGGGTGAGGCCGCTCTGGTCCTGGGTGATCATGCAGAAGCGAGCCGGTGGTACACGGCGGCGGTGCAAACGGGCCGAGGTCGTCTGGGTGATATCGCGTCCACGCGCAGGAATGCGCGCCTGCTCCTGGAGTACCTGGGCAGTGATCCCGCGCGAATTGAGAACACCCTCCACATTCCGAGCGTTGCGCTCTTCAAAGGTGCGGGGACGTCCGGGCAGGGGGAGAGCGCGCTGCATGACACCTTCGAGGCCCAGCTGACCCAGGCGGACTGCCGCCTGGGCTACGCGTGCATCACCGGTCCAGCTGAGACCGTCTTCCTCGAAACGATCCTGGAACGCGGTGGCACGCCGTATGTGGTCACTCCGTATGATGCTGACGCGTACCTGGCCGACCTGAGTGGGGCCGGGCTCCAGGGCAGTTGGCTGGAGCGGGCGAAGTCAGTGGTGGCTCAGGCAGGTCGCCTGATCGTGGCATCGCCGGGCGGCGCCGCGCAGAGCATCGCCGGGCAGCAGTTTGCACATTTGCTCGTGGCGGGCCTCGCCGCGGCGGACGCGCGTCGGCTCGACACCGAGCTGGTGTCACTGGATGGAGTGGCACCACAACCCCCGGCCCCGCAGGCGGAGCGCTTTCCCAGTCAGATCGTTGGGATGTTGTTCGCGGACGCGGTCCACTTCAGCCGGTTGCGAGAGGCCGAGGTCGTCATCTTTTCGGACCTCTTCATGGGTGCTATCGGCCAACTGGTGGCGAGCAGTGCCAACGCACCGGTTTTTACCAACACATGGGGAGACGGGTTATTCTTTGTCTTCCGCAACGTGGTGGATGCTGGAACTTTTGCGTTGTCTCTGCGCGACCTCGTCAACACGACGGATTGGGTGGCGCGCGGACTACCTGCCGAGCTGAATCTGCGCATTGGTTTGCACGCTGGCCCGGTGTTCGGCTCGCGGGACCCGATCACCGGGAGAGCCGGCTATTTCGGGACGCATATCAGCCGTGCTGCCCGCATCGAACCAATTACGCCACCCGGGCACGTCTACGCAAGCGAGCCCTTCGCCGCACTCTCGGAGCTCGTGTCAAATCGGAATTTCACCTGCGAATATGTCGGTCAGACTCCGCAGGCGAAAGGCTACGGCACGTTCCCCACCTATCACGTCCGACCTTTCTCATCACCTGACTGATAGATAGCGTAGAGATGGTCACCCGCCTGGAGCGCTCGGTCACCTCCGTCTCGTGGATCCCGCGCGAGTCCATCGTCGGCGTGATGGAGACTGCATTCAAGCTGGGTGTCGCGCACTACGACGCGCCTCCGCCGGATCAGCTGCTCAACCTGGACCACATGCGCGACGCGGGCATGTTCCGTTTCGCCAACGAGCTGCGCGGCTGGATCGAAGTCGACAATGAGCGGGTCGTCGGTTATGGCCAGGTGGGGCGGGGCTACATTAGCAATACGCAGCTTAAAGTCGGTCCGGCTGTCACCACCTTCACCGGGCTCGAATATCCGGAGCTGCGCTCGCAAGAGCTCGTCGACGACCAGACGGTGAGGTTCGTGCAGACTATCGGCGGCCGCACAGGCGCACCGCTGCCGCGCACAATCTCCGCCTTGCCGTATCTGACGCTGGTCCCACCAACTGTCTGGACCACCCTCAGTCTCACCATGCACGCCGACGGTCGTTTTGAACACGAGCTGCTGGGCGCCAGCCCTTTTCCGCGGCACTGGATCTTCGACGACACCGGTAAGCTATGCCGAAAAGTCGCCGTTGCCGATTTCCACACCTGGGCAACGACGGTGTTCGGTGACCGAACCCCGTGGGGTGGGCATGAACTTGCGGCGCTGGTCATCGGCGTGGAGTCGCCTCTCGAACGCCAGTTGTCCGCACGCGTGCTGGGAGGACCGCACGCGCCAGTCGTCCGCCGGTTGAAGACGGGCCAGGAGTTGGTGCGCCAGGGCGATGTGGGAACCGAGATTTTCCTGATCATGAATGGGCTATTGTCCGTCGAGGTGGACGGCGAGGCCGTCGGCCAGGTCGGACCTGGCGCCATCGTCGGCGAACGAGCGGTGCTCGGCGAGGGCCGCCGCACGGCCAGCCTGACCGCGCTCACCGACGTCACGGTTGCCGTCGCCGATGCTTCCACGTTCGCCGTGGACGCACTGCAACAGCTGCGCGCTCAGAAGGACACGTAGACGGATCACACACGCGTCTTCGTTTGCCATTCGCCTGAGGACGGTGCTTTTCTGGACCGCTTCGAGGCCGCAGTGGCGGAGCGTGGCGTCGACTTCAGCATAGAGACGGTCCACGCGCCACTCACGGCCGAGAATCTGTCGGAGGTATACGCGGCCATTGAGACGGCCGATGTCGTGCTGGTGGTCATCAGTCCTGATGCGATGGCCTCCGACATGTGCCGGCTCCAGGTCACGCATGCCAGTCGGCGAAACAAACGTCTGGTGCCGGTCATCTATCGCGACGTGGACGTGAACTCCGTACCCGCGGATCTGGCCCGGCTGAACTGGATCTTCCTGCGTCAGCAAGATTCGGGCTCACTTGGTTTCGACGCTCTCATCGAGTCGATCAACCTGGACCTGGAGTGGCTCCATGCGCATACGCGCCTGCTCGTGCGCGCCCTGGAATGGCAACGCACTGGCGCTTCGCCGAGTCTGTTGTTGCGCGGCGGTGACTTGCGGGAGATGGAGCAAAGTCTGCGTCGGGCTGAGACCGCGCAGCCACCCGCATCAGCTCTCCAGTTGGAGTACGTTCAGGCCAGTCGAGAAGCAGCCGCGATTAGCCGCTGCTTCTGGCGTGGCGCACTGTCGAGCATCGGGGTAGGCCTTGTCTGGGCTGCGAGCTTTGTGCCGATCGCCATCAATCTGGTGCAGCAAGTCGCGCCGGATTCTTCCGCCCTGCAACTTGCAGGCGAAATTATCGTCCCATTGTTCGCGGGTACCGTGGCGGCGAGCATCTTCGCAATCGCCAGTTTCGGAGCATTGCTCCTCGAAAGGCACCTGACTGGCTCGGCGATCTGGCGACTCCAGCTGCCGATTCTCGTCGGCGCGCTGGGAGCTGTCACTCTGGGTAGCGCCGCCGGATTCCAGGTCCCGTTGGCGCTGTACGGCTCGAAAATTCCCGTGGATCTGCCGCTCGCCGTTGAAATCGGTCTCCTGCTGAGCGCCGGACTGGGTACGGCCATCCTGCAGAGTCTCGTGCTTGAAGGAATGCTGTTCAGCATGCGGCGCGTACGCGTTCGCCGCTTGACAACTGCCCGGCTTAGGCAACCTGCGCGAGCTGCCACGCGGCTTGTACTTCCGGTGGTCGCCGGTCTGTGCAGCGCGGCCGTCGCCCTTGGGCTCTTCCAGCTCAGCACCGCGAACGTGCTGACCTTTTTTGGCCACCCGGCAGACTTGTTCACAGCAGCCGTGTTGTCGGTGGTTCTCGTTGTTGGCGTATCAGCGCTGGTAGATCGCGAGCCGTATCACACGCTTCAACTCTCCAGCAGCACCGTCTCGCAAGAGCCTGTTGCCGAGGATCGGCGAACCGCGGCTGCACGCGTGTTCATCTCATATTCGCGCAAAGACGCGGCATTCGTCCGGAGTTTGCACGCCGCCTTGCTCGAGCGCGGACTTGAAGCATGGGTCGACTGGGAAGGTATTCCCTTAACCGCCGACTTCTTGCAGGAGATTTATGCCGCCATCGAAGGGAGCGATGCGTTCGTCTTCATCGTCAGCCCTGATTCGGTGACATCCGAGGTATGCGGCCTCGAACTTGCGCACGCGGAGGAACAGCACAAGCGCATCGTGCCGGTGGTCTATCGCGCGGTCGAGGCCGACGCCGCGCCGGAGCCGCTTCGAAACGTTGAGCCGGTTGTGCTGGCGGCACGCTCGGATCTTTCCGACGCGCTCGCTCACCTGTGCGAAGCAGTTTCGCGCGACTTGGTCTGGGTGCAACTGCATACGCGGGTGCTCACCCGGGCAATCGAGTGGCAGCGCAAGCTGCGGCAAGAGAGCTTCTTGCTTGCGGGCCAAACATTACACGAGGTGGAGAGCGTCTTCCGGGCGGATCGCCATATCACCATCGATCCATCTCCGACCAGC
>Ga0213876_10001909_pt1 | contig 12521 bp, 9 predicted proteins | sample BarmaccomBMRX_R9_FD_160113 | JGI IMG/M metagenome (GOLD analysis project Ga0213876, IMG submission 160113) | Root-associated microbial communities from Barbacenia macrantha in rupestrian grasslands, the National Park of Serra do Cipo, Brazil - RX_R9 | ecosystem: Host-associated > Plants > Roots...
ACCCCAAACTCCCCCGCTACCCCGCTACCCCGTGTGCGCCACTACTAACAGCAGATACGCGGCGAGGCCGAGCCACGGGCCGAACGGCATCCCAGTGGGCTTTTGCCGGTTCTTGATGATCAGAAAAACGATCCCGAAACAGGCCAGGATCGACGCAAGACCCAGGGTCTTGATCGCGCCGAGCGGTCCAACCCACGCGCCCAACGCCCCTAACCATTTCAGGTCACCAAACCCGATCGCGTCCCGGGGCATCACGATCCGGTCGACGGCGTACGCATGATAGCGATATTCCGGCATGGCGCGCGGCAGCATGACGATTTCGACGCCGGAAGCCGAATGCACTTCCATCCGTTCCCACGGGGTGAGGAGATAATCGGTCAGCGGCGCTTCATCCCACGCTCCGGCCCCTTGCCGGCTCCGGACGGTCCGTCCGGTGATACTGACCTCAATCGGCGGATCGAAGATCTGCGGCTGCGGCCGGAAGTAGAGTTTGCCGGCCAACATCAACGCGGCTACCGCCGCACCGCCGGCGACAACGCCGCCCAGGCTCATGACTAAGCGCTCCATCAAGGAATCGCCCCCCAGACCCGGGATTCCGTTGCCGCCTGCGGAGATCAGGCCGAGCACGGCCACCTGCACGCTCAAGGGGGTCGGAATGATCTGGTGCTCCAGGTCGATTGCGCTCGCCAGCAGGGCGTAAGCCCCAAAGATACAAAGGCAAACCAGCTGGACCATGTTGCCGCCGGCCACGTAAACGTTCAGGGCAAAGAGGATGGCGCAGGCTATTTCCAGAATCAGATAATGCACCGAAATCTTCTGCCGTTTCGGACAGAAGCAACGGCCCCGCTGCGACAGCCAGGTTAGTACCGGCAGGTTGCGATACCACGGGATCATCCGTTCACAGCCCGGACAAAATGAACGCTCCGGTTTGACGAACGATAATCCTCGCGGCATCCGGTAAGCCGCCATGGCCAGGAAAGAGCCGATGCCGGACCCGAGCAGGGTGGCCATGGTCAGGAGGAAATAGTGCATGGTAACTGGTAACTGGTAACTGGTAACTGGTAACTGGTAACTGGTAACTGGTAACTGGTAACTGGTAACTGGTAACTGGTAGCTGGTAGCTGGTAGCTGGTAGCTGGTAGCTGGTAACTCGTAGCTGATGGCTGGTGGCTGGTGATCGTAACCTGTGATGGGGCCTGAGGACGGGAAGTGCTTCGCGCGATACTCGTGGACAACGGGCAGCCGGTAATTCGCGCGCGCGTTACGGGCTTCTCTTCCCACCCGTTACGAGTTACCAGCTACCAGTTACGAGTTACCCGTTACATGCCTTTCTCGATGACCTGGCCGATGTTGAAGATGGGCGAGAGAATGGCCAGCAGGACGAACCCGACCACGCCTCCTACCGCCATGATCATGAGCGATTCGACGGGCTGCTTCAGGTCCTTCACGAAGCGGTTCAGTTCAGCCTCCATGGTTTCCGCCAGGGGCCGCAGGATCTGGGCGATGCGCGAGGTGCGTACGCCGAACTCGATCTGCAGGCTGAACGTCTTGGTCATCACGGCCGTATCCTCGATGAAAGCCGGGGCGAAATCGTTGCCGTCGTCCACGGCGATGATCGCCTGCGCGATGATTTTCCGGTACCAGACGTTCTCCGACAACCCTTTCAAGAGATAAAGCACGTCCCGGATGTGGATCCCGGACTCGATCAGCAGGCAAAACGCCCGGGCAAACGTGGCCATGATGACCATCCGCTGGATCATGCCGAAGATCGGTATGCTCAGCACGAATCTGTGCAGCCGCCAGTTGCGGGCGATCAGCTTCGGGCTGCGGAGGATCAGGAGGACGAGCGTCGCCACCATGCCGAGCGCGGGGATCGGGTACTGGGTAAAAAACTTCGAGACGCCGACCACGATCTGGGTCTGGGCCGGCAGGGCCATGTTCACTGAACTGTACAGCCCGGCAAACGTCGGCACCACCTGCCACATCAGGTAGGTGATCATCAGCATAATGACGATCGTGATGATCATCGGGTACATCATCACCGAGCGGACCTCGCGTTTGATCTCGGAGCTCCGTTGCAGCAGGGTCACGATCTGTTCACAGGTGTCGACCAACCGGCCCGAAGATTCGCCGGAACGAAGCAGGGCGAGGGTGACCTCGTCGAAGAGCTTCGGATACCTGGCCATCAGCACGCTTTGCGATTCGCCTTCCTCGATGCCGCGACGCATGGTAGCGACGATCTCGCGCATCTTGTTTTTCTGCGTAAAGATGCCGAGAAATTTCGTGTCGATCATGCTCGATTCGATCAGGCGGTAACTCTCGAGCACGTCCATGCCGATCTGGTTGCAGTTGGCCAGTTGCCGGAAAAAGAGAATCTTCTGCTTGAGCGGCGCATCGGTCCGGTCGGGCTTCGGATCACCGTGCTCCGGCAGCTTCCTGGCGGTCACCAGCGGTACCCGCTCGGCCAGGTAACGCTTCTCGAGTTCCTGCAGGCTGTCGGCTTCCTCGCGCCGGACCTCGAACTTTCCCGCGTCATTGACCGCAATCACTTTGAATTTAGCCATGTTAAAAACTCTCTTTCGGACCGTTGTTAGATGGAGGTGCCGCCGCTTGCGTCGTCAATCCCGTCGCCGGTGGCGATTTCGGCGTCCTCACCGCCATGAGACTTCCCTGAGGCGCTGCTGGTCTTTACATAGGCGAGGGCGTCGAGGCCGACGATGCCGATCGCTTCCGATAACGTCACCATCCCCGCTGCACTTTTGAGCAGGGCCGCTTGCCCCAGGGTCTGTCCCCCTTGCCGCATCAGCGCGTCCTCGATTTCGTGCAGCGGGGCGTCGGTCAGGATCAGTTCCTTGACGGTGTGATCGACGTAAAAGGCTTCACAGATCAAGGTGCGCCCGACGATCCCGGTGCCTTTACAACGCGGGCAGCCGGGCCGCTTGTCGGTGTTAAGAAACTGAAGTTGGTCCGGGATATCCGAGGGCCGGACCCGGTAATGCTCGAGCATTTCCTCCCTGCTCGGCGCGTTCCTGGCCGGAACGGCGCAGTCCGGGCAGATCACCCCGGCCAGGCGCTGGGCAAACACGCACTTGAGCACTTCGGCGATGATGAACCGGGGGATGCCCAAGCCGTTCAACCGGGTGACGGCGCCGGCCGCCGTGTTGGTGTGCAGCGTGGTGAAGGTAACGTGGCCCGTCTCGGCCGCGCGGACGATCTGTTCGGCGGTGTCTTCGTCGCGGGTTTCACCGACGATGATGTAGTCGGGGTCGCGCCGCAAGGTGCCTTTGACCCATTCGGAAAAGGTCAGCGGGTGCCGGACCGAGGTCTGCGCCACGCCGGGAATCCGGCGTTCCACCGGGGATTCCCCGCTCAGGACGGTGTAAATCTCGCGGTTGATGTCGGCCATGGCCGCATAAAGCGTGGTCGATTTACCGCTACCGGTCGGTCCGCACACCAGCCCGAGGCCGTGATCGCTGTCGATGAACCGCTTCAGGATGTGCGCCCCGAAGGTGGAGAGGCCCAGGTCCTCGATCCGCAACAGGCGCTGCCGTTGCCGGCTCAAACGCATGACCGTCGATTCGCCTTCTTCGGTCAACTGGGTGTTGACGCGCACGTCGATCACGTCGCCGCCCTGCTTGTTCTGGAGCGAGAACCCGCCATCCTGCGGGATCGGGGTGGTGACGTGGTTGATCTTGGCCTTGGCTTTGATCGCGCCGATCAACTGGCTGCACAGGAACACCGGGATCGTGTGCGCAAACTTGTAGCACCGGCCGTTCACCCGGTACCGGATCACCAGTTCGTTCTGCTCCGGTTGAATGTGAATGTCGGATGCCCCCGCCTTGACGGCCTCGTAGATGATCGAGAGCGCCACGTCGGCCATGCTGGCGTCGCCCGAATGGGCTTTCTGCGCCAGTTCCTGGGCTTCGAAGGCATGCACTTCGCGCTTCGGTCCGTAGGCGCTCTGCGTGTCCTCCAGCGCACCCGCCAGGGCGGAGACGTCGATCGTGGTCGCCGTCGCGAGGATCGACTGGATGGCTTCGCCTTCGGCCTGGATCAGCTTGAGCCGGAACCGTTTGTTCTGCGCAGCCAGCGCCTTCGGCAGCAGGGTCATCAGGCGCGTCTCGTCCGTCATGCGGAACGACGCCCGCTGCGCCGGCACCGGGTAGGCGACGGTCAGAATGTCGCTGTAAAGGTAGATAGGAACGGCGGTCAACGACGTGAACACGTCGAACGAGTTGAAATGCTGGCGCATCCCGCTCGCATCCAGGCTGAAGCCGTTGAGATCACAAAACGCCGAGTTGACCATCTGCAGCGGGGCCTGCTCCGCCGGGACCGGGGTTGGAACCGAGGGGGTCGCGCTGAGGATGCTCTTGCCGCGAAGCGACTGCTGGTAACGGACAAAAGCCTCCGGAGGACAAAACGCGATCGCGTAACGGTGACCGGGAAAGAAGGCCGCCAGGCGCTGCAGCCATTTCGTGCTCGGCAGCAGCAACGGCACGGATGTTACCAGGGTGATCTGCTTCAGGTTTTCCGACCGGCTCAGGGGCAGAAACAAGCAGTCGTCACTCAGCGGCCACGGATCTTTCCACTGGGTTGCAAACTGGTTGGGGTCAACCACCGGGCTCTTGGTGCCCTGGGTGAGTGCCCGGTGGAAGAACTGGGAAACCGGATTGGCTTCCAGGGAAGCGGAGCGTGCCGAGGGCGATAACAGCCCGTCGATGTCGAAACAGAGGTTCGGCGTGTGTTTGAGCTTCGGGATCTGGACGGCTACTTCTTCACCCAGGAAGCTGCGCAAACCGCTCAGGTCATACTGCGCCCAAAGCCCGGACTCGGCTGTGCCGTGGCCCGAGGCGGGGGCCGGCGCGGACGCGGACCCTGCCGCCGGTTTCGAGGCCGGAGCAGCTTCAGGTCGTGGATTAGATGGCCTAAGTGAAAAGAGTGGCATGTTTCGGTCCACAACTCGGCTCTGCAAACGCAGAGCTCGACCGTTTAGAACCGGTTATTCGTCCGAATCACTCTGGCCTTAATTAAAAAATGAGTACCGGGTGCCGGGTGCCGAGTAAAGTTCGGCGTTCGGGGTTCGGCGTTCGGAGTGGAATCCTGGTCTGCGTGTTCTGCGGGTGAATTGCAGCCCGTCACGCAGCACCCCTGAGCTCCGAACGCCGAACGCCGAACTCCATACTCTTCCCGCCGTGGTCGCTGCGGCTCGCCGTGTTCGCCGCGTGAACTCTTACGTTGTGCCTGCCGCACCCGCCGTGCCCGCTGTGTGATAAAACTGCTCGGACCAACTGAAGACGCGTCCGCTGCTTCCGTATTAATTACGCAAACTGTCCTTTTGCTGGGGGTCCGGTACCAGGATGGCTGCCGTGAGATTCCTCTTAACCGTTTCCTGACGTGTGAAAATCCTGGTACGAAATCGTCGAAGCCGCGGCTGGAGCCTGTTGGAGATCATCGTGGCCGTCGCGATTGCGGCAACCCTGGCGGCGGCTGGGGCCAATACTTATTTCCAGGCGTTCCGAGCCAACATGAGAAAGGCAGAAATGCTCATCCGTGATATCGAAATGCTTAAGCAAAACCTCTGCACCGCCATCGCCTGCGGTGAGGCCCAAGAACCGACCGATGAGACGACGTTAGCTGCCCAAATTCTGCCGGCGATCAGGATTCAAGGACTTGCCTTGACTGGAAATGAGCAGACCGATGCCTATACGTTAGGCTTCTCTAACCTTAGTGTTGGTACCCTAGACGCCGTGGACGCCAACGGCACCCTGATTGGGCTGGGCACTCCCGCTAGCATCACCCTTCCCAACGGCACGGTGGTAACCAGTACATCGCGATAGGGCACCTTTGTACGCTGAAAAACCATAAAGCTTAAAAATTGACTAAACCAAAATGGACCCTTGCCGTTTACCCCCGATAACGTTTTCGCCACCGGTATGACCGGACCAGCTGAAAGGCACCAGGTGAGAACGCAATAACTTAACACAACACCATCGTGAAAAAACTTATCCAGAATCGTCGGTCAGCCGGTTGGAACCTGATCGAAATCATCGTCGCCGTCGCTATCGGAGCCAGCATCGCAGCTGCTGGCGTCGCTGCTTATCAAGGTGAAGCACAAAAGGCCGCCATCGCAAAGGCCAAAGACTTCATCTCACAGGTGGAGACCAAGAAGCAGCAGCTTCTTGCCGACGCCAACAGCGGTGACACGAATGCCATCGCTGATATCGCCCATGTGGCACAACAGATCAGAGTGCAAGGCGTGCCTTTAACGGGAACCCCGAGCACCGACGCTGCGGCGCTCGGGTTCAAAACCCTTAATTACGGGAACATGGATACTGTCGCCGCGGACGGTACGGTCACCGCCGAGACAGAACCTGCCTATGTTCAGGTTAACAGCGGTCAGTACGTCGTCAGCAACACGATTACGTCGACCGCCCCTTCGTACTAATACGTCGACTTTATCCCGCTTCGCAACCAGCATATGGTTTCGAGTCAATGACGGGCTTAAATCATAAAAACCAGGGCCTTCCGGCCACCCGGAAGGCCCCTTTTCTTTATGAGGTGCCCACCCATCTTAAAAGAACCGTGCGAGCAAACCCAGGCGGCTACGTGCCGATGTCGCTTTTGCTTCCGGGAACAACTTCAAAACTCATGCCTTTACCTCGTCGGAATACGGTTGCTTGTCTGCCTGTTGGCATTGATGCCGTTGTGGGATCTATCAAAGAACTTTTCTTTGGACTGGTACAATCACCTCTGGATGGCCGCGTATTCCGGACGCTTTTTTTGGACACATGCCTACCCCCCGGCCGTGCTAAACCCACCCGAGGCGGTCGGTCTACCTTACCCGTTGTTTTACGCGTCCGTGTTCCACACGCTTTTGGGAGGTCTCAGCCCGTTTCTTGGCATTGCGTTGACGTTCCGCCTACTGGCACTGTGCCTTCTGCTCACCCAGTTCTGCCACGTTGAGCGTGCGGCCAGAGAAACCGGTGCCCCCCGGCTTGTAGCTATGATCGTGGCTACGGCCGTTTCCTGGCAGGTGTACCAATTGATTACCGTTTGTGAACGCGGTGATCTAACGGAATTTGCGGCTCTTATCGGTCTGACCTGTTCCCTATCCTGCTTACTCGTATTGTGTTTACGGATCGCGAGAGGAGAAAAAGACCGTTATGGATTCATCGCTACCGGTGCTTTCTACGGCCTGGCGGCCCTCACGCACCCAATAACGGGGTGGTTTGGAGGGATCTTGATCGCCGCATTTGGCGTGTTCGCTCTCCTGATCCTGAGAAGCCGAAAATTGTTTCTGTTCGCCGTTCTTAACTCTCTTGCGCTTGGCTGCCTTTTGAGCCCGTGGCTATATGTGGTGCTGCGGTTCGGGAAGCTCACTCGCATCACTGATCCTGCGGTGAACTCCCTAATGTTTCAGGGCATTCATGCATCCACCGTGTGGAAGTCCCTGGCTTCCGCGTTTAGCCCGATCAGCACATCCTACTACATCCGCCCGAACCCATCCGGTATACCGTATGAAACCACCGTTCAATTCTCCCTCGCTTTATTAGTCTTTTCGATTCTTACCCTAGTAGTTTTAATCCGCTGTCCGAAGCGTTGCGCAGGGCCGGAATTCTTACTCGCCGGATTCCTGGTCTTATCTTACCTGACGCTCCTGATCTCCCTTTTGGTTTTTTGCGTACCCAAGTGTTCGTCGCTCTTCGGCAACCTTTTCGACATCATGCAGTTCTCGTTTCGCCTGGGTGCTTACGTGAACCTGTCTCTGATGGTGTGCTCGTTGTGCATGATCGGTCTGATTGACCAGGACAAATTGCGGTCCCGGGTGGGAATCGCGGCAATGTGGAAACTCGCGGGCGTGGGTGCACTGGCGATCGCTGTCGTCGGACTCGCCTCAAAGACAAATTGCATCGAAGCCTCAAACCAATTCGGGGCGGGCGTGAACGGTTTGGCAGCCCTCGTGCGGCACAGAAACTGGGCTACACAGGCTGCGAGTTCCTGGATTCCCGGCGCCGCGGCGAATGATGCTGTCCACCTCAACGACTTGCCCATAACGTTTTACGGAAGATCGGCTTATGACACGCGCTCGGTGTTCTCGACGAATTACGATGAACTCAAGGGCATCCCAATTCGCGGGGCTTTCTTCCGGACGGGTCGGACCTTTGGAGAAGTGCAGCCGATAACCTTTGTACTAACCAGTCCCACGTTGCTGGTCACTAACGGAAGCGTCTTTCCCTGGAACGCGATCTACTTGGACGGAAAGCGCGTTTCCGTTAAGGACCTTTTTCCAGTGAACAGTCCGCTTGGGCTGAAGTGGTCGTCCCCTGAATCATTAGCCGTTCGTGCCGGTCCTGGCCGGCATGTTCTTCAGTATGCGTTCCGTCCGGAGCGGCCCTGGTTGTATTTGCGTGGTCTGTCCTGGCTGGTGTTGCTGGGATGGATGGCCGCGTGGGGGACCGTCACCGGGGTCAAACTGCGACAGCGTAACCAACGGGTCCACGGTACGCCACATCGCGCCGTGGACGCTCCGTCGGAATTGGCCAGATCCGTATCCCTTGATCCCCGGACGTCGTGAACACTAAGTGGACAAAGATTCGTTTGCACCAATTGCGCTGGGACCCTCATGTTTACTGCGTTTTTCGTGACCGCATGCGCACGAACCATTGCACACCCACTTAGAGACATGGCCGCCTTGATCTCGCCCCTGTTCTACGTCTCGAGATTTTACACTTTGCTTGGATTATTGAGCATACTGCATGATTCTGCCCTGGCATTCCGACTCGTCGTGGCGATCCTATTGGCCCTGCAAGCATACTATGCTCTGCGTGCAGCCAAGGCGGTCTGCGCAGATCGTTATGTCAGCTCGATTCTAGCTTTCGGTGTCTCGGCGAACGTATTCCGAGTAATCTCCGTCCATGAATGCGGGCCACTTACCGAGTTCGCCGCGGTAGCGTTCCTAAACATGTCCGTCTGCACGTTCATGGTCTTGCTCCTCCGAATTGCCACCGGTGAAAGGGACCGCTATGGATGGGTTTCAACGGGACTTTTTTACAGTATCGCTTCAACCATCCATCCGTTAACGGGATTCTACGGCGGGATCGTCCTGGGATTGCTCGGGATCGTTGGGTTCGCCGTCCTGGGGCGTTTGAGCTTGCTGATCTTCGGTCTGTCAAATGCCGCGGGAGCAGCCCTGATGCCAGGGCCATGGCTCGAACCCATGATCCAGTTCGGTAAACTGGTTCATACATCCACGCCCAATCTGGATTTCATGTACTTCCAAGGATCGGTTGCCAGCGGCCCGCTGTCCGCTCTCAATCCATGGTCGTATGGGCATTTTCGTGAGGACACCGTTACGACCAATTATGAGGTCAGCGTCCCGGTCGCGCTCGCCCTGCTTATTCTGTCTGTTGCCGGTCTTATTCTCTGGAAGCATTTCCCAAAGCAGTCCTCTCGTACTACCCGGAATCTGCTGTGCTCAGTGCTGGCGCTTTCTTGTGCGCTGGGAGTGATTTGCATGCTGGTGGGCTGCTCATCGGTATTCGGGAACTTATTCGGCATCGTGCAGTTTCCACACCGATTGGTCGCTTACGTGAACCTATGTCTTCTGCTTATTGCGTTGTGCTTATTCGGGATGGTGGACTGGCAACAGCTTGGTGCACGCAGGAATTGGCCGCTTTGGCGCGTAAGGATTGCGGTCCCGGTCATCCTGATCGCAGCCCTTGGATTAATCTCTAAGCTTGCTTATGTGCAAGCCGCGGACTTGGTGTTCCGCAACCGATAGCAAACCTGCCGGCGAACGACTGCCCGTGCTTACGCACTAAAATTCCGGCCCGGATTGCCGTTTATCCAAAGCGTGGCATGGAACCGGCCAGCGTACGTTTTGGTGCTTGGGGGGATGATGATCCTTCCAGCGTGGAACACCCTTTCAGTTGCTCAGGAAGTCGCCTTGCGGCCCGCCCAGGACGCGCCGCTTCCTCGTTGTTCCGCGTCGACCAACGCGACGGTGGTCTGGAATGCTCCGGACACGGCAAATCACGGCGCGGAAGTTAACTCCGAACCCCGAACCCCGAACGCCGAACTCCAAACGTCAGACTCCGAACTCCGAACTCCGAACTCCGAGCTCCGAACTTCAACTTCAGAAGCGTGGTTCCAAATTCCGGGGTCGCTCGGGGACGAAAATTTCGTGGATGCCGGTGCGAGCCAGGCGGCGCCGCAGCCGCTGGCCCAGGTGCTGGCGGAACTGGCCCGGCGGGCTCAGGTCAACTTTGTCGATCCCGGCATTCCCTCCAGCGAGACCATCAGCTTCAACCTGGACGGAGATGACGCGGATCCCTGGGCGGCATTTACCCGGATCGTCCAGATGCGCGGGTACCGGATCGTCTACCGCAACGACATCGTCACCCTGGTCAGAAACGAGCAGGATACGCTTAAGCCTGCCCACCTGATCACCCGGCGGTTCAAGATCTACCAGGGCAACCTGGATGCCATCTACGTGCACCTGGAACACAAGGGTTGGAACCAGGTGCCTTACAAGCAGCTGGTATTATCCCGCAACAGCCGCGAACTGGTTGCCACGGGCCCGGAAAGCGACGTCGATACCTTGGAAGAAGTCGTCCGCAGCAAGGATTTCAACCAGCACACCGTCAAGGCGGAAGTCTGGCTGGAACCGGTCAAATCGCGGCCGGACACGGCGACAGGGCTGGCCATCCGGTTGGCAGGCACCGGGGCGGTCCCGGGCTCAAAGAAGCCGCAGGCAGTCAAGTCGCTCGAACCGGGTACGGAAGAAAATCTCTCGTTGCTCGACGTGCAAACCGAACGCGGCGACAACCGGTTACAATTGGCGATTAACACCGCCATCCTGCCGAACGGGAACCTGGAAGCCAACCTCAACATCGAGAACGACGCGCCCGCTGCAAAGGCCCGCAAATACAACGGGCCGGCCTCCCTCCGGCGGACCTGCAATCATACCTTTGAATTCTCGCCGGCTTCACAGGTCGTCCAGGTAGACGGCATCCTGACGCCGGGAGAAAAAACCAGCCTGGCCGAACGGCTTTGGATCGGCCGGCTGTTCGGCGACAAAGGCGCCCGCTGCAGCAACGCGCGTCTGGTGCTCAAACTCTCCGTTGAAGGAAATGATGAGGCCGCGCCGGCTGCGCCCGCCGTTCCCACGGCGCCCATTGCGACGCCGAAAGCCGGTTCCTCCCCGGCCACGCTCGCGGACAATCACGCGAAAAAGGGGACCTGACCTCGTATGATGGAACACCGTCTCGTCCGGCCGGGGTTGGCAGGCGCGTGAAAAGCTCGTTCCGACCAAGCTCATGCGCCCGGCTTTCACCTTTCCTTTGGCCGGCTCTCGCCTGCGCCGGTCACGGCAGCGAACGCGACCGCCTCACTGGCGAGCCGGCGTTGTTCCCCTGTTCCTGGCGGTTGCCATGCTGACGGGATGGCTGCTCGCCGGACGCGTTGCCGCCCAGGAAAATGAAGCCCCAACAAGGTATGCGGGAAGCGAGGGCGATGAGCCTGGTCCGCCTATGCCTTCCGCATCCGCACACCCTCTGAAAGCCGGCGACGCCCTGCGGGCCGCCCAGGACCGTCTGCTGGACCGGCTCTGGCAGATGCCCTTTTACCTTGTCGCGGCCAGACCGCCGTCGTCATCGGGCCCGGGCGGTATGGTCAACCCCGCAACGACCCAGGCTTTGACGCGGTCCGGGTATGGCCCCTGGCGCGAGAACATCGTGGCAACGGTCTTTTGGGTGGGCGAGGCCGCCGGCCCGCATAATCCGGTTCCCAACGACGCCAGCGCATGGGACCGGCAATGGCTGAAAACGTTCGGGGGAATCGATAATCCTCGGGATCGCACCGGCGTGTTCCCGGCCAGGTTCCTGCCAAAGCGGAACCCGTTCTACGTTGCCCTGCCGTTTAATGACCTCCTCGAGCTCCCAAAACGTCCGCCGCTCGCTCACCTGATCCCCTGGGCGGCCCAGGGACCGCCTCATCCCGGGTCGGGAAGCCTCTGTCACGGCGCGTGGGTGGCCGTGCGCAATGACGCCGGAACGGTTTGCTATGCCCAGTGGGAGGACGTGGGGCCATTCGAGGTCAACCATTGGCAATACGTCTTCGGCGGAGACCGGCCCCGGCCCAACCGCAACGGGGGTGCCGGCATTGACCTCAGCCCAGCCGTCCGCGACTACCTTCATTTACACGGTCTCGACGTCGTGGATTGGCGGTTTGTCCGGAAGGAAGACGTTCCGCCCGGCCCCTGGCTCTACTACGGGCGCGATGGGGACAAGCTCGATGCACGCCTGGTGGTCAATGCGCTGAGGAGGCTGGTAGCGGGTAACGAGTAACGGGTAACGGGTAACGCGTAACGGGTAACGCGTAACGCGTAGCGCGTAGCGGGTGGCGCGTTGGGGTTGAAATCGGTCCCGCGGCGCGTCCCGGGTTAATCTGCGCCAACCTCCACCGAGCTCGCTGCTCCCGGGTCCAGGCGGTCCTCGAACCCGAGGAGGCTGTCGGTATCA
>Ga0213876_10001910_pt1 | contig 12515 bp, 13 predicted proteins | sample BarmaccomBMRX_R9_FD_160113 | JGI IMG/M metagenome (GOLD analysis project Ga0213876, IMG submission 160113) | Root-associated microbial communities from Barbacenia macrantha in rupestrian grasslands, the National Park of Serra do Cipo, Brazil - RX_R9 | ecosystem: Host-associated > Plants > Roots...
CTGCTTCTCGCGCTCGAGCCCCGACTCGAGATCCCCCGCCGCGGAGACGCGCTTGATCTGCTCGATCGCCAGCGGCGGCTGCGCAGCGAGCTTGCGCGCCCACGCGAGAGCCGTGTCGAGGAGCTCATGGTCGGGCACGACCGCGTTCGCCAGCCCCAGCTCGTAAGCCTCCTCAGACGCAACCGGATCGCCGGTCAGATTGAGCTCGAGCGCCTTGGCCTCGCCCACGAGCCGCGGCAATCGCTGGGTGCCGCCGAAGCCGGGGATGATGCCGAGATTGATCTCGGGCTGGCCGAACGAGGCCGACTGCGCGGCGATGCGAAAGTCGCACGCCATCGCCAGCTCGCATCCGCCACCGAACGCAACTGCGTTGACCGCGGCGATGGTGACGATCTGCGATGTCTCGAGCCCGCGCAGGAGCGCGTGCATCTGGTCGAGCAGCTCCTTGCCGGCGGTCGCGTCCATCGTCGTGAACGCCTTGATGTCTGCGCCGGCGCAGAACAGCATCGGGTTCGCGGACGCGAAGACGAGAGCTCGCGTGTCCCCGTCCTTGATCGCGTCCCACAGCTTCTGGAGGGCCTGCACGACCGCCGGCGAGATCGAGTTGGCCGGCGGCGAATCGAGCCAGGCGATCGCCAGCTGGTCCCGCGTCTCGAGCTTCACCGGGCTCTCGTCCCACCCCGCATCGGGCCGCGCATAGGGAAAGAAACCCTGGCCGGTCTTCACCCCCAGGCGACTCTGTGCGACCAGCCGGCGGAGGATCGTCGGCGGCTCGAAGTTCTCCCCCCACTCCTGCGCGGCGCGCTCGAGCTTGGCCAGCAGCTCGTCGAGGCCGAGCTGGTCGGCGCGCGCAAACGGCGGCGGGATGATCCCGGCGCCGGCCATCATTCCCAGGTCGATGTCCCTCATCGACGCGAGGCCCTCCTCGAGCACCAGGCAGCTCTCGACCAGCGCCTTGAGCGTGAAGCGGTCGACGAGCGCCGCGACGTCAGCTTCAGTTCCCGTGCTCATAGAAGCCCTTTCCGGTCTTAGCGCCAAGCTCGCCGCTCGCCACCAGCTCTTGCAGCCGCGGGTGGACGTAGAAGCGATCGCCGTATGCGTCCTTCAGGTACTCCGCCACGTGCAACACCGTGTCCAGTCCGAGCAGATCGGTGAGGAAGAACGGCCCCATCGGCGCCGCCTTCGATTCCGAGACGATGCGGTCGAGCTCCTTGACGTCGATCCCGGACTCCTCCTGAAAGCGCCACAGCTCGGAGACGCTCGAGTTGAGGATCCGGTTGACCACGAACCCGGGCGCTTCGCCGCAGCGGATCGGCATCTTGCGGATCGCCTGGGCGAAGTTGCTCGCCGCCTGCACCGTCTCGGGCGTCGTGTCCTCGCCCTCGATGACCTCGATCAGCCGCATCACGGAGGCCGGATAGAAGAAGTGGAAACCGACCACCTTCTCCGGACGGCTCGTCGCTTCGCCCATTTCGGTGATCGACAGCGATGACGTGTTGGAGGCGAGGATCGCGTGCCCGGGCGTGACCGCGTCGAGCTCCGAGAACACCGCGCGCTTGATCTCCATCCGCTCGGGCACCGCCTCGATCACGAAATCCACGTCCCCGAACGCGTCGTAGTCGGTGGTCGGCGTGATCAGCGCGAATTTGCGCTCGAGCTCGGCCGTCTCCATCTTGCCGGCGGCGACACGCGCCCGCCACAGCGAGCGAGCCTTTTCCAATCCCTGATCGACGAACTTCTGATCGACGTCCTTGAGCACGACGGGGAACTCGGAGTTGGCGATCGCCTGCGCGATCTCTCCGCCCATCGTGCCGGCGCCGACGACGGCGGCTTTGAAGACGAACATGAACCTCTGCTTTGCTGATCGTGGTTCGGACGGCCGCCCCCGCGGCTCGGCCGGGGCGCGGAGTCTAGTGCTCCGTGAGCTGCGCGCCGAAGCGGGCCAGCGTCGTCTCGAGCGACGACGCCATTGGCCGGCGCACGAACAGCCGATCGACCAGCGGCGTGACGATCGAGCGCCGGCGGATCCGGTAGTCCAGCTCGAGCTCGACCCGGACGCCTTCCTCCACAGCCTGAAAGGAGACGCTCTGGCGGCCGTCGATCGAATCGTCGTGCACCTCGACCGTCTGGCCGGACAGCGGCTCGTAGCTGACGACGCACTCCCGAACCCGCCCGCGGCCCGCCGGACCCGATTCCCAGACGACCACCGCACCCGCGGCCGGCCACTCGGGACTCGCGCTGAGCACCCGCGCAAGCCCATCCACCCAGCTCACCCAGCGGCCGGTGTCATACCAGCGGCGTTCAGCTGCGGGCACGCTGCCCGGGAACGTCTGCCCGACGCGGACGTTCATCGGCGGGGATTATCACCTGCGCAGCTACGCTTGATCGATGCCGCAGGCGCTTCCGGACAGCCTCGAGCCGTACCGGAACATCTCGTCTAGGGCCTACGAGCATCCGGCCGACCGTGCGGCGACGGCGGCGCTGCAAGCCGTCCCGATGCTCGACACCGTCGCGCGCAAGCTGATCGAGTGGCGCTACGAGCGCGCCTTGCGGCAGTTCTACCTCGGCAACTCGGTGAGGATCGGCGAGCACCAGCTGCCGGAGCTGTGGACCGCCCACACCGGCGTCTGCCGGATCCTGGACATGCCGGAGATCTACGACGTCTACGTCACCTCACCCGTGCCGGGGCTGGCCCAGGCGATCGGCTCGGGCAAGCCGATGATCGTCATCGACGCGATGCTGCTCGAGCGTCTTGGCGTCGGCGAACAGCGCACCGTGCTCGCCCACGAGGTGGGGCACATCCTCTCCGACCACGTTCTCTACATCACGGCGCTCAACATCCTGCTCGCGGTCGGGAGCGGGCTCCCGTTCTTCGCGGGCATTCCGGTTCGCGCCGTCAAGTCGGTGCTGCTTGAGTGGTATCGCGCCACCGAGCTCAGCTCTGACCGCGCCGCCACCATTGCCGTGCGTGACCCGCGCATCGTGTGCCGCACGCTGATGGTCACCGCCGGCGCGCTGCCCGCCGACCAGCTCAACCTCGACGCGTTCATGACCCAGTCGATGGAGTACGAGGCCTGGGGGGACCCGAGCGACCGCGTGACGCGCTTCTTCAACGAGATCGGCCAGACCCACACGAGCGCAGTGCGGCGGGTCGGCGAGGTGATGAAGTGGGTGCGCAGCGGCGAGTACGACCGCATCGTGCGCGGGGAGTACCGCACCCGCGCCCAGGACGCCGACGTGCGTGACGAGGCCGGCGATGCGTACGAGTACTACAGCGAGCGGTTTCGGACGATCTTCCGCGAGGCGGGCGAGAACCTGACGAGCGCCTCTTCGCAGGTCGGCGGGATGGCCGAGCAGGTGTCCGACTGGCTGCGCACGCGGGGAGGTGGCGGTGGCGGCGCCGCCGGTCGATGATCAGCTTGACATGAGACCTGTCGCGACATATCGTTACGTGACGTGAGCTTCGCGATCGGAGACGCCGACGCGCAGCGCTTGGGCGCCGCTCCGCCGGGCCAACTGCGCTTGGGTCGCGCGCGCCGGCGCCGCGGCGATGTGCGCGCTGCGCTGCTGTTGCTGCTGGCCGAGGAGCCACGTAACGGCTACGGGCTGATCCAAGCCATCGAGACGCGCAGCCGCGGGCACTGGCGGCCCAGCTCGGGCTCGGTCTATCCCACCCTCGCGCAGCTCGAGGGCGCGGGGCTCATCCGTTCGATCGAGCGCAGGGGAACCCGGATGTTCGAGATCACCGACGTCGGACGCCGACACCTCCACGAGCGCCACGACGCGGCCCCGCCGTGGGGCCAAGGAGACGACGAGCCCGCTCCCGTGGCAGAGCTCGGGCGCGAGGTCAAGCAGCTGCACGTCGCCGCGACTCAGGTCGCGCACGTGGGCAGCGACGATCAGCTGCGCCGCGCCGCTGACACGTTGGCGCACGCGCGGCGCTCGCTGTACCGGATCCTGGCCGAAGAGGAGACGAAGGCGACGTGAGGACCTCTACAGAGCTTCAGGCCGACGGCGCCGGCAGCGCGGGCCGCCAGCCCCCGGCGATCCTGGTGCGCGGGCTCGTCAAGCGCTTCGACGAGGTGGAGGCGGTGCGCGGGGTGGACTTCGAAGTCGCGCCAGGCGAGGTGTTCGGCTTTCTGGGGCCGAATGGCGCCGGCAAGACGACCACGATCAACATGCTCTGCACGCTCGCCAAGCCGACGGCCGGCGAGGCGCGGGTGGCCGGCTACGACGTCGTGCGCGAGCGCGACGATGTGCGCCGGAACATCGGCCTGGTCTTCCAGGACCAGACGCTCGACAGCTACATGACCGGAGCGCAGAACTTGCGCCTGCACGCCGAGCTCTACGGCTTACAGAAGGATCTCGTGGCGCCGCGGATGCGCCAGGTGCTGGAGATGGTCGGGCTGTGGGAGCGCAAGGACTCACCGGTGGGGACCTACTCCGGCGGCATGCGCCGCCGCCTCGAGATCGCGCGCGGGATGATGCACTCGCCGCGCGTGCTGTTCCTCGACGAGCCCACGATCGGTCTGGATCCGCAGACGCGGCGTTCGATCTGGAACTACATCGCCGAGCTCAGGGAGCGCGAGGAGATCACCATCTTCATGACCACGCACTACATGGACGAGGCCGAGTGGTGCGACCGCATCGCAATCATGGACCACGGAGAGATCGTCGCCCTCGACGCGCCCCAGACGCTCAAGGCCGAGGTGGGCACCGACCGGGTGAGCATCCAGACCGACGACAACGCGGCGGCGATCTCTGCCCTGGCCGATCGCTTCGGGATCGAGGCACGTGTCGCCGACGGCGCGGTCACGTTCGGCGTGCCGGGCGGCGAGGAGTTCGTACCGCGGCTGTTCGCCGAGCTGGACGTCCCGATCCAAGGCGTGAGCGTCTCGCGCCCGACCCTCGACGACGTGTTCATGTCCTACACGGGCTCGACCATCCGCGACGCCGAGGAGGGCGATCCGGGTAAGTACCGCAGTCGGATGATGATGCAGATGATCCATGGAGGCAGGCGATGAGCACGACCACGACCACGCCCGAGACCGCGGCCGCGCCGCGCGCCCCGGTCGTCAAGGTCAGCGTCCCCGAGCACAGCCTCGCCTCCGAGCTGCGCGCGATCCGGATCGTCTGGCGCCGCGACCTGATCCGCTTCCTCAACGATCGCATCCGGATCGCCTCGGCGCTGGTCCAGCCACTGCTGTTCCTGTTCGTGATGGGCTCCGGACTCGAGCACGTCACGACGACCCACGGCGTCAGCTTCAAGACCTTCATCTACCCCGGGATTCTCTGCATCGCGGTCATGTTCACGGCGATGTTCTCGGCCGCCTCGCTCGTCTGGGACCGTGAGTTCGGGTTCATGCGCGAGATGATGGTCGCGCCCATCCGCCGTAGCTCGATCGTCATCGGCAAGTGCTTCGGCGGCGCGACGGTGGCTTCGCTGCAGGGGGTGTTGATGATCCTGCTGGCCCCGCTCGTCGGCGTCCCCTACGACCTGCTGCTGATCCTCGGGATCTTCGGCCTCCAGCTGCTGCTGGCGTTCACCGTCACCGCGTTCGGGGTCATGGTAGGTGCGCGGATCAAGCAGATGCAGTCCTTCTTCGGCGTCATGCAGATGATCGTGATGCCGATGTTCTTCATCTCGGGCGCTCTGTTCCCCGCCGCCGGGCTACCGCGGTGGCTCGAGATCCTCAATCGGATAGACCCGCTGACCTACGCCGTGGGACCCATGCGCAGCCTGGTCTTCAGCCACCTGTCGATGTCCGAAACGGCGCGTCAGACGCTCGATCCGGGCATCACGTGGTGGGGCTGGCGCGTACCGCCGCTGCTTCAAGCTGGCGTTGTGCTCGCCCTCGGCCTCGTCATGCTGGGGGTGGCGGTCTGGGAGTTCACCACCACCGAGTAGCTGCTCCGACCCAGCTATCCCGGCATCGCCATGATGTCGGTGCCTAGCACCACGATGCTGGCGCCGAGGCCGAGCGCCGGCAGCGCTAACCGGGCGGCGCGGGGTCCGGGAAGGCGTTCGGCACCGAGTGCGATCAAGCACGCGAGTGCCGGCAGGCCGATAAACGCGAGCCGCGCTTGCGCTGCCCGATCTTGCACCCCGATCGCCCAGACGCTGGCCAGACCGCCCAGGGCGAACAGACCGAGCACCCGCGTTGTCGCAGACGGGACGCGCTCGCGCTTGCGCGAAGCCACAAGCGCCCCGAGGGCAGTCGCGGTGAGTCCCCAGAACGGGATGTAGGCCCACCACGGCCATTCGAACTGCTGGAAGATGTACCAGAACTGCTTCCAGACCGTCCTGGGGACCTCAACGAAAATCTGTCGCAGCGGGTGCACGCCGGCGTACTCGAGCGGCCCGCCTAGCAGACGGTTGACGCGAGCACTGGCGGCCAGCGCCAGCGGATCTCCGTAGTGGCGAGTGTTGTAGATCAGCCACCAGCCTCCGGCGAGCGCGACTCCTGCGCCGAACGTGCCAAGCAGCCGGCCTCGTAGCCGCCAGGACTTCGCGCTCCACCACACCGCGGCGCCCGCCGCCGGCAACAGAAAGATCCCTGTCAGCTTGGTTTGCACCAGCGCCGCAACGAGAGCTCCGAGTCCCGCACACGCCGCCATCCGCGGCCGCTGCCGCAGCGAACCGCCCGCGACAATCACGGCCAGCCAGGTGGCCAGGGCGGCCAGAGCATTCGCGAGGACGTCGTTGCTGACTCCGGTCGAGATCATCAAGAACGTCGGTATGAACGCGACGATGGCCGCAGCGAGGGCGGGGGCGAAGCGATCCCGGCAGACTCGACGGGCAGTTGCCGCTGTCAGCACTACCACGAGCGCTCCGAGCAGCAGCCCGGGCAGCCGCAGCAGGTCCACGAGTCGCCGATCGCGCGCGTCGCGCGAGGTGCGGTGTACGTAGAGCCAGCAGTGGGGACGCAGACCCCTCAGCACCGCCGCCTGGCAGGTCGGATTGGACACGGCAGACGGGTTCGTTGCCGGCCGGCCGAGGGTCTTCTGCCACAGCGCCAGGGCGGCATAGTACGCCGGGGGCTGCACCACTTCGCCACCGTGGCCGGCGGCAATCGGGTACAGCGTGCCCGCGGCGATCGTCTCCACGTTGCGCACGTGATCGATCTCGTCCGGTCCTTCCCACGGAGGGCGCGCAAGCAAGATCATCGTCCCGAGCGCCAGGTAGATGACTACCACCGACGCCACGGCCAGATGCGGTGCGAAGCTGTGAAATGGCGCTCTCCTCGCAAGCGGAACGGTGCCCGGACCGGATGCGAGCCCCGCCGTCGCGGCTTCTGAACTGCCCCCCAGCACGCGCGCACAATCTATCGCCCGATGCGCCAGCGCGGCCGCAGGAGCCCGGCCGCGGCGGGACCGCGTTCTCGAACGACCTTTACATTGCCGTCTGTGGGGGCAGAATTCGTGGTCTTCGGGAGGCCGGTCATCGGCGAGGAAGAAATCGCCGAGGTGACCGCCTGCCTGCGCTCGGGCTGGGTTGGCACCGGACCGAGGGTGCAGCGATTCGAGCGGTTGCTCGCGCAATACCTCGGCGTCGGGGAATGTCGCTGCGTGTCGTCGTGTACCGCCGCGCTTTTCCTGGCCATGCATGCGCTCGGGATCGGTTCCGGCGACGAGGTGCTGGTGCCCACGATGACCTTCGTCGCCTCGGCGAACGCGATCGAACATTGCGGCGCAACGCCGGTGTTCGTGGACTCTGAGCCGGGAACTGGCCTGATCGATCTTGACGCCGCCGAGGCGGCGATCACACCGCGCACGCGGGCCGTGATGCCCGTGCACCTAGCCGGCCGGCCGATCGACCTCGACCGCCTGAATGCGCTCAGCCGCCGGTACGGCCTCCACGTGATCGAAGACGCCGCGCACGGCATCGGCGCGCGCTGGCGCGGACGGATGATTGGCGCGTTCGGGAATCTGACCGCGTTCTCGTTTTACGTGACAAAGAACGTGACCACGATCGAGGGAGGAGCGCTGGTCACCGAGGACGGTCAGTTTGCGGCCGAGGTCGAGGGGCTGGCCCTTCACGGCCTCAGTCAAGGCGCGTGGCAGCGCTTCTCCGACGTCGGCTTTCGACATTACGAGGTGGAGCGCCCCGGCTTCAAGTACAACATGACGGATGTTCAGGCTGCGCTCGGGATTCACCAGCTGCCGCGGCTGGAGGCCTGGATCGACCGCCGCGCCGAGCTGTGGGCGCGCTACGACGAGATGCTGGCGGAGTTGCCGCTCGAGACGCCTCCGGCCGCAGAGCCGGACACTCGCCACGCACGCCACCTCTACCAGGTGCTCGTGGCTGATGAGGTGCGCGTCGGTCGCGACGAGCTGCTCGCCGCCCTGCACCGGTTGAGGATCGGGACGGGCGTGCACTACCGGGCGGTCCACCTGCACCCCTACTACCGCGAGCGTTACGGGCTGGGGCCGAGCCACTTCCCGGTGGCCTTGGACATCTCGGAACGAACCCTTAGCTTGCCGCTTAGCCCCGACCTCAGCGAGGCCGAGCAGGATCGGGTAGTGGCTGCGCTCCGCCGGACGTTGATCGGCTGACTTCTGCGCTCACCTCGACGATGAGCGACAATCGCGCCGTGATGGTCGGGGTTGAGCTGAGCGTGGTGGTTCCCGTATATGCATGCGCGGACTGTCTAGGAGCGCTGCACGCCCGCCTGAGCCGAAGCCTGGCGTCAATCACCGATAGCTATGAGCTGCTGTTCGTCGATGACGGAAGTGACGACGGAGCCTGGGACGCGCTGGAGCGGCTGGCGCGGACCGACAATCGCGTGCACGCGTTCCGCCTCAGCCGCAATTTCGGCCAAGACGCGGCGATCACCGCCGGACTGGCGCAGACATGCGGGCGCTGGGCCGTGATAATGGACTGCGACCTGCAGGAGGCGCCCGAAGACATCCCTCGGCTGTGGGCCGCCAGGCACGGGCACGAAGTGGTGCGTACCGTCCGCCGGCGCTGGAGGCACTCCTGGCTTCGCCGCCAGACCAGCCGCACCTACCGGCGCCTGACCCTCGAGAGTCGCGACCGCCCGAGCTACAGCAACATGAGCTTGCTGTCACGCCAGGTGATCGACGCCTTCCTGCGACTGCGCGACCGCGATCGCGAGTACGCGATCGCCCTCGATTGGCTTGGGTTCTCCTCCACGGCGATCGAGATCGATCACCACGACCGCCATGCCGGGCGCAGCGCCTACACGCCGCGACGACTGCTCCGCGCGGCGCTGGACGGTTGGTTCTTCCGCAGCACGGCACTCCTGCGGATGGTGGTGGCGCTTGGCTTCCTGATCTCGACGGCCGGGATCGGCCTGGCTGCCTTCGAGATCATCGACTATTTCGCCGGTAGCAATCGCGACGTGCCGGGCTACACGAGCCTCGCCGTGCTGTTGCTCGTCTTAGGTGGGTTCATCATCGTCAGCGTGGGTGTAGTAGGGCTGTACGTGGGGCGGATCTTCGAACAGGTAAAGGATCGTCCGCTGTACCTCATCGATCGGCGCACGGACGGCGATCTCGACACGGCCGATGCTGGCGCGACTTTCGAGACGATCACCGCGCGTCCAGCACATACGCCTTCTCGCGGCCGCCGGGAAGAATGAAGCGGCGCCGCACGCGCTCGGCGTAGCGGTGCATCAGGTCGTCGAGGGAGCGTTCGTCGAAGCGGGCGTGGTGGCCGCCGACGCCGGGATCGGTGTTGCGGCGCGCAAGCACGGCCAAGAGGCCCGCGCCGCCCGTGGAGAGGTTGCGGATTGGCTCAGAGACGATGACGAGCGAGCGAGCGGCGATCAGCATGCGCTCCAGCAGGCTCGCCGCGTCTGGGAGGAAGTGGTAGAGGCTGGCCTGGATCAGGCCCACGTCTGCGACCGGCAGCGGGCTGGTCGCATCGCGAAGATCGACTCTCCGGGCGTCGATCCCCTCGGCCTGCAGCCGGGTCACGAAGCGAGGATTCACATCGAGACCGACGTAGGTTGATGTCCGTGCCCGCAGGCAGCGGCGGTACATGGTGGCCGGCCCGCAGCAACACTCGAACACGCTGGCGCCGTCGGGGACCTGCGCGGCTACTACCGCCATGCGCGCTCGGTAGTGGCGGCCGTAGAGCAGACGCATGACTAGCTCATAGCCGGCGGCGCTGCGGTAGACAAGGCTGGTCGAGCTCACCTCGCCGGCGCGCAGCAGGTCACCGCCGGCGGGGCGCCGACGACCGTCGCGGTCCGCCAGCGCCCCATCGGCCGGAACTCAAGCCGCGGCCTCCACGGGCTCCTCGGCGCGGCGCGGCAGCAGCGTCTCGCGGGCGATGACCAGCCGCTGGATCTGCGCCGTGCCCTCGTAGAGCTGGAGGATCTTGGCATCGCGCATCAGCTTCTCGACCGGGTACTCCTTGATGAACCCGTAGCCGCCATAAACCTGGACGGCGTCCGTCGTCACCTCCATCGCGATGTCAGCTGCGAAGCGCTTGGCGTGCGATGACTCGAGGGTGTTGCGCTTGCCCTGATCGAGCAGTACCGCAGAGTTCCACGTCGCCAGGCGCGCCAGGTGCACCTTGGTCGCCATGTCGGCGATGATGAACTGGATACCCTGGTGCATCGCGATCGGCACGCCGAACTGGACGCGCTGCTTGGAGTACTCGACCGCGAACTCCATCGCCGCCCGCGCCACGCCGACAGCCATCGCCGCGACCCCGGGACGCGTGCGATCGAGCGTCATCATGGCGATCTTGAAGCCTTTGTTCTCCTCGCCAACGAGGTGGTTGAGCGGGATCTCGACCTCCGGGAAGGTGATCGTGGCCGTGTTCGACGCACGCTGGCCCATCTTGTCCTCGTGCTTGTCCACCACCACGCCGGCATCCCGCGGGACGATGAAGCAGGAGATCCCCCGGTGGCCGGCCTCCTTGTCGGTCTTCGCGTACACCGTGTAGTAGTTCGCGTATTCACCGTTGGTGATGAAGCACTTCGAGCCGTTGATCACCCACTTGTCGCCCTTCCGGGTGGCGGTCGTCTTCATCCCTGACACGTCCGATCCGGCATCGGGCTCGGTCAGGCAGAAGGACGCCAGCAGCGGCGCCTCGCTCAGCCGTCCGAGATACTCCCTTTTCAACTCCTCGGAGGCGGCGAGCGCGATCGGCGCTGTAGCCAGGCCGTTACAGGAGAGCGAGGTGCTGATGCCGGAGCAACCCCAAGCCATCTCCTCCTCGATCACCGCACCGTCCAGGTAGCCCAGACCCGGCCCGCCGTATTCGCTCGGAAGGTGGCTGTTCATCAAGCCGAGCTCCCACGCTTTCTCGATGATGTCCTGCGGCCAAGTGCCGTCGCGGTCGTACTCCCATGCGACGGGCCGAATCTCCTTTTCGGCGAACTCATGCGCCATCTCACGCATGTTCTTCTGCTCGTCAGTGAGCGTGAAATCAACCACGGGATTGCTCCTTCTGCGGTCGCCAGGATCGGCGGCCTTCAAGTAGATTGACTAGTCAGTCAACCCCCAAGGTTAGCCGATCGGCGCATCTTCGGGGCCGGATCTGTTGCGGCGTGCGCGACACTGGAGCGGATGCACGACGCGTTCGCCATCGTCCTCTGGGTCGTGTGCGGGGTCGGGATCCTCGGCGCCCTGGCCGCGCTGATCTTCAGCGGTAGGACCTGGGAGGACTACGGCAAGGATCGGCTGCTGATGGACACCGACCGACCCAGCGCGTCGAAGCCCGCTGCGTCGGCCTCGACACTCGAGCGTGACACCGAGATCCGCCAGCTGCTCGAAGCGCGAAACCTACGCCGCGCGCGGCGAGGCGAGCAGCCAATCGACGTCGAACAGGAGCTTCGGCGGCTGACCGGCCCCCAGATCGACCCTGAGCTTCGTGACGAGATTCGCGATCTCGTGGTGGCTCGCAACCACCGGCGTCTGCGCGCCGGAAAGCCGCCGCTGGACGTCGAAGCCGAGATCGAGCGCCAGATCGCGGCACTGAACGATCTCTGATCAACGCGCTTCAAAACGGGGTACGCTGCGCCGCACACATGGCCGATCCGCGCAAGTTCGAGCTCGACGATCTCGTCAATCGCCCCGGGACCTACTTCAACCCGCAAACCGAGGTCCTGGTCGTCGTGGACGACTCACCCGAGCTCGATGCCGAGATCTTCAACATGGAGGAATACGAGGGCGCGGATTGGGTGCTGATCGCAGACGAGGTGCCGGTCGACGAGAACCGGCGCGACGAGCTGCTGGAGACCTTCCAGGTCCACTACCACCCGGGAGCCATGGTCGAGCCCGACGAAGAGCTTCCGGACGAGCTCGACGAGGACGACCAGGACGTCGGCCGCGAGTAGACGCGGACTAGGCGCCCACGTGCGCGACTAGCCCCGACTCACGAGCCCGGCGCATTGCTGGAGCTTGCCCACATCCTGGCCGGCGGCCTGCAGGCACTTCAGATACGCACTCGAATTAGCACCCGTCTGCGCCGAGCCGCTCTGGGCAGACCCACTGGCACCTGACGTACTGGAGGCGCCCGTGCCCGAGGCGGATCC
>Ga0213876_10001911_pt1 | contig 12505 bp, 6 predicted proteins | sample BarmaccomBMRX_R9_FD_160113 | JGI IMG/M metagenome (GOLD analysis project Ga0213876, IMG submission 160113) | Root-associated microbial communities from Barbacenia macrantha in rupestrian grasslands, the National Park of Serra do Cipo, Brazil - RX_R9 | ecosystem: Host-associated > Plants > Roots...
GGCCCAGGCAGGCACGGTAATGGGCAAGGAGTGAAAGATCAGTTTGCTTACCATAGCCAAAGCCCAGCCGAATACAAGTCCCGCTAATCCTCCTAAGCCGGTCAGTACGGACGCTTCCAGGAGAAATTGAAAAACGATATCCATTCGCCGTGCTCCAATGGCTTTGCGGGTGCCGATCTCGCGGGTGCGCTCCGTGACCGACACGAGCATAATATTCATCACGCCGATGCCGCCCACCAAGAGGCCAATGGAGCTGAGAACGATCATAACCAGAAACGTCATGGCGGTAATCTGGCGGAACTGATCGATCATCTGAGCGGCGGTCGTCAGTTCGAAATTGTCGGGCTTTTTCGGCGGAACATGTCGCTGAATGCGCAGAATCGTGCGGATCTCGTCCAATGCTTGCGGCAGCATGCCGTCGGTTGCAGTGACGCTTACAGCCATTTCCTGCGCGTTTGGATACATCTTTTTCATCGAGAAAAACGGCAGGAAAACACGATTGTCGGAGCTGTCAAAGAAGCTGGCACTGGGACGATTCATGGTGCCTACCACTTCAAGCTGCTTTCCGTCTACGTTAATCAACTTTCCAATGGGATTTTCTTCGCCGAATAAACCCTTCTGCACATCTGCCCCGATGACCGCTACTTCGGAGCGGTGGCGATCTTCGAACTCGGTGAAGAAGCGACCCTGATTCATGTCGATCTGGCCGGTTCGCTCGTAAGATTGCTCCACTCCCCGAAGCTGGGTCTGATAAATCGCATTACCCTTGTACTTCGTCACAATAGGGCCGTGATTTGGCCAGAGTACTCCAGACACTCGCTCGCAAGACCGGCACTCCTCGCGCAGAGCAATGATGCTCTCGTATGTAAATTGCTTGCGGGCGCGCTGTTCCGGGGTGAGATCGGAAGTCCGGAAGGCAGGTTCGCGGGAGACAATGATAGCGTTCGGCCCGAAGCTTTTGAATACGCCTGTGACCGCTCCATCAAAGCCGGTCAGGATGGAGCCGACCCCGATAATTGTGCCCGTCCCGATAATGACGCCCAGCATGGTGAGCAAGCTCCGCAGCTTGTGCGCCCGAATGGTATCGAGGGCCAGCATCAGGTTAGTTCGGAAAGAAAGGAAAAAGTTCATGAGTTACTCCGCGTGTAGGGCAACAATCGGGTCTAATTTGGCGGCTTGCCGGGCCGGGTAGATACCGAAGAACAGGCCCACAATCAGGGACAATCCCACGCCCAGCGCAACCCCGACAATTGGCAGGTCCATCGGGAGCGGCGTTGTTTTCCGGACAATCACGGTCAGCAGGTAGGAAATAATGACTCCGATTAATCCACCGATAACGGCCAGCACCGAAGACTCCACCAAGAACTGATTAAGAATATCCTGCTGGCGGGCGCCGACTGCCTTCCGGATACCGATTTCCTGCGTTCGTTCCGTCACAACAGCCAGCATGATATTCATAATGACAATTCCGCCCACCACTAGGAAAACGGAAACTACTCCAAATGCCATGCCCGCGATAGCTCCCGTAAGATTATCCCAGGCTTTCGAAAGCGTGTCGGAACCGAACATGCTGAAAGTGTCTTCCTCATTCGGCCGGAGGTGCCGATAAGTTCGGAGCAGCATGCGTACTTCGTTCTCCGCTTCTTGCATGTGGTTCGGGTCCGCTGCCCTCGCAAAAATGGCAATATCGTTGTGCAGATTGTTGCCGTAGGTCTTGAAGTAGGAGTAAACGGGGATCATCACAAAATTGTCCTGTGACTGCCCAAAAACGCTGCCTTTGGCCTTTGCCACGCCCACGACCTCGTAGGGAACTCCATCGGCTTTAATGGTTTTGCCAATCGGGTCCTTGCCGCTAAAGAATTTCTCGCTGACGTCGGTGCCGATAAAAGCGAAAGGAGCATGCCGCCGGATTTCCTCTTCCGTCAGCATGCGGCCGGTGCCTACTTCAATGTCGCTGAGATCCGGGATGGTGGCGGTAATGCCTTGCAAACCCACGGACTGCATAGTCTGACCTGCATAGGCAACGGTCACATTCTTGAAGGTTTCCAGGCCGATATCGCTGAGCAGTTGTGCATGGCTTCTAATGAAGTCATACTCCTCCGGCTTGATCTGCGGATTGCGGCGCTGCATCTCCAAAAACTTCTTTGGGTCCCAATTTCCAATAAACGCAATGCGCACCACGCGGAACCCGTTGGAGCCCATGTCCGAGAGCTTGGTTGCGATGTAAAGGTTCATGCCGTGGACGAAGGACATGACGGCAATCAGCGTGCTGGTCGCCAGAATGATTCCGAGCAGCGTCAGAAAACTTCGGAGCTTGCTTTTATTAAGAGAATCTAGGGCAATGCGGGCGGACTCCCAAAAAGAGGCGCTCGGCGCGATGGATCGCTTGCTGGGGGACATGGATTTACTATGTGATTAAGAACTACTGTTTTGGACGTTTCGACCGTTGTGTTGTTCCGTTTATCTACAGCCTATCTTTCTTATGGTAACCGCCCTTGCACATTAACTTTCAACGTGGGCTGTTTTCCAGCGCTTACGGTAACAACTTGAGATAACGGCAGATAAGGCTTTATCAGGGCTGGGTCCTGGTATGCGAGACCGTGGCCGTTCTCGATGGCAAGCACCCGGTACCGGCCTGGCACGACCTCCGGCAGAGTGAAAGTGCCGTCGCTGTCACTTTGGTCGCGGCGGGTCAGGTCGTTGCGGTCCGAGTTTTCCGGCAGCAGGAGCACCATAGCACCAGGAACCGGTTTATCGTCGCGTAAAACAACCCCGTCCAGGGCAGTTGAACCAGCAGAAGCAATGATCGAAAGCTGGACATTTGCACCTTCCGGAACTTCCAAAAAGCCGTTTATCCATTTTCCTCCCTTGGCATCAACGGATTGGAAGTGGAACCCCTCGGGGTTGGATAGGGCTAGACGATAACGGCCCGGCGACGCTGTATCACTTTGGGCTTGAAAAGTTCCATCAGCCCCAATTGGGGCTTGCACGAGCATTCCGCCTTCAGGACGGATAAGGTGGAGTGTCAACGGGTCGGTAGGGCGTGGCTTACCTTCGAAAGTGATATGCCCGGAGATGTTAACACGGGAAGTGCTGCTCAGATCAACCTCTGAGCCATTCTGAAGGTCCATTGTTTTAGCACCGATCGTCTGTGGACGTCCATTCTCAAATGTCTGAATGGAAACTTCATATCGTCCAGGAGCGATACCGCCAAGCTCCTGATGATCTCCGCTGCTCCAATGAAAAGGATGCATCGGAATTTTTTGACCATTAGGCCCCAGAGCAACAACCGATGTGTTGAAATTGGTGCCAGATTTTCTTTGGGAGTCCGGTAGGCGAATATGTACGGCGGGAACCGGTCGGAGAGTCATCTGAACTGTGGCAGTTCCGCCTTTGGTTACCGTAATGGGCGAGGCGGAAGAGAAATCAGTCGCGTCGGCGTAGTAGGTCAAAGGATAAGCAACATCGAACTGCTGGGAACTGCTATTCTGTGCGGCGTCCGGCGCATTCGTGGACGGGAAGTAGCTTTGCGTATACCAGGGATGGGCTTGCACTGCTAAATAGTAAGTACCCGGCTGCAAATGACCGAAGCGAAACTGCCCGGAGGTTTTCGTCACCTGCATCCCACGACCTGAAACTTCCAACCGCCCCGATGCCATATGCTGCCAGTAAAGATGGACCTGTGCACCCCTTAGTCCCGTTCCCTCTTCGTCCAAAATGGTTCCGGAAATGGAACCAGGTTTTTGCAGCGGAAAAACAATGTGCTCGCTGTCAAGCTCAGGACCGACCACGATAGCAGTAGAAAAGCCCTCTTCTCCTTGATAGAGCTGCATTCCCGAATCGGAGCGGCCTGCTAACAGTGAGTACTTGCCGGGAGAAAGGTTCGCGAAAGAAAAGCTTCCGTTGCTGTCAGTGATAGCAAACTGCGCGGCGTCGCGCTGCTGCGTGGAGGAAATTTGCACCAGAATTTTAGGCAGTGGCGTGTTTGTTGTGTCATCAACAACCCTGCCGCTAATCTTGTACCCGCCTGTTTGCCCCTTGAGACAGCCGCCTAGAAGCGCAAAGAGTATGGTGACGTGGAAAACCCACTTCATTGAGAGCCTCCATTGGTAATCAGGTTGAGCTGCATCTTGGCAGTCTCACCAGGGCCAAGCGTCACTTTTTGACCGGAAAACTTGCGCATGGCTTCAGGATTTGCATATTCCAAATCAGAAATATCGGAAAGGGCGTAAACTGTGTACTCACCCGGCGTGAGGCCAGGGATGGAAAGACTCCCGCTGCCAACAGACATCACCCTGGGCTGCATGCTAACCGAGTTAGGTACTAGCAAGAAATTGACGTTCACTCCAGGGGAAGCATCGGCAGCGAGAGTGAGCGTGGCGCAGTCATCCCGCAGGGAAACCTCAATCGGCGCACCTTGCGCACTCCCATTTACTACCGTGAGATCCTCGCGCAGCAAGTCCGTACCGCCGGAGGAAATGGAGCCAATACACGTTCTGCTAAAGCTGTTCGCCTGGACTTGGTAAGATCCTGGCAAAACTCCTTTAAAAACCAGGGTTTGATGATCGGGTGGACTACCTTCCGTCATGGGATGCAACTGGCCCTGTCTCCTCCGCTTTTGCCGGGATATTAATTGTAATTGAACCGGCATTCCACCGGGTGAGTTTGAGAAGTGAACGGGAATATCCGGCAAAGGCTGCAAAGCGAGCTGCACGCCTGTGATGTTTGAAGAGTTCACAGTGACTGGCTGCTCAGCATAGTAAGCCTCTCCATTGGGGCCCTGAAAGTGAGCCGTTACCGTACAGGTGCCTGGGGGAATGTGTATCAACCGGAACTGATTAGTACGATGGTTAACCCGGCCAAAACTCAACGAATTGCCCTCTTCGTCCTCGCACATAACCGTTACATTCTGCGGTCCCGAAACGGTGCCGGTGATGCTGTACGACGGCACGGGCGAAAGGCGGAAATCGGCTTCGGCTGCTTGTCCGGCCCCTACCGTAACAGGCTGCGCGCTACTCCGATCCGGAGCGTTTGGGAAAAACTGTGCCGGGTAAACGTCGGTATAGGGACTGCCTTGCGAGGGCGCATTGACGAAAAAGACCGCCCTCGTTGAGGTGCGAATCAGATACTGACCCGGAGGAAGATCCTCGATTTCATACTCGCCATTTTCATCGGTCTGCGCGCCTCCCCGAGGGAGCCAGTCTTTACGGCCATTACTGATCTGCTGGAACATGACCTGCAAACCCATGCTTTCCACCGGTTCGCCTTCGTTGTTGGTGACCTTGCCTTTGATGAAGCCTTCAGGCATGAGCTTTACCTCAATGCTGGGCGTTGAAGGTCCGACGGTAATCATTTGGGATCTTTGGAATCGACCACTGTTCATTTGGCTGTCAACAAAGCCGGGACGCTGAGCGGTTATCGCGATCTGCCCTTCGGGAATGTCGCTTGCTTCAAAGCGGCCGCTGCCGTCCGTAAACATCTGCTGGTTCGTTGACCCGTTAATCCGCACCACGGCGCGCCCGATAGGTTCACCGGTGATTGAGTTAACAACCTTACCGGTAATTTTGTAGCGGTTCTGGCTAGCGGGCTGATTAGATGTACGACCTGCTGGAGTAGTAAATACCCAGCCTTGTTGTCCCATGACTTTCCATGAAAGAACAGTTACAAACAACGCAGCAAACAAAAAAGTATGACGTAGCATGCAACTCAGCTAACGATTTAGAATCCGATAAGGCACTCGTGGGTTCCCGAAATTACTGGCGGAGACGTGAATTTTGTACTGGTGCGTTTAGTTTTTCGCTCCTTCGCTCGTCCTTTGCTGCCGAGAGCGGCCCATCAGGGACGGTGCTACTGCTTCGGGTTCGAGATCGTCAGTTATTACTTGCCGGCAACCCTTCCGCGGCAAAGCAAATGATTTTCCCGCCCGGTTCCACGGTGAAACCGTTCAGCTTATTGGCATTACTGGAAAATGGCCGGTTACGGGCGGATGAAGAATATCTTTGCCCCGGGCGCTTGACGATTGCCGGGCGATCCCTGAACTGTTCACACCCGACCTCTCCTTTGCCCATGAATGTGCCGCGAGCGATTGCTTACTCCTGTAACTGCGCCGTGGCTCACTTTGCCCAGCGATTGCGTCCCGGCGAGTTGCCTCAAGCTTTGGAACGCAATGGATTGGCTTCTCAAACAGGTTTACTGCCGGGAGGGGAAGCGCTCGGCTTCATCAAGGACGGTTTGAGAGGGCCGGATTGCCTTCTACAAGCTTTGGGCGAAGAGGGAGTGCAAGTTACCGCTTTGGAGTTGTTGATGGCCTATAAGCGCCTGGCGAACCGGGTCCGTGAGTCGGTGATGGCTCCCGTGCTGGCCGGTCTGGAGGGCGCGGTGGAGTTCGGCACGGCCCAAGCTGCCCGTTTGGAAAGAGTTCAGGTGGCCGGAAAGACAGGAAGCGTCCGCACATCTTCCGGGAGGCACGGTGCCTGGTTCGCGGGTTTTGCTCCCAGCCGGTCGCCGGAAGTCGTGGTAACGGTTTTTGTGGCAGGTGCATCAGGAGGTGCGGACGCCGCGCCGATTGCCGGACAGCTCCTGCGCCGCTACTTTGCAGGTCGAACTTGACAAGAAAGATCTTACTGGCCTCGCTGCTGTGGGTCTTTGTTATCCAAGCGGAAGTGATCTATAAGGTTCGCCTCACGAGCAATGATGGCGGACATGTTGTTTCCTTACCTGCCGAGCAGTATGTCGCGGCGGTTCTGGCCGGTGAAAGCGGCACGTTCCGAAGCGACGAAGCATTGAAGGCGATGGCCGTGGCAGCACGGACCTACGCCGCGCGGCTGCGAGGTCGCCATGCTGCGGAAGGATACGACTTTTGCGGGACTACGCACTGCCAGCGTGCGGAGCCGGGGGTAGTAACCTACCGGCTTCTAGTAGCTACACGGGCGACGGCAGGTGAGTTGCTCTGGTATGAAGGCAAGCCCGCTTTTACGGTGTATGCGCGTGATTGCGGCGGCAAAAGCGAGGGAGTCGGGGCAGTGTGGCCGGACGTACAGGCTCCGTACCTGCGCGTGCAGGCCGACCCGTACTGCCTGCGTCATGGCGCGGCAAGCTGGTTATGGAATGCAGGAGCGGACGCGATAGCTCGCGCGCTGCTCGACTCTCAACTCCGCGTACCGCAACCGCTTCGACGTGTGACTGTATTGAACCGTAGTCCTTCCGGACGGGCCAGAACTTTGCAACTTATAGGTGATCCGCAAACGGTTGCGATCAGCGCTAGTTCGTTTCGCTTTGCCCTGGGGCGTGCTTTGGGCTGGAACACATTGCGGAGCGAGCAATATGAAATCCAAAACAGGAACGGCCAGATCTTTTTCCGGGGACGAGGCGAAGGGCATGGCGTCGGGTTGTGCCAGTACGGGGCTGATGAAATGGGCAACGAGGGATCGACCTACCGCGAAATTTTGGCTTTTTACTACCCCGGAACAACGGTTGGTTTAACAGCGAAAGGAATTCAATGGACGTGGCTTGGCGGTGAAAGAATCAATCTGTTTACTACGCTGCCGGGTCGTGATGCAGACGTTCTGACCATCGCTGAAAGCTTACAAGAGCAGATGGAAGGCCGATTGGGATGGAAGGCGAAAGATCCGATTAACATCCGTATTTACCCGGACCTCGATACCTTTAGGAATGCAACTGGTGAACCGGGGTGGGTCGCGGCGCGAAGCTCCCGTTCCGGCATTGATTTGCAACCTCCGTCTGTTCTGAAGGCGCATGGCGCGCTCCGGTCTACTCTGCGGCACGAGATCACCCACGTTCTAATAGAACGCGAAGCTCATCCCGATTTGCCGGTATGGTTTCGGGAAGGGCTGGTTGAGTGGCTATGTTCCGAACGGAGGGGCGAACGAAGTGGCCGGCTTATGGAAAATAACGACCTGCGTCAGCGCGGGGATTCGGCGCGGGCCGGACAGGCTTACGCGCTGGCGTACCAACAAGTAGCGGACCTGATGAACCGTTACGGTGAAGGAACCGTATTGGGCTGGGTGAGGCGCGGTCTGCCTCTCGCGGTCAGAAACTCAATGGTGAGCAAGGCAGCCACAAACAGCAAGTAACCGAGTCCCATACGGGCGATCAAGCTCGCCATCTGCGCGGCGAACTTCGAAAACTCCGGAATCCAGTTCATCAGGCGAAGCGGCACGACAAGGGCGAGCAGCAACAATACGCAGACCTCAATCCAATACAAAGGACTAAGACGGAGCGAGCGGAGGCGGAAGCCAGCCCACCCCATGCGGGCGACAGCGGCCGTCAGCGGGAACAGCAGCGCGGGAACAACCAGCCAACGCAGCATCCAGATGAAAACGTGGTACCAATGAAGAACTTTGGCGGGTGCTACCGGTTTGCGGGTGTGCATAGTCGCGTAAGAACCAATGAGAAAAGCATTATGTTGAAATTTGCCGTAAATGTAAGTCAGTAGGCCGTAAACCACGGCTGCCAGGATAGCAACGACCAGCAGCGGCAAAAGGTTCCGTGCGGCTGTTCCCATAGCGTGCGCCAAACTCCGCTCCCCGTCACGGTCGAAATAAACCAACGCCGTTCCGTGTAGGAACAGCGCCACACACACGCCGCCCAGCACGATAGCGGCACTTCCAAGCAGGTGCGCCGTATCCGACTCGCCTACGCCCAGCCAATAGTAACCAAGCCATAGCAACAGCGCGTTCCCAATCAGGTGCAAAAGCCAAAGAGAAACAGTGGCGCGTTTCATCTTGCTTCGAGCGTTCTCCCTTCCGTGGTCGCTTCGATTCCCGGCTGATACATCGGCTGCACGCGGGCGGGACTGACATGGAAAATGCCTGGATTGACCACTTTCAGCAGATAGAAGTACTGCTGTTGCCCTTCATTGAAATACGTTTGGAAAATAGCCATTCGATCATCGTGCAGTTCGCGGCGCGTAAACCAGTACCTCCACCACGGCGGTTTGTTCCGGATGTGATACGGCTTGTCGCGTTCAATAAACTCCGTGCCTGCCGGAATGGGGTCTTCCACCAGCAGGTAACGCCAGTCCGTGCCGGTAACGGTGAGGCGCACAGCAATGGTGTCACCCTGTGCCACGGGTCCGTCCAGCGGTTTTAAATCGTAAACGATCCCGCCGTTTTCTCTTGCCGAAGCAAGCCGGAAGTAATCGCGCAGAACGTTCAGTGAAACAGCTCCTTGTTTTTCGAGATGTGGAGCGTTGGAGTAATGAACGGCGCTCACCGAGTAATACAGTCGGCCCTGGCCGTTGCTCGTCACCTGGATCTGATTCGTTGCGCCTACCAGTTTGCTCTCATCCAGCACGATTTCGGGCGCTTCGACTGTTGCATCTGCATTAAAGGCATGAGTCGCCGCATCCTGCCCATTGACTCTAACCGTAGCAGTAAAATTCGGGTGCAGTTCTTTCGTCGCTTTCACATAATCGATCAGGCCGTAGATGACCATAGCCGTCTGTTTGGAAGAAGACCACCAATAGCCCTGATCGCGATGATTCACCAGCCAGAGGGCCGCTTTTGATAGCAGCGGGCTATTAGGACGTTCGCGGCTGAGAAGTTTGGTGACGTAGGCGCTGGCTTCCGGCGTAACGTCCGCTGTAAAATCAAGCATCTCGTCACGGCTGGCGGGCCACCAAGCTTCTTCGCCCGTTTGTTGAGCATTACGTTCAAGCTGCGAGGCGATATCCGACGCCCGGCCATCCTTGACCTGCTCGAAAGCAAGCCCCAGCAATGCCAAGCCATAAGGAGACAGTGTTGAGCGGTCACTATAAATCTGTCCCAGCGCTGCCGTGTTGGCTTTGCCCGCCAGCGCGAGCGAATATTGCATGTAAGCGCGCAGGTCCGGTGCGAGATCGCGCCCATTCTTTAGATCCGCTGCTACCCAGTTTGCGCCGCGCGTCATCGCGTCCGCATTGATGTGAATACCGGCATTCTTTGCCTCAGCCAGACCCGCAACGACATAGGTGCTCATAAACGGATGGCTTTCGTCGGTCTGCCACCATCCCCAGCCGCCGTCTTCATGCTGGAAACTGTAAAGCCGGTCCAGCCCGGCTTGCGTTTTCCTTGTCAACTCCTCCTGGTTTACCGGCTGCTTGAGGCCCAGTTCATTAATAGCCTTTGTGACTATCAGATCCGGCAGGAAGCTCGACATCGTTTGCTCTACGCAACCGTAAGGAAACGAGGTAAGGTAGTCCAGCGCACTGAATAAGGAACCTGCTACGGAAGGCGACATGCGGATCGAAAGAGATCGCGATCCCGCGACCGCATCCGGCGGGAAAGTAAAAGCAAAGTTGACATTACCGGAGTTCGCAATTGTTCCACCCTTGGCTTGCCGGACGCTTACGCCGGGAGGATTAACGGGAAGCTCAAACTCCAAAGCATCCGATTCCTCATTCGTTAAAGCTTCCGCTGTGACCTTGGCGTGGCGGACCGATTGCGCTTTGACACGCCAATCTACCTTGATATCGCCTCGGCTGGGCAATTCGATCTCTTGTGTTGCGCTGCTGCCAGTGAGGTCAAGACCGGCCAAAGCAACAGATAAGCGGGCGTGCTTGCCGCTCTTCAGGTAGTTGTGAACAATACCGGAGATCGTCACTTCATCACCTTGAACAAAGAAGCGGGGCAGGGCTAAGCGCAGGATCAGGTTCTTTCGAACAATTGTTTTCTCCGTGGCGCTGCCGAAGCGGTTATCAGGTCCTACCCCCCGAATGGTGGCGCGCCAAGTAGTGAGCGAGTCGGGAAAGGTTACGCGCGCCTGTGCATGGCCCCCGGCGTCCGTTACGATATCGGCAGCCCAGAAAGCGGTGTCGGGGAAAATCTTGCGAATTTTCGGCTGAACGACACGGTCAGGTTTTAATTGCGCCAGTTGTGAAGGTTTTCGCAATTCGGCTAAACGCATGCGCCGTGTCCCCGCTTCTCCCGTGAAGTAGTAAGTTAATGAGTTCTCTGTGTAAACGCTGTTGTATTCACGCCCGTAAAAAGTATTGAGAAGATTGGGCGTGGTGTCGCGCCGGATCGCGTAAATTGCCTCATCGACGACGCTCAGACTCAGGTCCGCGTTTGCGACCGGTTTGCCGTCGTTTGAAGTAGCAACGAGGCTGTAAGTCGCCGTCTGGCCGGGAAGATAGGTCTCCTTGTCCGTGGCGATGCTGACACAAAGCTGATGCTGTTCCGGCGGCACTTTTACGCGTTTCTGGCTTTGGTACATTTCGCCCTTGCGGATGAACTGTGCGCTGACAAAGAAGCCGGGCGCATCATCTGCTGTCACGGTGTACTCAAACGTAGCCGTTGCTCCTTGGGAGCGGATGAGCTTTTTGGAGCGGATATCCCGGCCTTCCACCGTCACTAAAACGGGCGTGTTGGGCTGGCCCGCTACGATCAGAATTTTGGCAAGGTCGCCTGCGCCGTAGCTTCTTTTGTCAGGAATAATTTGAACCGTTCGCTCTCCTCCGCCCCCGTAAAAAGAGGCTTCTCCCAGGCCGGATACCCAAACGTCCGTCGAGTTCTCCACAATGCGGCCTTCCGGCGTACGGGCGGATACGAGGACCCGATAGCTGCCGCCTTCCGGTACTTTCAGGTCCACATCGGCTGATCCCTCCGCGCCCGTAGCGGCGTCGGCTGAAGTGAGCACTTCGGTGAGGGTATGATCCCGCCAGCTCCAGCGAGCCAATCTGACATGCACGGCGGTGGAGATCGGCTTGTTATCGTAATCGCGCGCCTGAACTTTGAAAGTGCCGGTGGTATGAGGTTCCAGCACATACCGGTTTGGCTGGACATTGACGAGAAAACTGCCGTAGGTAGCCGTCAGCCAACCGGTACCGGAGATTTCCCGGCCTGCCTGATCCGTCACATTGGCTTCAATACGGTACTGATAATCAATGCGGTTGTCCGAGACCGTTGTGGGAACCGTAACAGTCAATTTGCCGTCGGCATCAAGCTTGCCTTCCGCCTCGCTGATCTGTTCTCCGGCAGCGTCGTTGTAAGTGTTACCGTCATCACCGCTGCCTTCGCCCTCTTCATCCGGCTCGTACCAGAGGGGATACCAGTACCGGCTGCGGTAAATCGAATATTTGACCTTAGCGTCATTGACCGGCTCGCCGAAATAGTAACGTGCATCAATGGTCGTTTGCACGGACTCGCCTTCCAGAACGCGAGGTTTCGATGGCGTGACCCGCACTTCGTAATCCGGCTTTTTATACTCCTGAACCTCGAAGTTGCCGCTAACCTGGTTTTCCCCGTTGCGCACTTGGACATAGTAATAGCCAAGCGCCGAAGTCTTTGCGAGCGCGAGGTCATCATGAATGATTCCGTTGGAATTAGCGGAAAGGTCCTTTTGGTAAACGGCCTTTCCATCCGGGTCCGTGATTTGTACTGAAACGGATTGCCCGGCCGGAACGGAGTAGCCGACCGCCTGCCGGTTGCGCAGGATGCCCCGAAAGTGCATGGTGTCGCCGGGCCGGTACACGGGACGGTCGGTGTAGATCAGCCCCGTCAGGTTT
>Ga0213876_10001912_pt1 | contig 12505 bp, 15 predicted proteins | sample BarmaccomBMRX_R9_FD_160113 | JGI IMG/M metagenome (GOLD analysis project Ga0213876, IMG submission 160113) | Root-associated microbial communities from Barbacenia macrantha in rupestrian grasslands, the National Park of Serra do Cipo, Brazil - RX_R9 | ecosystem: Host-associated > Plants > Roots...
TGCGTACGAGATCCAGGACGCCGGCGCCGACACGGTGGAGGCGAACGAGCGACTCGGCTTCAAGCCCGATCTGCGCAACTACGGCATCGGCGCGCAGATCCTGCTCGACGTCGGGCTCAAGTCGATCCGCGTGATGACCAACAACCCGCGCAAGCTCGTCGGCCTCGAGGGCTACGGGCTCCGCGTCGTCGAGGGCGTCCGCATCCAGGCGCCGCAGACCACCGAGAACGCGAGCTACCTCGAGACCAAGCGCGCGAAGCTGGGCCACCTGCTCGCGTCATGAAGCGCTCGCTGCCCGTCATCCACGAAGAGCCAGACACCATGCCCGAGTTCTCCGGCAACCCGAGCGGCGCGGGGCGCCGCTTCGCGGTCGTCGTCAGCCGCTTCAACGAGTCCGTCACCCGCCCGCTCGCCGAGGGCGCCGTCGAGGCGTTCACGCGGCACGGCGCCGACTTCGGCGACGTCGACGTGATCTGGGTGCCGGGGGCGTGGGAGCTGCCGTCGGCCGTTAGGCGCGCGCTGGCGAGCGACCGCTACGCCGCCATCGTCGCGTGCGGCGCCGTGGTCCGCGGCGAGACGCCGCACTTCGACATCGTCGCCGGCGAGGCGGCCCGCGGTCTCGCCGACGCGAGCGCCGAGTACGACGTGCCGGTCGCGTTAGGCCTGCTCACCACCGATACGATGGAGCAGGCCGAGGCCCGCGCCGGCGGCGCGCACGGCAACAAGGGGTGGGACGCCGCGATGGCCGCGATGGAGATGGCCGACCTGTTCGACCAGCTCGACGGCGCGGCCGAAGCGGAGTCGGAGCTCGACGGGGGCGGCGATGGCGAAGGGTGAGCGCGTCGAGTCGCGAGCCCGCGCGCGCGCGCTCCAAGCGCTCTACGCGTGGGACGTGCGCGGGGCCGAAGGGCTGGAGCGCGTCGCCATGCGCACGTGGGACGATCTCGCCGTCGGCCCGGAGGAGCGGCGGCTGGCGAACCAGATCGTCGCCGTGATCATCAAGCACGGCGAGGAGATCGACCGCGAGCTCGGCGAGGTCACCACCAACTGGCGGCTCGAGCGCCTCGGCGTCATCGAGCGCACCGTGTTGCGCCTCGCCGCGGCCGAGCTGCGACGCGGCGAGACGCCGCCGAAGGTCGTGATCCAGGAGGCCGTGCGGCTCGCGGAGCGCTACGGCAGCGAGCAGAGCGCCCGGTTCGTGAACGGCGTCGTCGACGCGCTGGCCCGTCGGTTAGGCAGGCTGTGAGGATCCTTCTCGTCAACTGGCAGGACCGCGAAAACCCGCAGGCCGGCGGCGCCGAGATCCATCTGCACGAGATCTTCGGGCGCATCGCCGGGGCGGGCCATCAGGTGACACTGCTCTGCGGCGGGTGGCCCGGCTGCCCGCCGCGCGCGCGCCTCGACGGCATCGACGTGCACCGCGTCGGCACGCGCCACACCTTTCCCTTCGTCGCGCGCGGCTACTATCGACGCGTCCTCGCCTCCGAACGCGCCGACGTCCTCGTCGAGGACATCAACAAGGTCCCGCTGTTCACGACGCGTTGGGGTGCCCGACGCGTCGTCGCGTTGGTGCCGCACCTGTTCGGCGGCACGGTGTTCCAGGAGGCGCCGTGGCCGCTCGCCACGGTCGTGTGGCTCGCCGAGCGCCCGCTTCCGCTGGCGTACCGCAACACCGCGTTCCACGCCATCAGCGAGAGCACGGCCGACGATCTCGCGAGTCGCGGCATCCGGCGCGACCTGGTACGCGTCGTGTATCCCGGCATCGACTCGCGTCACTACACGCCCGATGCCTCGCGCCGCGCGCCGACCCCGGTCTTCGCGTACCTCGGGCGCCTGAAGCGCTACAAGGGCGTGGACCTCGTCGTGCGTGCGTTCGCTCGCGTGCGGCACCCCGACGCGCGGCTCCTCATCGCCGGCACGGGGGACTTCCGTCCGGAGCTCGAGCGGCTCGTCGATTCGCTTGCGCTGACGGATCGCGTGGAGTTTCTTGGGTTCATCGGCGAGGCCGAGAAGGTGGATCTGCTGCGTCGCGCGTGGTCGCTCGCGTTCGCGTCGCCCAAGGAAGGGTGGGGGATCACGAATCTGGAGGCCGCGGCGTGCGGCACGCCGGTGGTGGCGTCGGATTCGCCCGGGTTGCGAGAGAGTGTGCGCGACGGTGAGACGGGATATCTGGTGCCTCACGGCGACGTCGAGGCCATGGGCGAGCGGCTGCAGCGGTTCGCCGACGCGCCCGATCTCGTCGAGCGGTTGGGGTCCAACGGACGACGCTTTGCCGAGTCGTTCACGTGGGAGCGCGCCGCCAGGGAGACGGTCGCGCATCTCGCCGAAGTGGCGGGCAGCTGAGGCCCGCGGGAGGATTCGTTGGTGACCATCGTCTTCCACACCCACCACGCCGACGTGACCGACGCCGTCCGGGCTCGCGCCGACCAGGCCGTTCAGAAGCTCGCCGCTCGGCTGCGCGGCGCGACCGACGCCTCCGTGCGCTTCGTCGAGGACGGCACCGTCCGGCGGGTCGAGATCGTGCTGCGTGCCGCGCGTCGCCGTCCGCTCGTCGCCGAGGGGAGCGGCGCGCGCTTCGAGCTCGCCATCGCCGAAGCGGCCGACCGCATGGCCGCCCACGTCGCCCACGTGCGCGCCGAGCGCGCGCGCCGACAGCGCCACGTCGACGTGCGGAACGGCGCGGCGACGGCCGCTGCGACCACCGACGCCGTGGAGACGGGAGACACCGACGAGCTGGACGACCTCCTCCTCGAGACCGACGTGTCGGATGACGTGTCCGACGGCGCGGCCGCGCCTACGGCGCCGCGGTGAGTCATCCCCGCCTGACCGTCGGGCAGCTCCTCGAGCGCCTGCGCGACACGCTGGAGCTCGAGCAGATCGGCGCCCACGTCGGGCTCGACCGGCTCGTAACCACCCCGGAGGCGTCGAGCCCCGGGTTGGTCCTCTCGGGGTACTTCAACCGCTTTCCGCACGACCGCATCCAGGTCTTCGGCGAGACCGAGATCACCTACCTGAACTCGATCGGCGCCGACGTGCGCGAGCCCTTGCTCCGCACGTACTTCTCGTTCCCGATTCCGTGCGCCTTCGTCACGAAGGCGCTCGAGCCGCCCGACCCGTTCCTGCAGCTCGCGGCCGACTCCGGCGTCGCGGTGCTGCGCTCGCGGCTCAAGACGGCGGAGTTCTATCGGCTGTTCAAGCCGTTCCTCGCCGAAGCGTTCGCACCGTCGATCACGATGCACGGCTCGCTCGCCGACGTGTTCGGCGTCGGGCTGTTCTTCACGGGCCAGAGCGGCATCGGCAAGAGCGAGTGCGTGCTCGATCTCGTGGAGCGCGGCCACCGTCTCGTCGCCGACGATCTCGTGATCGTGAATCGACGCGGCAACGAGGTGCTCGTCGGCCGCGGCCACGAGCTGCAGCGCCACTACATGGAGATCCGCGGCATCGGGCTGATCGACATCCCGGCGATCTTCGGCATCCGTGCCGTTAGGCAGCAGAAGCGGCTCGAGGTCGTCGTGCAGCTCGAGGAGTGGGACCAGGAAGCGATCATCGACCGAACCGGGCTCGAAGGCGAGACGCAGGAGATCCTCGGCGTCGCGCTGCCGAAGATCCGCGTGCCGCTCAACCCGGGCAAGAACATCACGGTCATCGCGGAGGTCATCGCGATGAACCATCTCCTCCGCTACAGCGGCCACAACCCCGCCGAGGCGTTCAACCGGCGCCTCATCGACCGCATGCGGCAGGCGTCCGCCGCCGGCGGCGGGGACGGCGCCGTGCCGACCGCGGCGGCGGCCGAGGTGCGGCGGTATCTCCAGGAAGATGACGAGTAACGCTCCGACGCCCTCCCGCGCCGTCCTCGCCGGCCACGGCGACTTCGCCGCCGGCCTCGCCTCCGCCGTCGCCCAGATCACGGGCCGCGACGACGTGTTCACGACGATGACCAACCGCGGCCTGAGCGGCGAGGAGATCGCGCAGACGATGCGCGCCGCGCTCGACGCGGGCGTGCGCGTCGTCTTCACCGACCTGCCGGCCGGGAGCTGCACGCTCGCCGCGCGGCGTCTCCAGCGCGAGCGGCCGGAGCTGCTCCTCGTCACCGGGGTCAACCTCGCCACGCTGCTCGATTTCGTGTTCTCCATCGACGCCGACGTCGAGGACACCGAGATGGAGGACGCGACGACGCGCGTGACGGCGAACGCGGTCGAGAAGGGGCGCGCCGCGCTCACCGTCGTCGGCCGCACGGGTACGCCGGGAGCGCGCGGTGCCGCTTGAGCTCTACCGGATCGACGATCGGCTGATCCACGGCCAGGTCGTGGTGGGGTGGGGGCGCCCCCTCGACATCCGGTTCATCGTGCTCGTCGACGACGAGGTCGCGGCCAGCGAGTGGGAGCAGGAGCTCTATCGCATGGGCGTGCCGCCCGAGATGGAGGTGTTCTTCCACGACGTCGGCGATGCGGTGGCGGCGCACGCGCGCTACGTGGCCGACCGCCGCCGCGGCATCCTCCTCACCGGCGACATCGACACGATGCGCCGCCTCGTCGAGGGCGTGCGCGCCGCGACGCCCGCGCAGCCGATCGAGACGGTGAACCTCGGCGGCGTCCACCACCGCGTGGGCCGCCAGTCGAAGCTGCGCTACGTCTTCCTCACGGCCGAGGAAGAGGCCGCACTGCGCGCGCTCCAGGCACGCGGCGTCACGGTCACCGCGCAGGACGTCCCGTCGGCCCGTCCGGTGCCGCTCGACGACGTGCTCTCCGGCCGCGCCGGCACCTGAGCCCATGATCGCGCCCCCGGCCGGACTCCTGCCGACGGCACTGCTCGGGGCGATCCTCGGCCTCGACGTCGTCAGCTTTCCGCAGGCGATGCTCTCGCGGCCCCTCGTCGCCGCGACACTCGCCGGGGCGCTCAACGGCCACGTCGAGACGGGGCTCGTCATCGGCGCGACGCTCGAGCTGTTCGCGCTCGAGACGCTGCCCTTCGGCGCGTCGCGCTACCCCGAATGGGGCTCGGCGGCCGTCGTCGCCGGCACGCTGTTCAGCATGACCGAGGGGCTCGAGACGGCCATGCTGCCGGGTACCATGTGCATCGCCGTGTTGTTCGGCATCGCCACGTCGTGGGTCGGCGGCCGCTCGATGGTGCTGCTCCGCCAGGTGAACGGCCGGCTCGCGCGCCGCCACATCGAGGACCTCGCGGCCGGCTCGTCGCGCACGGTCATCGGGCTGCAGCTCACGGGCCTCGCCGCCGACTTCACGCGCGGCTTCGTGCTCACGCTGGCCGCGCTGCTCGTCACGATCCCCGCGCAGATGGCGGCCCTCTCCCACTGGCACACCGCGCCGCGCGAGTCGCGCGCCGTCGTCGTGGCGCTCGCGGCCACGGTGGCCGGCGGCGCCGTCTGGCGGCTCGTCCATGGGGTCCCGCGCGCGCAGTGGCTCTTCCTCGCCGGGCTGCTCGTCGGGCTGGCCGCGCTGGGCGTCGCATGACCGCGCGCGCCGATGCCAGCCCGGGCGCGGCCACCGCGTTCCCCGACCGCGGCGCCGCCCTGCCGCTCGGCCTCAAGGCGTCTATCTTCCTGCGACTGCTCGCGATCCAGGCCTCGTGGAACTACGAGATCCTGCTCGGCACGGGCATCGGGTTCTGCACCGAGCCGGCGCTGCGGCGGCTGCCGGGCGGGAAGGGCGGGCCGGCGTACCGGGCGGCGCTGGCGCGGCACAGCCAGTACTTCAACGCGCACCCGTATCTCGCCGGCGTCGCCGTCGGGGCGCTCATCCGGGCCGAGCTGGACGGCGAGCCGCCGGCGCGCATCGAACGGTTCCGCACCGCGCTCTGCGGCCCGCTCGGCAGCGTGGGCGACCGGCTGGTGTGGGCGGCGTGGCTGCCGCTCTGCTCCATGCTCGCCCTCCTCGCGTTCGGCCTCGGCGGCGACCCGTGGCTCGTCGTCGGCGGGTTCCTCGTGCTGTACAACGTCGGACATCTCGCGCTGCGCGGCTGGGCGCTGCACGTCGGCCTGTCGCGCGGGATGAAGGTGGCGCATGCGTTGGGCGGTCCGGTGCTGCGACAGGGGCCGCAGTGGCTCGGCCAGGCCGGCGCGTTCGTGGGAGGGGCGGCGCTGCCCCTCGCCCTGGCCCGCGTCATCGGTCCCGGCCGCACGCTCCTCGGCGGCGTCGTGATCGCCGTCATGGCCGGTGCCATCCTGCTCACCCGGCTGCACGGCCGCGTGGAAGGGTGGCGACTCGCGCTGGCGGCACTGGCCGCCTTCGTCCTCTACTCGATCGCCCGATGATGCACGAACAGTCCGTCCAGATCCGCAACAAGAACGGGCTCCACGCGCGCCCCGCCGCCGAGATCGTGAAGGCCGCCTCGAAGTTCAAGGCCGACATCACGATCTCGCGCGAGGACATCGAGGTGAACGGCAAGAGCATCATGGGTGTCATGATGCTCGCCGCCGAGTGCGGCTCGACGATCCTCCTGCGCGCCTCGGGGCCCGACGCGCAGGACGCCGTCGCCGCGATCGCCTCGCTCGTCGAGCGGAAGTTCGGAGAGACGTAGTGCGCGACCTCCTCCGCGGCATCCCGGCCTCGCCCGGCATCGTCGTCGGGCACGTGCACCTCCTGCGCTGGGAGGTGCCCGACGTGCCGCACCACATCGTCACCGACGAGCGCATCCCGCACGAGCTCGAGCGGCTGCACGACGCGTTCGCCCGCGCCCGCGAGCGCCTGGAGCACGTCCGCGCCCGCGCCGAGCGGCACGCCGGGCCCGACGAGGCGGCGATCTTCGACGTCCAGCTCACGATCCTGCAGGATCAGGACATCGTCTCCGAGATCGAAGGGCTGATCCGTCAGAACCTCGGCGCCGAGAAGGCGGTGGACCTGGCGATGCTCGAATGGCGCCGCCGCTTCGAGCGCAGCCCGCACGCGATGCTCCGCGAGCGGGTGAACGATCTCATGGACGTGCAGATCCGCGTCCTCTCCTCGCTCCTCGGCCTTCCCGACCACGACCCGATCGACGTGCCCAAGGGCGCCGGCGCGGTGCTCGTGACGCACGATCTGACGCCGAGTCTCACCGTGCAGCTCGACCGCGACGCGATCGCCGCCATCGCGACCGACGCGGGCACGAACACGTCGCACATCGCTATCCTCGCCCGATCGTTAGGCATCCCCGCCGTCGTCGGCTTGCGCGATGCGACCGCGCATCTCACCGGCGGCGAGCGCGTCGTGCTCGATGGCGCGGCGGGTACGCTCTCCGTGGAGCCCGACGATGCCGAGGTGGACGCATTCCGCCTGCGCGCGGGGCTCGAGGCGCAGGAAGCGGAGGAGCTGCGCGCGCTGGCGACCGCCGAGCCGATCACGCTCGACGGCGAGCGGCTCGTCATCCGCGCCAACGTCGACCTCCCCGAGGAAGCCGAGCAGGCCGCGATGAGCGGCGCCGACGGCGTAGGGCTGATGCGCACCGAGTTCCTCGTCGTCGGCCGCGCGTCCATGCCCGACGAGGAGGAGCAGTACCGTGCCTACGCCCGGGTCGTCGACGCGTTCGGCGGGCGGCCCGTCGTCATCCGTACGTTCGACGTCGGCGGCGACAAGCTGCCGTTGGGCTTTCCCGTCGAGGCCAACCCGTTCCTCGGCTGGCGCGCGATCCGGATGTGTCTCGATCAGCCGGAGCTGTTCAAGACCCAGCTGTGCGCGCTGCTGCGGGCGGCGATGCACGGCGACGTCCGGATCATGCTGCCGCTCGTCGTCACCGTGCAGGAGGTGCGCGAGGCGCGTGCGCTGCTCGAGGCCGCGGCCGCCGACCTGCGCGAGCGCGGCGTCCCCCACCGGGACGACGTGCCGTTGGGCGTCATGATCGAGACCCCCGCCGCGGCCGTCGGGGCGGACTCGTTCACGGAGGACGTCTCGTTCTTCAGCATCGGCACCAACGACCTGGTGCAGTACACCCTCGCCGTCGACCGCGGCAACGCGCTGCTCGCGCCGCGCTTCACGCCGCTGCATCCGGCGGTGCTGCGCCTCATCGCCCGCGTCGTCGAGGATGCGCGCGCCGGCGGCGTCGAGGTGGCCGTGTGCGGCGAGATGGCGTCGCAGCCGCTCATGGCGTTCGCGCTCATCGGGCTCGGCCTCCGCCAGCTCAGCGTGGCCGGGCGGAACGTCGCCGCGGTGAAGCGCATCGTGCGCGGCGTGCACGCGGCCCGCGCGGCCGAGGCGGCGCGCCGCGCGCTCGCCGTCGGGACGGCCACGGAGGCCGAGGTGATCCTGCTCGAGGCGCTGGAGCGGGAGTTCGGCCGCTGACGGTCGTCGGCGATCGGGTTGCTCGCTTTTTCCACCGGTCTTAGAGTTCGACGCCGCGGCCACCCCGGCGCGCGACGGTCCATCCTCCCGCTCGAGTCACCGTGCCCGCACGCCATCTCTTCACGTCCGAGTCCGTGACCGAGGGTCACCCGGACAAGATCGCCGACCAGATCTCCGACGCGGTGCTCGACGCGATCCTGGCGAAGGATCCGGCCGCCCGCGTCGCGTGCGAGACGCTCGTCACGACCGGCCTCGCCGTCGTCGCCGGCGAGATCACGACGAGCACCTGGGTCGACATCCCGGCGATCGTGCGCGGCACCATCGAGCAGATCGGCTACACCGACGCGCGGTACGGCTTCGACAACAAGACGTGCGCGGTGATGAGCACGATCGACAAGCAGTCGCCCGACATCGCGCAGGGCGTCGACACGGGTGGAGCCGGCGACCAGGGGATGATGTTCGGCTACGCGACCGACGAGACCGAGGAGCTGATGCCGCTCCCGATCGTGCTCGCGCATCGCATCACGCGCCGCCTCGCCGCGCTCCGCAAGGACGGCACGCTGCCGTGGCTCCGCCCCGACGGCAAGGCGCAGGTCACGGTGCTGTACGACGAGAGCGGGCGGCCGCGCGAGGTGGAGACCGTCGTCGTGTCCACCCAGCACGACGAGGCGATCGCGCACGCCGATCTCGTCGAGGCGATCGTCGAGCAGATCGTGAAGCCGTGCGTGCCCGAGGACCTGCGCGCGGCCGATCTCAAGTACCACATCAATCCGACCGGTCGCTTCGTCATCGGCGGCCCGCAGGGCGACGCCGGGCTCACCGGCCGCAAGATTATCGTCGACACGTACGGCGGCATGGGGCGCCACGGCGGCGGCGCGTTCAGCGGCAAGGACCCGTCGAAGGTCGATCGGTCGGCGGCGTACGCGGCGCGGTGGGTCGCGCGCAACGTCGTCGCGTCGGGCCTCGCGCGCCGCTGCGAGGTGCAGCTCGCCTATGCCATCGGCGTCGCGGAGCCCGTCTCCGTGATGGTCGACACGTTCGGCACCGGCACCATCCCCGACGACCGCATCTGCCAGGTCGTGAGCGACACGTTCCGCCTGACGCCCCGCGCCATCACCGACGCGCTCGAGCTCCGGAAGCCGATCTTCGGCCCGACCGCGGCATACGGCCACTTCGGCCGTGCATCCGAGTCGATCGGCAGCGGCGACGAGGCGCGCACGCTCTTCACGTGGGAGCGCAGCGACCGCGTCGACGCGCTCCGCGGGGCGCGCTGAGCGCCGGCACGCGGCGCCACGCGCGGGGTACGTTTCGTGACACGCCTCCCGGAGTAGCCGATGGTCGAAGTGGTCGTGTCGCGCCTGGGGCTCGACAGCTCGACGAACACCTACGTCGTCATCCTGCAGGAGAAGGACGGCGCGCGTCTGCTGCCCATCTGGATCGGGCAGCCGGAGGCCGAGTCCATCGTCATGCAGATGAACAAGGCGAAGCGCGAGCGGCCGCTCACGCACGACCTCTGCAAGAGCCTCATCCTCGGACTCGGCGGCGCCCTGCGCCGCGTCCACATCACGAAGGTGCAGCAGCGGACGTACTTCGCCGAGCTGCACCTCAGCGGCAAGGCCGGCGAGGTCCAGATCGACGCGCGGCCGTCGGACTCGATCGCCGTCGCGCTCCGGCTCGACGCGCCGATCTTCGTGCAGGAGTCGCTGCTCACGACGCCCGGTGACGAGTCGACCGACGACGCCGACGAGTCGGGCTACTCATCGCCCCCAGCCACGCCGGAGCCCTCCGATCGCGCCGACCCGCTCACTGTCGAGCAGCTCAAGGCCTACCTCGAGAGTCTCCGTCCGGAAGACTTCGGGAAGTTCAACCTGTAGCGTGAGCCGCCCGGTCGCGGTGCTCTCGTCGACGGTCCGCGCCCGGCTCGTCGCGCTCGCCGTGGCGGGCGTGTCGCTCGTCGGGCCGGCGGCCGGCGCGGCGCAGACGTCCGATTCGGCCGCCGGTCCCGCCACGGCCCGGCGGGTCGACGGCAAGGTGCTCGTCGCGCGCGACAGCGTTTCCCGGCCGGTCGTCGGCACCTGGGTCACGCTCCACCGGGTCGGGGCCGACCGCGCCGGGCCGCTCGATTCCGTGCGCACCGACGCGCGCGGCGCCTATGGCTTCCGGTACACCGCCACCGGGTCCGACGAGGCGCTCTACTTCGCCTCGACCCGCTACGGCGGCGTGGCGTACTTCACGTCGCCGCTCAAGGGCGAGATCGTCCGTGGCGAGCCGGCCGAGATCACCGTGTTCGACACGACGTCGGCGCACGTACCGGTCACCGTCCGCGGGCGTCATCTCGTCGTCGCCGCGCCCGCCGGCGACGGCTCGCGGAGCGTCATCGAGGTCTTCGAGCTGTCGAACGACAGCTCCGTCACCCGGATCGAGGGGGCATCGGCCGCTGCCGGCACCTGGTCGACGCCCGTACCGTCGCGCGCCACCAAGTTCGAGGTGCGCGAGGGCGAAGTCCCGGCCGACGCGCTCGCCCTCGACCGTGGGCGCGCGGTCCTTCACATGCCGCTGGCACCGGGACTGAAGCAGATCGCGTTCAGCTATCTCCTTCCGGCCGACGCGTTCCCGCTCGATGTCACGACGGAGACACCGGTCTCTGTGCTCGAGGTGCTCGTCGAGGATCCGAAGGGCACGGTCACCGCCCCGCGCGTCGTCGGCGTCGATCCGGTCACGGTCGAAGGCCGCTCCTTCCGCCGCTTCCTTGGCCAGGATGTCCGCCCGCGCAGTCGGCTCGTCGTGGACCTTCCGGCACCGACGCCTTCCTGGATTCGGTGGATCGTTCCGGGCGTCCTCGGCCTCGTGGGACTCGCCATGGTGGCCACCCTCGCCCGACCGCGTCGCCGTCTCGCCGCGTCGGTTCCGGCGGCATCCGCGCCCACCGGACCGCCCGACGACGCCGAGCGCCTCGCCCGCGCCATCGCCGCGCTCGACGACGAGTTCGAGCGCGACCCGGATCCGTCGGACGACGCCCGGGCGCGCTACGACGCACGGCGCCGATCGCTCAAGGGCGAGTTCGCCGCCGCCATGGGTCGCCCTGGAGGGCGGCACTGAGGTCTTCGCTGCACCGCTCGGCGGGCAGTTGGCACGCGCCCGCGTGCAGCGATTCGGGTAGATTTCGGTGTGAGCCTCGTGAGCACCGACGCCGTCGTCCTGCACGCCTTCAGCTACCTGGAGAGCTCCCGCATCCTGCGCCTCGCGACGCGGGACCTGGGCGTCGTATCGGTCCTCGCGAAGGGCGCGCGCCGCGCGTCGCGGCGCTTCGGCACGGCGGTGGACCTCTTCGCCGAAGGGCAGGCGCACCTGTATGTGAAGCCGGGGCGGGAGCTGCACACGCTCGCGTCGTTCGACGTCCTGCGCTCCCGGCCAGCGCTCGGGGAGGACCTCGGCCGGTTCACGGCGAGCGCCGCGGTGGCCGAGCTCATGCTCCGTTTCGCGCGCGAGGAGAGCCAGCCCGCGCTCTACGAGATCCTCCTCGGCGCCCTGGATCGCATCGCGGAAGCGAGGCCGGCCGCTGCGCGAGCCGCCGGTTTGGCGGGCGCATGGCATCTGGTCGGCGAGCTCGGATTCGCGCCTGCGCTGAGCGAGTGCGCGTCGTGCCATATCCCTGTCGCGCTCGATCGGGCGGCGACCTTCAGCCACCCTGCTGGCGGCACGTTGTGCGACGACTGCGCACGCCTCGCCGGCGCGAGCCGACGCGTGCCGGCGCCCGCGCGGGCCGCGCTGAACGGCTGGCTGCGGGGCGGCGCAGGCGACGATGGCATCGATGGCCCATCCGGCCGCGCACATCAGCGCCTGCTCCGGGAGTTCCTTCGAGAGCACCTGACCGACGGTCGGCCGCTGCGCGCGTTCGAGGCATGGGAGGGGAGTCAGTGGACCGGGGACGGCTGACGACCGCCAATGTGACGAGAACTTCGCACCGCGTTTCCGTCGAGGCGTGTTGCCGGCACGCAGATCGCCCGTCCAACAGGTACCGCGTCGGGCCGTCGCGTCGGTGACGAACCACGAGATACGAGGGGTCTATGGAAGAGCTGGCTTCCAGACGGAGTGCGTGGTTCCGGGCAAGGTCCGGTGACCGGTCGGCGGCGTCGGTGCCAGATGCGGAATCACTTCAATAGGATTCCGTAATCCTTTGCGACGTAAGGAGTATGGCGTCTCACGACGGTCGGTTCTGGAAAGTGTGTTCCGGC
>Ga0213876_10001913_pt1 | contig 12502 bp, 9 predicted proteins | sample BarmaccomBMRX_R9_FD_160113 | JGI IMG/M metagenome (GOLD analysis project Ga0213876, IMG submission 160113) | Root-associated microbial communities from Barbacenia macrantha in rupestrian grasslands, the National Park of Serra do Cipo, Brazil - RX_R9 | ecosystem: Host-associated > Plants > Roots...
CAGAGCTCGATCCAGCTCATTCAAACGGTCACGCTCAGCCATCCAGCTTGAAAGCGTCTTTGCCAACAATTCTTTAACCTGGGATGGATTCAGTGACTCTAGGTTCTTTTCCATGATTAACTTCAAATCCTATTCGGCCGTCAGATTTAGAGCCGAACCGTCGAATAGGCGAAGGAATGAGCGTCGGCATTCAGCAGGTTTTCTAGTTCATCGTCCAGTTTGGTCAGCGTGATCGAAAAGCCAGCCATGTCCAAGGACGTCGCAAACTGGCCAGTCCTGAACAGCGAGCTCTGGATGCCATTCTTCTCGAGATTGATTTTGATGTGACCCGCAACCGCGAGCAGTTCTAATACCGTTGTACTACCTAGCCCGTTCACCATTACTGCGGCGCGATCCAAGCTGAGCCGGGTACTTTTAAAGTCGGCCAGGATCAGATCTAGCATTCGTGGAACCAGCGTCTCCACCGGCTCGAAGGTGGAACGCTGGACACCCATTTCTCCGTGCAAGCCCATTCCAATCTCGATCTCACCAACCGGCAACTCGAACATCGGATGACCGGTGTCGATGGAAGCCGCGGCCCTCAGAGCAACTCCTAAAGAACGTGTCCATGCGGACGCTTTTTCTCCCAGGCCAAGGACGTCCGAGAAGCTGTCTCCTCGGTCCGCAGCTGCCGCGACGGATTTGAGAACAAAGATATCCCCGGCAATTCCGCGACGCTCGGTGGCAGCGTCGGACGCCGCAGAGGCGACATCGTCATGGACTCGGATCTCCTCTACCTTAATCCCTTTGGCACGAGCTTCCTCGGCGGCGAAGCCAAAATTCAACACATCACCTGAGTAGTTGCCATAGAGGTAGATCACCCCTTCACAGGGTTGGAGAGCTTCGGTTACGGCGAGAATCGAATCGGGATTCGGCGCCGCGAAGATCTCTCCGGCGATAGCGCCATCTGCCATTCCGGGTCCGACAGCACCCAGGAATAACGGCTCGTGCCCGCTACCACCTCCAGTGAGCAGCTTTGCTTTGCGCGCTGAGTTACCCCTATAAGTAACGCCGAAGTGAGACCCGACGCGTTCGATCGGAAACGGGCTGGTGGCCTGGAGTCCTTGGATCACAGCCTCTACCGCCTGGTTGGTCTTAACTAGGTATTGTCTCATCTTGTTAGGATTGGAAGGGTTCGACCCACCCCGGCTTCGGGCGGCAGGTCTTCTAACGTCGCTTATTGACTCGTGTACTCGCCGGAAGCCATGTTTTTCTTAATCAATTCCGGAAGCGTTTGTTTTAGAAAGTACTGAGGCTTAACGTAAGATTGGAAATTGGGGTAGTCTACTTTCGTCCTTTTTAATTCCCGGCATATTTTAACCATGCCCCCGGAGAAACCTGGTTGTAGTCGAACAAATCGACGGCAGCGGTCATAGCCGATTCGGTCATAAAAAGGGAGTAACTGAAAATTTGTAATTACGGTGAACAAGCGCACATAACTATAAGGTTCTAGCCACTGTCAAGCTAGAGCGTTATAGCCGGCCCCTCTTTCTCCAATTTCCGACCTAAGTCTACTATTTCGCTTTTTTTCCCTCCGGTTTTGTTCCAAACTGCCTCCGCTGTTCCGGCGACTTTACTCTGGAACTCGGACACCATGGCTATCCGCCTGAAGGATCTTGCTCACCATCTCAACCTGTCGGTATCGACCATCAGCGCCGCCCTACAAAATCGCGACGATATCAGCGAAGCGACCCGACTCAGAGTTTTTGAGGCAGTAAAAAAGTTCGGCTATCACCCTAATTCGTTGGCCCGCAGTCTGGTTACCAGAAAAACCAATGTCTTGGGCGTCATCGTCCCTGACTTGTCGCGATCTTTCTTTGCTGAGGTCCTGAAAGGGATCGATTCCGTCACCAGTACCGGCGGATACAATTTGTTAGTGTGCAATACCGAGGAAAATGCTGCTCGCGAAGAAGAGATGCTCCGGATGCTGCTCTCCAACCAGGTCGACGGCGTTCTGCTCGCTTCGGCCCACGAACCGAGCAACAGCGCTTGGCGTAAGGTTTTGCTGGGATTGTCAGTCCCCCTGGTTTTGATCGATCGCCGTTTACCCGGCCTCAATTTTGTAGGAGGCGATGACAGCGGGATCGGCTTTGAAGCCACTCGGCATCTGTATTCCCAGGGATACCGGAGGATCGCGCACATCGCCGGGCCTCGCACCGTGACCACGGCAGTTGGTAGACTGAGTGGATATCGCCGCGCCTTGGCCACCTTAAAACTTCCGCTAAACGACGATCTGGTAATCGAGTCGCATTATCACGAAGAGTCGGGAGGATACGAAGCTATGCAACGCCTCTTGAAGCTCGCGTCACCGCCGGACGCCGTGTTCGCTGCCAGCGATCCGATTGCTATTGGGGTCCTGCAGGCGGCGTTAGAAGCCAAACTCAGTCTGCCGGACGATTTCGGGTTGATCGGGGTCGGAAATCACCGGTATGGACGGTTTTTAAGAGTGCCGCTGAGTACCGTGGACCAGCAACGTTCGCAAATCGGTCATTTGGCGGCCGAGCTGCTCCTCGAGTCGATGGACAAGAGGCGATTGCGTCCAAAATCAATTTTGACCGAACCAAAGCTAGTGGTTCGCGATTCCTCAAATCGGACGCGCGTTTCCGAGATCCTGACTGCTACGGACGGTAACAAGAGGAACTCCAGGCATTCCGCCAAGCGCTAAGGTTGCCTTATGGATAGGATGTCTTACCGGCAACTCGTCCGGCGTTTGGTCCATGGGCCTCTCGCGCTCTTAACCTGTCTAAGCGTATGGCTGTGCGGCATCGCCGTTGCTCAGGACATAAAGGACCCGATAGCGGATTACCTCGCCATGAAGGTTCCTGACAGGGTCCAGAACACCGGTGGCCTTTGGGTCGTCAAAAAGGTCGAGGTGGACATCCAAGGAGACGGGAACCCGGACATTTTTGTAGGTACGTGGTATCGCAAATCGGGTCCGAATACGTGGCTCTGGGTCGGTTATCAAAAGGATGGCGACGGGTACCGACGGATCACGCCGGCGGATTCGGATGTTTTGATCGATTTTGACAATATCTATGTTGGCGAGATTCCCGATCTCCAGCGGCAAGGTCTTGTCCAGGGTTATAGCCTGGAGCTGGATAATAAAGACCGCGATCAATCGAATCTATTGAGCGACTTGGAATACTATTACGTGGACAATGGGACCCTGGTCCAACAAAGCGCGGGTCCGTTAGATCGAGACGATCCCAGTCAAAAAGAGACCTATGATTTCTTTTTCGGTCCAAACCGAAAGGTCCGCGAGACCCCTAAGATCGAGTCGTTCACCGTTTTCGATCTGATTCATCGGGGATACACGATGCCGGATTGGGCGAAAAGACGGTGAGGGAAGCGGGCGTGGATCGGCCAATGGTCGGTATGCGAAAGCCTCGGCGCGCCGAGATTTTCGCCCTACCGGCGCTACCCCTATTCAGGCGCAAGGAATCCTACCACCTCATTGCAAAACGCATCGGTCGCCCGCTTGGCGAAGATAGCAACCAATCTCGTCGTAAACTCCATGCATTCCGCTAGTAAATCGCCAAATAAGAGCTTTTTTTTGATAGATACTGCGGCATATTCATAAAAGTAAGAAAGGTGACGCATATGAAAAAAGGATTCCTGCTTGGGCTGATTCTTTTTTGTCTTTCCGCTGGAGGGGCGTTTGCTCAGACTCAGGAGTTTACGGCGACGCCCAGAGTTAGACCTCAACCTATCCCGCCAAGGCCGGCGATTGAGGAGGGTTCAAACACAAGCGTTTTGCACAAGGTATTTACGGCCCCTAGAAAATATCAGCTCATAAACCCGGGAGCTCCCGCAAGCTATGGTAGCGGTCAACAGGTTGTCTTGTCTAATCCTCTGGATGCCCTCAATCGTTATAACAGGGGAAATAACAGGAGAGAACAACCAAGCGTTTTAAAGTTCCTTTCGTTCACGTTCTAAGCGAAAAACTCGTTGATTTGAACTACAGAAAGGCCGGTTCCAACCGGCCTTTTTTCGTCTGTAGATTTCAGGATGCAACCGGCAGGCTCGCCTGATAGCGTCCATCCAGTAACCCGCGTGCAATTGGACGTCCCGAACATCGGCATTTTTTGCCCGACTTTCTTGAAACCGGAAATGTGGCATGTCTATCGGCAAGTAGCCGGACCGACACGGGTAAAAATTCATGCGTTTGCGTTCAAGCGCGAAAACTCGGATCGATTTCCTTACCCGCTTGTCCATTTGTTGGCCCGGTCAAAATTCCGTTGGGCTCGCCGAATCTGGCAAAAACAGATCCTGCATAGTCCACAGTTGGCATTACCCTCTGAGTGCTCGGCGCTCTCCAAATCAATTCGCGCCAACAACATCAGCCTTCTGCACATTTATTTTGGCAATAACGGCGTTTTTTGGCTGCCGCTGTTTCGCAAGCGGGAAATCCCGATAATCGTCTCCTTTCATGGCGCTGATGTCGCCGTCGGCTTCAACACCCCCTCCGGTCAGCGCCGCTTGAAGGAAGTTTTCGAGGCAGCGGACCTATTATTGGCCAGATCGCATTCGATTCGACAGTCGATGATCGCAGCGGGATGTAGCTCGGATAAGGTTCGGATACAGAGAACCGGGATACCCGGTACAGATTTCGAGTACCGGCCTCGAAATCTTCCGGACGAAGGCCGGTTTCAGTTTCTGCAGGCTTGCCGGCTGATCGAGAAAAAGGGGGTCGAAGTCACCCTTGGAGCTTACGCGAAATTCCTCGAACGATGGCCAAACTCGAGATTGGTGATCGCCGGCGACGGGCCATTACGTAAGCCGTTGGAGCAACTCGCGCAGCATTTGGGCATCGGCGGCAAAGTGGCGTTTACCGGGTTTCTGACCAAGGAACAGCTCGTAGCAGTTTATTACGAGAGCCATGCCTTTATCCATCCGAGCGAGACGACTTCTGCCGGTGACAATGAAGGGATTCCGAACAGCCTTTTAGAAGCGATGGCAACCGGACTTTGCTGCATCGCCACCCGGCACGGCGGTATTCCGGAAGCGATCGAGCATTTAAAGAATGGAGTTCTTGTAGAGGAACGCGACCTTGAGGGTGTCTATCATTGGATGAACCGGCTGGCCGACGAATGGTCCCTTGCGACGGAACTTGGGCAACACGCCGCCGAAACTATCGGTCGGGAATTCAACTCAAAAACGCAGATCGAGAAATTGGAGTCGGTGTATCTGGACATGATTGAGCGTGCATCTTCATCCCAAAGGTTGCCGCGGAACGATAGATCATAGGCCGCCTGCCTGGAGGGGAGCCGCTTTTGAACGTTGCCCAAAACCTGACCTGATCGCGCAAACAATCGCCGCAATGCCAAGTCGGTGTTTAGCAGGCGGCTCCCGGAAGCGACCCAGGGTGTGAATTATTATCGAGACCGCCGGTTCGATCGATTTACCCCATACGGTTTGCAACATCAGCAGACGTTCGCGGGAGCCGCCTGCTTGTCACATCAAGGGGCCGAACCTGCGTTGGACTTCGATCGAGCGTGATCAAATTGACACACGCAAAAGCGGCTCCCCTCCAGGTCTGCGGGCTGCGATCTGCTGCCTTTTTCATGATTAATACGACGGGTGACCGGCCGACGAGCAGGAGCTCGTCCCTATCGAATGCATCGCCGAACTTCAATTCCAATCGATTCCAATCGGGAGTAACGAATAGATCCCCATTGGATCGTTGAAACAGGAGAATTGGCGGAGATTTTTCTCTAATAGCTGCAACTGACGATTAATCGGGTCCAGCTTCGAAACCGGCGGACGTTCGGTTCCGCTCAAAGCTTTCTGGATCGCTTCGCCCACGGTTTGTTTTGCGGGGTACTCTGCGATCTTTGGACGTTGGGCTAAGTGAGCGAGTTGACCGGCATACTCGATCGACGTCTGGAGGCCGCCGACCTGATCAACCAAATGCAGCTTTAGAGCTTGTTCGCCAGACCACACTCGGCCTTGAGCGATCTCGTTTACCTGGTCGACAGGAATGTTTCGGGCTTGGGAAACATGCTGTAAGAAATCCTGGTAGAATTGGTCGATATACTTTTGGATGACTCCCATCTCCTCCGGAGTCTTTTGTCGGAACGGGGTAGCTAGATCTGAATAGGGAGTTGTCGCTACGGAATCCCAGGTAATACCGATGTTAGTGAAAAGCTTCTGAATGTTCGGAAATAATCCGAATACGCCGATGCTACCAGTGATCGTTGTCGGTTCGACAAAGATACGATTCGACGCCGTGGCAATATAATAACCGCCAGAAGCAGCCACCGTTCCCATCGAAACAACTACCGGCTTAACCTTATGGGCAGCCGCGAGTTCTCGCCAAATCACCTCTGAAGCTGCGCCGCTGCCTCCCGGGCTATTTATCCGGAGGACGATGGCTTTGACATCCGGATCGAGTCTGAACTTACGGATCGCCCTTGCCAGCTTATCGCCGCCGAGATTTTCTCCGCCTCCCTCTCCATCAATGATCGTTCCCTCGGCGTAAACGACCGCGACCTTCGCTCCGGACGGTTCGGTCGTACCCTGGTCTCGGTCGAGCGAACTAATATATTTCGAAACCGAGACCTGCCGGAACGTACGGTTCACGCTATCCGTCCCGTACTCGTTTTTTAAATCGTCGATCAAGTCTGTGAGCGACTTTAGCTCGGTCACCAATTTCTGTTGCAGCGCAGTCTTTGAATCAATGAGGCCGGATTCAGAAAGGATTTTCTGCAGAGAACCAGACTCTAAGCCACGCGCGTTCTCGATCTCGGACGTGATGTCTTGCCACAGGTCACTTAGCAAAGCCTCGGTTTGTTCTTTGCTCTCCGGGCTCATCTTATCCAGGATGTACGGTTCCACGGCTGACTTGTATTTACCGACTCTCGAGACCTGCACTTCGATCCCGTACTTTTGGAAAGCATCGGCAAAGTAGAGGCGACCCGACGATAGCCCGTGGATAAGCATCGGCTCTGCAGGATCCAGATAGATCTTGTCAGCGACTGAAGCGACGTAAAATGCGCGCGTACTCGGCGCCACCAGATAGGCATAGACGGTTTTCTTCGAAGCCTTGAACGCTTTTAAGGCTTCCCGTATTTCTCGCAGCGCTGCGTAACCGGAAGCCCAGTCCATAGGAAACGCGTTGCCACTGATCAATATTCCGGAGATCCGGCTGTCGTTTGCTGCTGAAGCAATCGCTCGAAGCGTATCGCGCAGAGTTACGCGCTTCTCTTCGCTACTAGTCAACGAATTGAGAAGATCGGAAGGATCAATTTGAGCCGGCGCATCCGTAATGCCCGACGATAGATCCAGGACAAGCAAGCTCCGCTTTGGGATCACGTCGCCCTTGTCAGACGAGGCAATGCCGATGAGTAGAAAAATCAAAAGGACCAGGCTGATGCCAACCAGCATGCAGATACCGGCTATCGTACCGAAGAACGATGCGAAGAAGCTTTTCATGAAAGTCACCTTTTAAGAGTTCGGTTCGAACTCTGTCCCAAGGCTTTCTCCCAGTCCAAGATCTGTTTCAAGCCTCTCCGTGTGATTTGGTTGAAATGAGAAGCGCTCCTTGAGGGCGAAACCTCTTTAACTCGGCCCGGGGGTTAAAGCCCCGGGCCGAGTCCAGACACATCTTCGGAATATGAACCGAAGATTCAACCCCCTACTGCAGCGTGAATACGAGATAATCGATGCCCACCAAATAATTGATGGATGCCGGATTTTTACCGGTGAGCGTCCAGGTCAGTTTGTGGGTTCCCGCGGTTAATGCGACGCTGCCGAAATCCACCCCGAAATCTATCGTAACCGTGTTGGCATGGTATCCATCGAACGGTTGGCCGAGCGGTGTACCGTCGACCGCGAGACCGACAATGCCGTAATCGCGTGCCTGGGTCATCGCTGCGGAAAGATCGTAGGTGCCGGCTTGCGGAATATTAACTGTCAGGACCATGTACTGGCCCGCTGCTGATGCCTGAAACCAAAGTTGCGCGTTGCCGGCCCAGGTTACGCCACAGCAGTTCCCCTGCACCACAACCGGCGCGGTGCCCGTCGCAGTGGATACCAAGCTTTGGCCTTCTATGAAAAGAGCCTTCCCCGACACGGCGCTAACTACCGGCGAAGGGGCTCCCAGGTGACCAGCTCCATCAACCGCAACAACGCGGTAATACCATTTTTGGTTCAAGCCAAGGCCGTTATGCTGGAAACCCGGCTCCGGCGTCCGGCCAACGAGAGTGCCGGAATTGACTGGCACCGACGGATCTTGCGAGCCGTAAACCTGATATCCGACCACCCCAACGCTATCGATCGCAGGCTCCCAAGACAGAGTGATGAAGTTATATTGGCCGCCGGTTGCGGCTAAGTCGGCCACTACGCCTGGACTCTGGTTGTCCGTAAAAGGCACGGTTAACACCGTCGCTTCGTACTGCGCGGCAGTCCAAACCGATGTCCCAGTCTCTCCGGTCATCGGAACGATCTGTACGTTCATCGCTTTCTGTCCTCGGGTCAGGTTTACAGGGATCTCGAAGACATCGTTCAAAAAGCGGTTGTCAGGATTATTCCACGGTTCTACCCACATCCCGGCCAGGCTTCCATTAATATAGACGTTAGCGGTTTGATAAGAGAGATTCTGATCCGAAATCCGGGTCAGACGGACTCCATCATTCGCCGGACTAATGGCTAGCTGGAAACTGATCGTGCTGGATGCAGTATCGACGCCGAGCGTTACAGGAACATACGCGAATTCTCCGGGGAAACCTGAGCTCAGTGAACTCACGGTATCGCCTGACACCTTATAGTTATGTTTTTGCCGGCTGGCGGCGTCGGTCGTGTCGACCGAGTCGGTCACCTGGGTCGAATACGTCGGTTGGCCATACCAGAAAGCGACCGAGCTATAGTTCGATGCCACATCGTCGACCGGCCCATGTTGAATGGTGAAGCGTAGGCGTTGACCAAACGAAATCGCTTCAGCCGGGAAGAGCCGGTAGGTCCCAGTCGTGTCGTTCGCAAACCCTTCAGTTCCGGGGTTGTATGCCGGATTACCGGTTAACGGCATGGAGTAAGGAATGCCTCCTGAGAAATACCAACCCGATTCATAGAAATCTTCGGTTCCAGTTCCATTCCAAGCCGGACTGAGGAGGTTATCGTTGATGACCCTTTCATTCCCCTCAAGATATCCCCGCTGATTACCGTTTTCGCCCCGCATCGTGTGCGTCAGCCCGGCAAAGACACCCCGGCCCTGAGTATCGAGAAACACATAGTCCTGGCCCACGGCATTCTCGGTTTGATTGAAGGTGGCGTGAAAGTAACCGACCGAACCATTGGGGCCGAGCTGAGAAGGGAGACCCGGAACTATCCCGGTGGTGACTTCGATCTTGCCGCCTTGAATCGGAACACCGCTGCTATTGACGATCCGGACCACAGCGCTCTGGTTGAAAGGCATGGGCCACCAAGTGGTGTACCAGCCATTCGGAGAACTGTTATCGATCGAGAACATTAGGGTCCGGACGTCATATTTCCCTAGACCCGAACCGAAAAATTCACCGATCGGAGCATCAACCGTCTTTTGGCCGTCGAATGTAATTTGCAGCCTGGCGCCTTCCAGGACGGCCATGGAATCCGCCACGGTCTGAGAATCGACTGGATAACTAAAATTCCTCAGCCCTTGCCAGGTTGGCGCTACAATCTTGTAGCTATGGGCCGATTCTTCCCCCGGATGATCCGGACCGACATCAACCGTGTCAGTTCGAGTCCATTCGCCGTTAAACAGGGAGGATATGTCATAGCGGAATTCGTTGAAGTCGAGATTGGAAGACACGAACTCGTTCGTAATCGTAATTTGGCTTTTACCAGCCGTAAGCTTGCTGGGTAACGTCACCGTCTCGTCTGCCCAGGACCCGGCCGGAACCGCAGCTCCAGCAGACCATTGGCCGGCAAGAGTGCCGTCGACATAGATATTCGCTACCTGATTGCCAATCGAGGGATCGTACCGCCGGGTGATGGTGACTCCTTGATTCGCAGGATTGATCGCAACGGTAAACTGGCTACTACCTCCACCACCGAACGCCCGTCCGTCATCAACCACGTAAGGTGCGTGCAGAACCTGGGGAAGCTGCAGTCGCAGTTGGGTTATTTCGGCTGGACCATTGAGCCGGACAAGCTGCGCCTGGGATCCCGCGGCGATATTGATCGGGGCGCTGGTGCTGTTGGGACCTTGGAGAGGGGGCTTAGGGTCAGTCATCCCGAATGCCCGCAATTTGGCGATCACGTCGAGAGCGGTATCTTTCGGGTTAAAGGTCGTTACACCAGCGGCATCGTTGAACTGTCGGTAGATGACATGGAAATAGTCCGGATTCCCTTGCACGGTCACCAGCATCGACTTGGTATAGGGCATCGGGACTTTTATCTGAGCGCCACCTGAAGTGTCGTATAGATTTCCGACGAGTGGCCAGACAAAGGGGGCCCCGTAATTGCCGCTCACCAAATCTTCGTAGTTTGCGGAGACCACGGTTTGCCCATCGAGTTGGATGGTGATGGTACCATCGTCGGTCACGTTACCGCCGTTAATGGTGGACCAGATGGACACTATCTCGCCCGGCCCGTACGCTTCGGCGATGACGTACTGACCATCGGCGGTAACTCGCAGCGGATGATCGAAGTCCGCATTGGTTTGAGCCGGATCCGTACTGTCGAAATCTCGAGTCTCGGTGCCGGAGCGGAGCGCAGGCAACTGATCGAGCTGTCGATAACTATCCCAGCCGACTGGTCCCTTGCCGACCGAGCCAGGGAGGGTTCCGGCCGGTTGGCCTGCAGAGGGATTAGCGAGTGCTAGACAGAAACCGGTCATGGCAATGACCGCCGTAGGAGCGAAACGGGAAGCAACCCGTCCATAGGGAAGGCGACGACGCCTGGGGGGAATAGACCCATCCATGGTGAGAGGAAGTTAGAGGTGAATGTAAATCTTTACTGTAAACATTTACATCGTTTTGACGCCTCCATGTCAAGATTGCTTCACGAAATTTTTCCCGGCTACGGCCCCTTGCTGTCCAGGCGGAGCCGCCGACCACGGAAAAGTTCGAGTCTAGCTCGCTCCCGCTACATGGTTCCCCTATCGGACTTCTGACCTCTGCGCCGATCTGCATCAAATCCTACAAAAGCGTGGCTTTGCGGTGAACAAAAAGAGCCTGTACCGCCTCGCCGCCCCAGGGCCAACGCGAATCCGTCGAATCGCGTGCCGGACATCGCTGCGAGTATTGCCGCGCACCTGAGCCCGTGACCGGGGTCCGATATCACCTCGAGCATGTCTTTCCCGAATCGCTTGGCGGCACCGATGTTCGCGATAATCTGGCTCTGACTTGTGCCACGTGTAACTACTACAAATCGAACCATCTCCTGGGAATGGATGAAGAAGGTGTCGCCAGCCGACCGCTTTTGAATCCGCGGAAGGACCGGTGGCACGAGCATTTTGAATTCGATGCGCGAAGTCTCAAGCTCAAAGGAAAGACTGCGGTTGGGAAACGGACTGTGAACCAGCTTCGAATGAATGATCCGATGCAACTCGAGGCCCGAGCGCTTTGGGCGGAGCTGGATCTTTATCCCGAGCGGCCGACCATCACTTAGTAACCAATTTTTTAAGGTAAATCTTTCTGGCCGGGCCGAGCAGCCGGTTCAAAGCCGCCTAATTCATGGAACGGATTTAGCTGGTCCTTCGAATTCCATGCAGAAGTATCTATCCGTGAAAAATCGGAAAGCCGGCATTGTTCATATCAATTGCGAGAACGGACACCTGTTCTGGGAAGAAGAGAATCTCGATCCGGTGTCGAAGCAATACGTCAAGAAATACCTCGTGCAAGAGGGTTTCGTGGAGCTCGCACTCGGGGTGCTTAACCCAGAACTCAATTTCGACCCTGATCCCTTGCTTGATGAAATCTCAAATCAAATTTGAGATTCCGGCAGGTGGATTTTCCGACTCGCATCTTCGCAGAAACGGTCGGTCCGAGCCGCTCCTCTTTCCTGGGGCGAGCAAAACGGGATTACCAGCGTCTGAGAATCCCTCATTCGGGAGTCTAAAACGGTCCAGCCGCTCGACCGATCAATTCACGGCTATTGCCCATATCAATTGCAAGACGGGGCGAATACGCTGGGACCAAAAGAATCTCGATCCGGCCTTAAGGCGGTACACAAGGAAACACTTGGTGCGAGAGGGCTTCATTGAACAGGCGCTGGGCATTCTTGACCCTGAGCTCAATGAACGTGCGGCCTTTTCCTCGATGACATCTCGACTTAAAAGGCTCTTACAAAGTGCTCTTGCATCAGCCATGGTCGCGGGCGATTCGGATAATTGCGCTTAGGCTGCGCTCCACATCCGTCTGAGTTGTTGCCCACGAGGAAATACTGATGCGCATGGCAGGCTTTCCTTGCCAGATGGTTGGCCCGCACCAGCAGGTCCCCTCGCGCTGAATCGCCCCAACTACCCGACGCGTTCTTTCCTCGT
>Ga0213876_10001914_pt1 | contig 12501 bp, 12 predicted proteins | sample BarmaccomBMRX_R9_FD_160113 | JGI IMG/M metagenome (GOLD analysis project Ga0213876, IMG submission 160113) | Root-associated microbial communities from Barbacenia macrantha in rupestrian grasslands, the National Park of Serra do Cipo, Brazil - RX_R9 | ecosystem: Host-associated > Plants > Roots...
CTTCCTGAGTTTGGCCCACTGGTCCTTGAGTTCGTAGCCCCGACGGTGCGGGGTGAGGCGCGCGCGGAGGTCAACTGGGGCACGGTGATCGGGACCCAAATCCAAAAGCTGCTCATCACAAGCCCCGATCCCGAAGAAGTCTACGACCGTTCGGTCCGGCAACCGCTGGAACGCCTTTGCGAGCGCAAAACCGACGCGCGCATTTTCATGCTCGTTGATGCACTGGATGAAGCCTTAACCATGAGTAGGCAATGCACCATTGTTGGCCTGCTCGCCGGCTCAGCAGATTTTCCCCCAAACGTCCGCTTTTTCCTAACCAGCCGCCCCGAGCCGAAAGTGCTCGAGAAGTTCCCGCGCGCCCGCCTGCTGAACCTTTCTGACCCCGCTTTTAGATCCGAGGTCGATGCCGACATCCGCGCCTACATCGCGCAACACGGGGTGCCAGGACTCTCTCCTGGCCACATGGAGGCGCTGGTCGCCGCCGCGGAGGGCAACTTCCTGTACGTCCATTGGCTGCTGGACGAAGTGGCCCGAGGGGTTCGAAAAATCGGTGACCTCACCACCCTGCCGGTCGGCCTTCATGCATTGTACCATGGTTCCCTCAGCCGCCTCGTCCAGAACGCCGGCCCGAATGCGTGGCCCGAACGCTTCCAACCGCTGCTCGGGCGCCTGAGTGTCGCGGCGTCCGAGGTGCCCTTCGAGCTGCTTGGCAAGTGGACCAACCAGCAGCCGGAGCTTGCTGCCAACCTCTCCCGCGTCTACCAATTCGTTGAGTCATCCGTGGACGGGCTGAGCTATCGCCTTTACCACCGTTCGATGGCCGACTTCCTCGCGCTACAGGTCTATGATTCCAATGGCGTGAAACACCCCAACTTTTACGACACGCCACCCCGCCTTCAACACCAAGCCATCGCCGATTTCTACCTCGGACGTTTCGGCAACAATTGGGAGGCCTGCGACGGTTACGGGTTACGGCATTTGGCATTGCACCTGAAACAAGCAGAAAAATCTGACGAACTTCGTCAGCTTCTGCTGACTTTCCGTTGGCTACAAGCAAAGGTGGATGCCACGGGCTTGGCTGGTCTAATCGCTGACTACGACTACCTCGCTGCTGATAAAGACTTGCGCTTGATCCAAGCGGCCCTGCGGCTTTCGGCGCACATTCTTGCGCAGGATCCTGGGCAGCTTCGGTCGCAACTCTTTGGCAGACTCTTGTCGACGAGTTCGCCAGAGATCCTTGGCATGCTGGACGGGGCCCGTTCCGCAGCCCGCCAACCTTGGTTGAGACCGCTGACCGCATCGCTCGCGGCGGAGCGCTCGATCCGCTGGCTTAGGCCTGCGCGGCCGGAGCCCCTGTCGGAGGTGGCGTTCTCGACAAATGGTTTATGGGCTGCCCATATATCACGCCCGTTTGGCCCCGTATCCAGCGATGTGGTTCTCTGGGATCTCAAGGACTGGCAGTCGTGTGGCCCGCGCTTTCAAACTCTGGCTCGAGGGGCTCCTTTCGCGCTTGCGCTGAGCGACGACGCGCGCTGGTGTCTTTACGCGGATAGCGTTGGCGGTGTGTATCGATCGGGCGCATTGAGTGATGAGGTTTGGGAAGGCCACGCCCATCACGAATTGGCCATTGCTAACCTGCTGGCGATCAGCGCAGACGGCCGACGCGCACTCTCGGCCTGCACGCGCGGACGCCTGGTCGCTTGGGATATCGAGGCTGGCCGCCACGAGGTCATCTGGGATGACAGCAACAACCGCATCACCGCCCTGAGCCTCGATGCGGAGGGCGAGAGCGCCGTGGTGGCGCGTGCTGACGGTTCCGTCGATCTGCTGGATCTGTGGCCAGCGCGCCCGCGGACCCTGTTTAAACTCAACGGCCGACCCAGCGCGCTCGCCCGGTCATCAAACAACTCTTTGGTGGCTGCTGCCACTATGGACGGCCGCATTGAATTGCATTCGGTCCATTCGCCCGAACCGCCGATCGCCATCTTCTGTACGCAGGGGCAACCGACGACGGTGGCAATGTCTTCGGACCGTCGGTATCTAGCAGTTGGAAGCGACGGCGGCACCGTCGAAGTGTGGAGTATCGCGCGTGGGGCGCGAAGCGCAGTATACCACCGTGCACATACCTACGAGGTCAAGCGCATCGTGTTCTCCCATGACGATGCCCATGTGATATCAGCGGACAGCCTGCACATCAAGGAATGGGCCCCTGAGGCGGCCGGCCAGGAAGAACGAGGATCTATCGGCGCGCGCGCGGCAGGGCAGGTGACGGCTACCGCTGAGGGCTTGCATGCCGTGGCGGTGCTGGAGGACGGGCGCCTTGGTATATGGAACATTCGCACTGGAGCGCTGGAATCTATTCTCCCGCACGCGAGCGGACCTGTATTCGGCGATCCCAGTATCGGACCGCCTAAGGGGATCGTGCTGGCAGCAAAAGCACCACGCATTCTGTCGTGGAATGAGCGTCTCCTGTGTGTCTGGGACCTTAGGGTAGGTGCCAGTGTGGGAAGCTTGTCTGTTGCGGACACACGCGGCGCCGCCGTCACCCCTGACGGCACAGGGGTTGTCTATATAAATGGACGGGACATCACGCTCTGGAGACCGGACGAGGGCGAGTCTTCCGTGCTCGGAACATACCGGGACGGCCGTCCCGATTACGTCGTAATCTCGCCGGACGGACGGCGCGTGCTATCCTCGGGGGAAGATGGAAGGGTCATCGTGTGGCGTCTGAACGGCCTGCCCAACGCGCCTCACGACAGAATGCTAGACAGCTATTGGCCCGACGCTAGGGACAAGCCTTCCATCGTCGCGTTCGCCGGACACGAAGAAGTCGTTATCACAACGCGCGACGGCTCGCTGTTTGTGCTCGACATGCGCAAGCGCAAGGCGCAGCCCGAGCCGAAAAGATTTGAAGGTAGGCACGCCGGATGGGTCGACCGGGTGCTGGTGAACCGTGATAGCAGGCTTTTCGTGACCTCATCATCTAGCGACCAAACAGTCCAGGTATGGGACTTGGACGCGCGTCGAAGCATTGCCGTGCTCGACGACCATCCTGGATGCATCGAGCAACTGTCCAGGTCGGCCGAACGCGTGCTGCTGCACACATACGACGGTGTGCTGAAAATCGTGTCGCTTCGCGATGGCGTCCTGCTCAACGTGTTTCAGGGTGATAAACAGATCGTCTCATGCGCCGCGGATGCCGAGCTCGAGTGGGTGGTGGCCCGCGATGAAGGCGGGCAGATGCACTTCCTTCACGTCGAACCCGGCGCAAGCGCCATCGGCACCAAAGTCGATACGGTGACAGGGTCCTCCGGGTAATTGCCCCCTTATCGTATGGCCAGCGATTCTTTTCCCAAACACTTAGCGGACCGGGTCGCCGCCCATTTTGCCTCCGGTTTTTTCTGGTCTCGCGCAACGGCACAAGCGACGGGATAACCCGCTGGATCTAGCCAGCGCCAACTTCACCCCGACAGCTTGGCCTGGCCGGCCGCCGGCATGCCGATCCCGTTTTCGGCGTTGACAAAGCCGCCGGGACGCGCCGTAGGGTGATTTAAGCCCTCGGGCCCGGCCATGAGCAGCAACCTGGTTTTTCATCGCGTCCGCCTCGGCGGCTTGGACTTCGAGGCCTCGGTGTTGGCGGACGGTCCCGCCCTCGTGGTGCGGGGGTACGAGGGGCGACGCTATGCGGGGTGGGCGCCCCTGGGCGTCAGCCACCTGCGCTGGTTTGGGTCGGAAAACCCCGGCTGGATGGCGGAGCCCCGGGGACAGGGGTGGCACCTCGTGAAGTATTCCCAGGAGGTCCGGGCCTACCTGCCCGGCTTCGGGGAGGAAGAGGTGCGGCGCCTGCGGGAGGAGTTCGGGCTGCTCACCGACGCGGAACCTGGCCGGCTCGATGAGGCCTTCTATGCCTCCCGGGTTTGGGCGGCGTTGGTCCGGTGGGCGGCGGCCCACCCCCGGCTGGCCCGCCGTCATGCCCAGGGTCAAGCCTACTTGCCCGGCTGATACGACCGCGCCCGCCAGGCCGCTCAGGCCTGACTCGGTGCAGGCGGTCCACACGCGCACCCCGTAGGCCTGCCCCTCGGCGGGGCGCGAAGGCCTCGGCCCGGCCGGCCGCAGCCCCAAGCGGTTTGATGCAAGCCGCCGGCGGGCGCCAGGGCGCCAGGGCGCCAACTGGGGCAGCGGCGGGCGGCGGGGCGCCGGCGGTCCCCCCACCCCGCCCCAGGTTGATTCCCGAATCCAGCCCAGGCGTTTTGCGACCCCACCTCCCCCAGCCCCCCTTCCAGCCGCAGCGCCGTAGAGGATGGCCCGGCGCCCCAAACGGCCCGCCACAGCGCCTTTGGCCACCCCACCGGCTCACAACCCGCCGCACCCGGTCCCACAACACCAGTCGCCCCCCAAGGCCTGTTGGGGCGGATCCAGGCGGCCGGCGCCGGGCTTCAGTCCCTCACCGAACAAATCGACACGACCACGCCGGCGGGTCAGATGATGATGCAAATGCGGGGCGCCTTTGCGCAATTCGAACACTCGATGGCCCAGGAACGCACCTGGCTGGGCCTGAGGCACGCGCGGGAGCAGGGCCGGGTCGGCGGCCAGCGCTCGAAGCTCACGCTGTTGCAGGAGGCCGAGGTCATTCGCTGGGTGAGCTCGGGAGAATCCACCGGCTCAGACATGGCCCGGCTTTTTGGGCCGACCGGGCGCAAAGCAGCGGCAAAACGGGTCTGTAGTTCGCGGTCGAACCCAAAAAGCGAGCGTTCGCTCACCGTTGGCGCTGTTGCAAAGTGCCTACTTTGCCGAAATTTCGGGTTTCGCTACCTTAAGGCTCTTTATGAAAAGCGGAAATCCGCCGTTCAAGTTTGATCTCGGTGATTTGCTAGCCCGCGCGCGGCGACAGCTTAACAACCGCGTGGGCAGCGTGACGTTAAACCTGCCGTTTCTCAGTTTTTCGGTTAATCCCAATAACCGCGAACAGCAGATTGCCCGCGAGATCGTCATTCGGCTAAAGGATCGCCGCGTCCTCTCCGCTTGGGAATGCTGCGACAACTGCATCGACCACGCGCTTGCTTCCCTGCAAGAGATACGTCAAACGCTGGTCGATAAGCAGGTCGGACTTTCCGATGCGCAGGACGGGCCGCTTTATCTGGTGATCGACGCGATGCTTCTCGGCATCCGGCACTTTTTCACTTACGTCGAAATGCTCGAACGACCCGATGATGCGCGACCACATCCCCGCTTCCCGGATTTTCATCGTTCCCCCGACACGCGGCAAGCCTACTTCGACGCGTTAGAACTATTGCGCGGCCATCTTAGCCGTTGCCTCGGCCAAATCGCCGCCATCGCCGGCATGCAGGCCCCGAACGACGGACTCATCGCCAAATACCAAGGCCCATGGTCAATCGAGGCGTATACCGCACCGTCCTGACGGCCCCGCTGTCGCGAGGCCCTTGCTGGTGTAGGGGCTGGACGGTTTCAGCCTGGAGGAAGTGCGAGAACGCACGGAACGCTTGGCAAACAAACGCGTTCCGGACATCTTTATCGGGGGGGAGTGACTCACTGTAAGCGAGCAAACCATTCTGAAAACCACCCCCGGTGCACACCGAGGTCGACCCGGACGTGCTCAACCGGGCCGCGGAAGCCCTGCAGCGTCAGGGCGTGACGGTCCAGAGGGCCGTCCAGCTCATGCTGGAATACGTCGCCCTGGAGGGAGAATTGCCCCTGGATTTTTTCCCACCCAACGAGGAGACCAAAGCGGCAATGAACGAAGCCCGGCGCGGGCGTCTCAAGCGTTTCAACACCGTGGAGGAATTTCTGGCCGACTTGAACGCGGACGATGCGGAATCATCCTGCGGCTCGCCCGCGATGAGCCATTATCTGCGGAAAAACTTCACGATCACCCTTCGAAGGGTTGCTGGCGCGGGTACCGGGAATGCCACGTTCAACCGGACCTGCTGTTGATCTACGAAAAGCCCGACACAAAGTGACCCATCCATGAGCGACGTTTTCGTATTGAAACCCCTTTTCGTGCGTCCCTGGGCGCATGTCCTCTTCGCCAGTCTTTTGGCATTCGCCGCGCAGCCGGGCGCGCACGCGGGAGGTCGGGCCACTTTGCGCGTTAAGCTTGAAGTCGTTGTAGATCGAGACAAAGACCTGATCACCAGCTACCTCGCGCGACGGCTGCGCAGCCTGCCGGACGTGCTGGTGGTTTCTCAAGATCCCTCATTTAGCATCCACTGCATGGCGCTAAGAGGCCAAAGTCAATCCGGACGCTACGCCGGCTACTGCATTTCGACCGTTCTCACCGGTTTCGAGGAGGCTCGATCCATCGCCAGGACCTACGCCCCGATGCTGCCCGCCAGCGACCAATCCGCGTTTCGTGAGCGCCTTTCCGGCGTCGAGGTCTGCCTGTATCAGAACTTAGATACCTGCCCTCCCGAGGCGTTACAGCGGACCTGCGAGGAGATCATTGACCTGTTGGATGGCAAGTATTTTGAGCCCCTGCGGGTTAAAAGTGCCAGCGACAATGAATGAGCGAGGCATCTATGAAAAAGCCTGAGAGACCAGGTAGAATCGAGATCTGGCGCGGTGGCCTGGGCGGTAAAGCGCGCAATTCGTGCGCCGCTCGCGCCTGCTGGTGCTTCTAGCCGGCGGGCTCGACGTTTGCTCCGGGGTGCGGACGGCCGGCTGGCTCGACCCCCAAAAGCTGACCGCGTTCATGGCCGAAATCAGCAAAGCGGGCTAACGCGGCGCGCCACGGTGCGGCTGACCCGCTCGCCCGGATCACGCGGAGTCCGGAACGTCCGCCGCCTGAGCGGACGCCTGCATTCCGGAGTAGCGTTCGACCAGTTGCGGCCCGTTGTGGCGGGGCGAATTGACCCGAGGGCTGACTTCCCAAGCCTCCATGAGGCCGGCGTCCAAGGGACAGAGTATCGCTTTGAGGTCCCCGGCGGCCGCCTCGCCCAACCAGGCCGCGTGATGCGCCTCGGGCAAAATAACCGGCATCCGGTGGTGGGCTTCTTTGACGACGGCGTTCGCTTCGGTCGTCAAGATGGTGCAGGAGCGCAGCCACTCACCCGACTGCGGGTCTTGCCAGTTTTCCCATAGGCCCGCGAAGGCAAACGGTTCGCCGCTTTTGAGCTGGAAACAAAAGGGCACCTTGCGGCCGGCCTCGCGCCGCCACTCGTAGAAGCCGTCGGCGCACACCAGGCAGCGGCGTTTGCGGAAGGCCTGGCGAAACGCCGGCGTTTTGTCGACCGTTTCGGAGCGGGCGTTGATGGTGCGGTGGCCGATCTTTTTGTCTTTGGCCCAATGGGGGATCAGGCCCCAATGGAGCGCGTCGAGGGAACGTTCCCGCGTTTCCGGGTGCAGCCGCACGGCCAACACGTCCTGGCCGGGCGCGACGTTCCAGGAAGGGGGAAACTCGAGGTCGTTGGCCATCCGGGCGCGGTAGCGCGCGGCCAGGTCCTCGGCTTTGGTCGTCAATCGGTAGCGCCCGCACACGGGGACACCTTACGGGTGAGAGGGCGGTGTGCCAAGCGGATGAGCCATTTGGAGGGTGGTCATGGCCGCCAATTGGTTATACAATCGGGTGAGGGCTTGATGCCGCGTGGCCGGGCTAATCTAACGAATCTTCCACCATGGGCTTTCCTGAAGACCTGAAAGCTTGGCGCCGAAAGCAAGGGTTGACCCAAGCCGAAGCGGCCGAACTGTTCCAATTGACCGAGACCGGCCACGCGAATTGGGAGGTGGGCCGCAAGGCCCCGCGTGGCCTCATGCGCACGCGGGTGCTCGAAATCCTCCAGGACGACGGGGGCGGGGCGGCCCACCGGGAATTGGCCCGGTTCAACTTTGCCTTAGGCGATCATTTTGCCACGCTGACCGTGCGCGGGAAACGGCTAGCGGCCGAAGATTTTGACCGGCTCAAAGCGGCCGTCGGCCGGCTCCAGGCGCTTGGCCGCCCGGACGCGAACCCGGGGCAACCGGTCAGGGCCAAAAAGCGGCCCGCCGCGCCAAGGCGCAAAATCCCCCCGGCGGGTAACGCCGACGGCAAATCCAAGCAAGCGGGCTAAAGTTTCACCATGCTGCAAAAGATCATCTCCGGGGCTCAAACGGGCGCCGACCGCGCCGGCTTGGATTTCGCCATCGAAGCGGGCCTGGGGCACGGCGGGTTTGTCCCCAAGGGACGCAAAGCGGAGGACGGGCGGATTGACGACCGGTACCAGCTGATCGAATTGCCGACCGCCTCTTACCCCGCCCGAACCAAGCGCAACGTACGCGAAAGCGGCGGTACAGCCATCTTCAGCCTTAACGCCGCACTGTCCGGCGGCAGCATTTTAACGCTCAACTATGCAAAGGGCGCCAAGAAACCGGTCATTCACCTTCACGCTTCCAACAAGGCAGACCCCGCGACCCAACTGAAAGATTTTATTGCGTCTAACCAAATCGAGACGCTCAACGTGGCCGGGCCGCGCGAGAGCAAAGAGCCGGGCGTTTACGAGTTCACGCTCGCGGTACTGCGCCGGTATTGGAAGGAGCGGCCGCGGCAAGAATCCTGAGTAACCGGCAATCGCGTCAACCGGCCTACTGCGCCGCTGAAGGCGTCTTTACTTCACTTGAGGGCAGGGTGAGCTTTTTCAGGTCGTCTTCGGTCGGAAGGTCGTCCCGCAGTTGCTGGGGCAGCGAAGACGTCAGCTGATACTCTGCCACCCCCATCGGCCTGGCCGTGCCGCGCAGGGCGTACTCCACAACGAGCCGGTTGCGGCTCTTGCAGAGGATGAGCCCAATTGAGGGCTGGTCACTTGGGTGGCGCAGCTGCTCGTCCACCGCAGAAAGGTAGAAGTTCATCTTGCCCGCGAACTCGGGCTTGAATTCCTCGACTTTGAGTTCAAGCACGACAAAGCACCGCAACCGGAGGTGGTAGAAAAGCAGGTCGAGAAAATACTCCTGGCCCGCGACTTCCAAAGGGTACTGGCTGCCCACGAAGGCAAAACCCTTGCCAAGCTCAAGCAGAAAATCCCGGAGGTGCGCGATCAGGCCGCGTTCAAGCTCGCGTTCCTGGAGGTCCGGGCCCAGCTCGAGGAACCCGAAGGCGTACGGGTCTTTGAGCGCTTCGCGCGCCAAGTCGGATTGGGGGGAGGGCAAGGTACGCTCGAAATTGGTTAAGGCCTGCCCTTGGCGCTCGAAAAGCCGGGTTTCGAGCTGGTGGACCAGCACGCTGCGGCTCCAACCGTGTTGGAGGGCGGCCCGGGCGTACCATTCGCGCTCGAGCGGCCCTTTGAGGCGGTCCAACAACACCTGATGGTGCCCCCAAGGCAATTTTGCAGCAACCTGCTGCAAAAAATCGCCCTCGGGCCAGGCTTCGGCAAAGTCCCGCATGTAGGTCAGGTTGCGCCGCGAGAAGCCCTGCCGGTTCGGAAAGGCGCGGCGCAGGTCGCGGGAAAGGCGGTCGATAACGCCGGCGCCCCACCCCTCCGCCTTCTGGCGGGCGAGGATGTCGGCCCCGAGCCGCCAGTACAGCAGGACCAATTCGCGGTTGACGGCCAGGGCGGCCTGAAACCTCGCCGCGCGGATGCGCCCCCGGAGTTGGGCGAGCAACTCCGGGTAGCCCTCGGGCAACGACGCGTCGTGGTCGCTGCGCTTGCTGGGGCCTTTGGCGTTCATCGGCGGGTGAGAAAAAGGGGCCATTCCGCATCCGCAACGGGAAGCGGACGCTTCACCACCTTGGACTACTCCGCTCACACCCACGGGTCCATCCCAAAATGGTCGCGCCGTCCCGAGAATGGGGCGTTGGCTTGCATGAGCCGCCGCCCCGGTGTAGGGCGGGCGATGCGCCTTTTTGGCATCCTGGCCGCCTTGGCCATTGTCACGCTGACCGAGGCCCAGCAGCCGGAGCCGATCTTGCCTGACCCACGCCTCACGCCGGGCGATGCGTTTGACGTGAGCGCGCAGGACGTCTGCACGCCCGGCTATTCGAAACGGGTTCGCAACGTGCCGCAAAGCATTAAGGAAGCGGTGTACCGGGAATACGGCATCACCGCGCACCCCCGCGGGAGTTTCGAGGTCGATCACCGTGCGACGTGAAGCCGCATGAAGAAAGTGAGTGAGTGAAATGAAAGCGAACTGAAATCAGAACACTCCAGGTCAGTGTCAGGACCTGTTTCCATCGCCCACGTGCTCCCGGGGTAACCCGGGGGTGCGAAGCTGGGGGAAATGTCACCGGGCTTTGAATCATCCCTAAGCACCGGAGGCTAGGAAAAGAGGCGACTGGGTGAACGCAAGTGAACCCCCATTGAGGCCCCGTTACTTCGAATTGCCGGATGATGATTGACCAAGACGGCAAAACGAGCGCTGTGAAGGACGACCGTAAACAGCAACGCCGCCATCCCAGTGGTCGTTGGCGGGCACGACACCGTACGCTCCGGGGTAAAGGAGGCACCCACACCCTCGTAGCTCATCCATGCGAAACACGAAAACCCCGCTGGGGTCCGCAGGCAGAAACGCCTGCGGCAGGCTTGGCCGCAAGGCCAGGCTCGATCCCCACCGGGCGTAGGATCTCCCAAAAAGCAAAGGCCGGCCGCCGAAAGGCAAAGGGAAGACATAACCTGCCGGATAGAGGCCATCCTCAGCCCGAGAGGGCGCTGACGTGGGAGGGGTGGTTCCCCTGCAAACGCGCGAACGCGAGATGCCGAAACCGACGGACAAGTTAGATGCGGCCCCTGCCGCAAACGGACCAAAGGGCCGGACCGACTGGCAAGCCATCGATTGGCGCCGCCAGAACCGGCTGGTGGCAAACCTGCGCAAACGCATTTTCAGGGCGACCCAAGCAGGCGACTACCGCAAGGTCAGGAACCTGCAAAAGCTCATGCTGCGGAGCCGCGCCAACACGCTTGTCGGGGTGCGGCGCGTCACTCAGCAGAACGCTGGAAAGCGCACGGCCGGGGTTGACCGGATGCTCGTCAAGACGCCGCAAGAAAGGGGTCGGCTCGCCGACGCCCTCTTTGAAGCCCGGCCCTGGCGCGCATCGCCGACCCGCCGTGTGTATATCCCGAAGAGTAACGGCAAACGCCGCCCGTTAGGTATCCCAACGATCCTGGATCGCTGCCTGCAAGCACGGGTCAAGAACGCGTTGGAACCGGAATGGGAAGCGAGGTTCGAGGCCAGCAGCTACGGTTTCCGGCCCGGACGCAGTTGCCACGATGCCATCCTCGATGTCTGGTCGGTCGCCACAGGGGGCCGCAAGGTCTGGGTGCTCGACGCGGACATCAAAGGGGCATTTGATCACATCGACCACGAACACCTGCTTGAGGCAATCGGGAAGTTCCCCGCACGGGAGCTGATTCGACAATGGCTCAAAGCCGGTTTTGTGGAAGAGGGGAACTGGAAGGCCACTATCGCCGGAACACCCCAAGGGGGTTTGGTCAGCCCGTTGCTTGCCAATATCGCCCTGCACGGGATGGAAGACTGTCTCGGCGTCCGCTACCTGCAGAAGAAGAGCGGGCCGGTACGTCACTCAAATTGCCCGTGTACGGTGATACGGTACGCGGACGACTTCGTCGTGTTGGCGACAAGCCGGGAGGAGGTAGAGAAGGCCAGGCTCAAGCTGGAGGAATGGTTGAAGGGACGCGGGTTATGCTTCTCTGAAGAGAAAACCCGCATCACCCATCTAACTGAAGGCTTCGACTTCCTGGGCTTCACCATCCGGCAATACCCCTCGACGAGGAAACGTCGCGGGACCGTCGTTCTAACGACGCCCAGCAAGAAGGCGATCAAGGCACTGCGGGAACGGCTGGCCGACGAATGGCGAAAGCTCGCTGGGCAGGCCGCACAGACGGTGGTGAAGAAGCTTAACCCGATCATCCTGGGCTGGGCTAACTACTTCCGGGTTGGTGCGTCAAGCAAAGTGTTCCACGCCATCGACGACTACATGTTCCACCGCGCCTGCCGCTGGACACGACGGACTCACCCCAACAAGACTCGAGATTGGCGAAACTCCCGCTACTTTGGCGCCCTGAACCCGAAGCGGCCTCGCGACCGCTGGGTCTTTGGCGACAAAGCCACCGGAGAGCACCTTCTCAAGTTGAGTTGGCTGACCATCCGCCGACACATCAAAGTGGCAGGCACCGCCTCGCCGGACGATCCGGCGCTGACCGGGTATTGGGCTCGACGCCGACGAACCATCGGCGGACTGGCCTTCTCGCTGTCGGTGTTAGCCAAGCGCCAGGACTACCAATGTCCGGTGTGCGGGGACGACCTCCTGAACGGGGAGGAACTTCATCGACACCACTTGGTCCGCGATCGGAACGACCCTCGGCGCAACCGTTATGAAAACCTTCGGCTGGTGCACCTGGTGTGTCACCAGCAGCTTCATGCCGGGCGTAACTCGCCACCGCCCGACCTCTGGGCATGAGTAGGGAAGCCACGGGAACTGCTTGAGCCGGATGAGGGGCAACTTTCACGTCCGGTTCTGAGGGGACGGGGGTGGAGCAACCCACCCCCGTTACCCGACTG
>Ga0213876_10001915_pt1 | contig 12500 bp, 11 predicted proteins | sample BarmaccomBMRX_R9_FD_160113 | JGI IMG/M metagenome (GOLD analysis project Ga0213876, IMG submission 160113) | Root-associated microbial communities from Barbacenia macrantha in rupestrian grasslands, the National Park of Serra do Cipo, Brazil - RX_R9 | ecosystem: Host-associated > Plants > Roots...
TCGAGCTGGTGCTCCGGGCCGCCCGCTGGCGGGGGCGCGAGATGCGCATCCCCCGCTGGCTGCGCCTCACCCGTACGCAGCCGCTCCCCGAGCTGCCCGACGGCGTGGAGCTGCTCGACGCCCACCTGAGCGGCGGCACCGTGACGTTCCGCCTCGCGCTCCCGGGCGCGACCTCGCAGCTCGACGTCGGTCGCCTGCGTGACGCCGTCGTGCGCGGCGGGGTGGTACTCATCGGCTGATGCGTCCACCTCTGTCCGGCATCAAGGTCGTCGAGCTCGCGGTCGCGCTCGCGGCACCATCGGCCGCCGCCGTGCTCGGCGACTGGGGCGCCGAGGTGCTCAAGGTCGAGCAGCTCACCGGCGACCCGCAGCGTTACAACACGCAGAACGCGTACTTCCAGCTCGACAACCGTGGGAAGCGCGGCGTGTCGATCGACGTCAAGACGGACGAAGGCCGCGACATCCTCCTGCGCCTGCTCGATGACGCGGATGTGTTCGTCACCAACATCCGCCCGAGCGGGCTGACCCGGCTCGGGCTCGACTACGAGACGATCTCCGCGCGCTGCCCTCGTCTCGTCTACGCGGTCGTGTCCGGGTACGGGCTGACGGGCGCGGCCGCCGACAAGGCCGGCTACGACATCGGGGCGTACTGGTCGCGCGCAGGGGTCGCCGGCGCGCTCGCCGGGCCAGGTGAGCCACCGGTCCCCCGGCCCGCGTTCGGCGACCACCAGACCGCGATCGCGCTGGTCGCCGCCGTGTCCACTGCGCTGTTCGAGCGGGAGCGGACAGGCGAGGGCCGGCTCGTGTCGACGTCGCTCGTCCGGGCCGGCGCATGGGCCATCTCGTCGGACCTCACCGCCCACATGTCCGGCGAGCATCCCGAGCCGGGGCTGCGACGCGTCCTCTACAACCCGCTGCTCGGTTGCTACCGGGCCGGCGACGACCTCTGGTTCTGGTTGCTCGGGCTCGAAGCGACGCGGCACTGGCCGGGCGTGGCTGCAGCGATCGATCGGGAGGACCTGCTGACCGATGAGCGCTTCGCATCCTTCGGCGACCTCATCACCAACCGCCACGAGCTCGTCGCGATCCTCGACGAGGCGTTCGCGGCGCACCCGATGGTCGTGTGGGTCGAGCGCTTCGCCACACACGACGTCTGGTGGGACCCGGTCCAGGACTTCGACGCGGTCGTGGCCGATCCGGTGATGCACGAGGCCGGCGCGTTCCGGCCGATGCAGGGCGGGCGCACGCTGGTCACGCCGCCGGCCGATGTGGGCGTCGAGCTCGGTGAGGTCGCGCAGGCCCCCGAGCTGGGCCAGCACACCGAGGAGGTGCTCCTCGAGCTCGGCTACGACTGGGACGGCATCACCGCGCTCAAGGAGCAGGGCGTCATCCCGTAGGGAACCAGATCACGGTCCCGGCCCGGATGGTGGCGACGACCTCGACGTCGGTGGGGTCGCGCAGGGGTGCTGACAGCACGCACAGGTCGGCGGGCCCTCCGACCGCGACCGGTCCGTCGGTGCAGAGCGCGAGCGCATCTTGGACGGGCATGCGCTCGGCGGCTCCGAGGATCTGCCCGCTCGGCGTGCGCCGTTCGACCGCCGCCGCGATCGCCCGCCACGGGTCGGGCCGGGTGTACGGCGCGTCGGTGCTGGCGAGCACGGGGACGCCGAGCGCGAGCAGCGAACGGCACCGGTAGAGGAACGGGAGGTCGTCGGCGTCGACCTCGGCGAGGTACTCGTCGCCCCGCTCGGCGACGAAGCCGGGTTGGCTGACGACGGTGAGGCCGAGGCGGACGAGGTCGGTCGCGAGGTCGTCGGGGACGACCGAACCGTGCTCGACGCGATCGCCCGGCCGCGCGCCGGCGACGTCCCACGCGGCCACCGCCAGCGCGAGCGATGCGCGGGTCACGCAGTGGATCGCGGCGCACCGGTCGTGGCGGTGGGCGGTGGCGATGCCGTCCGCGATCGCGTCGACCGACGGATACGACGCGTCGTCGATCACCAGCTTCACCGGTCCCCACTCGAGTCCGGGTGGAACGGGCTTGCCGGCCAGTTCCGGGCCACCGGTGACGACGACCCGCTGCGGCAGCGCGCCGGACCGGACGGCGGCGGCGAGCCGGTCCAGATCCGAGAGCGACGTGTACGGCGTCGTGTCGGTGACCGCGGTGACGCCCCTCGCCGCCAGCTGCGTGCCGAGCTGTGCGAGGTCGACGTGGTCGGGCGCCGGTAGCCGCCCTCGCAGCAGCGCGTCGCCGCGATGGATGCGGCCGGTCGGTCGCCCGCAGGGGTCGCGCTCGACCTCCGGTGCGTCGAGCCCGTCGATCCCGGCGGCGGTGACGCCGGCGCTGTTGAGCGTCCAGCGGGCACCGGTGCGGTCCTGCACCCTGACCGGGCGATCGGGCACGAGCGCGTCGAGCCCGTCGCGGTCGAGGTCGCCGGCCACCGAGTGGTGGTAGGCGGTCGCCCGCAACCAGGCGCCGGCCGGGAGCCGCCCGTCGGCGCCGGTCAGTGCCCGCTCGAACCCGGACCGGTCGACGACCTCGGGCGGTCCGAGCCGGACGGATGCGGCGTCCGCAGCCGTGGCCATGAGGTGGATGTGGTGGTCGTGCAGACCCGGCACCACCGAGGCGCCGGCCGCGTCGATGGTCGGCGCATCGTCGGCGGCGGTCAGCGCCGGCCCGATGGCGACGATCCGGCCGTCGCGCGCGAGCACGTCGACGAGGCCGGCGTGGCCGGCGACCTCGGCGTTGCGGATCAGGAGCGAACCGGCCATCTGCGCGCCATGATCGCCGCGATGGCCCTGACCGAGGTACCGCTGCGGAGCTGGCTGGCCGCACTGCGGGGTGGGCCGGCCGCAGGCCCGTGGGCGGAGCCGGGGTCGACCGACGTCGTGGTGATCGACCTCGACGCAGACGACGGCGAGCCGCTATCGACCCTCCACACCGGCCGGCCGGTGGTCGTGCTGGGCCTCACCGCGGGCGATCTCCCTCACGAGCACCGGCTGGCATCGGTGTGTGACGCGGTGGTGCAGGCCGGTGACCCGGTCGTCGACGCGATCGCCGCAACGGTCCGCACCCACCCGATCGCGTCCGCAGCCTTCGCCCTCCTGCTGCGTGGATCGGAGCATCGGTCGGCGGACGACGGCCTGCTGGCCGAGTCAGCCGTGTACTCCGCGCTGCAGGCCGGTCCCGAGTTCGCAGCATGGCGCGCCGGTCGACCGGCGAAGGTCCGCCACGAGGAAGGACCGCCGGTCGTCCTCCGGCGCGACGGCGACGAGCTGCACGTCGTGCTGCACCGGCCGCACGTCCGCAACGCGCTGAGCTCGGCCATGCGCGACGCGCTGGTCGACGCGTTCGCGCTCGTGCACGCCGACCCGTCGATCACGCGCGTCCACCTCGAAGGCGACGGCGCGGCCTTCTGCGCGGGCGGCGACCTCGACGAGTTCGGCTCGTTCGACGACCCGGCGAGTGCGCACCTCGTGCGCGTGCAGCAGAGCGCAGGCCGGGCGATCGACGCGACGCGCGATCGCGTCACCGCCCATCTCCACGGCGCATGCGTCGGCTCGGGCATCGAGCTCCCCGCCTTCGCCGCCGACGTCGTCGCCGATCACTCGACCGAGATCTCGCTGCCCGAGGTCTCGTTGGGACTGGTCCCCGGCGCGGGCGGGACGGTCAGCCTCCCCCGGCGGATCGGCCGGCACCGGACCGCTCGGCTCGGCCTCTCCGGCGAGACGATCGACGCGGCGACCGCCCTCGACTGGGGCCTCGTCGACCGGCTGGCGTGATCCTTATGGGGTGAACTCGGAGGTCAGCTCGTCGCGCAGGACCCGGCGCAGGAGCTTGCCGGTCTCGTTGAACGGCAGCTCCTGGCGGAACTGGATGTGCTCGGGCGTCTTGGTCGAGCGCAGCTGGGTGCGGACGTGGTCCTGCAGCTCGGCCTCGCTGATCGTCTCGCCCGGGTGCAGCACCACGGCCGCCACCACCTGCTCGCCCCACTCGGTGGACGGGATGCCGACGACCGCAGCCTGGTCGACGCCCGGCGCGGTGAGCAGCACCTCCTCGATCTCACCCGGGGAGAGGTTCTCGCCGCCCCGCACGATCACATCGTCGAGGCGCCCGTGGACGAACAGGTACCCCGCCTCGTCGAGGACCCCTGCGTCACGGGTCGGGAACCAGCCGTCGTCGACGAGCTGCGAACGGCCGAGGTACTCGCCCGACACCTGCTCGCCCCGCACCCAGATCTCGCCCCGCTCGCCGGTCGGGACCGGTTGGCCGTCGGCGTCGCGGATCGAGACCTCGAGCGTCGGCAGCGGCTGACCGACCGACCCCAGCCGCGCCCGCACCGCGGGGTCGTCGCTCGCGAACGCGGCGCGGTGGTCGTCGGGGCCGAGCAGCGCGATCGTGCTCGACGTCTCGGTGAGCCCGTAGGCGTTGACGAAGGCGACGTCGGGCAGCAACCGCATCGCCCGCTCGATGACCGGTACGGGCATCGGGCCGCCGCCGTACGACATGCTGCGCATCGACGGCAGACCGCCACCGTCGGCCTCGATGACGTCGAGGATGCGGCCGAGCATGGTCGGGACGACCATCGCGTGGGTCACGCCCTCCGCTCGGACCGTGTCGACCCACTCCTTCGGTTCGAAGGCTTCGAGGTGCACGACACGACGGCCGCCGTAGGTCGCCGACAGCGCGGCCGAGATCCCGGCGATGTGGTACGGCGGCACGCTGACGATCGCGCACTCGTCCTCGCCGGCTCCGGCGAACTCGATGGTCGAGACGATGTACGACGCGAGGTTCTTGTGGCGGAGGACCGCGGCCTTGGGCTCGCCGGTCGTACCGCTCGTGAAGAGCAGCACCGCGATGTCGTCGGGGTCGCCCGCGTAGCCGTCGCCCTCCTCGGAGGACTCGTCGTCGGCCATCGCGAGCAGCTCGTCGCGGGTGATGAGCTCGACGTCGTCCATCGGACCGAGCCGCTCGGCGACGCCCTCGCCGACGACGATCGTCGCCGGGGCGGTCCGGGCGACGATGGCGCGCAGCTGGTCGTCGGTCAGGCGGTAGTTGATCGGCACGAACGGCTTGCCCGCGATCGCGGAGCCGAAAAGCAGCAGCGGGACCGCCTCGGAGTTGAGGTCGACCAGCGCGATCCGCTCGCCGTGCCGTCCGGCCAGCTGCGCGCCCAGACGGCGGGCCCGCACCGCCAACCCGGCCGCGGTGAGCCCGCCCTCCCGGGACCCGATGACGATCCGGTCGCCGAGCCCGTCGCCGGCCATCTCCAGCAACATCCCGAGGTGCATCGGGGCAGCTTCGTGGGGGCCGCGTGCCATGGGCAAACGGACCGATAGTCTCCCCGCCCATGCAGCTGAAGGCCGGGACACGACTGCAGAGCGTCACGTGCGACACCCAGGTCGTCGTCGTGAAGGCTCCGGACGGCGACGTCGACGTGCGCTGCGGCGGCGAACCGATGGTGCCCGTCGACGAGACGCCTGACCGCAAGCCGCCCGCCGCCGACCACTCGAACGGCACGCAGCTCGGCAAGCGCTACGCCAGCGACGCCGCCGGCATCGAGCTCCTCTGCTCGAAGGCGGGCGAGGGTTCGTTGAGCATCGGTGACGAGCCGGTGCCGCTCAAGGACGCCAAGGCGCTGCCCTCCTCGGACTGATCACCGGAGGTTGGGGATCACCTCGGCCCAGCGGTCGATGAAGGGGAAGGTGGCGGTCGGGTCGTCCCACCCCGTGCGCGATGCGCCGATCACCACCCGTTCGATCCCGAGGTCGCGGTAGCGCCGCAGGCGGTCCGCGTCCGGATCGCCGAAGGTCTCGAGCGTGATCGGCACGTCGTCGCGGCCGGCCGCTTCCACTGCTTCGCGGAACCGGGTGACCCGCTTCTCCACGTTGCCCAGCGCGACGTCCATCGGCGCCCACCCGTCGGCCAGCTCGGCCGCCTGTTGCGTGCCGAGGCGGCCGCCCGCGCCCCAGATCACCGGCGGGTGGGGCGACTGCGCCGGCTTGGGGAAGGCCCACACCGGATCGAAGTCGTAGAACTCGCCGTGGAACTCGGCTTCGTCGTCGCACCACAGCGCCCGCAGCGCGGCAACGCACTCGGCCAGTGCGCGGTAGCGCTTCGACCACGGGACCGGCCGGTGGTCGGCCAGCTCCTCGACGTTCCATCCGACGCCGACACCGAACAGCACCCGTCCCTTCGACAGCACGTCGAGGGTGGCGACCGTCTTCGCGAGCGCGAACAGGTCGTGCTCGAGCGGCAGGGCGACGCCCGTGGCGAGGCGCAGGTGCTCGGTCGCGGCCGCCGCCGCGGTCAGGCTCACGAACGGATCCATCATCCGCGTGTACTGCTTCGGCATCTCGCCGCCCGCGGGGTACGGCGTGGTGCGCGACACCGGGATGTGCGAGTGCTCGCCGATCCAGAGCGACTCGTAGCCCCGTTCCTCGAGCGCTCGCGCCAGCGTGGCCGGGTCGGGATCCTCCGGCGTGTTCATCGTCGTGAAGCCCACCCGCACGAAAAGTGAGTATTACTGGCAGATGCGCCGAGAGCTGTACCAGCAGGAGCACGAGGAGCTGCGCGGCAGCTTCCGGAGCTGGCTGGACAAGGAGGTCGTGCCGCACCAGCAGGAGTGGGCGGCTGCAGGCATCGTGCCGCGCGAGCTGTTCGCCGATGCCGGGCGCCACGGGTTCCTCGCCTTCGAGGTGCCCGAGGAGCACGGCGGCGGCGGCGTGGCCGACTTCCGCTTCAACGCGGTCATCGGCGAGGAGGTGCAGGCGGCCGGCGTCGGCGGTGCCGGCCTCGGCATCACGCTGCACAACGACATCTGCCTCCCCTACTTCATGCGCTACTGCACCGGCGAGCAGCGGGAGCGCTGGCTGCCGGGCATCGCGTCGGGCGAGCTGATCACCGCGATCGCCATGACCGAGCCGGGCATCGGCTCGGACCTCGCGTCGATGTCGACGTCCGCCATCCGCGACGGCGACCACTACGTCGTCAACGGGTCGAAGACGTTCATCACGAACGGCATCAACGCGGACCTCGTCATCACCGCGGTGAAGACCGATCCGAGCCAACGCCACAAGGGCATGTCGCTCGTCGTGCTCGAGCGGGGCATGGACGGCTTCGAGCGGGGGCGCAACCTCGAGAAGATCGGCCAGCACGCGCAGGACACCGCCGAGCTGTTCTTCACCGACGTGCAGGTGCCGGTGGCGAACCTGCTCGGCGAGGAGGGCCAGGGCTTCTACCAGCTCACGGCCAACCTGCCGCAGGAGCGGCTGTCGATCGCGATGTCGGGCGTGGCTGCGGCGCGCGCCGCACTCACCTGGACGCTCGAGTACGTGAAGGAGCGCACCGCCTTCGGCCAGGCGATCGGCTCCTTCCAGAACTCGAAGTTCGTGCTGGCCGAGATCGCCACCGAGGTGGAGATCGGTGAGACGTTCGTCGACCGCTGCGTCGTCGCGCTCAACGCCGGTGAGCTCACGGCGGTCGAAGCGGCCGAGGCGAAGTGGTGGTGCACCGAGCTGCAGAAGCGGGTGGTCGACCGGTGCCTGCAGCTGTTCGGCGGTTACGGCTACATGCTCGAGTACCCGATCGCCCGTGCCTACGCGGACGCCCGCATCACCACGATCTACGGCGGGACCACCGAGATCATGAAGGAGATCATCGGCCGCTCGCTCGGGCTCTGATCGGCTCTCCTAAGGTGCGCGGCGTGGACGAGCTGACCTTCACGGACCCCGACGGCGTCGAGGTCTTCTACCGGCGCTGGCTCCCGGACGGTGCTCCGCAGCGGACGGTCCTGGTGGCGCACGGCATGAGCGAGCACTCGGGCCGCTACGACCGCTTCGCCCAGCTGCTGCGGTCCGACGGCGCGGCGGTGTTCGCACCGGATCATCAGGGCCACGGTCGCACCGCCTCGGCGACCGGACCCGGCCGGACCGGACCCTCCGGGTTCGACGGCATCATCGAAGACGTCGACCAGCTCGCCTCTCTCGCGACGGAGAGCGTCGACACCGACGTGCCGCTGGTGCTCTTCGGTCACTCGATGGGTGCGGCGATCGCGCTGCGCTACGCCGTCGTGCACGGCGACCGCCTCGACGCGCTGATCCTGTGCGGCACGCCGGGCGGCGGGCCGGAGGTGGCCGAGCTGGCGGAAGGGCTGCGCCAGGCGGTCGACGCCGGCATGGCCGACGAGCCCGTTGCTGCGCTCGACGTGTTCAACGAGGCGTTCGAGCCCGCCCGCACGAAGTTCGACTGGCTGTCGCGCGACGAGGCCGAGGTCGACGCGTACATCGCCGACCCGCTCTGCGGCGACGGCATGCCGATGACCTACGGTTTCCTGGCCGGGTTCATGGGAGCGATGGCCGGATCGACCGAGCCGGAGGGCCTGGCCCGCATCCCGGCGTCGCTGCCGACCCTGCTCATCACCGGCGAGCAGGACCCGGCGTCGAACATGGCCGCCGGCGTGCGTGACCTCGAGGCGGGCCTCCGGGCCGGCCACGACGACGTGACCGCGATCTACTACCCCGGCGCACGCCACGAGCTGTTGAACGAGACCAACCGCGACGAGGTCCAGGGGGACGTGACCCGCTGGATCGACGAGCACGTGAAAGGAACCAAGTGAGCGACGAACCGGTGTTGGTGACCGAGCAGCGGGATGCGGTGAGGGTGCTCCGCCTGAACCGCCCCGAGGCCCGCAACGCGCTGAGCCCCGAGCTGCTCGGCGACATCGGGCGGGGCATGGTCGCCGCAGAGGCCGACCCCGACACGCGTTGCGTGGTGCTGACCGGCACCGGCGACCGCGCCTTCTGCGCGGGCATGGACCTGCGGGCGTTCGCCGAGGGCGGCTCGCCGACCGCCGGCGCCGAGGACGGGATGGCGGGCTTCGTCCGCTTCACCCGCGGCGACCTCGAGATCCCCGTCGTCGGCGCGGCCAACGCGACCGCGGTCGCAGGCGGCTTCGAGCTGCTGCTGGGATGCGACGTCGTCATCGCCTCGTCCGAGGCCAAGTTCGGCGTGCCCGAGGTGAAGCGGGGCCTCTTCGCGGCCGGCGGCGGGGTCTTCCTCGGCACCCGCATCCCGCTGGCCGTCGCCCTGGAGTTCCTGCTGACCGGTGATCTCGTCGACGCCGAGCGGGCCCGGTCCCTCGGCCTGGTGAACCAGGTCGTCGCCCCGGATCAGGTGATGGACGCCGCGATCGCCATGGCGACCCGCATCGCGGCGAACGGCCCGCTCGCCCTGGCCGCGACCAAGAAGCTCGCCCGCACCGCGGTCACCGACGCGGCCGCCGCCGGCGAGCTGATGAAGGAGTGGCAGCCCAAGGTCTTCAACAGCGAAGACGCCAAGGAAGGCGCCACCGCCTTCATCGAGCGCCGGGACCCCGTCTGGAAGGGCCGCTGAACCACCCCCGAGGGCGAAATTGGCCGGGTTGGCCGCGCATGGCGCGGGTAACCGGGCCAATTTCGGGTTGTCAGGGGGTGGGGGCTACTCGTTCCACGAACTCGAGGACGGCGTCGTTGAAGGCGTCGTTGCGGTCGCCGGCGACCATGTGGCCGGCGCCGGCGACGTCGACCACCTCAGCGTGGGGAACCAGCTCCTGCAGCTCGCGCACGCCCTCTTCGCTCACGATGTCGCTCATCCGGCCGCGCACCAGCAGGGTCGGGACCTTCACCCGAGCGGCAGCTGCGGTCAGGCGGCCGTGGTCGACGAGGCCCTCCTGACCGTCGATCCCCTCGCGGGCGTCGATGAAGCGGGGGTCCCAGTGCCAGTGCCAGCGACCATCCTCCTTCAGGCGGAGGTTCTTCTGCAGCCCTGAGAGGTCCTTCGGACGCGGGCGGTGCGGCACGAAGGCGGCGATCACGTCGGCCGCGTCCTCGAGCCGCTCGAAGCCGTCCATGCCCTGCATCATGAAGTCGTGGATGTGCATCGCGCCTTCCTGCTCGACGCGCGGCGTGACGTCGACCAGGACGAGCGCAGTTGTCACCGGCATGGTCGCCTCACCTACGGCGACGAGCGATGCGAGCCCGCCGAGCGACGCGCCGACCAGCACCGGGAGCGACGGCAACGAGAGCGCGACCGACCGCACGTCCTCGGCGAACGCGGTCATGCCGTAGTCCGCGTCGGGCGCCCAGTCGCTGTCGCCATGGCCACGGAGGTCGACCGACAGCGCGTAGCGGCCACGAGCGGCGAAGACCTGACCCGCACCGCCCCAGGCGTGGCGGGTCTGGCCGCCGCCGTGGAGCAGGACGATCGGTGGTCGGTCGGGGTCGCCGTACGTGGTCGCGGCGAGCTGCAGGCCGTGGCCGGCCAGTCGGATGTCGGTCACCGGTGGATCAGTTGATCAGCGGGTCGCGCGGCAGGCCGAGGATGCGCTCGCCGATCTGGTTGCGCTTGATCTCCGACGTGCCGCCGGCGATCGACATCGCGCGGTGCATGAGCACCATCATCCCGGTCATCGCGTTCGCGCCGTCCATGTAGACGGTGTCGCGACCGCTGAGGTCGACCATCATCGCGGCGGCCTCGTGGCCCTGCTCCGACAGCACCAGCTTGGTGACGTTGCCCTCAGGACCGGGGCCGCCGCCCGCGACCGCACGGTGCGCGCTGCGCAGGTTCATCGACGCCATCGCGTGGTTGATCGCTGCGTACCGGCCGATGCGAGCGGCGCCACCGGCCATGCGATCGGGGTTCGCGTCGTAGGCGGCGATCAGGCCGTCGACCGGCATGCCGCCGCCGCCCTGGCCACCGCCGATGCTCACGCTCTCGTTGCCGAGCGTCGCCCGGGCCACCGTCCAGCCGTTGTCGACCGGACCGACCACGTCATCATCGGGCACGAACACGTCGTCGAAGAAGACCTCGTTGAACTCGGAGTTGCCGGTCGGCATCTTGAGCGGTCGCACTTCGACGCCCGGTGCCTTCATGTCGATGACCATCGTCGTGATGCCGTTGTGCTTCGGCGCGTCCGGGTTGGTGCGGACAGTCGCGAACCCGTAGCGGGCGAGGTGCGCACCGCTGGTCCAGACCTTCTGGCCGCTGACCTTCCAGCCGCCGTCGACCCGCGTGCCGCGCGTCTTGATGCCGGCCGCGTCGGACCCGGCGTCGGGCTCGCTGAACAGCTGGCACCAGATCAGCTCCTGGCGCAGCGCCGGCAGGACCCAGCGGGACACCTGGTCCTCGGTGGCGTGCTGGATGAGCGTGAGGATGACCCAACCGGTGATCGAGTACTGCGGCCGTTCGATGCCGGCTGCGCCGAGCTCCTGCTCGATCACGAGCTGCTCGACCGCACCCGCACCGCGTCCCCACGGCTCCGGCCAGTGCGGCATCGCGTAGCCGGAGGTGACGAGCTGCTCGCGCTGGGCGTCCGCGTCGAGGTCCTTGATCGTGTCGATGAACTCGCGCACCGTCGTGCGGATCTCCTCGGCCTCGGGCGGCAGGTCGACCGACTTGGCCCGGCGCACGCCGCGGCGGGCGAGGTCGGTGACGTCGGCGGCCGCGCCGTCCGGGTCGAGCACCGCCTCGAGCGCGGTGGCCCGACGCATGTAGAGGTGCGCGTCGTGCTCCCAGGTGAAGCCGATGCCGCCGTGCACCTGCGTGTTCAGGTTGGCGCACTCGTCGGCGGCGGTCGCGGCGAGCGTGGCCGCCACCGCCGCTGCGTAGCTGAGCTGGTCACCACCGGTCGACGCCGCCCGGGCCGCGTCCCACACGGCGGCGGTGGCGAGCTCGGCGGCGACGAGCATGTTGGCGCAGTGGTGCTTCACCGCCTGGTACGTGGCGATCGGCCGGCCGAACTGGATGCGTTCCTTCGCGTACGCCGCCGCGAGCTCCGTGCACTCACGGGCGACGCCGGTGGCCTCGGCGGAGAAGATCGTGCGGGCCAGGTCGACGAGCGTCTGCCGCGCGCCCGGGAGCACGTCGGCGGCGGCGCCGTCGAAGGTCACCCGGGACGAGCGCCGCGTCGGGTCGAGGTTGGTCGGCGTCTCGACGCTGGTGCCGCTACCGATCTCCACGACCGCGACGTCGTCGCCCGCAGGAACGAGCACGACGTCGGCGAGGCCGCCGCCGACCACCACTGCCGCGGAGCCGTGGACCTTGCCGTTGCGGATCTCGACGTCCGCGGCCAGCGCCACGCCGGCCTTCGTCGCCCCGCCGGCCAGGCCCGGAAGCCAACGGCTCTTCGCGCCGTCGTCACCCGAGGCGGCGATCACCGCGCTGGCGATGACCGTCGGTACGAACGGACCGGGCGTGATCGCCTGGCCGAGCTCTTCGACCACGATCACGAGCTCGGAGAGGGTGTAGCCGGACCCGCCGTGCTCCTCGGGCAGGTGCAGGCCGAGCCAGCCGAGGGCCACGACCTCGTCCCAGAAGTCGGGCACGCCTTCGGTCTCGGCCTCGAGCAGCGCCCTCGCCGCAGCCCGGGCGCCGTGCTTCTCCAGCACCTCGGAGGCGGTCTGGGACAGAGCCTGGTGGTCCTCGGTGATCGCGATCGTCATGGGTGGTGGCAGTCCTCTGCT
>Ga0213876_10001916_pt1 | contig 12497 bp, 9 predicted proteins | sample BarmaccomBMRX_R9_FD_160113 | JGI IMG/M metagenome (GOLD analysis project Ga0213876, IMG submission 160113) | Root-associated microbial communities from Barbacenia macrantha in rupestrian grasslands, the National Park of Serra do Cipo, Brazil - RX_R9 | ecosystem: Host-associated > Plants > Roots...
GGGTCCGGCGAACCGATGCAACGCCTGCCACGCTGGACCGCTACATCCGGGCCCGCTCCTCGCTCGACAGCACGGCGATCGTGCGCTTCGCGATGTTGCGCATGAGCCCGATCCCGGTCAGATCCCGCCCGTCCGCAAGCGCCTTGGAAACGACCGTCAGATCGCGCCAGCAGAGCTCCTCCTCAGGCGGCGCCTCGCGCATCCACAGCGCCGTCCGCAGGAATATATCGGCCCATTTGTGACGACGGCGCGCAAAGGCGCTCTGCAGCAGATAGGTCACGAGCTTCGCACGGCCACGACCGCGTCCGCCTGCCACCAGCTGTGCGACCTGCGGATCGTCCTCGAACCAGGATGGTTCGAGCGCGCAGAGGTCGGCGAGTTCGCCGCTGTTGCGCAACACCTTATTGCGCCAGTTCGCTCCGGATCAGATCACGATGGGCAATGTGATTGGCCAAAACCAGGCGGAAGGTTGCAAGCAGGTCTGCCGCCAGAACGGTCGAATGGCCTCCGCGCTCCAGTTTGCGGATGATCTCGAGCTGTCGCGCAACGTGCTGCCGGCCCAGCAGAACATGTTGTTCCGCTTCTTTCAGATGCTTTTGGGCCAGCCGGAGGTCCATTTAGGCTCCGTGCGCCTGCCTTACGATGATACCACAGGCGGGCAACGCCCGACGTTTGAGAGCGCTGCCTAACCTATGTTAATGTAAGCCATGCTAGGCGCACTCGACGAGTTTGAAAAGCTGTTTGCTCGGGCGGATGCCGCGATCGCGCAGGCCCGCCATTTGCTCGAGCAAAACCGGGAATGGCAGAGAAGTACGGGAACGCGTGTCCGCCAGATCTATCTGCGCGCCAGGTTCTATCCCAAGAGCCTCAAACTGTATTCACCGCTCGATTTTCCAGAGCGGCGGCAACCCGATCAGCCGTTTCCAGCCCGAACTGACGAACCCTCAAGCATGATGAAATGAGGGTGGATCAGAGCCGCACGGAAGATGCGCCTCCCTTCCCATCAATGCGAGGGATGGAACAACTGGATCGTGTGCTCAAGAGATCTAGATCCTCGTCTCCATCTCGTAGCCATCCTCGGACGGATTTGCCGGCAGTTGGCCGAGAACTAAGTTTGCTGAGAGCTGAATTGGTTTTGCTTATTGCGAAATTGCGGCTCGTTTGAAGCCCGTTCTGCTGCGTGGAAAACAGGGCGCAGCACTCCATAAGGTCACCGCCTTCGAGACCGTAAGGAGATCTGGCACGATTGGGGCGCTTCATCGAGTAACTGTATGAGCCGATCAACCTGCAGTTGCGTCTTTCCGCTCGTCGTCCGGCTGCGAGGCGTCCCCAACGACGAGCGCCTCGCCGAGATGAGCGAAGCCATTGCGCGCGTGATCGCCCGCCGTCTGCTCGAGGCGAACCGCGTGATCGCGGCGCGCGAAGCCTGGCCTTCATGGCGTAGGACCTACGCGGCGCCACAATTCCGTTTCAGCGGGCTGGCGCTCGATGACGACGCGCAGCGCCGAGTCGCTGCGGTGATCGAAGGCGGGATCGCCCGCGCGATCGCCGGTGGTCCGCCTGCCGCGGCGAGACATACCGCCCGGCTACCATTCATGCTGGCGGATTTCCCGACCTCGGCAAAGCCGGCGCCTGGGCAACCGGCGCGAGATCCTGACGACGCAATCGATGACGGTCTCAAGATCGGCAACCAGGACCAGTTCTGGAAAGCGGTCCGTTCGCTGGTCTTTACGGCTGTCAGTAATGACATCGGCATCCCCGAGCGCACGGAAGGGATCAAGATCCTGCTACAGGGCATCCGTCGCAAGCGGGCGCAAGCGCTGATCCGTGAAGTGCTCGACCGGGCAGGCTCCGGCGTCCGCTTCACAATGATCCTTGCGCTGGGAGCGGAGACACGGAACCGCACGATCGCCTGGCGGCTGCTGCTTTACGGCCTTGATCGCCCGGGCGATCTTGCGGCGTATGGTCCGTTCAACGACCAACTCGACAAGGATCCGGATCCGCTCGTTACCTTCCTCGAGTCCGTGCTCGGCGGGACGGACGAAACCGAGCGGACCAGCGCCGCGAAAGTCATTCGACACTATCTCGAAGGACAGTTCGGCCCGCAACATGCGGCGAAGCGGCGGACCTACGATCGGCTGCGCAAACTGGCTGCCCGCTTCGACCTCTATGGCGCGGGCCCGCTCGGAGCTGGCGCGACGCGCGACCGGATCGAGCGCACGATCGCTGTGCTGATCGACACCATTCCGACGATCGTCGATCCTCTCACTCCGGCGGCACCTCGCGAAACCGCGCAGAGCAACGACGAGCACGCACTCGACACTCTCCGCGTGTCGCTGACCGCGCTGAAGGGGGCGGTCGCAAACCTTGCTGGCGACGCGCTTGCCGCGCTCGATACGCGCCTGACAATCGCCCTCGAAATGGCCTTCGTCCTGCCCGACCGCATGACGACCATCCAGCAGATGATCCGCGGCTTCGCCAAGGGGCTGCAAAACGACACGGTTCCGAGCGACGAAATCGTCGTCTTGCAGCGGCTGCGGCGCAAATTCCTCGCAACATTCGCGACCGCGCCGACGTCTGACACCGCACTCGCCGAATTCAACAATGCCGAGGAGACCCTCGCCGATCTGCGCCAGGCCGTCGCGGACGTGAAATTTGCCCGTCTCTCCGCGGAATTCGACAAGGCCCGAGAAGCCGTCGGCTATGGCACCGGTCTGCGCCGAACCGGCGGAAGGGCCGACCCACAGTTCGATTCCATGCGGGAGTTGTTGAGCGGCTATACGCAGGCCTTCATCAACGTGTTCTCACCGCACGGCGTTGGCGGCAAGGTAATGCCGGCGACCTTCGGGCCGATGGCACCCGACCTGACAAACACCGTCCAGATCGAGATCGACCTCGCCCTCTACAAGATTCTGGGCGCGATGTTCCTGCAGTATAGCGCGGCGCTCCGTTACGATGAGGAGGTTCACGCCGAAGACATCGGTGACGACGACTTTCAGTCGCGCATCGCCTACTTGTCGCGCCGCGTCCGCGGTCCGATCGTCGACTTCTGGGCGCGCGAGGATTACAGCGGCTATCTCGCGAAGGCCGACGACTACCGCATCCAGCTTGACCGTATCGGGTTCGAGATCGAGGCCGAGCAGAAGCGCGAACAGGATGTCCGGACGGCGATCTTGCTGGCCGCGACGCTGGTGGCCGGCGTGGCAGGCATCATCGCGCGTGCCGCCCTGATTGGGGTCTTGCTGGAAACTTCGGCGGGAGCGACGCGGCTCGCCGTCGCCGTGACCCTGACCGAGGCGACTGCCTTTACCGCGACGCAAATCGGTCTCGAGCGGCTTTCCTTCGGAAAGCCGCTCACCCTTGGCGGCGTAGCGAAAACCTGGGCGACGAATGTCGCGCAGTTTGCTGCGTTTTCAGCGCTGTCGCGGGTCCTCGGGCCGATAGGACCCGCCGGCCAAACGTGGTTAGCGTTTGCCGGCCGTCATGCCGCCGGCCTGGTGCTTCAGGCCGATATCTCCGCGTTGTCCCTTGCGATCCAAGGTCGAGACTTCCCGCCGGATATCGAACATTTTCTCATCGAAACGATTGGCGCCTACGCGATCGGCGCGACCATGGGCTATATCGGCGGCCATATCCAGAACGCGCGGATAGAGGGGTTCAAGAACGAGTTCGCACAGGTCGAAGGCAAGATCTACTGGAAGTTCGTCGATGAAGCGGCTCGCACCGGACGGGTCGATGAAGCTTCGTTCAATCGAACGAAAGCCGAGCTGCTTGAACACTGGGACCGTGTCGAAGCGGCGGCCGGGCGTCTCAAGGACGCCGGGTTCATGTCCGCCGATGAACACAAGGCGACGGAGGACATCGTTGCCGCCCGCAAAGCCGCGCTTGCCAAGCTGAACTATCCGAAGACGGGCATGAGGGGCGTCTTTACGGGACAACTGCTGCTCGAGCCTGGACAAGTGCAAGGTCTCGTCAAGGCGGGGCCGACCGGGATCTATCGCTACGATCCGCAGCGGCCGCCTGGGGGGCTGCCCGACCTTGTGCGTTCGTATCAACGCATCGCCTCGCTGACGACGACGTTCGAGAACGGCACGCTGGTGGTCCGCGAACTCGGCTCACGGCGCCTCGTTCTATTGATCGGCCCGGGTCCTGTACCCGCTGGTCTGCTTGCCGCTCCCGCCCCGGGCGCCCCGCCACCACACCCGCTCAGCTTCATCGAGAGCGCGGCCGGCGGACCACTGACGGCGGTTGGCTTGCAGGCGATGAGCGCTCAACTGGCGCGGATCAATCGCAACGCGGTCGGGGAATTGCAGGGCCGCGGCGATGCCGGCCTCGCCGCGCTCTCCCTGCTCATCAAATATCGCATGACGATGGGATCTTGGTCGATCGCCGCGGTGCGGGGGCTCGGCACCGCGCTGGAGCTGCCCCGGGCGATCACCAGGAGCAGCCTGGAGCGGTTCTTCAGCCGGACGAGCAACGAAATTTCGAGCCTCTTTGAAGATTTCAACGCAATCGCCGACCTGCCAGGGGCCAACCTGGTGTTTCGCCAGCCGGCCACCCAGCGCACCGTCTTCCTCGTGAAGCTCTACCGCGAGCTGCGTGCTGGCAATTTCGACCTTCCGCCCGATATGAACGAAAGTGCCCAGCGCGGTCTCATAAACATGGTGGCGACCAACGGTCGCCAGGCCGCCATCGACATGATCCGCAAAGTTCCGGTCAACCGCCGGCTGGCCGAATTCATCCGCAACGATCCGACGATGACGCAGCCGCCGCCGGTCCCGGTAGCGCAGCAGATCCTCGATCGGCACGCGGCCGACGTGAGCCCGGGGATCAACCTTGCTGACCAGACTCATTCTCCGGCAGACGTCAGAGCCCAGATCGAGAGTTATGCGAAGCAGCACGGCGGAAGCTTCGACAGCCATATTCCGGCTCGGATCGAAGCGACGATCAGCGACTACAGGGCTACGCTGCGGCGCGTGCAGAATGGAACTGAAACCGACAGCCGCAACCTCGATGGCGCGCGCGAAGAATTCAAGGCGCTGTTTCTCGCGCTCGACCGAGGCGCCGAGATCCTGTCATTCTCGCGCAACCTCGGCGCCGCTGCGCAGGACCCGTTTCAAGTCCTGATCAATGTCGGCTGGCATCCGCTTCGTGGATGGATTACGGTTCAAAACGCGCCGACAGAGGCCAAGGTTCAGCTCGATGTCTTGGCGCGTACCGCTGCCGGGCTCGACATCGAAGAGGTCACCTTCGCCCATTTGGACCTCCCGGTGCCGCTCCGGACGCTGGCATCGACCAACGGACAAGCCTCGATTGACTGGTCGCAGCTGAACAACACATTGAGCCACCGCAAATGGAAGCAGATCCTCAAGAACATCGCACTCGCGGAGTTCGGTGAGGAGCTGGCTCGTTCATGGGGTGGGTCGCCAAGCCCCGTACGAATCGTCGTCCGGGCTCGCTCGGCATCCGCTAACGCGCTCGCCGTCCTCGCGAAGCTCCGCATCGATTTTGAGATCATCGCACCGTAGCATATGCCTCGGGGCACGTGCGTTGAACGTAGCCATCGGACAGTCTGGGCTTACGTGGATCTCACGGGACGCGAGCCCTTCGCGGACCGAAATGATCCGCTCCGCTATCCGCAACCGCTCGGCGACGGCACGCGCGATCGCGCTCATCGTCTCGTTCAACCGATCGTCGTCCGGCATTCCGCGAAGCCGGACGAGGATCGGAATGCTGCAGCGACGCACGAGGATCGACCCAACCTGCGCAGGCGAATGATCATTGGCATGGCAGAGTAGATGCTGCCCATGTTTCACACGAACTGCTCCGACAGCGTTCTGCCGAAATCATTCCAGACGGTCTGGTAGATTTCCTTGTGGTCGTCGTCGGTCAGGGCGCCGACGACCACCACCTCCACCGGGAAGACGTAGGTGACGGTGCGGTCGTCCGGGCTTAGGATTTGCGGATCGGTCGGTTCATCGCTGAGATCGTTCACGCGTCTTGTCCTTTCACAACCCCGGCGAGGTGATGGTCCGCCAGGCGAGAAGCGCCATCATGGATGCACGACGGTGATGATCCGGGCGCCGCCCAGGATATGGCCCGAGGCCGCACGCTGTACGAGATCAAAGACGTGGGTGTCGCCGGGCCGGTGCGCGTCCGCGAGATCGACCGACACCGTCATCGTCTTCTTTTGACCGGCCCTGAGATTGAAGTTCAGCGCGTGGCCATGGCCCACCGCATCGCTGGCAATCGCGAAAGTCTTTGGCGGGATCGGACTCAGCCGCAGGGGGATGTGGGTCTGAGCATTGATCGGCAAAAAGAACCGGTTCTCGAACGCATGATCGGCAACGATCGCTGCCGGATTCGCATGGTGCTCGATATGCAACATGTCGGCGGTGAAGGTCTGGTCGGGATGGCCGGTAATGGCGACCTGCGGCAGCACCCTCGCTGCGACGATGCGTGGGTTGAAGCGTAGCGCGTGACTCAGTCCGATCATGGCGCGCGGTCCGGTCTGCATGGCCATCGTCGCATGGGTCACGGTGCCGAGCCGCGGCCGGGGATTCGTCACCCTCATATGGAAATCGAACCGCCGCATGCCGCCGGGCACGATCTGCACATGGATGTTGCGCTGCGCATGATGGGTATCGCACAGAAACTTGAAGGCATTGCCCTCGGATGCCAGCGTCATGCCCTTGTCCGGCGCATCGGCGAAGCAATTGGCAGCGATGCAGACATGCCCGCCATTCAGCGCCGCATCGGCCGCTGTTGGTGTCCACACCGGGCTCACCGAGATCGCATGCGACGCGCCAGGCGGCAGCGGTCCTGCGAAGAATCCGGTCATCGGCGCTCCGCCCGGATTGGCCGAAGCCAGCGCCGAGGCTGGATCGACACCCATGGTGAAATCGCAGACCCAGGCTTCGACATTGATATCCTGCAAGGCCTGACCCGAGATATTCTTGACCGTCACCGACACTGTGTTGGGAGCGCCCACCTTTGCCGTTCCGGGGTCGACCCCGCCCGAAAGCGCAATCGAAGGGCTCGTCCAGTAGACCTCGCTGTCGCCGTCGGCGAACGGCCGCGCGCCGGTATCGCCCGCCTGATCGGGGATCAGCAGTACGCCTGTATTGGCAAGGTCGGCAGGTGTGCAAGGCATGGCGAATTCCTCCGTTAAAGAAACATCTAGCTGAGCGGCTGGTAGGAAATCTGGAATGCTGACAAGGTTACGGTGTCCGCCGCCAGCGCATTGTCCAGCAAGGTGACGACGAAGTACTTGAAGCTGTTGTCATCGACCACGGCGAACTGCGGATCGGCAGGGTTGTTGAGGTCGAACGGATTGCCGGTGCCGTCGACGCGCGCGATCTGGTCCAGCGTCGCCTGCGCCACCAGCGCCTGCCGGAACAAGATCACGCGCAGCGACCCCGCGCCGCTGTTGGCGCCGAGCACGCGCAGCGCCGTAATCCGCACATTGTTCGGCAGGTTGGCCGACATCATGCCATGCGCGCCGGTCTGCGCCGGCGGCTTCTGGGCAATGCCCTGCAGGTGGCTCCAGGGGTCGGCCGCGGTCGCGATCATGTTCGGCGTCATCACCAGCTTCGCCGGCTGCGGCGTCGGCACGACGCCGATCGCCTTGATCGCGGCGTTCAGTTGCGCCACGACGGTCGAGAGCGTGTCGAACTCGCCTTCCAGCCCGTGGAAGCGCACATTGAAGCCGTCGCTGCCTCCGGCCGAGACGATGGTTTCGCCATCCACATAGTCGTTGAACTTGACGGTCCTGGTATAGGTGATGTCTGCCATATCGGCCTCTCTCTTCCGTCAGACACGAAAATTGGAAAAACTGTAGGCTGGAAATGCCTTGGTCGGATCCTGCACGATCTCGCGCACATGCTGGCGAATCCGATCGGTCCGAACCTCTATTCCGATCGGATGAAAGGCATCCAGTACGTTCATGATGATGTCGTATTGGTCCTTCGGGATGTTGGTCGCAGCCACATCAAGCGCCGGCTTCAGCCGCAGTTCAAAGCTGTAGGGCGCCGCCCGGCTGCTGTCATTCTGCACGAACGTCACCGCCAGCATCAGCAATCCCGGTTTGCTCGGAGTAAAGTGCGCGGTCGGACGCAGCACCGTGTCGAACGAACCGGCGCCCGCGCCGATCACCCGCGTGCTCCAATTATAGACCCCGGCCGGCGGCGCACCGGGCAGGATCGCCAGATTGAGCGGCGTGCCGACCACCACTTCGGCCGGCAGTGGTGCGCTGCTCACGGCGTCGACGATCTCGATCCAGCTGTCGGGCCGCATGAACGCGCTGACGGCAGCCCCCGCCCGCGCCACATAGTCAAAGAACCGCGATGCCAGCGCGCCCAGCACGCCCGCATCGAGCGTCTCGTGTCCCAGCACCAGCCGCCTTCCGACGCTTTCAACCCCCAGGCCGCCCGGCACCAGCGCCTGAGTCACTCGCAATCGCCCAGCGGTTCCGCGCGCCACCAGCAGAGCCACCAGCGCGTCGAGCGCATCGCGGGTCACCACCTGCATTTTCGCGTTGTTCGGATTGGCGCCAAAGTCGATCGCCGGACTGGCTGGGTGCGTCACCAGATAGGTCGGATCGAAATTGGCGTCGGGCAGACCGACGATCGTCGCAGGATCGGGATCCGGATTGCCAACCGTATCCAGGCCGTGTCCATCGGCCAGCGTCACCGGATCGACCCGCAGCGACAGCGTCCCGGAACGCGTTCGCCCACCGCGGCCATATTCGATGCGAACCGCGACATCTCCCGGCCCATCCAGCACCAGCCGTACCCGCGGCCGCGCCGCCACGGGCGTCGTCAGCGATGCGGGATCAGCCGAGTGCGCGGCGAGGTGTACCCGCCCCGCTGCCGGCGCGATGACCGTCCATGAAAATGTCCCCGCCAAAGGCAGCGCGGGCGCGATCGTCAGATCGAACGCGCTGCCGGCATCGGCGCGCACCGCACCAGCGGGCGCCCCAATTACCAGCAGGCGCTCACCGGCAGCGACGGCGACAGCGAGCTCGGCGCCGAGATTGCGCACATAGGCAAAGCCCGCCCGATGCGCCAGCGCGCCCAGCGCGGCCACTGCCAACGTCGTGTGCCGCAGCCGCAGCGCGCGCCCGACCGCATGCAGCGGCGTCGGCCCCGCCACGTCGAAGGAGTGCGTCAGAACCAGCTTGCCCGGTGTCGTGCCCAGCCGGCCGATCAGCGCATCCAGCATCTTCGCAGCGCCAGCCTGCATGCGTCCGTGGCCCGGATCGGCCGAGGCATCGACGCCGGCATTGACATAGCCGACGAGGTCCAGCGACGGGTCGAACCCGACATCGTCGGCCGGCGTTCCGGCCACGCTCTCGTCTCGCGCCGTTGAACCGTCCGCGGCAAGCGCGCCCCCGATCCCGAGCGTCGCAGGCACGATCCGCACCGGGCATTGCGCGACCTGGGTGGCCCGGTTGGCCTCGAACAGCTGATAGGGCGCCGGATCCGTCGGAAACGGCGCCGCCTGATTGATCATCGCAATCACATTGGCCGGTGTCGGCAGCACCCAGTGGCGAAAGATCCGTAACCTGGCGCGATAGGCATCGTCATCCTCGCCCAGTGCCGGATGAAAGGTGGTCCGTGCCACCTTCGAGATGCGCACTTCGTCGATCGTTCCAGCCAGATTGTTGCCCGCCGCGGTCGAACCGAACCGCACGCCGTCCGGCGGCGTCACCGCCCCCAAGGAGGCGATCGACGCGGTGGCGCGCTGCACGCCATCGACAAAAAGCCGAGCGCGCTGCCTGGTCCGGTCGACAATGCCGGCGACGTGATGAAACCGCGAATCGCCGATCGACAGGTCGGCAAAGATGCGGATTTCGTGGGCCCCATCGCATATCGCGAACAGCAGATTGGCATTGAAGCCTCGGGCATTGACCACGCACAGCGACCAGCCTGGCACCACGGATCCGGCCGCCGTCTCGCTCGCCCGGCGCGCCACGATCGCCCGGGGCACCGTGTCGCCCGGTACCGAGGTCGACACGAACGCCTCGATGGTCGCGTCGGCAGTGGCGCCGATATCGAAGTCCGCTGAAGCAGCAACCGTGATCGCGCCACCTGTCGCGGGGAATGCAAAACCGGTCGCGTATTTGCCGGCTGCGCCCGCCACGACACCCGCTACCGTCCCCGGATGTCCGGGCACGCCGGTCCGCGTCGCCTGGTCCACGACACTGCCGCCATTTGGCACGATCTCGTCGAGATGCCACAGCGCGACCGTGGCATCGTCATAGGAATAGGGCCGGGGCGGAAACCGCCGCACCCGCATGTCGCGCCCCAGCGCATCCAATCCCGCCCCGAATGCCTTATCGACAAAGCGCATCTTGCGGACGTCGCTTCGCACCCGCGCCAGCGCGTCCTTTTCGGCGCCGAGCAAGAAGACAAGGCGAGCCAATGTGCCCAGCAACGCAGTGATCTCCCACTGGGAAGATCCGGTCCCGGCCGGCCGCGGCGCGGCCGTCAGCGAGGTCAGCCGCAGCGAAGCATCGAGTTGCGACGGCAACGGGATCAGGAATCCCGTTCCAGCGCGCGTGCCGCTCGGCACGGTGACCGTTGCGGTCCCTGCAATGCCATTCAACGTGTAGCCGATGCTCAGACCCACATCGTCACCGGCGATGTCCGTCCGCGGCGCGATGACATAGGCCGGAACCTGCGGGTCCTGTCCCCAGCGCGCGCCGTATTCGTCAAAGCCGTACGGACCGATCGCCGTAACTCCGGCGGTATCGGCTCCAAGCGGGATCGCTGCGAATTCGGCGCCGCGCTGATAGGGCAGCGTCAGGCGGTTCGACAATGTCGCGAGCGCGCTCATCGATCGCTGACCGTCAGGTTGATCAATTGGGAGTCGTAGCGGAAGGTGGCGATCTCGTTCGAGGTGATCGGCAGATTGGCGCCGATATCGGCCTCGATCGCCGCACCCTGGAACTGCTCGCGATCGCCAAATACGATGGAGCCGAAGGTCGGCGGATATCGCCGCAAGTGCAGGTTCTGGATATCGACCACACCGCTGACATTGAACAGGTCGCTGAGCACTTCCGACGCCAGCACCGGCCCGCCCAAACCAAGACTGCCGACGCGATTCTCGAACTTGCTCTGTAGCGCCGCGGTCACTGCAGCCGGATCGGCGCCGGGCTGGGTCAGAACATTTGCCCTGACACCGACCACGACGATATCGGCCAGCCTGATATTGGGAAAAATCCCGATCGGCCGCACCGCGTCCACCGCGGCCGACACCGCATCCCGCAGCCCCACCACACCACCAATGGTTTCCCAGGCATAGCCCGGCTGCGGCGCCACCAGCACATCGAAGAAATACGGCGTGCCCAGGAAACGGGCCTGGCCGAACCGCCGGCTGTCAAAGACGAATGAATTGAAGATGCTGAGCGAGACGTCGACCCCGCCCAGGGGATCGCTGACCTTGCAATCGCGCACGCCATCGACATTCAAGACAGCGGCACTGACGGCATCGACGGTGAACAAGGTTCGCGGCAACCGCAACAGCCGCGCGCGATAGGTTTCGTCGTCGGCGAGAACATCGCCGCCGGCGAACGGCGCCGCATTGGTCGCAGCGACGGTCGCCGACCCCAACGACAGATAATGCCCGGCATAGATCGGATTGATCTGGGTGATCGCCGAGTTGGCGATGTTGCCGCTCGGCCCCGGCAGGACCGCCCTGGCGGCAACCGTTACGGTCTTCGACTGCCCCGACAAGGTCGCAATCCCCGTGGTCCGGAACCGCACCGCCGGTGCGGCCGTCTCGACCAGAGCGCCGACCGGAATGATGTAACTGCGCCCCGGCGCTTCATTGGCCAGGGTAAAGGTGACCTGGCCGGTCGCCAGCTGATTGTCGCGTGACAAACCGACGTCGTCGCCCAGCATATCCAGCGCGCCGCCGGAGGCCGTGGACAGAAAGTTCGCGTAGAACGCGCCCTCCAGCGCCTTCCAATGCTCGCCATCCTCGGCGCTGGCGATATCCAGAATCTTGCGCAGCGCGCTGGTCGAGCGCAGGTCGACATCGGCGCCGAACAGCGAACGCGCCAGATTCAGCTTGGCGCTCAAGATATCGGCAAACGGCTTGACCACGAATCCGGCCTGCGTCACGCCATAGTCGGTCATGGCGACGCTCCTGAAACGACGAGCTGCTGCTGAGTTCCGGTCACCATCGTCAGCGCAATGACCGCATGCCAGACTCGTCCATGCCGGGCCGCGGCACCCGGGTTGGCGCCGGCAAATTCGGGCGCGAGCTGCGCAAAACCGGGCTCGTCGTCGAACAGAACCTCGTTGATCTCGCGCAGGCGGTCGTCGATCGCGAGCGACTTCGCCAGATTGAGCTTGATGACGTTCTTGATCGAGCTGACGGTATTGGCCAAAGTGAAGATCGACGCGACATCGAGACCGTAATTGACATTGACCTGGTCGCTGCCGAACGGCGTTGCGACAATCACGCCGACGGCCTGGGCAAAATTGTCC
>Ga0213876_10001917_pt1 | contig 12490 bp, 9 predicted proteins | sample BarmaccomBMRX_R9_FD_160113 | JGI IMG/M metagenome (GOLD analysis project Ga0213876, IMG submission 160113) | Root-associated microbial communities from Barbacenia macrantha in rupestrian grasslands, the National Park of Serra do Cipo, Brazil - RX_R9 | ecosystem: Host-associated > Plants > Roots...
AGTTTGGCGGCACATTAAGCAGGTTAATCGCGTTTTGGACGAGCGCCAGGAGCAGCACCCCCAAGAGCACGCCGCCGATCTGGCCCTCACCGCCCAGCAAGCTGACGCCTCCGATCACCACCGCGGAGATAACCGTCAACTCGGCTCCGACGCCGGCCGTCGCCGCGCCGGCTTCCAGGCGTGCAGTGATCATCAGGCCGCCGAGCGCGGCCGTGATCCCCGAGATCACGTAGGCGGCTAAGGTGACCTGGTTTGTACGAATGCCGGAGAGGCGGGCCGCAACCGCATTGCCGCCGGTCGCGTAGATCGAGCGTCCGAAACGCGTGCTGCTCAGCACGAAGTGGGCGATACATCCGAGGGCGATCGTGAACAGGATTACCACGGGGACGCCGAGGAAGCGTACCGCCTGCACGTTCACGAACACGTCCGGCACCGGGGCGATGTTCCGGCCGCCGGAATAAATGAATGCCACGCCGCGGGCCGCGCTCATCATCGCGAGCGTGGCGATAAGCGGCGGGATCTTGATCGCGGTTACGTTTAATCCGTTGATCAACCCGATCGCAGCTCCTGTGCCGAGCGCGATGAGCGTCGCCAGCCAGACGGGCACACCCGCTTGCAGGGGAAGACCGACGCATAGAACGGACGAAAGCGCCAGCACGGCGCCGACCGAGAGGTCAATCCCGCCCACTAAAATGACGAACGCCTCCCCGATCGCCACGACGGCGATTATGGTGGAGGAGTAGAGCAGGTTCTCGATGTTGATCCTGGTAAAAAACACCGGGGTCGCAAGGCTCAACAAACTGCTTCCGATCACGATAACGGTGAGCAGACCCAGGCTCTGAACCGCCTCAAGGACGGCCCGGTTACCGGTGCGGAGCTTACCAAGGAAACCGCGCTGAGTAGGGTAAGCAGCGGATGCGTCCTTCTTAATCGCGTGCGTTTGGGTGCTCATGGGGCTTCTTGCCGCTAGGCGGTGGCGGCGTAGTTCATGATGCGTTCTTGGGACAGGGAGGAACGGTCAAGTTCGCCGGCGATGCGACCGGACCGCATGACCAGGACGCGATCGCTGAGGGCCAGGACTTCCGGCAACTCGGAGCTGATGAGAAGGACAGCGTTACCTTGTGCGGCAAGGCGAACGACGAGTTCACTGATTTCCGCTTTGGCGCCGACATCCACGCCCTTGGTCGGTTCGTCGAGAACAAGGAGGCTGGGCCGGCGGGCGAGCCAGCGCGCAAGCACAACCTTTTGCTGGTTGCCGCCCGACAGCGTCGATATCCGGACCTTCGGCGACGCCATCTTTATCGCGAGCGAGCGTTTTGCTTCGCTCACGATCTTGTCTTCGCGCTTCCTGGAAATTATCCAGCGCGGCGCGATGCGGTCCAGCACGGCTAGGGTCGTGTTCGCGCCCACGCTGAGTTGGCCGACGAGCGCCTGGCGACGGCGGTCTTCAGGCAGCAACGCGATGCCGGCCCGGATTGCGGCCGCCGGATCGTTTGGCGCAACCCTCGTCCCGCCGATCAGCACCTGACCGGCATCGTACGGATCGATCCCAAAAATGCAATTTGCGACTTCACTGCGGCCGGCGCCGACGAGGCCGGCGAGCGTCACGATTTCGCCTGCGTGAACCTTGAACGAGATGTTCTCGAGAACGCCGTAGCGGGTCAGACCCTTTACTTCAAGAATAACCTTGCCCGGCTGGCGGGCGGAGTTGGTGACCTCCTGGACCGCGCGGCCGACCATCATCTTAATGACCCGTTCCTGATCGAGTTCAGCCGCGGGCACGCTCCCGATGAGCCGGCTGTCGCGCAGCACAGTAATGCGGTCAGCGATGCGGAACACCTCCTCCAGCCAGTGCGACACGAAGACGATGCCGAGGCCCTTGGTCTTCAACTCGTGGACGACCGCAAAAAGCCGGTCGATCTCCCGCGGCGACAGTGAGGTGGTCGGCTCGTCCATGATCAGCATGCGCGCGTCCTCCGAAAGCGCGCGTGCGATTTCGACGAGTTGCCCCTCAGCGGGCGAAAGCCGCTGGGCCCGCGTTGCGGGCGAGAGCTCGGGAGCCACCTGTGCGAGCGCTTGCAGGGCGCGCCTTGTCTGTTCTTTCCGGGAAATCACGCCGAACCGCGTCGGCCAGTGGCCAAGCATGATGTTCTCTGCGACGGTCATACTGGGAACCAGGTGGTGATCCTGGTGGATCGTGGCCACGCCCGCTTGGTGGGCCGCCGCGGGATCCTGATCAAGGCGCTTGCCGCCGACCAGAATTTCGCCCCGGTCCGGCGTGTAATAACCGGCCATGACCTTGATCAGGGTGGACTTGCCGGCGCCGTTTTCCCCGACCAGCGCATTGACCTCGCCGGACGTGATCTCGAAATCGACGTTGTCCAGGGCCACGACGCCGGGAAACGATTTACTGATGCCCCGGGCAACCAGCACGGGCCGGCCCGGGGCCAATCCCCCGGCTGGCCGATCACCAGGCTGTGACGCGCCGGTCACGGCTGCCTCCGGGCTTGAACTTTCGCCGGCCGCGAGCTACGCCGGCCGGAATGCTTCCCGGCTGGCCGATCGGATACCGCTTTTGGGGTCGCAATAGATAACGTTTTCATCCTTCGGGGGAGCAAACGCACGCGTTTACAAGGCTTGTGCCAGCATGAATGCTTCGACGATCGTACTTTGAACCAATCGCGGCGCCACGCAATCGCCGACTCGTTCGATCCGGACGTCGTTGAACTCGGCTGCCTCCTTCAACTCCAGGAACAGGTCTTCTCGCGACCGCCGCCCGATAATCGGAACCACCCAGTCGATCCCCTCGACCCACTCCCCTTTGCCCGGCACCAGGAGGTACTTCTTCCAGCCCTGCGTATCCTCGCAGCTGAAGGTGCCGGCGATTTTGGCCCGGTGGCGGCCGATTTCCAGCAGCATCGTGTTCGGACGCAGGCGGATGCCTTTGATTGCGGCACGCCGGTAGAAGAGAGTCCGGGTACCGGCTTCGATGTCCTCGCCGACTAAGGGGTGCGAGGCGATCACTTCGACTCGACAGCCCCGGTCGGCCAGGTATTCTGCCGTGCCGGCGCCCTCCCAGTGGCCATTGTCATCGACCACGAGCACCGTCCCGCTGAGTTCCACCTTTCCCGACAGGACGCGGTCCGACGAGACGACGAACGGCTGATCAAGGCCGGGCACGCCCGGCAGCACCTGCCGGCCAAGCGCCCGCGCGCGCTGTGCGCCGTCGCTCCCCTGGTTAGGCAGGTTCGGCTCCGAGCCGGTTGCGATCACGATCACCTCCGGCGCTAACCCCTGCAGCATTGCGCGCGTCGCCGTCCGGCCGAGCCGGACGTCGACGCCCAGATCGGCTACGGCAGCCTCGAGGTACCGGGTAACCTCCCCGATGATCGCGTGCTCCGGCTGCCTCGCCGCGAGCCGGATCTGGCCCCCAAGGGCGTCCTCACGCTCGAGCAGCGTCACCCGGTGGCCCCGCTTCGCCGCAATCTCCGCGACCTTGAGGCCGGCCGGCCCGCCCCCGACGACCACAACGCGCCGCGAACGACCGCTTTGGGCCACGAACCGCTCGTTAATTTCGCGTTCACGGCCTGCGCCCGGGTTGTGGATGCAGCGAACCGGCTTTTCCTGGCCGACCTGGTAGATGCACGCGTCGTTGCAGGCGACGCACAGTCGCACAAGCTCAGCACGGCCGGCGGCAAGCTTATTCGGCGTCTCGGGATCCGCGATGAACTGGCGCGCCATTCCGATGAGGTCGGCCTGACCGGCCCGCAGCATTTCCTCTGCACGCTGCGGCGGGCTGATGCGCCCGAACGCGACGACAGGCAGGCGGCTCGCGCGTTTAAGTTCGCCGTTGAGCGTCTGAAAATCGCCTGAGGCAACGGCCGCCGGCGGAATTTCCATCCAGTAGCTCGAAAACGAACCCGCGTCGGCATTGAAGTAATCTACAAGCCCGCTCGCTTCCAGGATGTGCGCCATCTGCAAGCCGTACTCAAGGCCGTAGCCGAAAGTCGTGAATTCGTGCAGACAAATGCGCACGCCGACGGGGCAAGCGTCTTCCGTTGCTTTTCTGATCGCTTCAAGAACTTCGAGTGACAGCCGCATGCGGTTCTCAAATGAGCCGCCGTACCGGTCGGTTCGTTGGTTGAAGAAGGGAGAGGCGAACGAGCGCAGCAGCCCGTCGTGCGCCACCTTGATCTCGATCCCGTCGAAGCCGGCCTCGGCAGCATTCCGCGCGCTGACCGCGAAGCCCTCGATTACGGCGCGGATGTCGTCCTCGTCCATCGCTTTCGTGGTGAAATGGCTTGAGGGTTCGGGCATCTGAGTCGGCGCCCACATGATGTGCGGCGGATGCTCGAGCGAGGTGTGGCCCCCGTGGGTCAGTTGGCTGAAGATCTTCGCACCGTGCGCATGCACGGCATCCGTGACGTTGCGCAGCAGCGGGATGACCGCCGGGTCCCACGCGTTGATGAAGCGGCGGGACATCTTGCCGGTGGGATGGATCGCCTGGCTTTCAAAGATGATCAGGGCGACGCCACCGCGGGCGCGCTCTTCGTGATAGGCGACGTGGGCATCGCTCGGCTGGCCGTCCCAGGTGCCCAGGGCGGTGAAATGGGGCTGAAAGACGAAACGGTTCCGGAGCGCGACGTCGCGGATGCGAAACGGGCTTAACGCCATCGAAAACCGCTGAAACGCATCAGGGAGGGGCGAGGTTGAAGCGCTCATGAGAGATAACGTTCTCAGTCAAATCTCTCAGTTTCTGCGGGGGCGCAAGCGGAAAATTGATGTCGCCCGGTTTTTACGGCGCGTGCGTTCGACGAAAGTTGCGTCCGCAAGTGCTTCCGGCGCGCAACCATGACCGGAGAGGGGAGGGGAGGGGAGGCATTTGCGCCGGTCGCTGTCGCGTTCTAAGCTGAGAACGATTACTGAAAACGGAGCCCAGTCGCGCCGGCGAAGTGCCCCCTCCGGCGCCGCGACGGTTTCAGTTTATCATCAGGGGGAATTTATCGGTCACACCATAACCATGCAGGGCGCAGCAGCTACGCTGGACGACGTCGCCAGGCGTGCCGGCACGTCGGTCGCAACTGCAGGACGTGCCCTGGGCGGATACGGGAAAGTGGCGGCGGCCACCCGCGAACGCGTTCTGAAGGCGGCACGGCAGCTCCATTACCGTCCCAATGCCCTGGCCCGCAGCATGAAGCAGCGCTCGAGCCTTACCATCGGGGTGATCGTCGGAAACGTCTGCAACCCTTTCTTCAGCGTCGTCCTTCGCGCGATCGAAGACACGGTAGGTGCACACGGTTACCAAGTGATCATGTGCAACACCGACGAAAGCATCGAAAAGGAGTTGGCCCATGCCAGGGCGCTCCTCGAGCACCGGGTGGCCGGCATCATCCTTTCGCCCACCGCGGGCGAAAATGGAGAAGCCTCCCGGGCGGCCAAGGAAATCCACACGAGCAGGATTCCCCTGGTCTTCATCGATCGGGCGGTGAAAGGGATGAAAGTTCCGACCGTGGTGAGTGACAATCAGTCGGCCGCGCACGAGGCCACCGCGCATCTGGTTGAGGCAGGCCACCGGCGTATCGGCATAATCGTGGGACGGAGGACGCTGGACACCATGTCGGAAAGGATTGAAGGCTATCGCCGGGCACTCGCCCAGCACCGGATTGAATTCGACGATTCGCTGGTCGTCGATGCCGTCCACGTCGGAGTCGAAGGCGGTTATCGCGCCACAAAGCAGTTGCTCGATTTTCACCGTCCCCCGACGGCGTTGCTTGTGGCAAACAGCCTTTTAATTTTAGGGGCACTGAGCGCCATAGCGGAAAAAGGGCTTGCCATTCCGGATAACGTGGCCGTGATCGGTTGGGACGATTTTTACGCTGCCCCGCACCTGAAAACACCGCTTACGATGGTGGATCAACCAGCGCATGCGATGGCCTCGATCGCCGCGGAGCAGCTCATGAAAATGCTGGCTGACAAACCGGTCGATCCTTCTCTCTACGTCATTTTAAAATCCAATTTCATCGTCCGGGACTCAGCCGGAACGCCCTCCAATCGACGACCGCTTGTCGGTTGCCGAAAAACTTCGAGCGATGCGTAAATCGGTTTTGGCTGGGGCTGAAAGCCGTGAACGCAACGATGGTGGAGATTAACGGTTGAAAATCCGTTGCAGGAAGCGTAGTCCTTCGCGAGCCAGTGAATCCTGATCCGGCGCGAGCGGCCGCCAGAGCGAGACCGCGCGGGCGATCTCAGTGATTTCCGCGGTGAATGCCTCGATCACTACCGGGCCTTGGTAGTTGATTGCAGTTAGCGCCAACACAACTTCCGGCCATTCGATGTGCCCGGTGCCCGGCGTGCCACGGTCGCTTTCACAGGAATGAAAGTGAAACACCCTGGAACCGGCCATGCGGATCGCGGTAGCGAGGTTTTTCTCCTCGATATTCATGTGGAAGGTATCCAGCAGCAAGCCGACATTGGACGCGCCGATTCGCTCGATGAGTTCGAGGCCCTGCTCTACGGTGTTGATGAAGTCGGTCTCGAAACGGTTTAACGGTTCAATGGCAAGCTGGACGCCTCGCTCTCCGGCATATTCGGCCACCGGCTTCAACGTTTCCACCGCAAGACTCCACTGCTTTGACCGCTGCGGGGGCGACAGGAGGTTCGTCTTTCCGGTCGCGGAATACATTGGGCCCGCCACGAACGGTGAACCGAGTTCCTTCGCGATATCTATGCACGTCTCGAGGTATTTCGCGGTGTTAGCGCGGACGTTTTCCTCGTCTGAACTGGCATCCCGGCCCGGGCCGAAAGCACCACAAACCGTCGCGGTAAGGTCATTCTCCGCCAATGCCCTTTGAATCCGACCAACATCAATCGTAACGGGGTCTTCAACGCAGATCTCGATGATGTCGAAGCCCAGTTCGCGAACCTTTTTGACAAGTCCAAGCGTCTGGTTCGAGAACGGTGAAACCCAGATAAATGTACTGGCACCGAAGCGCATGAACGATTTTCCTTGAAGTAGAGCTGCTGCCCGAGTTCCGTAAAATTCCGGATGGCCTGTTCAGTCGACCCCTCGAAGAACCGCCACATCGTTTTGAATGCCGGGAATGCCGGGTCCCGGCGCCCGGCACTACTTAGCCGTCAGCAGCGGCTTCATGTATTCGTACGCCTGCCGTGCCACCAGGTCCGGCTCGACGTTTCGCCGGTTGAATCCGATCTCCATCGCCAGGTAGCCGTCATAAGCGATGTCACGCAGCGCTTGCACCAAACCAACAAAATCACCCGGACCCTGACCGGGGGCCAACCGGCCAAACTCGGAGAGGTGAACGTGGCGCAAATTCTTCCCCATCTTATAGACGTAATCGGTCGGCACCTCGTTGCGATAATACGCATGCTGGGTGTCGAACATCAGCTTGACGTTCGGTTCGGCCACTTCCTCCATCAACTCGATGGCGTGGTCGCAGCTCTCGATCAGGTTGCTGTCGGTGGTCGTCGTCTCGATGGCCAGCACCACCCCGGCGCCTTCGGCGGACCTGGCGATCTCCTTGAGGGCTTCGGCACTCCAGGCCCAGGCCTGGGCGCGCGGCGTGCCGAAAATCTGCCATCCGGCGACGTAAAGCACGGTGTTACCCCCGAGGTCGGAGCAGAGCCGGGCAACTTGTTTGTACTGTTCAATGGCTTCCCGGCGCTCTTCCGGAAGGGGCGAAGCGACGTTAAAGCCGGGACCGCCGCCGGGCGCCGGCAGCATGCTGGAGAGCGCCAGCCCATTGTCGTCCAACACGCGTTTGATCTCCTTGCGCCGCTCCTTGGTGACCTGACTAGGGTAGGCATGCGGTGCGGCCGCCCCGATTTCAATGCCGTCGTAGCCGATTCGAGCGATCCGTTTGATGGTTTCTTCGAGGGTATAGGCAGGAACCCAAACCGGAAAGCTGGAGTACACCCAGGTGTTAAAGGCTAATTTCATGATTCGTGGATGCTTGTGCTTTGCTGTTGAAATCTTCTGCCGGTCTAATCCCAGACGAAAATCGCTTTTTCGGTCTTCCGTTCGTCAAACATTCGGAATGCCTCCGGGGCCCGGTCCAGAGAGAAACGGTGGGTAATCATCTTCTCCACCGGAATCCGTCGATCGACGATGAACCGGGCTATCTCCTCAAATTCACTCAGAGGGAAATACCACGCCCCGATGACCTGAAGCTGTTTTCTGATAAACTGGTCGCTCGGGTTTATCGTCGTCGAAGACGATTCCCCAACGAGAGCCACCGATCCGAACCGGCGTGCGGAGTCGAGGGCAGAGTTCTGGGCTTTGCCGTTCCCCGAACAGTCGATCGCCGCGTCCACACCTGCGCCGTCCGTGAGTTCGCGCAACCGCGCGGTGGCATCTTCGCTCCCGCTGTTCACGATTTCGTCCGCCCCGAGTTCCTTTGCCATCGTCAGCCGGTCCTCGAGCACGTCGACGGCGATGATGCGTGCGCCCCTGGCTTTCCCTATAAGGACGCCGGCCGCCCCCATCGGACCGATGCCGAAGACGGCCAGGGTAGTGGCGCCCGATACGCCCAACCTTTTTTGGGCGGAGTATTGCGTTCCAATCATGTCGGTCATGACTGCGCCCGCCTCGAACGAGAGTTGATCCGGCAGCTTGAGGCAGTTAATCGCAGGCGCCACCAGGTAGTCGGCATCACCGCCGTCCACGTCGAAGCCGAGGCATTTGAACTCGGGGCACAGCATCCGGAAGCCGCCATGGCACCACCGGCAATGCCCGCAGCCGATGGCGAGGTAAACTGCCACCCGGTCGCCCGGTTTAACGTTGGTCACGCCGGTCCCGACTTCCACGACGTCACCCGCCGGTTCATGTCCGGGAATGATCGTGCCTGTCTTGGCTGCCTCACTGGCCAGCACGGGCTTGCCGTAATAAAGGCTCATGTCGCTTCGACACAGGGCCGAAGCCCGCATTCTAACCAGCGCCTCGCCGGGTCCGGGTACCGGATCCGGGCGATCGACCACCTCTACCTTTTTGTTTCCAGGGAATAGAACCGCTTTCATGATGATTTTCTGTTGATACCTAGGTGGATAGCGATCTTCCTGCGCCAACGGCGGACGCGTGTTCCGCGGCAACCTGGACCCGGGCCCGCAAAATCGTGTGGGCGTACAGCCGAGCTACCAGCGCCGACCCGTCACTTGACTGCCCCCATGGTGAGGCCCGAAATCAGCCGTCGTCGCAGTAGAAACGTCATCACCAGGATGGGAGCGACAATGGCGGTTGACGCCGCCGTCAGGTTACCCCATTGCGTGCCGAACATCCCGGTAAACTCGTTGACACCGACCGGGGCCGTTTTCACGTCGGCGCGCGTCAGGGTCAACGCGAAGAGAAATTCGTTCCAGCACAGGATCATGCTCAGCACGGCCGCGGCAACGATGCCCGGCACGGCCAGGGGCAAGGTCATCCGGGCGATGACACCGATTCGTGAACAACCATCCACGCGTGCAGCCTCCTCGATGTCGGCGGGGATCTGGGCGATGACGCTGCGCAGCAGCCACACCACCATCGGCAGGTTGAATGCCGTGTAAGGGATAATCAGGATCGGGTAGGTGTCGATCAATTGTAACTGGCCTGCGAGCACGAATACGGGGATGGCCGCTACGATGGGAGGAAACATAATCGTCGACAAGATCCACGTTGATAAAAATTTCCGGCCGGTAAAGCGTACCCGTGCGAGGGCGTAAGCCGCCGGAACGCCGACCAGGATACTGAGGGCGGTCGAAGCCGCGGCCACCAGGGCGCTATGCACCAAAAGCGGCAGGAAGGCCTGGGACGAAGATGTTTCGCCTCCAAATACCGCCGCGTAATGTTCCAGCGTCGGCCGGAACACCCATTTGGGCGGGATGGTCTGCGCATCGCCGCTGGGTTTGATAGAGGTGAGCACCATGAAAAGCAGGGGGATCAGCGCACCGATCATCGACACCCACACGACCAGGCGGCCGGCAATATTCAGGGGTACTCTGCTGACATCTGCCATAACTTGCCTCCGTCCGGGATGATCAGTGTAACAGTTCGGTGTTGCGGCCCAGCACCTGCAGCAACTGCGAAACGATGAATGACAGCAAGATCAGGAATACGATGCCGACGGCGGCAGCGGCACCGATCTGGAAATCTTGCAGCCCAACCCGGTAGAGCGTCAGGTTGATCAGTTCGGTCGAGCGTCCGGGGCCGCCGCCCGTCAGGATCTGGACGGTGCCGAACGTTTTAAAAGCTTCAACCACCCGCAGCAACACGGCGATGGCGATGAACGGCCGCAGCTGCGGCAGGGTCACGTGCCAGAAGGTTTGCCAGACCGTGGCGCCGTCGACGGCCGCGGCCTCCTTGGATTCCTGGGGCAACCCCTGCAGCCCGGCCATCAGGATCAGGGCCACAAAGGGCGTCCATTGCCACACGTCCAGGCTCACCATAGCCACCCAAGCGGTCGGCGCCGAGCTCAACCACTCGATCGGCCGGTGGATCAGGCCCGCCCGCTGCAGGTAGTAATCGACCCAGCCGTAGTTAGGATTGAGCAGTTCGCGCCAGATCAGCGCAGACACCACCGGCGTCACTGCGAAAGGCAGCAACAGGACCGTTGAGGCCAGGTTGTTGCCTAAACTTCGCGGGGCGAGGGCGCACGCCAGCCCCAACCCCAACAGAAGTTCGATCGTAACCGACACCGCCACGAACAGCAGGGTAACGAAGAAGCCGTTCCGGATGGTCGGATCGGTGAACACCTGCACGTAGTTATCCAGCCCGACAAACCGCTTCAGGTCAGGGTTGAGCAGCGTAAAGTTGAAGAAACTGGCCTGCAGCAGATAGAGCGCCGGGGCGATCGTCATCAGCAGCAGGATCACCAGGGCAGGGGCCACGAGCGACCAGCCTAATGCCATATCGGAACGAATGGACTTCTTCGCTTCTTGCGGCGAAGGCGCCCATTCGGCCGTAGGCGTCGGTCGGGTGATGGCGGCTTTAGCCATTGGCGATCGGATACCCTGCCTGCTTGATCATCCCTTTGATCTGGGAGGCGGCCGCATCCAGCGCCGCCTGGGGCGTCTGGCTGCCGGTCGCGGCATTGTTGACCGCCACCGCAATCGCCTTACTGACGTCGCTGTAGTTGCTCAGGCGCGCCCGTCCCACCCCGACCCCCAGCGACTTGCCGAGAACTTCGTAGAAGTTGGCGAAGTCTTTCTGAAGCGCAGGATCCGACACGGCTTGTCTATACACCGAGACGCGGGTGGGGTGCAGTTGCTTCTGCAGCATCTTTACCTGCGTATCACTCGACGTCAGCCACGTTATCGCCCGGTACGCCCATTCCTTGTTTTTGGCGAATTTGTTGATGCTCAGGATCCAGGTTCCGAAGTGAGGCCCATAGGATACCTTCTTCGGGACCATGGCGTAGGCCACTTCCCCTTTCACATCCGGGTTGAGCTTCATGTCATGGTAGTTCATCGCCATCGCCGTCAGCCCTGAGTTGAACGTGGCGCTCACGTCATCCCAGGAAAACGACGTCACGCCCGGCGGGGTCACCTTCCGCTTCTGAATTAGATCGGCATAGAAGGTAAGCGCCTCAATGCCGGCCGGAGAGTCAAAAGAGAACCGGAAATCGTCGGAGACGAGGTGGCCGTCGCCTCCCCAGCAGGCGAGCAACGTCTTGAAATCGTCGGTCGCCCAATCGCCGGTGCCGGGCATGAGCGTGGTCCCGTAAAGCCGTTTGTCGGGCCGGGTGAAAAATTCGGCCATCGGCACAAAATCATCCCAGGTTTCCGGCACCTTGAGTTGCTTGCCATACCGGCTTTGAAAGGCTTGTTGCTCTTGCGGGTTATCGAAGAGGTCCTTTCGATAGGCGAGCGTGAGCACGTTCGATTGGATCGGCAAGCCGAAGATTTCGAACCCCTGCTTGGCGATCTGGGCGGCGTCGACCTCGGTTGGCGAGCCTGGAAAATGCATGAACGACTTGGCCGTCTGGTAAACCGCCGAATCATAAAAGGCGGCCGGGATGAAATCGGTCAGGTTAGGATCGGTTACGTCATTGTATTTCGGGTCTTTCAGGTAGGAAGTCAGGGGCTCGAGCTTGCGGGTCAGGGCCGGCATCCACGGCGTATCGATAATCATGATATCGTAGTGGGGGCTCGAGGCCGCCAGTTCCGCAAACACTTTCTGCTGCAGCGCGGCGTAAGGGTAGGTTTCGAGGTTCAGCTTGATGCCGAACTTGGAAGCAAAGTCGGGCAACACGAGTTTTACCGCTTCGGAATCGGCTTCGGCCGTCGCGTACAACAGGTTGAGCATCTGTGGTTTTGACGCGGCCTGCGCCGTGCGCGGCGCGAGCACGCCGCCGAAAACCGCCGCACCGGAAGTTGCGGCGGCTAACTTTAAAAAATCTCGCCTTCTCATAGGAACTTTCCAAGGGGGGGTGATGGATTCGATGTGGCTCTGGGGGGAACGAAGGGTGGAGTGTCCGTTAGGTCGCGGGTGCCAAGGGTC
>Ga0213876_10001918_pt1 | contig 12479 bp, 12 predicted proteins | sample BarmaccomBMRX_R9_FD_160113 | JGI IMG/M metagenome (GOLD analysis project Ga0213876, IMG submission 160113) | Root-associated microbial communities from Barbacenia macrantha in rupestrian grasslands, the National Park of Serra do Cipo, Brazil - RX_R9 | ecosystem: Host-associated > Plants > Roots...
CGTTGGTCGTCTCGATCTTTGATTCTAATACCGCCGATAGACCTGCCCCGCCATGGGCCGTTCGCGGGAGCCGCCTGCTTTTCAACACGTTGTGCCGGCACGAGCGGAGCAGCTAATATCGCGATAACCTATTAAACGCTTTCAAGCGGCCCCCTCCAGGTTCCGCGCCAATCTGAGCCTGGCCCCAAACTGCTCCTCAACGCACGAAGAGCAGCGCCTGCAAGAAAAAGCCGACTCCAATCAATCCTGCCACTAAGCTGACCAACCAGAAAGATTTCCGCTTGATTAAAACAGAGATCGCTCCTACCGCGATGGCAATTTGGAACAGGGTGACACTTACCGCCAGAGCTTCATGAGTTCGCAAAAGGAGTTTTGATCTTTTTTCTAAACGCTCAGCATCCTTACGGACGTCTTCCCTCTCCTTTTCGTATTGCGCGACTTTGCTCTTGTCGACATCAGCCACTGGCTTATCCAGGGCGGCTAAGATATCTAGCTTCCCGGCCAATTGCGCTTCCTTGATGCTCTTCGATTGATAGTAGCTCCATTGGTCAGACGACTCGATTTGCGCAATCACCGCCTCGTTCGCATTGTGCCCAGCCAGTAAAGACGCCACCGCAGCGAATGCCGCTAAAAGAGCTGAACTTAGCGCTACCCCCAGGATCCAAGGTTCGGTGCTGTGCTCAGCATGCTCATGGATGTGCTCGTGAAGGTGTTCGGTTGGAACCTCAGGTTCTTCCATAACAGTTTAGAGTTCGCGGTTCACTGTTGCCGATCCGAGGATGTCAGTGGGACACGCTTTAAAACAAGCCGCCAACTGGGAACTGTGAACGGCGAATTTCTAACCGCTGGCGACTGGAAGGTCGATCACAAATGCGCGCCATCCGCGCCTTCGGAGCGGAGCATCGCCGGATGCAAAGCGATGCCCCGCTCCCCCTAGTCGTGGCCCAACGTTGACAGCCTGCTCAATGGCCTCCAGCTCCAGCCGGGGCCGGGCCTTTTGCCTTCTTGAACAGGAGAATAATCGGTACCAGCAACAGACAGATCGGTACCAGCATTCGAAACTGCTCCACGTAAGCCCATAAACCCGCTTGTTGTTGGAGAGTCTGATAAATCACGCCGTAAGCTTGCGATTGGCCTGCCTGACCGGACTGAATGGAAAGTGCGTGTTGTAAACTCGAGAGTTGATTGCGGAACGGAGCGTCCAGATTTGTCATGTGTCCCGCCATTAGCGCCTGATGCGCTTGGGTGCTGCGCGTTACCAGCGCTGTCACCAGCGAGATACCAACAGAACCTCCCAGATTTCTTACCAAGCTAGTTAAACCGGCCGCATCACCCATATTTTCCCGCTTGATCGTGGCCACCGAAAACGTGGTCATTGGAACGAAAATCGAAGTGACGGCAAATCCGCTGATAATGATCGGTACCAGCACCGTCCCAGGAGCCATATCGAGGTTGACTCCACCAAGCAGATACATCGTCACACCAAGGACCACCGCTCCTTGCGCCATCCAGAGCCGACCGTCCACCTTCGTCAGGATACGCCCGGCAACCATGCTACCGACGATCGCTCCAATCCCTCTGGGACTCATCACTAAGCCCGCCTGTAGCGATGGATACCCTAACAACAGTTGCAAGAACTGCGGGAGCACTGCTGTCGTGCCGTATAGGACAGCGCCTACGCTGAAATTCAACAGCACGCCTATCGTCAGGTTGCGGTCTTTAAGAATCTGCAAATTAACAATCGGGTGATCGCGAGTGAGTTCCCAGGCTAGGAACACTACGAATCCCACAACCGCCAAGAAAGCTAACCAACGGATGAAGTTCGACGAAAACCAGTCTTCGTCCTGTCCTTTATCAAGCAAGATTTGGAGACATCCAATCCAGAGAGCTAACAAACCGAAACCGGTGAAATCGATTTTGCCAGCCTTCGCATTCTTCAGGTAGGGCGGATCTTCCAGAAATCGTAGGCACATGAAAATGGCAGCGATGCCGATAGGAAGGTTGATGTAGAAAACCCAGCGCCAGGAGTAACTGTCGGTAATCCAACCGCCAAGAGTCGGCCCAAGGATCGGCGCGACAACTACACCCATCGCATACACCGACATCGCCTGTCCGCGTTTCTCCGGTGGGAAAGTCTCCAGCAAAATTGCCTGTGCTACCGGCTGCAATGCTCCGCCGCCGGCGCCTTGCAAGATCCGGGCAAAGATCAAGAAACCAAGGCTGTTAGCGACTCCACAGAGAGCTGACGCAATTGTGAAGATCGTGATACAGGTGATCAAAAACCGCCGCCGACCAAAGAATCGTCCTAGCCAACCGGTCGCCGGTAAGATTACCGCGTTCGAGACTAAGTAACTGGTGAGAACCCAGGTAGCTTCATCCGTGCTGGCAGAAAGGCTCCCGGCGATGTGCGTCAACGAAACGTTCGCCACGGAGGTATCAAGAACCTCCATAAACGTGGCGGACATCACGGCTGCCGCGATGAGCCAAGGATTGGCAGCCGGCTTCCAGGGTTGGGCCGCTGCAGTTGGCGTTCCGTTCGCCATAGATGACTTACGCTGGTTTCTTAACTTTGGGCGGCCTCGTACCCCACCAGAGAATTCCGAGGATAGCAGCTGCTACCAGAGCCGATACGGTCGCTAACTGCAGAGGTGAGTAGTGAAAGTCCTGGACTTTGACGGTCGGCACAACTGACTCGCCAGGACCCAGCGGCAAACCCACATCGGGAATCTGATCAAATAGAATCTTAACCGGAATTCGCTGCACCACCTTAACGTAGTTGCCAGTCGCGTTCTCCGGCGGCAAAAGACTAAACGCGGCTCCACTACCCATCTGGATGCTGTCCACGTGACCTTCAAATTTTCGTCCGCCAAGAGCGTCTACCTCGATCTCAACCGGTTGTCCGGGGCGCATCAGGCTAAGCTGATTTTCTTTGAAGTTCGCGGTTACGTAGATTTCAGACGGGACTAAAGCCAGCAGCGACTGGCCGACCTGGACATAGTCTCCTGGCTCGACCGATTTGTGAGTGATACGACCCGTTTCCGAAGCATAGACTCTCGTATACGAATCATTCAACTTAGCTGACTCCACGCCGGCACCATTTTGCTTCTCTTGCGCAAGAACATATTCAACCAGCGCCTGAAAAGTGCGTACCTGCGCCTCTCCCTCGGCCAATTGTGCTTCTCCCGCTGCGACTTTCTTTTTCGCTGACTCGAGATTGGCTTGCGCTGACCGGTTAGCAACTTGCGAGTGAATTAAATCCTGGATGGATACGACGTGGGTTTTATAGAGATCCTGCTCTCGCTGCAGATCGTCAGAGGTTTGATCGGCTTGCGCCTGCGAGGCTTGTTCATCCGCGCTGTCCTGATCAAGGGTGGCATGGAGACTCCGTACATTAGCGATCTGCTGGTCCACGGCAGCTTGAGCAGATGCTGCTTCGGCTTTGACGCTTTCCAGCGAGGCCTGCTTTTGATCCAGTTGTGCATCATAGTCCCGAGGATCAATCTGGACCAACAGGTCTCCCTTCTTTACCAGTTGGTTGTCCTTCACAAGAACTGAGTCAACCTTTCCGGCGATTTTAGGGGCCACTTCAATTGTGTGAGCAGCGATAAACGCGTCGTCAGTTGATTCGTGGCTGGCCGATTGCGCATAGAGATAGAGGCCGGCTGCCGCCACGATGAAAACCAGGCTGATCCCGATAATCGTTCGGTTAAACCGCTTTCCGAGGCGGTCGCGTAGCGTTACTCTCCGCGCGCCATCCTGCAGGCCTTTCGGGATCTCCTGCGTAGTCTGTCGATAGTTCTTTTCCAATGTTTGAGGCATGGCTAAAAAAGTCCTGGCTCCGTCTTAGGCCTTAATCCCTTGATACAAAATCTCGGTAATTCCCTTCAGATGTGCGGCAACGGATTCCTCATCATCTGCAAACGCGGTGTGTCGCAGCATTGCGCTACGTACGGCATCAGGAATGAAATCCGCGGCAGCCGAAAAATCTAACCCGGTTCGCACCAAGCCCGCCTTTTGCGCTTGCTCCAAGCGCCCAACCAACAGCGCCTTCCGTCTTATCATAAACTCCTGAAGCGTGCGGCGAGTCGGCTCCGACAAAATGGGAGCCTCGCTTGTAAAGGCCCTTACGAGCGCCTCCTTTCCTCTTAGATGCGTATAAAGCTCCTGGACGTATCGTTCTAAGGAACCAAACAGATCTTCACGCCAGTTTTCTTCTGGCTGCACCAGATCATCCAGCGAAGCACAGCTTTGTTTAAGCGTTGCATGCAGCAGCTCTTCCCTAGTGTGGAAATGGCGAAAGATAGTGACTTCATTAACACCGGCTTCACGAGCAATTTCGCGCGTGGTAGCACCCTGGAACCCGTCTCTAGAAAACACCTGCTGGGCTGCGGCCATAATGCGTTGCCGGGTTAGATCAACCGATCCGTTCTGGACGCGGTTCCGTTCAGAGGTAACGTTCTCGCCCATGCAAGTATGTACTTGCATCTATAGTTGAGTGCAAGCACTTACTTGCATCGAGGTTTCTCCCTTCCAGCAGGCTTTTGCGACGAGAAATTCTCGTTCGCCCGCCTCGCCCACAGGAAAAACCAAATCTTCTTCCTGTTCCTCCCTGTCAAAAAGTACGGGTTTTGTTCGCGTGGCACTGTGATCCTCATAACTGAGTGAAAAAGCGATGGTTGACTCGCGGTTGGATCCTCTAGCGACTCCTGCGCTAGACTCCCCGAGTAATGTAAGCACTTACTTGCTTTCTCTGCGAATTGCAAGCGTTTACTTGCAAAAAGTAGGGAGGACAGAGCTAACTAGCGATGGATGCCTTGAATGAAAATCGCGACAACATTCCGAAGATAAGTGTCAACGGAGTAAGCGCTGCCATACATCGTGTGCCGGAGCATTCCCGTATGCACAGTATCGCGAAGGATATCTACGGCGCAGCCCAGATCGACGTCGGGTTTGACGTATCCGGCTGTTTTAGCCGCTTCCAGCCGGTCTATCAAGGTAGCCCTCACTGGGACCATTTTCGCCATAAGAGCTTCACGGACAGCGGGAGGCAGGAGTCTTCCCTCTCCCACAATCGCTCTCACTAACGCCTCTCGCTCCAGAAGCATCTCGTAATACTTACGGACGTAAGCTTCCAGTTGACCCGGCAGGTCTCGTTCCCATTCGCTTCTTGGCCCGATGAGTTCCTCCGGGGATATACTGTGACACAGGATGGTTTCACGCAGTAGATCGTCGCGACTTCGGAAATGCCGAAAGAGCGTCACTTCGTTGACGCCGGCCTCTCTAGCGATTTCTCGAGTGGTAGCGCCCTGAAAACCATCGCGGGAAAACACCCGCTCGGCGGCTTCAATGATGCGCTGGCGAGTTAGCTCGCCGTACGAGCGAGTACGCTGCGTCGTATTGGGCTGGTTTGAGGTAACGATGCAAGTATTTACTTGCATTTTACTCTGAATGCAACCCGGAAATTCAAATTCCGATAGGGATAAGCCTCCCGGAATTGCCCCAGAGCAACGAAATGGGTAGTGCTTATGGACATTCTGGGGCAATGGACTTAATGAAAAAAAGGTTAACCGCGAACTGCAAACCCCAGTGTGCTATAAGGTTAACAGTCTATGAGTCTAAGGAGCGCCTCTCGGCAACGCGAAACAGCAGAAACCTCTGTCAGCGTTGATCTTGTACTTGATGGATCCGGCGCTGGCGATATTGACACTGGCATCCCCTTCTTCGATCACATGTTGGTGCTGCTGGCCAAGCACAGCCTTTTCGACCTGACGATCAAGGCTCAAGGCGATTTGGCGGTCGACTTCCATCACACGGTCGAAGATACCGGCATCGTGCTCGGAGAAGCGTTGGCTGCGGCTCTCTCCTCAAAGGCCGGAATCAGGCGTTATGGATGGGCTCGGATACCGATGGACGAGACATTGGCTCAAGTCGCGATCGATTTGAGCGGGCGACCGTTTCTTGCATTTCGAGTACCGTCGGAAAGGGCTCCGATCGGCTCATTTGACTTCGGATTGGTGGAAGAGTTTAGCCGGGCCTTAGCAATGTCGTCTGCAATGACCTTGCACGTAGAAGTTGAATACGGAAAAAACAACCATCACATTGCGGAAGCAATATTTAAAGCGCTGGCAAGGGCTCTAGACATGGCTTGCCAGCTAGATCCACGCGTGACCGGCGTACCCAGCTCAAAAGGCAAACTTTAAAAGAGCGATGACGTGAATCTAGGACCAAGACTTGGATTGATCGATTATGGGTCCGGCAACCTGCGTAGCGTAAGCAAAGCATTGGAGGCTGCGGGGGCACACATCACACGTATTGAACGGGGGCCGATTGCAGGCGGTTTTGATGCTCTAGTTCTCCCCGGGGTTGGGGCTTTCGGAGACTCTGTCAATCAGCTCAAAAATCGGGATCTCTTTGTTTCTCTCCAGGAATGGCTAAACGATGGCAGACGTTTCCTCGGGGTTTGTCTCGGTTTCCAATTATTGTTCGAATCGAGCGAGGAATCGCCCGAAGTGGCGGGCTTAGGAATATTCCAAGGACAGGTCCGAAAATTTTCCCAGGCTAGAGTCAAAGTACCGCAGATTGGTTGGAACCTGGTCAAGTGGACGGAACATGCCCATACCCTGTATGAGAAGCTTCCTCGGGACCCATACTTTTACTTCGTCCATTCTTACTACCCGCAACCCAAAGACGAATCTATCGTCGCTGGGTACACTGAATACGGGGACAGCTTTGCCGCGGCCGTCGCGACTAAGAACTTGCTGGCAACCCAATTTCACCCTGAAAAGAGTCAGGAAAGCGGCCTGCTACTACTCCGTCAATTTTTGGACACACTCTAATGATTATCTTGCCTGCGATCGACCTGTTCGAGGGCCAGGTGGTACGTCTCCGCCAGGGCAAATTGGAACAAAAAACAGTTTACCCGGGAGATCCGCTTTTTTACGCGAATCGCTGGGAAGAAGAGGGAGCAAATTGTCTGCATGTGGTCGACTTGGAGGCGGCTTTCACAGGAGAGCAACGGAATCTAGGATTGATCAAAAAGCTGATTAGTTCCTTGAACATACCAGTTGAAGTGGGAGGAGGAATCCGGTCATTCAAGGCGGCGGAATCCCTCTTAGAGGCCGGTGCGTCCCGAGTGGTAATCGGCACAAAAGCAGTCGAGGACCCAAAATTCCTGCGCGGGCTGGTCGCCGGCTTCGGAGGGGATGCGATTGCGGTGGGAGTGGATGCCCGCGAAGGCAAGGTCGCCGTAAAAGGATGGGCTGAGGTGACCCATGTGGATGCACTCGAATTTATTGACCAAATTTGTGAAATTGGCGTCGGGACGATTATTTTCACGGACATTGCAACGGACGGGATGCTTTCCGGCCCGAGTTTCAACGCCCTTGAGGGAGTTCTTAAAAGGGCGAACTCCCAGGTCATCGCCAGCGGCGGAGTTGCCACGATGGAGGACATAAGGCGCCTCGCATCACTGCCCGGCTTGTACGGGACGATCGTCGGCAAGGCGCTGTTTGACGGAACAATCGACCTAAGTGAAGCGGTGGCAGTCGCCAACGCCGCATCGGACGCGCGGGGAGCGGTCTAAAGAGTTTGAGGTTTTAAGTTCAAGGTTCGAAGTTTTGTAAATCGCCTCCCGCAAGCGTGCGTGCGCGGAAATGCACAACGCTATACCTATCTCCCAGGCGAAGCCTGGAACTTCGAACCTACAACCTACAGCCCTACCTACCGGCGGTTCTAGGAGATCTTTGCAGATCGATCAGATCCCCCAAGATGCTCAACGTCTCGCGGTGAATCGCATCGGCGTCGGCACTATTACTTCCGGTTTCTTCATCGGCTAGGTCGCCGCTGGCTGGCGTTGGAGACGCCTTGGCATCTTTGCCTGCTGCAGGGAGAGCTTCCTTAGGCAAGAGTTTCAACTGAGGCTTGTTGACATCCGCTAATGTAAGTTCGTATCGCTTGTCTTGTACTTGAGCGTCGATCTTCTTCTCGTCAGTCTGTTCTTTTTGTTTGCGATCGTTGTCCTCGTCCAATTCGTCCCTTCGGATTTTTTCATTTAGCGACAAGCGATTTGTTTTCAGGCGGTCCTTCAAGATTTTCATGTCGGACGTGATATCCTGGAACGCAGCGTCCTGGTTGACACGATTGGCAGAGCGCTTACGCAGATCATCGATGTAAAGTGGCTTCCGGTTGTTTGCCAGATCGATGGCAGCCGGCTCAACTTCGTCGTACGGCAGAGGATGCTCGAGGGATGCTTCCCCGATTTCGGAGTTGTCGGTAAGCGATGGCAAAGTAACATCCGAAATCACTCCGCGAAGCTGAGTAGATCCGCCCGCCACTCGATAGAACTTCTGGACGGTGAGCTTAAGGGCGCCGGCATCGTTGCTCGAACCTCCGAGCAGGGGCATAAACCTGCCCAACTCGAGGAGGGTCTGCACGGTACCTTTTCCAAAGGTACTCGAATCACCCACGATCACCGCTCGCCCGTAATCTTGCAGAGCCGCAGCAAAGATCTCGCTGGCGGACGCGCTGAGCCGATTCGTCAGAACAATGAGAGGACCGCTATACAAGACTCCAGGGTCCTGGTCCTTCAGCACTTGGACGTCGCCATTAGCATCCTTAACTTGAACGACGGGCCCCTGATTGATGAAAAGGCCTGTCATCTTTATGGCTTCGTCCAGAGACCCACCACCATCATGGCGCAGATCGATAACCAAGCCTTGGATACCTTCGTGTTCCAATCTCTTGATTAAAGCGGCGACGTCTCGCGACGTGCTCTTACCGGTCCGAGATCGTTCCATGTCCTGATAAAACGACGGCAGGGTGATCCAGCCTAATTTTTCAGCGGTGCCATCCGGAAGATCCTTCTCGATCAATTCGGCTTTTGCCTCTTGTTCGGTCAGTTTGACGTCGTCTCTCACGAGCTCGACAATCTTTCTCTTCGATGGGTCAGCTGTGTTTGCCGGGACGACCATCAGTCGAACTACGGTACCTTTTTTGCCTCGGATCAGCTCCACAACTTTGTCGATCTTCATGTCGACAACATCGACAAAGCTGTCTTTTCCTTGAGCGACAGCGGCAATGCGGTCGCCGACAATCACCTTTCCACTCAACTGAGCCGGCCCGCCGGTAATCAGACGCTCGACTTTAGCGTAACCGTCTTCCGGCTTAAGCTCGGCGCCGATACCAGTCAACGAGAGGCGCATATTGATCTCGAAACTTTCGAGATCTGATTTCCCCAGGTATTCAGAATGAGGATCGTAGGTCTGAGCGGCAGCGTTGAGGAAAAGCTGCAGCACATCGTTGTCATCTCGCTCATCCAGGTTCTTTAGCAGTTGATCGTACCGCTTTTCGACCGTTTTCGGCCCTGGCTCCAAAGCAAGTTTATTCAGCTTCTCTTGCAACAACTCGCCCTCGATCCGATCTCGCCACAGGCTATCGGCCTCCGCGGGATTGGCCGGCCACGGCTCTTTGTGACGATCCAGCGCGACGGTTTTGGTACTCTTAAAGCTATAGTCCTGCTTGAGCAGGTCCTTTATCTTGCTAATCCGATCCGTTACCCGAGTCTTGAACAGGTTATAAATCTCTCTGGCCGGCTGAACATTCCCGACGGTCAAGTCCTGATCCAGTGTTGGCCCGTACTTATGATAAATTTCGTCAACGTCGGCTTGAGTAAAAAAAAGCTTGGTGTAATCAAGATCCTCCAGATACGTGTCGAGAATCTTTTTCGCCATGGTATCGTCGAGCTTCTGGCGGCTGTAATGTGCTTGTTCGAGGAGTCGCGCCACAGTGACAGCGATTTGCCGCGAATCAGCCGAACTCTGCTTCAGTTGGCCGATGCTGCAATTGGTGGCGCACAAGACCGATAGCCCGAGGAAAGCAACACTAGTGATTTTCATGCGGCGAGCACACAACGAATTGACAGAAGAATTACGAAATACCATTTTGCGAGCCGCGTACACGGGCCCTTTTGGGAGTGTCCCTCAATATGTCCGACTTTCAAACCTTTATTGGCGGTATATTCGACACGAACTCCTATCTAGTCAAAGCCCGCGCGGGAGAAATCCTTTTCGATGCCCCGACAGGGACACTCGATTGGCTGGAACGAGAGAAGATCACTCCGAACCTGTTATTGATCACCCACGGTCATATTGATCACATCGACGATGCAGCCAAAATCAAAAGACGGTACGATTGCAAAGTGGGCTGCCACTCCGACACGGTCCCGTTCATCAGCGACCCAGACTTTTTTAAGCAATTCGGCTTTTTCCTTGAGACAGAAACGGTCGAGCCTGATTTCCTGATTTCTGAAGGCACGTCTCAGGAATTTCTCGGTTCAAGTTTCGATGTCTTGCTCGTTCCGGGACATTGCCCGGGAAGTCTTTGTTTCTTTTCTAACGAACAAAACCTGCTGGTTGGAGGTGATGTTTTGTTCGCTGGAGGCATTGGACGTACGGACCTCCCAGGGGGCAATCATGCGGAACTGATCGAGAACATTTTTAAGAAAGTTCTGGTCCTGCCTGACGAGACTACGGTTCTACCGGGTCACGGTCCCGTGACTACGATCGGCGAAGAAAAACGCCATAATCCGTTTCTGCGGTAGGGACGAGGTCCTGCTCGTCCGCCGTCATTCTTGTTTACCGGTGAGGTGTCTGGTTCCAGCGGATGAGCAGGAGCTCACCTTTCGTCTTGTCTCGCTAGCGCTAGGACCAATTGGCCTTCCGCGACGGGTTCGCCATTGCAGGTGGCGCGGACGGAGCACTGGGCGAGGCCGTTCATTTCGCCTAAACACTCAGCAAAGAGATCGATCGGTTCTTGCGGCCGAACGGGCCTCAAGAACTTCATTGCCCGTATCGCGGTCAATAGAAACATCTTGCCGGGGCTCCCGATCGCTATCCCCGCAGTCTGAGCGAGCGCCTCGGCAAGCAATACCCCTGGGACGATTGCATTGCCGGGAAAATGGCCTCTCAGGAACGGTTCTTGGCCTGAAAAACATTTCGTGGCACTCGCACTCCGTCCCGAGTCCACCGCCGTAACCTCATCGATAAAAACGAACGGCGGTCGATGGGGTAAGCCTAATTGGATTGGATCCATGGTGTGACAGTAAGCAGTAAGCAGTAAGCAGTAAGTAGTGTCCTCAGTATTCAGTCCAGCCCCCAAATAACGCAAACGCCCACTCCTCACCCCTGGTACAGGTTCAAAACATCGGTAACACAATAGGTTCAAAACATAGGTAACACTTCAGGGCAATGCCCTGGAAGAAGAGTGAACCTATGGAACAGAGAACGGAGTTTGCCTTAAAAGCACTCAAGACGGAGAACTTTCGGGCCTTATGCCAGGAGTATGGGATCAGTACCAAGACGGGCTACAAGTGGCGAGAGCGGTTCTTGAGTCGGGGCATAGCGGGCTTAGGCGAAGAGTCGCGGCGGCCGCGGAGTCATGCCTTAGAACTTAAGCCAGAAGCGGTGTGCGAGATCGTGCGACTAAAGTTCGCCCATCCCTATTGGGGGCCGGCTAAGATTCGAGAGCTTTATTTACGCCAGCATGGAGAGGTAGCCAGTCTGAGTAGCTTTAAGCGGGTATTAGAGGCGGCCGGCCTAACGCAGCGACGTAAAAGGCGCAAGGCTGCTGAAGCGGGCCGCTTGAGTACTGGCGCTAAAGCTAAAGGGGTCAATGAGATCTGGACGGTCGACTTCAAAGGCTGGTGGCATGGGACCGAGGGGCGCTTTGAACCCTTAACAGTGCGAGATGAGTTCAGCCGTTATTTATTGGAGTTGCGCCAAGTGCCCAACGCTAAAAGTCAGACCGTACAACAGAGTTTTGAAAAGCTCTTCGAATGTCATGGTCTGCCTCAGGCCATCCGCAGCGATAACGGAACGCCCTTTGCCAGTCGCACCGCCGTATTGGGTTTAAGCCGCTTATCGGCTTGGTGGGTAGCACTGGGAATCAATCTGGAACGCAGTCGACCTGGTAAACCCCAAGACAATGGAGCCCATGAGCGGCTCCATCGCGATATCAGTCAAGAGCTAGAGTCTTTAGGGAAAAATGTCAGCCAAGAGGCCCTCGATCTTTGGCGCTATCAATTCAATTACCAACGCCCTCATGAGGCTCTGGGCATGCGTTGCCCAGGGGAGCTTTACCACAACTCCAGCCGCAGATACGCCGGTGGGGTTCAAGAACTACTTTATGAGGACATGAGCGTTCGGCGTGTCAATGACAGTGGCTACATCCGTTGGAAGCAGCACCGCCTCTTTATTAGCCTCAGTTTAAGGGGCTGGAACCTCGGACTCAAAAGCACCCAAAATCAAAAAATCCAACTCTGGTTTGCTCAACTGCTCCTGGGCCATCTCGATCCAGCTACCCTCAGTTTGAGCGCATTGACCTTCAGCCTCTTGATGCCAAAACCCATTTTAAAAATGCGGCTTAAAAAGCCGTTTTACTTGGGGCTCTGCCCCAAACCCCGGTTCGGGGGGAACAGTAAAAGC
>Ga0213876_10001919_pt1 | contig 12469 bp, 15 predicted proteins | sample BarmaccomBMRX_R9_FD_160113 | JGI IMG/M metagenome (GOLD analysis project Ga0213876, IMG submission 160113) | Root-associated microbial communities from Barbacenia macrantha in rupestrian grasslands, the National Park of Serra do Cipo, Brazil - RX_R9 | ecosystem: Host-associated > Plants > Roots...
CGTCGATTGCGCGCTGATCACTGGCGGCCTGGATTCTCTTCCCCTCGCATCGCTTCGCGACGCTCGGCGCGGCCGAGCGCGAGCTCGTCGCAGGCCTGCTCAATGCGACGCACAGCTTCTATGGCCAGCTGCCGCCGGCGCGCTCGGCTGGGAATGACACCCTACTGCCCCTTCCACGCCGGCTTGCGCTTTTGCGCGAAGGCGCGCGGGCCTTCCTGGAAGTCGTCGCTCTTGAACAGCGCCTCGACGGCCGAATAGCGCATCTGGTTCTTGAGCGCATCCTCCAGCGTGGGCTCGGCCAGCCCGCGATAGACCGCCTGCTTGGAGGCGCGCACCGACATCGGGCTCGCTTCCATGATCTCACCCGCCCAGCGCCGCGCCGCCGCCATCAGCTCGGGCGCGGGGACCACCTCGTTGACGAAGCCCAGCGCCTTGCCCTCTTCCGCGCTCACGCGCCGCCCCGTCAGGATCATGCCGAGCGCGCGCTTCGGCCCGATCTCGCGCGGCAGCCGGTGCAGCCCGCCCGCCAGCGCCGCCAGTCCCACCCGCGGCTCGGGCAGCGCGAACACCGCGGTGTCGGCCGCGACGATCAGGTCGCAGGCCAGCGCGATCTCGAACCCGCCGCCCATCGCAATGCCGTTCACGGCCGCGATCACCGGCTTGTCCAGGTCGAAGCGCTGGGTGAGCCCGCCGAAGCCGCTCTTGGGCCAGGGCTTGCGCCCGCCCGCCGCGGTGACCTTCAGGTCGTTGCCGGCGCTGAAGGCGCGCTCGCCCGCCCCGGTCACGATGGCGACCCACTGGCCGGGATCGGCGGCGAACTCGTCGAAGACGGCGGCCAACTCTTCATGCGCCTCGGCGTGGAGCGCGTTCATCACCTCCGGCCGGTTCAAGGTGACGATGGTGAGGCGGCCCTCGCGGGCGACCCGGCAATATTGGTGGCTCATGCGCCAGCTTGGACGCGAAATCGTCTATTCGGCAAGGGTTGAGTAACCTTCGAAGCCTAGAGTTGCCCCGATGTCGGACACCTGGACCATCAGCGTCGCCGGACGCAACTACGGACCTTACGCGCTCGCCCAGATGCAGGGCTTCGCGGCGGAAGGCCGCCTGGCGCCTCAGTCGCTGGTCGCCCGCGACGGCGAGAACCAGCTCCGCGCGGCGTCCGAGGACCCCACGCTGGCAGCGCTGTTCCGCCCTGCCCAGCCCGTGCCGGCGCAGCCCAAGCCGACCCAGTTCTTCACCGCCGAGGGCAACGAGGAGATCCAGTCCTTCGGCCGCAACGAGAGCGAGGCCGGCGACGGCCAGCGCGCGCACTATCTGATCGTCGCCGACATGAAGTCGCGCTCGATCTCCGGCCTCGAGGAAGAGATCTTCAATCTCGGCCCCGCGGTGCCGATCCTGCCGCAGGCCTGGCTGCTCGCCAGCGAGATGCCGATCAACGCCATCCGCCAGTCGCTGGTGCAGAAGCTGGGCAAGCTCGACACGCTGTTCATCGCCGACGCGACGCACGACAAGGCGGCGTGGTTCAACTTCGGGCCCGAGCAGGACTCGCGCATCCGACGCATCTGGCAGAAGCTGCCCGACCCTGCGGCGCTGAAGCGCGCCGGATAGTGCGCTCCGACCTCCGGCGCAATCTGCCTGGATTGAGAGAGGTCAGCGCCGCGCCTTCGCCTTGGCCTTCTTCTCGGCGGCGCGCAGCGACTTGCCTTCGGGGCCTTCGAGCGCCCTCTGCGCGTCCTTGCCCATCTTGCCGATACGGCCGCGGTTCTTCTCGACGAAGCTTTGCTGCGCCTTGTCGAAATTGCGCGTCGCGGTATAGCTGCCCTCGCCCTCGAGCTTGCCGGAGCGGGCCGTCTTCTTTGCGGGCTTCTTCGCCGCCGCCTTCTTCGCCGCCGGCGCCTTCGCTTTCTTCTTTGTCGCCATGATCGAAATCTCCTTTGTCAGTTGCGCAACGTGAGATCGGCCTCAAAGTTCCTTCAAGCCGTCGCGGAAGCGCTTGTGGTTGTGGACATAGGTCTGCGCCGAGATCTTCATCACCGCGAGCTCGCGCTCCCCCAGCTGGCGCAGGACGCGGCCGGGGCTCCCCAAGATCATCGAGCCGTCGGCGAACTCCTTGCCTTCCGAGATCAGCGTATTGGCGCCGACCAGACAGTTGCTGCCGACCTTCGAGCGGTTGAGCAGGATCGAGCCCATGCCGATCAGCGAATGGTCGCCGACCGTCGTCGAATGCAGGATCACGTTGTGGCCCACCGTGACGTTGGCGCCGATGACCACGGGAAGGCCCGGATCGGTGTGGCAGACCGAATTGTCCTGGATGTTCGAGTTCTCGCCGAGCTCGATCCAGTCGTTGTCGCCGCGCAGCACCGCGCCGAACCACACGCTCGCGTTCCTCTTCAGCCGCACGCGCCCGATCAGGACCGCCGTCGGCGCGATCCAATAGGACCCGTCCTCGGGCAACTCCGGGCGCGCGCCGTCGAGCTCGTAGATGGGCATGGCGGAACTCCGGGCTAGTTGCGATCCCGACTATGAGGCCGGCCGCGAGCTTTTGCACCATCCGTCATGTCGCGCGGACATTTGGCGAAAGGCCCGGAACTTCGCGACAATCGCGTTCCATGGGGACCTTCCTGCGCCGGCCGTCGAGCCGCCTCTTCATCGCCGTCTCGCTGGTACTGATCGGCATCAAGCTGCTGTTCGACACCTATCCCGGCGACTTCCCGGGACGCGATCAGGCGCAAGCCTTCACCTGGACGCTGATGGGCAGCATCGTGACTGTAGGCTTTCTCGGCCTCCTTGCCGACCGCGCCGCGGGCCTGCCCGATCCCTTCGCCGACTGGAGCCGCGAACGCGAGGGCTTGCGCTGGTCGATCTCTCTCGGCGGGCTCTACGGCTGCGTCACCATCGCGATGTTCGTCTGGCATCCGGTGTCGAGCCCGCTCGGCAACGGCGGCTGGGATCACATGGCGCTGCCCTGGTCGATCCCGTTCTACGCCTTCGGCGCGATCTTCCTGGAATACATGCTCAGGCTCGGCGCGCTATGCATCCCGTTCTGGCTGATCCACGTCGTGATCCTGCGCCGGCATCTGCGGCTTGCGGTGTTCTGGACGCTGGGCGCCATCGTCGCGCTCTACGAGATCTGGCCCTACATGGCGCCGGAGATCCAGGCGCATCGCTGGGGCGCCGCCGCGGCGGATCTGATCGCGCCGCTCTATCTCTCCAACGTCGTCGAGGCCGGTCTGTTGCTGCGCTACGGTTGGTTCGCGCCGATCGTCTTCCGCCTCGCCTTCTATCTCATTTGGCACATCGTCTTCGGCGGCTTTGCAGCGCCGTTTTTCGCATCCTAGCGAATTTCACTTAACCGTCGCATGAAACGCGTTACTCTCAATTCAGCGGAGTGATTCGCGGTGGGGGCATGCAGCGTTACGCGTTGCCAATGCTGAATATCCAAGGCTCGAAGCCTTCCCGCTCACGCGGCCGTCCGCTCGACCTCTCAACATCATCATCGTGTCTCATCGTGACCAGGGAGCATCCATGGCCAAGCGTTCCGCGCGGCAGAAAGCCCGCGAGTTGCAGTATCACGAGCCGGCGACCGTACATCCTCTCTTTCCCCACGAACGCGGCGGCTGGAGCCCGCACGATCACGACCAGAACTCCCGAGACCGCAAATATGTGAAGAACGTCCGGGCCATGAGCCCGACCCAGCAGCGCCTGATGGACGCGATCAACGAGCGCTCCGTCGTCGTGGCGCTGGGTCCGGCGGGCACCGGCAAGACCTATCTCGCCATCGCCAAGGCCGTCGAGGCGCTCGAAGCCGGACGCGCCAGCCGCATCGTGCTGTCGCGGCCCGCGGTCGAGGCCGGCGAAAGCCTGGGCTTCCTGCCCGGCGCGCTGGAGGAAAAGCTCGCGCCCTATCTGCGCCCGCTCTACGACGCGCTGACCGAGCGGCTCGGCACCAAGCGGCTCAAGGCGCTGGTCGCCGAAGGCACGATCGAGATCGCGCCGGTGGCGTACATGCGCGGACGCACGCTCAACGACTGCTTCATCGTCATCGACGAGGCGCAGAACTGCACCTATGGGCAGCTGAAGATGCTGCTGACGCGGCTCGGCTGGCGCTCGACGATGGTGCTCACAGGCGATCCCGACCAGACCGATTTGCTCACCGGCATGTCGGGACTGGGCGACATCGCCGAGCGGCTGGAGCGCGTGCCGGAGATCGCGGTCGTCAGGCTGGGCGACGCCGACATCGTGCGCCACCCGCTCGTGGCGGGGATGCTGACGGTGCTCTAAGCGGCCCGACTGTCATGGCCCGCGAATGCGGGCCATCCAGTTGCAACAAGCGGCATTGTGCAGAACCCAGCTGGGTGGCCCGCATTCGCGGCCATGACAAGCAGGTTACAACGCCAAGCTCAGGTTCAGCACGAACAGGCCGATCGCGAAGCTCCAATAGGCGCTGATCGAGGCGGCGAGCCAGAACGCGAGCCTGGAGCAGGACTTCTCGCGCAGCTTGGCCGCCGCGTTCTCGAGCAGCACGCTGGGGCCCGCGACGACCATCACCGCGACATAGGCGGCGCGCGCGACGTTGTCCTCGCGCTTCTCGCCGACGATCAGCCGGTAGAGGTTGGCGAGAATGCCCGACGCGGTGAACCCGGTGGCCAAGGCGAACAGCGCGACCATCAGATCCTTCATCGTCCCAGCCCTTCCGGTTTCCGACCGGTGCGATGCAGGCCGTGTGCCTCGGGCGGCGTTCCAATTTGGGCCTCGAGCCGGGTGAGCGGCTCGGTGTTCGCGATATCGGACTTGACGGTCGCGAGTCCCTGCCAGCCGGCCCAGTAATCCTGTCCGTATAGAACCGTGAGCGCGATGGCGAAGCCTGCCGCCGCCTTGAACAGCTTTCCCATGTCCCGTTTTGACCCCGCCCAGTGGCTTCGGGCCTGTCATCGCAAGGGGAATGCCTCGCTGCCCGGACATGGGTGATGCCTTCCTGCATCCCTGGCCAAATTTCGCGACGCCGACGGGCCGGACGGGGCTCATCGTTAAAATCGCATGCTAGGTTTCCTTGGGGGGCATCGAGTCGCCTCGGGCCTTTTTGAATGTCCATGAGCCGCGGTGGAGACGTCGACGATACCGTCCGGAAGCGTTCCGGCTGGCTGATCCCGCTCGGGGTGCTGCTGGTGACGGCCGCGCTTTCGGCGCTGTTCCTGCTCTACTACCTGGCGCCGACCGCGCCGCCGCTCTTCGCCGAGCAGGTCTCGCCGACCTCCAGCACCGACATCGCCGCGCTGGAAGTGGGAGGCTTGAAGTTCTGGATCCCGGGCAACTACCTTCAGTTCGAGAGCGCGCGCCAGGGCGGGCGCAAACGCGAGGTTGCGCTGTTCGCCGCGCTGCCCGACCTTTCCGGCTGGTCGAACTGGAACGCCGGCGAGTTCGCCGAAGGCGGGCCGAACTCGCGCATCGTGCGCATGACCATCCGCGAGCAGGCCAATTTGAGCGAGGCCGACCGGCTCAGCCGAATCTACATGGGCTATATCGCCGATCCGAAGGGCCGGCCCGGGCCGTTCGAGCTCACCAAATACGCCTTCCGCCAGGATTCGGGCTATAACGGCGAGGACCTTTTCGTCGGGCGGTCTGCCAACGGGTCCGCCAAAGGGCCCGTGGTGATGCGCTGCGAGCGCGCCGGGCCCAACGTGCCGAGCCCGACCTGCCTGCGCGACATGCCGCTCGGCAAGGGTGTGGGGATCTCCTACCGCTTCAAGCGCTCCAAGCTCAGCCACTGGCGCGAGATCGAGACCGGCATCGACGCGCTGCTCGCGACCTTCGAGAAGCAGCCGAAATAGCCGGCGCCCGCCGCTGACGCTTTGGTGAATGGACGCCGGGCCAATTCCCCTTTAAGGTGAATTGTGAAAAACTCGCGTTGCTGGGGGCTGCCATGAAAAAGCTGTCCGTCTGCGCGGCGACCATCGTTGCCGCCTGTTTCGTGATCCTGGGCCCCGCCGAAGGAGCGGTGACGCAAGTCGCAAACATCGCGGCTCTTCGAACCGACGTCACCGCGGGAAGCGTGAACATCGACGGCTACAGCGCGGTCGGAGACGGCGGCGGCGGCCAGTTCGTGTCCAACGGCACGAGCTGCACCGACGACGGCGGCATCGTGATCCGGGCGACGTCGGCCGGCCCGCCGCCGACGGCTTTGTGCTGGTACCGGCAGTTCACCGGAGCCGTGCACCTGGCCTGGTACGGCGTCACCAGCACGGGCGATTCGACGGCGGCGCTGACCAACGCGCTGACCGCGGCGAGCGCGACGCTGCCCGCCGCGTCACGCATCGTCGATACCGATGCGCTGCGCTTCAACATCACCGGCATCTCGATTCCGGCCGACGTCCGCCTCACCTGCGACGCGACCCCGGGCGCCACGCACGGCACGATCCACGCGCCGGATTTCACCACCACCGCGGCCACGATCGTGATCACCAACACGAGCGGCTCGATCAACATGCCGAACAACAACTCGCAATTCGATCATTGCATCCTGGTCACCACCGGCACCACCGGCAGCGCCATCATCCTCAATCCCGGCGGCATAACCGATGCCATGTCCAACGTCCGCAACATGGTCGCCAACGGAAGCACCGGGGTCGATTGCACCGGAGGCGCCTGCAACATCAACAACCTCCTGATCGCGGGCTTCGATACCGGCATCGAGGGCAACGGCGTGGCGCACATGAAGCTCCGCGACAATACCGTGGATGCCGATGTCGGCGTGTTCCTCACCAGCCTGGGCTCGGCGGTCGACATGACCGGATTCCTGGAGATCAGCCTCTTGGGCGGCACCGACGAAGCCGACGCCATCTCTCTGGTGTCCGGCGGCACAGGTGGCGTCTGCCGCATCAGCATCCCGTCCACCAGCAGCTTCACCGTGACCGACTCGGTCGACATCGCGGGCGTAGCGGGCCCCGTGAACTGCAATGGACGCGGACCCGTGAGTGCAAAAGGCATCGACGCGCACGGCCCCTACATCGAGATCGGAGGCAGCAAGTTCGCGGCGCCGTCGACGACGGGGTCGTGGGCGAGCGGCTCGCAGGTCATCTCGGTGGCTTCGCCCGCCGGCATCTGGCGGGGCTGGGCGTGAGCTGCACGTCCTGCGGCATTCCCTCGGGCGCCACGGTCGTCGACGTTTCGCCCTATCTTCCCGTGGGTTCGCCGGGAAGCACGCCCTACCGGATCGTGATTTCCGCGCCGACCACGAGCTCTGGCAGCAGCGTGTCGTTGACCTTTTCCAACACCGCCTACACGACGAGCGGCAACGCCTATCTCTATAGCTCGCTCAGGCCGCTGGCCGGTCCCAGCGACGGCGGCAAGGCGACCTATGGCTACAACAGCGGCACGCAACGCGGCACCGGAACCTGCATCCAGGTGGGCAGCGATACGGACGCGAGCTCGCCCGGCCTGAGGGCGGTCAACGCCAGCTGTTACGGTCACGAGATACAATATGCCTTCGACTTTGCGGGGCCGCTCGATTGCGCGAACTGCATCGCGGAAGGGCATGCCGAGATCGACGATCTGGGACAGACCGCGATCCTGGTTCGAGGGTCGTCGGGAGAGCTCGCCCTGTCGAATTCGAATCTCTCGCAGAGCGGCGGCGTCGTGATCGATGCGGCGGGAAACTGCGTCCAGTTCGGTCCGGGAAACGTCGATGCGCATACCACTGGGACCATCGCGCTGCTCGCGGTCAACGGCTGCTTCAGCACGGTCGGGCTTCGCGCGGCGACGCAGAATGCCTCTGACATCGTGCTGGAATCCGGAACCACCCAAGCCGTCACCGGCGCGATCACCGGTTCTGTCGCCTCGAAGACGAACGTCTATTTCGAGAACTCGACCGTGGCCGCCGCCGTGTCCTGCGTGAACAACCTGTTCGACTCGGCGCCTTGCGAGAACAGGCTGCCCGCCGACCTCAACGTCGCGGCCAATCTCTATTCGGTGGGCAGCGTGCCGACCTGCGGCACGGGCTGCACCGGCGTGACCGGGACCAACAACGCGTTCGAGGTGACGGCCTCGACCACGGGGATCACGAGCGTGACCGTGAACTTCTCCGGCTCGGGATTCACGAACACGCCGAGCTGCGTCGTCAGCCGCACCAATTCCGGCACCTTGCGCGCCGCGCTGACCGCGATCGCCGGCAACCATGTGACGATCGGCTTCTCGTCGGCGACGACGGCCGCCGAGGTCGACGACGTCATCTGCTTCGGACACTGATCGGCGATCGCTTCCCCGTCAGCGCCTGCCGAAAACCTCGTCCACGCTTCGGTAGCGCGGCAGGAGCGCGTAGATCGCGATGCCGATCCCCGGAAAGATCGGGAACATCGCGAACGGAACGGCGCAGGCGGCGACGGCAACGGGCCATGGCCGGGGCCAGGTCTCGCACAGCAGCACCAGGCCGGGCAGGGCGCCCAGCAGCGCCGCCGCGAAGGCTGCCGGCCCGTCCTCGCGCAGCGCCCGCATCAGCGCGGCGGCCGGCTCGCCGTCCTGGCTGAGCGCGCGCCGCCAGGACGCGCCCAGCATCCAGAGCGGCAGCGCGCCCGCCGCCCAGGCGAGATGCAGAGCGGGAAGAGGCCCGGCGTGGCCTTTCGTCCGGGCGGCAAAGGTCAGGCCGATGACCAGCGCCTGGGTCAGCGCGGCCGCGACCGCGAGCCGCCAGTCGCGTATCGCGGCCAGCCCCGCCAGCAGCAGGCAGAACGCCACGAGCGGGAAATAGATCGCGGCGCCGTCCTGCCAGCCGAGGCCCTTGAGACCGAATCCCTCCAAGGTGCCCAGGATCGTGGCGGTCCCCAGCACGGCAAAGCCCCAGCGCGGCTGTGCGATGACGTCGAGCCGCGTCATCGCGGTCTCGCGCCGCTCGCGGGCGCGGTTGGCGCGCGCGACGAAGTCTTCCGTGTACGGAGCGTGGATGCCGAGACCTAGCGCCGCCAGCGTCAGGACGAAGGCACCCAGGACCGCGGCGAGCGCGATCATGTCCTCGTGCGCGGCCATGAGCAGCAAGGGAAGGCTCAGAGCGCCAAGCGCGAGCACGCCCAGGAGGCCCGATCGCCGCAGCGCGGCGGCGAAGGCCTGACGCGGCGGCATGCCGTCGCAGACGAGTCTCAAATGCCGCGCCGCCACCGGCAGGGCCGCGGTCAGCACGAAGACGAAGCCCGCATCGACGAGCGGCGGGGCGACGGCGCCCACAGCGCCGTGGACGAGCGCCAGCGGCACGACGACGACGAGCAGCGTCGACGCGGCATGGCGGAGCAGGCTGAACACGATCGCGGCAAGCGCGGCCGCGACGAGCAGGTCGATCCCGAGCGCAGCGCTCAAGCGCGCGACGCCGGGGCCTCCGGCAAATCCATCTCCAGGATCGCCATGTTGAAGGCGTAGGAGGTCTCACCCTCCTCCTCGTCCTTGAACAACACGCCGATGAACTCGCCATTGACGTGCACTTCGACGGAATCGTCCTGTTTGGGCCGCTCCACGATGGTGATCGTGTCGAGGCGGAACAGGTTGCGCAGATATTTCTCGAGGCGCCAGATTTCGCTGCGGGTCAACGGAAAGCTCTCCTGTCGGCACGATTTGACGTGGCACGGGTGGGGCGTCCCGGTCAAGATGGCGCGATGGGGTCCGCGATTCCGCCGCAAGGTTATTACGCCGCCAGCGCGCATCCCGCGCCGGCGCGGCCCCGCCTCGGCGGCGATCGGAAGGCCGACATCTGCATCGTCGGCGCCGGCTATACGGGGTTGTCGGCGGCGCTGCATCTGGCCGCGGCCGGCGCCAAGGTGGTCGTGCTCGAGGCCGAAAGCGTGGGCTTCGCCGCTTCGGGGCGCAACGGCGGCCAGATCCATACCGGGCACCGCAAGGACCAGGCCGAGCTCGAGCGCTGGCTGGGTGAAATCCACGCCCGCGCGTTGTGGGACATCGCGCAGGATGCCAAGGCCACCGTGCGCGGCGTCATAGCGCGGCACAATATCGACTGCGCGCTGAAGGACGGCCTCGTCATCGCGGCCCATAGCGAGGCGGCGGCGAAGGACCTGGCCGAGGATACCGACCATCTCTCGGGCAAGTACGGCTACGCCCAGGCGCGGATGATGGACGCGGCGGAGACGGCGCGCGCGCTCGGCACCGCGATCTATCCGGCCGCGCGCATGGACAACGGCGGCGGGCATCTCCACCCGCTCGACTTCGCGCGCGGCCTGGCCGCTGCGGCCGAGCGCGCGGGCGCGCAGGTCTTCGAGCATTCGCGCGTGCTCGCCTTCGACGAGGACAAGGCCGGCGCGAACCTGCGCACGGCGGACGGGCTCGTCACGGCCGAGCATGTGCTGCTCGCGACCGACGCGTTCTCGGGCGCGCTGGCGCCGGAGCTCGCCGGGTATATCGGCCACCTGGAAAGCTTCATCGTCGCCACGGCGCCGCTGGACGACGCGCTGTACGACGACGTGCTGCCCTGCGACGCCGCCGTCGCCGACACGCGCCACGTGCTCGACTATTACCGCAAGAGCGCGGACAGGCGCATGCTCTTCGCCGGCCGCGAGAGCTATTGGAGCGTGCCGAAGGATGTCGCCGCCCTCGTCCGGCCGCGCATGGCGCATGTCTTCCCCAAGCTCGCGGACGTGGCAATCGAATATGCCTGGCACGGCACGGTCGGCATCACCGCGACGCGCATGCCGCATTTCGGGCGCCTCGGAAAGCGCGCGCTCTTCGCTTACGGCTATTCGGGACAGGGCGTGGCGCTGGCGACCGGCGGCGGCAAGCTGATGGCCGAAGCGGTGCTGGGCAACCCCGAACGCTTCGACGCAATGGCGCGCGTGCCGCCCACCGCGTTTCCCGGCGGCCAGCTTTTGCGCAAGCCGCTGGTCGCGGCGGCGCTGTTCTGGTTCAAGTTGATGGACGGGCTCGGCTGATCACCGCGCCAATCCGATCACGGCGACAGCCTGAACGCGGTTCCCAGATTCGACGCACCGCCGGCCACGGTCGCGCCGCGCAGATTGCCGAACGTGTCGAACGCCAGCGGCCCTGCCGGGGTCATGCCGCTGCGCTTGCGGAAATGGTGCAGGATGCTCTCCGTCCCGTCCGGCGCGATGCGATACGCGACGCCGCAGCCTTGCGCCACGCGGCAGTTGCCGCCCTGCGCCGTCGGCCCATAGATGTTCCCAGCGCCGTCGAGCGTCACGCTGCCGGCGGGCGATTGCCCGTCCGCCGTTCCGCCGGCGAAGGAATGCAGCACGCTCTCCGTGCCGTCGGGCGCGATCTTGAACACCGTGCCGAGACCGTTTGCGCCGCCGGCACTCGTGGCGCCGTAGAACGTGCCGTCCGCCAGGCGCACGAAGCCCACGGGAGCGGTGCCGTCCGTGGTCCTGCTGTCGAAGATATGAACCGCCGAGAAGCTGTGGCCGGGGACGAGCTTGAACAGCTCGCCCTCGCCCCAGAACCCGCCGCCCTCCACCAGGCCGTAAAGGGCGCCGTCGTCGTCGAGAGCCATGCGGCCGTGGGGATATTGTTCCGATGCGGAGTCGTTGAAGAAAAACAGCACGCTCTCCGTGCCGTCGGGCGCGAGCTTGAAGACGGTGCCGCAGCCGTCCAGCGTGCGCCAGCACGAAATCCCGCCGCCCATCGTGACGCCGTAGAGATTGCCTTGCGCGTCCGGCAACAGCTCGCCGATGGGATGCTTGCCGTCGGCGCCCGTGAAGCGGTGCAGCACGGTCTCGCTGCCGTCCCGGTCGAGGCGATAGACGACGCCGCAATGGACGGTTTTCGCGGCGCAGTCGCCGCCGCTGCCGCCGTCGCTCGTCGCGCCGTACATCGTGCCGTGCGCGCCTGCGGTGGGACCGCCGGAAGGATAGCTTCCGTCGGTGCCGCCCGCGAAGGAATAGAGCGAACAAACCGGCCTGGGCCGCGCTCGCCGACGCCGGCAATGCGACGGCCAGCGCAGCGACGAACCGCAACGTCACGTCAGATCCCTGCGCCGGATTCGTCGATGACCTGGTTCATGTCCTGCGACGGCCGCTCGGAGCCGGCGCAATTGACGAGCTTGGCCGGCACGCCCACCGCGGTACAGCCCGGCGGCACGTCCCTTAGGACCACGCTGCTGGCGCCGACGCGCGCGCATTCGCCGATCTCGATGTTGCCCAGGATCTTGGCGCCCATCGACAACAGCACGCCGCGGCGCACCTTGGGGTGGCGGTCGCCGCCTTCCTTGCCGGTGCCGCCCAGCGTGACGCCGTGCATGATCGAGACGTCGTCCTCGACCACCGCGGTCTCGCCGATGACCACGCCGGTCGCGTGATCGATCATGATGCCGCGTCCCATCCGCGCGCCGGGATGGACGTCGACGTCGAACAGCTCGGAGATGCGGCTCTGGAAGAACAGCGCCATCCCTTCGCGCCCCTTGGTCCACAGCCAATGCGAGATGCGGTGGCATTCGAGCGCGTGGAAGCCCTTGAAGAACAGGAAGGCT
>Ga0213876_10001920_pt1 | contig 12469 bp, 11 predicted proteins | sample BarmaccomBMRX_R9_FD_160113 | JGI IMG/M metagenome (GOLD analysis project Ga0213876, IMG submission 160113) | Root-associated microbial communities from Barbacenia macrantha in rupestrian grasslands, the National Park of Serra do Cipo, Brazil - RX_R9 | ecosystem: Host-associated > Plants > Roots...
GTAGCGCGGCGCTCTCGCCGGCCGCCCGACCGCGGGCTGTCGTCGTCATCGATGAGCTTCCTCGACTCGCAACCGGGAAGCTCGACCGCCTCGCGATCGGGCGACTGGCGGCTCGGTCAGGCGACCCCGGCAACCTCTAGCCAGTCCGCCGCCCCGGGTTCGGTGCGATAGACGTCGACTGAGCGGATCGGTGTCGCCAGGTCGAGCAGGAGGGTAAGCGGGATTCCAGCTTGCAGCAGCGCCAGGATGGTCTGGGTCTCGTCGTGGTGCTGGCCGGACATTGCTGTCGATGCGGCCATGAGGGGCTCCTTTTGTATCGGTGCATCCCTTTTTTCGGCAGCAGACGGCCCAATTCTTGATCGGCCGATCGGGCTAACTGGTCCCGAATCGGATTCGGGTTGGCTGATCTCAGGGACGGCCGAGCGCGCGGTAGGTCCACCCGGCGGTGCGCCACCGCTCCGGATCGAGCGCGTTGCGGCCATCGACGATGTTGCGCTGCGCCACGACCGCGGCGAGCGTTCCAGGGTCCATCTCGCAGAACTCTGCCCACTCGGTGAGATGCAGGACGACATCGGCGCCGGCCGCGGCGTCGAGCGCTGACTCGCTGTAGCTCAGGTCGGGATACATCCGGCGCGCGTTGTCCATCGCGGCCGGGTCGTAGACGCGGACATCGGCGCCGTGCTTCTGCAGCCGGCTGGCGACATCAAGGGCGGGCGAGTCGCGGATGTCATCGCTGTCGGGCTTGAACGCGGCGCCTAGGACCGCGACCTTGCGGCGCAGGAACGTGTCGTCGAGCAGCTCGCGGGTCAGGTCGACCATCCGGGCGCGGCGACGCAGGTTGATCGCATCGACCTCGGTGAGGAACGACAGGGCCTGGTCAACCCCTAGCTCGCCCGCGCGCGCCATGAACGCTCGGATGTCTTTGGGCAGACAGCCGCCCCCGAACCCGAGACCCGCGTTGAGGAACCGGCCGCCGATTCGCGTGTCGTAGGACAGGGCTTCGGAGAGCTTGGTCACGTCAGCGTGTGTCACCTCGCACACCTCGGCCATCGCATTGATGAACGAGATCTTGGTCGCGAGAAAGGCGTTCGCCGCCACCTTGACCAGCTGGGCGGTCGCCATGTCGCCGACGACCATCGGCGTACCGTTCGCGAGGATCTTCGCGTAGACCTCCCGCATCGTCGCCTCTCCGGCCGGTGAGGTGACGCCGATCACGAGCCGATCCGGCCGGAGGGTGTCCTCAACGGCGAAGCCTTCGCGGAGGAACTCCGGGTTCCAGACCAGCTCGATGGCATCGCCGGCGGGTGCCTCCGCCTTGATGCGCTCAGCCACGCCCTCTGCCGTCCCGACCGGGACGGTCGATTTTCCGGCGATCGTGCACGGCCGGGTCAGGCGCGGCAGCAACGCGTCGAGTGAGCCGTTGACGTATCGCATGTCGGCGGCGTACTCGCCGTGCTTCTGCGGGGTGCCGACGCACAGGAAGTGGACGTCGCCGAACGCCGCGACATCGTCGTAGGAGGTCGTGAAGCGCAGCCGGCCGGTGTCGAGGTTGGCGCGAAGGAGCCGGTCGAGACCCGGCTCGTAGAACGGAACCGCGCCGTCGGAGAGCTTTGCGACCTTGTCGGCGTCGACGTCGAGGCCGAGCACCTCGAACCCCAGTTCGGCCATGCAAACGGCATGCGTGGCGCCGAGGTATCCGGTGCCGAGCACGGTCAGGCGGGGGGCGGCCATCGGAAAATCCTATCGGCGGCCTCCGTACGATGAACTGCGTGAATCCAGGCTTCGACCTCTACACGCTGCCCGAAGAGCACCAGCTGCTCCGCAAGACGGTGCGCGAGCTCGCTGATGACAAGATCGCGCCGCGCGCCGCGGCGATCGACGAGGCGGCGGAGTTCCCGTGGGACGTCCACGACGCCCTGGTGGCCGCCGATCTGCATGCCGTACACGTGCCCGAGCAGTACGACGGCGTCGGCGCGGACGCGATCGCGTCGGCGATCGTCATCGAGGAGGTCGCCCGAGCATGTGCGGCCTCATCCCTGATCCCAGCGGTGAACAAGCTCGGCACGATGGGGCTGATGCTCTCCGGCGGTGAGGAGCTGAAGTCGACGTACCTGTCCAAGCTCGCTCGAGGCGAGGGCATGTTCAGCTACTGCCTCTCGGAGCCGGAGGCGGGCAGCGACGCCGGCAACATGAAGACGCGCGCGGTGCGTGACGGCGATGAGTTCGTCATCAACGGCGTCAAGCGGTGGATCACAAATGCCGGCGTCTCGGAGTTCTACACCGTGATGGCGGTGACCGATCCGGAGGCGAAGGCGAACGGCATCTCGGCCTTCGTCGTCGAGAAGTCTGACGCGGGCATCAGCTTCGGCGCCCCGGAGAAGAAGCTCGGTATCAAGGGCTCTCCGACTGCCGAGGTGTACTTCGACAACGTTCGGATCCCCGCCGCCCGGATGATCGGCGCAGAAGGCACCGGCTTCAAGACGGCGTTGAAGACCCTCGATCACACCCGCCTCACGATCGGCGCTCAAGCGCTCGGCATCGCGCAGGGCGCGGTCGACTACTGCACTCGCTACATCCAGGAACGCAAGCAGTTCGGCAAGCCGATCGCGGAGTTCCAGGGCGTCTCGTTCCTGCTCGCCGACATGGCGATGAAGACCGAGGCGGCACGGTCACTGATCTACACCGCAGCAGCGCTTTCCGAGCGCCTCGCACCCAACCTGACGTTCATGTCGGCGGCCGCGAAGTGCTTCGCCTCGGATGCCGCGATGGAGGTCACGACCGACGGCGTGCAGCTGCTCGGCGGCTACGGCTACACGAAGGACTACCCGCTCGAGCGGATGATGCGGGACGCGAAGATCACCCAGATCTACGAGGGCACCAACCAGATCCAGCGCCTGGTGATGTCCCGCAACCTGCTCAAGGCCAACCCGGTCCGCTAGTGACGTCCTACGACGCGGTCCTGCTGCTGTCGTTCGGGGGGCCGGAAGGTCCCGACGAGGTGATGCCGTTCCTCGAGAACGTGACCCGCGGCCGCGGCGTTCCCCGCGAGCGCCTCGAGTCCGTCGCCGAGCACTACCAGCACTTCGGTGGGGTGTCGCCGATCAACGGACAGAACCGTGCATTGATTGCCGCCCTGCGGGCCGAGCTCGACGCGAGTGACATCGCGCTGCCGATCTACTGGGGCAATCGAAACTGGCATCCACTCGTGGAGGCTGCGGTCCGCGAGATGGCATCCGACGGGATTCGCCGAGCGCTGGTTCTCGTCACGTCTGCGTACTCGTCGTACTCATCGTGCCGGCAGTATCAGGACGACCTCGCGACCGCCGTCGCCCTCGTCGGTGAGACGGCTCCGGAGTTCGACAAGGTCCGCCACTTCTTCGACCATCCAGGATTCATCGAGCCGCAGGTCGACGCGGTCCGTGCCTCGATCGACCCGTCACGGCGGTCGACCACCCGTCTCGTCTTCACCGCGCACTCGATCCCGGTGTCGATGGCTGCACTGTCCGGACCCGCGGGCAATCTGTACGTCGATCAGCTGCGGGCGGCATCCCAGCTGATCGCGAGCCAGGCGGGACCGGATCTGAAGTGGGATCTGGTGTTCCAGAGCCGAAGCGGTCCACCGACGGTCCCGTGGCTCGAGCCGGACGTCTGCGATCACCTGCGTGCGCTGCCGGCCGAGGGCGTGACTGACGTCATCGTCGTGCCGGTCGGCTTCGTCAGTGACCACCTCGAGGTGCAGTGGGACCTCGACGTCGAGGCGGCTGCCGTCGCGACCGAGGTGGGGATCGGCTTCACACGGACCCCGGCACCTGGCACCGACGCGCGGTTCATCGCGATGCTCCGCGAGCTCATCGAGGAGCGCCTCGATCCGCCCTGCCCGCCGCGGGCGCTGTCATCGCTCGGTCCGTCCCGCGCCACCTGCCCAGCCGGCTGTTGCCCCGCCCCGGCGCGGCGCCCGTGACCGCGCACGACGTGTTGCAGCGATGGTTCGACGCCCATGAGCGTGGCGACCTGACAGCAGCCGCGAGTCTGCTGCTGCCGGATGCCGAGATCTCGGTCCCGGGTGCCAAACTGCACGGCTTCGACGCCTTCATGCAGTGGTACCGCTCCCGGGCTGAGACCGAGGGCGCAACCTTCCGCTACGTCGTTGAGGACGTGTTGTCCGGCGATCGTCACGCCGCGGCGGTGATGACCCTGTCGACCGACGACCGCACCTGGCGGCAGGTGGCGCTCTATCGCGTAGAAGGGGACTACATCGCCGCGATCTGGGCTGCGGAAGATTCGGACTGAGTGAGCATCGGGGTTCTGCTCGGCGACTAATCTTCGGCACGTGGTTGACGAGGGTGACCTGCTCTGGACCCCGAGTTCGCGGCGATTCGAGGCGTCCCGGCTCTGGGACTTCATGCACTGGCTCGACGAGCATCGCGGCTTGCGTTTCGACTCCTACGACGCGATCTACCGCTGGTCCATTGACGACCTCGATGGCTTCTGGGGTGCGTTCGCCGAGTGGATCGGCATCCGCTGGACCACGCCACCGTCGGCAGCGCTGGACCATCGCGAGATGCCCGGCGCGACGTGGTTTCCGGACGGCCGGGTCAACTATGCCGAGCACCTGCTCTATCCGACCGTGCGCGTCGACACGGAGGACATCGCGGTGGTGGCGATCCGCGAGGACGGGCTGGAGCGCGAGGTCACATGGCGTGAGCTTCGTGTCCTCACGGCGAATCTCCGTGCGTGGCTGGCGTCGCATGGCGTGAGGCGGGGCGACAGGGTCGCAGCGCTGCTGCCCAACGGCCTGGAGGCGCTTGTCGCCGTACTCGCCACCGCGTCGCTCGGCGCGATCTGGTCCAGCTGCTCACCGGACTTCGGCCCGACCGCCATCGCCGACCGCTTCACGCAGATCGAGCCGAAGGTCCTGTTCACGGTCGACGGTTATCACTACGGCGGCAAACGCTATGACGTCCGCGGGACCGTCGAGGAGCTCCGTGCAAAGCTGCCCGGCCTCGAGCACACCGTCCTGGTGCCGTATCTCGACGACGACGCCGAGCTCCCCGAGTCGACGCCTTGGGCAGAAGCAACCGGTACCGCGGCGACGCTGGCCTTCGAGCCCATGGCGTTCGACGAGCCGCTCTGGGTGCTCTACTCCTCGGGCACGACCGGGTTGCCGAAGCCGATCCTGCACGGTCACGGCGGCATGCTCGTCGAACACGCAAAGCAGCTCGCCCTGCATCTCGACCTCGGCCCGGGGGATCGGTTCTTCTGGTTCTCCACGACCGGCTGGATGATGTGGAACCTGTTGATCTCGGGGTTGGCGGTCGGATCCACGGTCGTGTTGTACGACGGCAACCCGTCGTACCCCGACTCGAACGTCCTGTGGCGGATGGCGTCTCAGCACCGCATCACCTGCATGGGGCTGGGGGCGCCGTTCATCCAGGCGTGCCAGAAAGCCGGCATGGAGCCGGGCATCGACTTCGATCTGCACCGGATCAAGACCGTCGGCTCGACGGGTGCACCACTACCCCCCGAGGGCTTCGCATGGGTGTACAACGCCGTCGCGCCGGACGTGATGCTCTCGTCGCTGTCCGGAGGCACCGACGTATGCACGGCATTTGTCGGTGGTGCTCCTGGTCTTGCGGTCCGTGCGGGCGTCATCCCCGCCTCGCTGCTCGGTTGCGAGGTGAAGGCTTTCGACCCTGCCGGCAACCCCGTCATCGACGAGGTGGGCGAGCTGGTCATCACCGCGCCGATGCCCTCCATGCCGGTGGGCTTCTGGAACGACTCCGACGGGTCGCGGTTGCACGAGGCCTACTACGACACCTATCCGGGCGTCTGGCGGCACGGTGACTGGGTGAAGTTCGGGGCCGACGGCTCCTGCGTGATCTACGGCCGCAGTGACTCCACCCTTAACCGCGGCGGTGTGCGAATGGGCACGAGCGAGTTCTACCGCGTCGTCGAGGATCTCCCCGAGGTCGAGGACTCGCTCGTCATCGACACCTCGGCGGCCGACATCGAGGGCAAGCTCTTGCTGTTCGTGGTGCTGGCGCCCGGCGCCTCGCTCGAGGCCGTGACCGCCGAGCTCCGGACGCGGATCCGGTCGCAGCTCTCGCCACGCCACGTTCCTGACGACGTGATCGCGATCGACGTCGTGCCCCGCACCATCAACGGCAAGAAGTGCGAAGTGCCGGTCAAGCGGGTCCTCGCCGGGACGCCGCTGGACCAAGCGGTCGCGCAAGGAGCGCTGAAGGACCCGACTTCGATGGAGCCGTTCGTCACCCTCGCCGCGACCCTCTGAACGGCGAGTTGTCCGAGGCGCACGTGGTCAGGGCGACGTGACAGTCGGACAACCCGCGCAGTGGGTGGTCGTGGCTCAGGCGTCGAGGCGGGGGAGGCCGTCGACGTCGATGCCGAGGGTGTGGGTGACCTGTTCGGTCCTCGCCCGCTCGGCGAGCGTCGCCGCCTCGGCGTTGCGGACGATCACGACAGAGCCGTCGACGGCGAGCGGTGCGAGCAGGGCGTAGGAGATCGCAGCCGCGTCGTCGTACCCGAGGACGGACAGCACCCGCGCGCCATGGGGGAGATCGACGGCGGCCGCCGCCACGACGTCGCCACCCGACGGGTTGATCGGCTGCCACGAGTCCGGCTGCGCCGCCACCAGCCGCGAGAAGTCCGCGCCCATCGGCTCGAGGCGGAGCGAGACATCAGCGTCATCGGAGGTCGAGATCGACACGAGGGCGGTCGGATCCGGGTCGAACGCGACGATCCCGCCGGCGGCCCAGGTTGCGAGCAGCAGGACGGCCGCCTGCCAGTGCGCCGGCAGCTGCACGATCACGACATCGCCGGCGTCGACGCCGTACTCCTCCGCCAGGAAGCTCCCGGTCTTCGCCACCCAGTTCGCCGTGGTGGCCACCGACAGCTCGACCCGTTCGCCGGTCGCATCGTCGTAGAACGTCAACAACGGGCGGGACCCGTCCTGTCCGAGCTGGCGGGTGAGCAGATCGTGAGGAGTCGGCACACCTGAAGGATGCCTTCATGCGCCGCGCTGACACTTGATCACGACATGCTGCGCAACCGCGTGAGCCGAGGGTTACGCTGAGTGTCGACCTGGAAAGACGACAGCAACGCACCGACGAAGACGGGGAGGGAGCCGCTCGTGGCCCCCCGAGTCCTGGTCGACGCGACCGCAGTCCCCGCTGACCGCGGTGGGGTGGGACGGTACGTCGACGGCCTGCTCTCGGCACTTGGCAACGCCAATGCCGACCTCGCCATCGTGTGCCAGCGGGCGGACTCCGAGCGCTACGCCGCATTGGCGCCCCAGGCGACGGTGGTTCCCGGTCCAGCCGCGATCTCGCACCGTCCTGCCCGGCTGGCGTGGGAGCAGACCGGGTTGCCACTGGTCGCTCAGCAGCTCGCCGCCGAGGTTGTGCACTCACCGCACTACACGATGCCGCTGCGGGTCGGGATGCCAGTGGTCGTGACAATCCACGACGCCACCTTCTTCACCCAGCCCGACGCGGTGTCACCCGTCAAGGGGACGTTCTTCCGGTCGGCGACGCGGACGGCACTGCGGCGGGCGGCCCGAGTGATCGTGCCGAGCAAAGCCACCCGTGACGAGCTGGTGCGCGTGCTAGACGCCGACCCGACCGTGCTCGACGTCGCCTACCACGGGGTTGACCCGCAGCTTTTCCACGTGCCGACCGATGCTGACAAGGCGCGCGTCGCGGCGCGTCTTGGCTTGCGCGGGTCCTACGTCGCGTTCCTCGGTGTCCTGGAGCCGCGTAAGAACGTGCCCAACCTGATCCGGGGCTGGGTCGAGGCCGTCAGCTGGCGTGACGACCCGCCGGCACTCGTGCTGGCCGGTGGTACCGGTTGGGACGACGACGTCGACGCCGCGATCGCCGAGGTGCCGAGCCACCTGCGCGTCGTGCGTCCCGGCTACCTGCGCTTTGCCGACCTGCCCGGCTATCTCGGCGGCGCAACGGTTGTGGCGTTCCCGAGCCACGGCGAAGGTTTCGGACTTCCCGTTCTCGAGGCCATGGCGTGTGGCACCCCGGTGCTGACGACCCAGCGACTGTCACTGCCCGAGGTCGGCGGTGACGCCGTCGCCTACACCGAGCCGGACTGGCAGTCGATCGGTGCGTCACTGTCCGCCCTGCTCGACGACGCCGGTCGCCGCCAGCAGCTCTCGGATGCCGCCCTCGCCCGATCGCGCGAGTTCACCTGGGCCGCTAGTGCCGAGGCGCACCTGGCGTCGTACGCGCGCGCTGTCTCGCAGGGATAGGGCGCGGCGTACGTGGAAGCAGTTGTTCTCGTCGGGGGGCAGGGCACGCGGCTCCAGCCCCTGACGATCCGGACGCCGAAGCCGATGCTGCCGTTCGCCGGTGCACCGTTCCTGACGCATCAGATCACGCGGCTGCGGGCGGCCGGTGTCGAGCACATCGTGCTCGCGACGTCGTACCGGGCTGAGGTGTTCGCGGAGCACTTCGGCAACGGCAAGGAGCTCGGCATCCGGATCGACTACGTCACCGAGACAGAGCCGCTCGGCACCGGTGGCGGTATCCGCAACGTCGCGCGCCGGCTCGAGTCCGGGCCGGCGGACGCGGTGCTGATCGTCAACGGCGATGTCCTGTCCGGCCACGACATCGGCGCTCAGCTCGAGCTGCACCGCCGGCGCGAAGCGGCCGCCACCCTGCATCTCGTGGAGGTTCCCGACGCCCGGCCGTTCGGTTGCGTACCGACGGATTCACACAATCGCGTGACGGGGTTCTTCGAGAAGTCGCCCGAACCCGTGACCAACCGGATCAACGCCGGTTGCTACGTCTTCGCCCGTCACGTGATCGACGAGATCCCTGAGGGCCGGGTCGTGTCGGTGGAACGAGAGACCTTCCCCGGCCTGCTCGAGGACAAGCAGATGGTTCTCGGCTACGTCGACAACGCGTACTGGCTCGACGTCGGGACGCCGCGGGCGTTCGTGAAGGGGAGCTCGGACGTGGTACGGGGAGTCGTCGACTCACCCGTCTTGTCGGGTTCGGTCGGGGAGTCGTTGATCGATCCCGACGCAAGCGTCCACCCGAACGCCGTCATCACCGGCGGCTCGGTGATCGGACCGCGGTCGGTGGTCGAGTCCGGCGCTACGGTCCACTCGACCGTGGTCGCCGACGGCGCCCACATCGGGTCAGGCGCAGTGATCGGCTTCTCGCTGATCGGCCGGCGAGCGGTGATCGGCCGGAAGGCGATGCTGAACGACGTCGTGATCGGCGAGGGCGCCAAGATCGGTGAGAACAACGAGCTCGCGAACGGGATCCGGATCTGGACCGACGCGGTGATCCCCGACGCCGCGATCCGTTTCAGCCCGCTGCCCTGACTGCTCGCACTACCGCGCCCCGGCGATCGTCCGTGGGCCTTCCCAGGCGACTCGATCCGCGCGCTCGAGGCGATGTGGATTTGGTGTCGCGATGGGGATTTTTCTGAGCGATTTATGGCACTAAATCCGCGTCGCTCGGGTTGAGGACGCGGATGAGCGCGCCGGTCTCGGTCGGCGTTGGCACCGTTGCGCGCAAACCCTGCGCGGCCAGGGCTGCCGCGAGCCGGCCGAGGGTGTAGCCGGCCTCGAGCGGCTCGCCCTCGGCGGACACCGCGCGGCCGTCCGCAGTGACGTGGAGTACGACGCCGACCGGCCCGAGTGACGCCACCGCGCGAAGCACGATGTCACGGTCGATCGCCGCAATATCCCCAGCCGGCGTGGCCACGGGCGCGGCATCCGCCACCACCTGCTGCATCGCTTCGTGAGTGCCCAACCGGAACATGTCATCCGCGGCGGGCCGCACAAGTGGCCGTGCGCCCGCCGCAGAGTCGTTGCTAGTGAAGGGAAACCCGCGAATCACCGCGACCGGTGAGTTGCTCAGCTTGCCCTTGGCGAGGTCGGCGGCTGAGGCGAGCTCGTCCGCGATCGCCACCACGGTGGCCTCGAGCAGGTGCCCGGCCGGGTCGCGCTGGCCGCGTAGGTCCCACACCACGTCGAGCCCCGCGGCGCCGATCGCCGTATCGATGACACCGTTGCGCCATGCCCTGCCCATCGTGTCGCTGATGATCACGGCGACGTCGATACCGGCAGCCGCCATCGACGTCCGGATGGTCGCGGCCGCCGCGTCCGGATCGGCCGGGAGCAGCGCGACGTGACCGTCCGGAACGTTGCTCGCATCGATCCCTGCCGCCGCCATCACGAACCCGTGATGGGTCTCCACGATCGCTGTGTCATCGCGCCGCGCGACGACCCTCGCCGTCTCGGCATCGAGGTGGTCAGCGCGCGTTCCGGCCACCAGCCGGCCTTGCGCCTTGGACACGATCTTGCTGGTCACCACGAGGACGTCGCCGTCGCGGATGTCGGCACCGGCAGCGAGAACGAGGGCGGCGATGTCATCGCCCGGTCGGACCTCCCCGATCCCGTCGATCCCCCAGATCTCGAGCCGAGGCGTCACCTGGCCGCCAACGTCAGCGACGCCTTCGCCATCGCTGTCGTCGACTCGAGGTCGGTCATCAACAGCGGCACGGCTTCGGCGGCGAAACCGTCCGCCACCAGTCCTGGTACGACGGCCTCGTCGATGGTGTCGACCAGCCAGCCGTCGATCAGACCTCCGGCGGCGCGCACACCATAGTGACGCGCAACCGCGTCGGCCGTCGTCGGGACACCGATCGCCGAGAGGCATGCGTCTGCCATGCCGCGGACAGGGGCGTCACCGACGATCGGCGAAAGCCCGACGACTGGCGCTTCGGTCTGGTGGATCGCATCGGCGATCCCAGGTACGGCGAGGATGACGCCGATCGACACCACCGGGTTGCTCGGCGGGAAGACGATGACGTCGGCGTCGAACAGGGCATCGATCACGCCCGGAGCGGCCGTGGCCTGCTCCGCGCCGACGATCTCGAAACCGGTCGCCTCGATCTGCGCCCGCATCCGGACCCACCATTCCTGAAAGTGCACGGTGCGGCCGGTCACCAGCGACACGTGCGTCTCGATGGGGGAGTCGCTGGCCGGCAGCAGCGTGACGCCGGGCTGCCACCGCTCGCACAGCCGGCGAGTGCACTCCGACAGCGGAACCCCGCCCCGCATCCACTCCGAACGCAGCAGGTGAGTGGCGAGATCGAGATCACCCAAACCGAACCATGACGGCACGGCATCGGCTCCGTTGCCGGCGCCGATCGCTTCGGCGTACGCCGTCAGCTCCTCGCGCACTCGGAAGGTCTCGCCTTCGCGGCCCCAGCCTCGCTCCTGCGAGATGCCGTCGCCGAGCGTGTACATGACGGTGTCGAGGTCCGGGCAGATTCGCACGCCCAGCATCGTGATGTCGTCGCCCGTGTTGCCGATGACGGTGACGTCGTGCCCGAGCGACCGCAGTCCGAGCAGGAAGCGGGCGCCGCCGATCCCGCCGGAGAGCACCGTGACACGCACGCGATGCAGTCTGGCCTACCGCGTAGGGTCAGATGCATGCAGCGGCAGGATTCGCAGCGGCCGTGACGACCTCTGCGATGCGGCGCGCGCTTCGCCGCGCGGACGACGGCAAGGCTCTCGACCCGACCGAGGTCGAGATTCTGCTCGGCGCCAGCGGTGCGGACCTCGCCGCGCTGACGGCGGTCGCCGGCCGCGTCCGCGACGCGGGCCTCGAAGCGCTCGGCCGGCCGCACACGGTCACGTACAGCCGCAAGGTCTTCATTCCCCTGACGCGGCTGTGCCGCGACCGGTGCCACTACTGCACGTTCGCGACCACCCCGGGCCGGGTCCCTGCGCCGTACCTGTCACCGGACGAGGTGCTGGCCATCGCTCGTGAAGGCGCGGCAAAGGGGTGCAAAGAAGCGCTGTTCACTCTCGGCGACCGCCCGGAAGACCGGTGGGAGGCGGCGAAGGACTGGCTGGCAGAACAGGGGTATGACTCGACCCTCGGGTACGTCCGGGCGATGGCGATCCGAGTCCTCGAGGAGACCGGGCTGCTGCCACACCTCAACCCGGGTGTGATGACGTGGGAGGACCTGCAGCGCCTGAAGCCGGTCGCCCCGTCGATGGGCTTGATGCTCGAGACGACCGCGGACGTCGCCGCCCACCGCGGCAGCCCCGACAAGGTGCCGGCCGTCAGGCTGCGGTCGATCGAGGACGCCGGCCGGTCCAACATCGCCTTCACGACCGGCTTGCTCGTCGGGATCGGCGAGACCGCGGCCGACCGCGTGGAGTCGCTGTTCGCGCTGCGAGCCCTCGCCAGGCAGTACGGCCACATCCAGGAAGTCATCATCCAGAACTTCCGCGCGAAGCCGGACACCGCGATGCGTACGGCGCACGACCTGGACCTCGACGAGTACGTCGCGACGGTAGCGAGCGCGCGGCTGGTGCTCGGCTCTCAGGTCCGCGTGCAGGCGCCGCCCAACCTGGTCGACCTCGACGAGTGTCGGCGCCTGCTGGCGGCAGGCATCGACGACTGGGGCG
>Ga0213876_10001921_pt1 | contig 12460 bp, 5 predicted proteins | sample BarmaccomBMRX_R9_FD_160113 | JGI IMG/M metagenome (GOLD analysis project Ga0213876, IMG submission 160113) | Root-associated microbial communities from Barbacenia macrantha in rupestrian grasslands, the National Park of Serra do Cipo, Brazil - RX_R9 | ecosystem: Host-associated > Plants > Roots...
CCGCGTTCAAGACACCGCCCGCCACGGTCGCGGCATTGAGCCCGATGCCGGCCGCGTTGTTACTCGCCGACACCGTGATCGTGCCCTTGTTCGTGATGCCGGTATCGGCGATCAGTCCGGCATTCACCGCGATGCCGGCCGCCATCGCGGCGCCGCTCACGGTGATCGTGCCCGTATTCGTGATACCGCCCGACACCGTGCTCGGCACGCCGACCTGCGTGTCGATGTTGATGTCGATGCCGACGGCCTGGGTCTTGGCGCCGCTCAACGTGATCGTGCCCGAATTCGTGATGCCGCCCGTCACCGTGCCGCCCACCGTCTCGATGCCGAAAGCGGTCGAGCCGCCCGTCGATTTGATCGCGCCCGCATTCGAGATGCCGCCCGCGACCGAGCTCGCGTTCACCACGATGCCGACGCCGGTGACGCCGCCGGCAAGCGTGATGGTGCCCGCGCTCGTGTTCACGATGCCGTTCGAGGTGACGAAGCTACCGCCGCTGACCACGATGCCGGCCGCATTGACAGAGCCGCTCGCCATGATCGCGCCCGCGTTCGAGACGCCGCCCGCGACCGTACCGCTGTTGTTGAGCGCGATGCCCACGCCTGTCTTCACGCCAGCCGCATTGATCGCGTTCGTGTTGCTCACGGCGCCGGAAGTTAGGTTAGCGTCGGCGATCACAATGCCGCCAACCCGCATGCCGCTCAGATTGAGCGTTCCCGAATTCGCGACCCCCCCGGAGACTGTCGTTTGGACTGAGACGTCAACCTGGATGCCAATGGTAGTGCCCCCGGAGGACACATGAATCGTTCCCGCATTCGAGATGCCACCACTAAGATTTGTATGGTTTACCCCTATGCCCGTGGCGGAATTTGCACCCGTGACATTGATCGCCGCCGAATTAGATAGCCCACCAGTAACGTTGGATCCAGCAAGACTGAAACCTGCGGAAAGGCTAACGCCCGTTACGTTAATCGTGTTCGTGTTGCTGATGCCATTGGCCGAGATAGTTGATCCCAATACAACAATGCCGCCACCCAAATTACCGACAGCGTTCGTCGTGATCGTGCCGCTGTTGGCGATGCCAGCGCCGATTGTGCTTCCGAGCAGATTAATTGCCCCCGTCGCTCCACCATTTGCCTTTCCTGGCGTGATCGTGCCCGCATTGGTGACGGCACCCGTCACTTTCGAGCCATTGATGACGATCGATGTCGTGTTGTTGCCCGCCGGATTGTTGACGGTCGCGACGGTCATGTTGGTGACCGTCTGTCCCGCTTGTGCTGGTGCGCCGAGAAGCAGCGCCGTGACGCAGGTCGAGGCGAGAAGCGCCGGGGCGCGGGAGAAGGCGGGCGCGAAGCGGCGCTGGAAAGCAATCGCAGACGTCGGCATGGTGCACCCCTGATGAGAGTCTCTGCGACTCTTGGCTTTTAACTTCGCTAATTAGCTAGCATTCGCGTCAAATAAGCGTCAAGATGAGGCCCTCGGAACGCCTTCAAGAAAGAACAGGATTGTCACTCTAATGCCACACTTAGAGTGACCTGGGCCGATAAGTGTTTGAAAATGCCTGGAAAGGCTGAACCGAGGCGGGGAAGAGGGCCTTCCGCCCGCTCTCGGAAAGGCGGGCGCACTATGTTCGTGAGATGGCCGGAGCGAGCTCCGTGTTACCCGCTTTTCAACAGTTTGGTAAATTCGCGTGAGGGGGAGAAGGAAGAGGCGCCCCCTTCCCTCTCCTGCTTGCGGGAGAGGGTGCCCTCACGAAAGTGAGGGCGGGTGAGGGCGGTTGCGACGCGCGCCTAGCCTCAAAGCCCCCTTATCCTCCGGCCGCTAAAGCGGCCGGCACCTTCTCCCGCAAGAGGAGAAGGAAGGCGCCCACTCTTAGAACCTCACCTTCACGCCGCCCGAGATCGAGTGCTCCTGGAGTCGCGAGCCGAGGCGACCGTCGTAATCGACGAAGACCTTCGCCTGCGGCGTGATCTCGAAGCTGAAGCCCGCCCCGATGAGCGCCGCGTCACGGCCGAACAGGATGCCCGTCGAGGTGAAGCTCGACGATGGCACGCCCACGAGCGAGGCCGTGATCTTCTGCGAGGCGTCGAGGAACTCGTGGCTCCAGCCGAGGCGAAGCTCGGGCGTGAACCAGCCATTTGCCGTCGCGATGCGCGAGGTGAGCCGCACCCCGAGCGTCGTCTGGAACGAGTTGTTGTCCGTCGAGTTCACCGCGAAGGCGCCGAAGCCGCCCGTCTCCGAGAAGCCGTCCGCATGCGCGTTCACGTAATCCAAGGCCGCGTAAGGCGTGACGTTGAGGTTCATGCCCGCCGCTGGGAGCAGCCAGTGGTAACCCGCCTCCGCGTGGCCTTGATAGCTCTGGCCGGAAGGCGACGAGGTCGCCTCGCCCGGAAGCCCGAACGGCGAGAGCAGGCGCGTCGTCGAATAGTCGTTGAAGCTCGCGACCACGCTTCCCAGGGCATAGAAAGGCCCGCCGGCCCAGCCGACATAAGCGCCGCCCTGATACGAGTTCACATCGGTCTTCGAGCCGTCCTTGAAGCTCGCCGAGGTCAGGACATAAGTCGCCGCCACGCCAGCGACGAAGTTGTTGTCGAGCCGCCAATCGATGCCGGCGATGATCGGGGCGGCGCGGTTGATGTTGTATCCGACGCCGGCGGTCGAAGCCTGAGCCGTCGCCGTGCCGAACTGGTCGTAGCCGCGCGCCCAAATATTGGCATTGCCGAAGGAATAGCTCGGCTGCGTGATCGGGCCTTTCGAGATCACCCCTCCCGGAGCCGGGCCGCCGGGCACCCATTCGCCGAGCGCCCCGCCATTGGCGACGAGCCGGTCCTGGATGGCCTCGGTGAGCACGCGCGGCGCATCGAGCCCAAGGCGTCCGTCCTGCGTGAGGTCCTGCGCGCTCGCCGCCAGCGCCGCCGTGCTCAAGGTGAGCGTCGCATCGAGCGCATTCGCGGTCGTCGCATCGGGCGAGAGGCTCGCGGTGAAAAAGAAATTGCCCGATGTGACGTTGGCGAAGCTGCCGGAGAGCGGCGGGTCGGCCACGACGACGTTCTTGAACACCGTCGTGTGCTGCGAGGCGAGCGTGGCGATGCTGCCTGCCGCCGGAAGAAGCTCGAAGGTGCCGCCCTTGAGGTTGATCGTGCCGGCGTTCAAGGTCGGGTAGGTGCCGGGCGTCGTCGACGCGGTGACGTTGAAGGCGAGCGTGCCCCCCGACTGGTTGTAGGTGCCGAAGCCCGAGATGCTTTGCGTCGGCTGCAGCACGATCGTGCCGCCCGTGACGTTCAGCACGTCGCCATTCTTGATGCCCGAGCCGATGATGTTACCGGCGATCGTGCCGCCCGCTTGCGTCACCGTGTTCGAGACGCCCGCCGCCTCGCCTGCAAGGCTGATCGCGGCGGAAGAGCCCGTGACATTGCCCGTGTTGGTGATGCCGCCCGAGATCGGCGAGTTGCCCGAGACCGCGATGCCGACGCCCAGCGTGCCGGCCGTGGCAGCGATAGTCCCTGAGTTCGCGATGCCACCCGAGACCGGACTGTCGACGACCTCGATGCCGAAGGCGGTCGATTGACCCGTCGCCTTGATCGTGCCGGCGTTCGTGATCGCTCCCGTCACCGAGCTCGTCATCGCCACGATGCCGACGCCGGTGTTGCCGCCCGCCGCCGTGATCGTGCCCGTCGCCGCGTTCGTGATGCCGCCCGAGGTCACCAAGCTCGTGTTCACCGCGATACCGGCCGCGTTCCCCGAGCCCGAGCTCGAAACCGCGATCGCGCCCGCGTTCAAGACACCGCCCGCCACGGTCGCGGCATTGAGCCCGATGCCGGCCGCGTTGTTACTCGCCGACACCGTGATCGTGCCCTTGTTCGTGATGCCGGTATCGGAGATCAGTCCGGCGTTCACCGCGATGCCGGCGGCTTGGCCGGCCCCGCTCACGGTGATCGTGCCCGTGTTCGTGACGCCGCCCGACACCGTGCTCGGCACGCCGACCTGCGTGTCGATGTTGATGTCGATGCCGACGGCTTGGGTCTTGGCGCCGCTCAACGTGATCGTGCCCGAATTCGTGATGCCGCCCGTCACCGTGCCGCCCACCGTCTCGATGCCGAAAGCGGTCAAGCCGCCCGTCGTCTTGATCGCGCCCGCGTTCAGGATGCCGCCCGAGACCGAGGAGCCCGTTACCACGATGCCGACGCCGGTGACGCCACCGGCGACCGTGATCGTGCCTGTCGACGTGTTGACGATGCCGTTCGAGGTAACAGAGCTGAGGTTGGCCACGATGCCAGCCGCGTTAGCCGCCGTGCCGGTCACGGTGATTACGCCCGAATTCGAGACGCCGCCCGTGACCGCGCTGTTGTTGAGCGCGATGCCAACGCCTGTCTTGGTCGCGGACACCGTGATTGCATTCGTGCTCTTCACGCCGGTATCGGTGACGCTGCTGCTGTTGACGGCGATACCGGCCACTGTCGCCGCTCCGCTAAGAGTGAGCGTGCCGGAATTCACGACGCCACCGGAGATTATGCCACGACCTCCCGACGCGGTAGCGGTAAGCTTGATACCGATCGCCAATGTCGTGGCGCCACTGAGCGTGATCGTGCCTGAATTCGACACGCCGCCTGCGACTAGGCTGTTACCTATTATGCCAAAAGCCGAACGCGCGCCACTAGTAGTAATGCTATTGGAATTGCTGATGCCTCCGGATACCATCCCGCCGAAGAAGGAGATGCCACTCTCCACACCAGGAGCATTGCTAACGTTGATCGCTCCGGAATTTGAGATCCCCCCCGCGATCACATTTGACACTTGTGAGACAATTCCTATACCAACTGTATTTATCGTGTTTTTTACGTTTGCGTTAATTGTCCCGCTATTGGTGATGCCCCCACCGACGTTACTATTGTCTATAGCAAGCGCCACCGCTGTGTTAACGATCAACACCCCCGGCGTGATCGTGCCCGCATTGGTGACGGCACCCGTCACTTTCGAGCCATTGATGACGATCGATGTCGTGTTGTTGCCCGCCGGATTGTTGACGGTCTGGACCGTCATGTTGACGACCGTCTGCCCCGCTTGCGCCGGCGCGCCGAGAAGGAGCGCCGTGACGCAGGTCGAGGCGAGAAGCGCCGGGGCGCGTGAGAAAGCGAAGCGCTGGTAAGCAACGGGAAGGATCGGCATGAGTGAAGGCCCCTTTTTGTCGTTTTCCCGGACCCGATCCTTACCGAATCACGGCCGAATCTAATTGCTCAACTATTGGGGCTAATTGGCTAATTGATCGAGCCGAGACGCGCAAGCGAATATGACAATTGGACGGCTAAAAGCGACCCTGTGTCGCACTTTTGCCACAGGTAGGGCTAATTTGCTCCCGTCTTGGCCAGGCCATCCAAGCCTTGCTTGGCTCCGGCCTCGAGGAAAAGGCATGGATACGCGCACCGAGTGCGCGCATGACGAAGGGCACCGCCCTCTCCGTCATGGCCGGGCGTCGGCCCGGCCATCCACGCCTGCCTTGCGCATAGCCGTGGACAGGCTCATCCCAGGCCCATAGGCTTCGAACATGGGCGGTTGGGTTTACATCATGCCCAATAGACGAAACGGCACGCTATATATTGGTGTGACCGGCAACCTTTCCATGCGCGTCTATCAGCATCGTGAAGGGATCGTGCCTGGCTTCACATGGACTGAAGTACCTCGTCTATCACGAATTCTACCCGACCATCACTGATGCCATTCAACGGGAGAAGACGATGAAGCATTGGCCGCGCGCCTGGTAACCGCGGCTGATCAACGGCTTCAACCCCGAATGGGATGATCTGTACGCGACCTTGGCATAAGGCCTGCGAGTGCGAGTAGCCGTGCAGACCAGGCGTGGGTGCCGGGCCCAAGCCCGGGCATGACGTGGCTGCGGGGTCGGCCCGTAAACCCTGAAGCACCCCATCCCGTCATGGCCGGGCGTCCGCCCGGCCATCCACGCCTGCGTTGCGCCTACCCTGGAAAGGAAGCGTGGGTGCCCGCACCAAGTGCGGGCATGACGCAGCTGGCGCGTCGTTCGGTAGCCCGTAAACCCTAAAGCGTCCGCCTCCCGTGATGACCGGGCGTCGGCCCGGCCATCCATGTCTTTGCCCACTTCTGTCCCACCTCTATCGTGGGCAGCTTTGTGGTTGACCGTAAACCCGCTCGATGCTCCGCTGATCGAAACTGATCAGGTGCTTGCGGATGGAAAGCAGGGCCCAAGAGCTTCTGAAGGAAATTGCCGAGTTCTGCCGGGCGAGCGGCTTGGCGGAATCGACCTTCGGGCGTGCCGCGATCAACGACGGAAAGCTCGTCTCGCGCCTACGCAATGGCGGACGGATCACGACCGGCACCTTCGAGCGCTTGCGCGAATTCATGGCCAAAAACGGAGAGCGCGACGGGATGGCACGTCCACTCCTGATCGCACGCAACGCGAAGCGGGCGCCAAGCATCCTGCCGCCCGTCGCGGATGGCGCGCCCGCACCCGACCCGCAGCGCAATTTCCGCTTCTTCGACAATCGGCAGAAATATCTGCTCTTCGTGAATACCTGCAGCGAGAAATGGGTGATCGCGAGCCGCGTCTCGCTCGAGCTTGCCAATATCCACCCGAAACCGCCGGCCGTGCGTATCTTCGACGCGGGGATGGGAGACGGCACGGTGCTGGCGCGCGTCATGCGGGCCGCCCATGACCGTTTTCCGACGATGCCCTTCTACATCGTTGGGAAGGAGATCAGCCTCGAGGACATCCGTCTCACCTTGCAGAAGATGGCGGATCGCTTCTTCGAGCATCCGGCGACCGTACTCGTGCTCACCAATCTCGCCTATGCGGACGCGCCCTGGCTCGCCGTGAAGTCCTTGAGCGCCGCCTCGAGCCTCGTCTGGCACGAGGTCGTGCTCTCGGGAAACTCGGCACACAGCTTCGAGCAGCAGATCACGGCGCTCGAGCCTTTCCTCGCCGAGAATTGGAAGGCGGGCGTGAGCCCGAAGACCGGCAATCCCGTCTATGAGCGCCCGGTGGTCCTCGTGCTCTATCGGCAGGACCACAAATTCCTGCTCGATTCGATCATTCCCCGTCCGGGCGGCACGACGGCGAATTACGATCTCGTTATCGCCTCGCAGCCTTATCGGGCGCGCGCGCCGCTCGACTTCAAGGCAAGGCGGGTGATCGCCCCGCTCGCGAAGGCGCTCGGACCGGGAGGGCGGCTCATCGGCATCCATTCGCACGGCAATGATCCGGGCATGGAAATCATCCGGCGCGTATGGCCGGACGACAACCCGTTCACCACGGATCGCCACGCGCTTCTCAAGGCGGTGAAACAGGAGCTCGGCCCGGCCGGGCGCGAGCTCAACTTCAACGCTTATGCGGATCGGCGCTCTCTCTTCCGCTACGAAATGCACACGCTGCCGAGCGAGATCGGCGGCTCGATCGGCACTTCCACGCTGTTCGCCGCCTGGAACGCGGCAATCTATGTGGCGCAGGTCGAGGATGATCGCCTCGGTCCCGTGGTCGCAAACCGCGAATACCTCGAGGCGACGCAATCGGTGCTGCAAGAGCACAACGGGCTTTGGTTCAACGATGAATCTTTCGTGATCTCTCGGCGGCGCGATTGAGGCTTTCGCGTCATGCGCGGGCTCGGCCCGCGCATCCACGTCTTTGCCTGAAAGGCATGGATGACCGGCCCAAGGCCGGTCATGACGACACTGGACAGGCATGACCGGGCCAACGCCCGGTCATGACGAGGTGGGAATGCTAAATCCGTCATGCGCGGGCTCGGCCCGCGCATCCACGCCTTTGCCTGAAAGGCGTGGATGACCGGCCCAAGGCCGGTCATGACGACACTGGACAGGCATGACCGGGCCAACGCCCGGTCATGACGATAGGGAAGGACATCGCCATGATCCATGGCTCCGATACCCCGACCACCGACGCTGGCCTTCCCGCGAGCGACACCGTCCCCCGTATCGCGGCCTTCATGCAACGCGCCTCGATCGAAGCGACGCGGCCGACGCCAGCGGAAGCCGAGATGCTGCGCGAGACCTTGCCTTCCGGGGCCAAGATCTTCCTGAGCGCGGTTCCGAACCGCCCGCACGACGAGGTCGTCGCCTCCGCCCGCGCGATCCGCGCCGCCGGGCTCACTCCCGTTCCGCATATCGCGGCACGTTCTTTCCCGGACAGCTCCGGGGCAGGGGAGCTGCTGGCGCGACTGCACGGAGAAGCGGATGTGCGCGCCGTGCTCGTGATCGGCGGCGACCTCGCCTCGCCTGCCGGCGCCGTCCTCGGCGCGCAGCAACTCATCGAGAGCGGCGTGCTCGGGCGATCCGGCATCGAGCGCGTAGGCATCGCCGGCTACCCGGACGGCCATCCGCGCATGAGCGACGAGGAACTCGAATCGACGCTGGTGACCAAGGTCGCGGCGGCGCAAAGCGCCGGGCTCGAAGTGCATATCGTCACGCAATTCTGCTTCGACCCCAAACCGATCCTTCGCTGGCTCGAATGGCTGCGCCGGCGCGGCATTCATCTGCCGGTCGAGGTCGGGCTCGCCGGGCCGACAAGCCTCATGGCCTGGATGAACTATGCGCGCCGTTGCGGCGTGCGCGCCTCCGCCGAAGCCCTGGCGCGCCGCAGCGGCCTTGTGAAGCATGTCTTCAACGCGGTCGCGCCCGATCCGATCATCCGCGCGCTCGTCGAGGCGCTCCCCGCCGATGAATTGCGCGAGTTGTCGCCGCACCTTTACTCTTTTGGCGGCATTGGATCGACCGCCCGCTGGGTCGCGGGCGCGATGCGCGGCGCGCTCACGCTCGACCGGGAAGATGGGTTCCTCGTTGGGCCGAAAGGCGGGTGATTGATGTGCACCGAGCCGCGGACTTGATCCGGGGTGAGGAGGCAGCGATCACCTTGCAAAGCAGGCGCCGGCCTCCCTCACCCGGACCGCCGCTTCGCGGCACTCCGACCTTTCCTGCGGGAGAGGTGAAGCGTCCGCGCCCTCACCTTCCCCAGCCTTGACAAGTCATAGGCCGCGTGCGGGGATCGATCGTCCAACTCAATTCTGGACGCTTCAGGGATGAATGTTGATGCAGCAGGACGGCACAAGAAGCGCCGATCGACCAAACCGCTTCGCGAAAGGTCTCGCGGCGGACCGTTTGACAAGCGCCGAATACGCCGAGAATTTCGCCGATCTTCACCCTCCTCTTACCACCCATGAGGCCTTCGTTGAGGCCGAGCGCTGCTATTTCTGCCATGAACCTCCTTGTCAGAAAGCCTGTCCGACCGGCATCGATATCGCGATGTTCATTCGCCAGATCGCGGCCGGCAACGCGCTAGGCGGTGCGGAGACGATCTTTTCCGCCAACGTGCTCGGCGGCATGTGCGCGCGCGTTTGTCCCACCGAGACGCTTTGCGAGGAAGCCTGCGTGCGCGAGACTGCCGAAGGCAAGCCCGTGAAGATCGGGCTTCTGCAGCGATACGCGACCGATACGATGATGGGAACGGGAAAGCAGCCCTTCAAACGCGCCCCCGTTACGGGCAGGCGTATCGCCGTTGTCGGGGCGGGGCCCGCTGGCCTCGCCTGCGCGCACAAGCTCGCCGAGCTCGGCCACGAGGTCACTCTCTTCGAGGCGAGAGATCGCCTCGGCGGGCTCAACGAATACGGCATCGCCGCCTACAAGACGGTGGAGGGCTTCGCTCAAAAGGAGGTCGCGTTCGTGCTCTCGATCGGTGGCATCGAAGTGCGGACCGGACGACGGCTCGGCGACAACCTCGATATCGCCGAGCTTCGCCGCGACTATGACGCCGTCTTCCTCGGCATTGGCCTTGCAGGCGTCAACAAGCTTCGGCTCGCTGGTGAAAACAGCTTGCAAGGGGTGCGCGATGCTGTCGATTTCATCGCCGAATTGCGACAAGCGGGCGATCTTTCGAGCCTTCCGGTCGGACGCAAGGTCGTCGTGATCGGCGGTGGCATGACGGCGATCGATGCCGCCGTGCAATCCAAGCGCCTCGGCGCGGACGAGGTGACCATCGTCTATCGCCGTGGCGAAGCCGAAATGAAGGCGAGCGATTATGAACGCGAGCTCGCGCGCAATGATGGCGTGCTGATCCGCCATTTCGCCGTGCCCAAATCGCTCGAAGGCGAAGCCGGAAATGTGACCGGCCTCGTGTGCGACCGCGTGATCCCGAAGAACGGCGCGCTCCTGCCGGCGGGGGAAAGCTTCCGGATCGAGGCCGACATGGTGCTCTCGGCCATCGGCCAGATCCTGATCGCGGACAGGCTCGGCAACACCGAATCCATCGAGATCGCCGGCGGCCGCATCGTCGTCGACGCGGAACGGCGCACCTCGGTGCCGGGCATATGGGCCGGCGGAGATTGCGTGGTCGATGGCGAGGACCTCACGGTCGTCGCGGTCGAGGACGGCAAACAGGCCGCGCTCTCGATCGATCGGTCGCTGGGAAGGAGCGAGGAGAGGTGGTGAGTAGTGTTCTTGCACTAACCTTCGACTCACCACCTCGTCATGACCGGGCTTGGCCCGGTCACCCACGCCTTCCTTGCCTTGGAGGTTCAAAGGCATGGATGGCCGGGCCAAGCCCGGCCAGGACGGTTACCGGGACCCATTCATAAAGCGGCATACCAGCCGGAGGAGGCACCGTATGGCCGATCTACGCACGAATTTCGCGGGCATCCGCTCCCCGAACCCGTTCTGGCTCGCCTCCGCCCCACCAACCGATAAAGCTTACAACGTCACGCGCGCGTTCGAGGCGGGATGGGGTGGTGTCGTGTGGAAGACGCTCGGCGAGGACGGGCCCCCCATCGTCAATGTGAGCGGACCGCGCTACGGCGCGATCCATGGTCCCGACCGGCGCGTCATCGGCTTCAACAACATCGAGCTGATCACCGATCGCCCGCTCGACGTGAATTTGCGCGAGATCAAGCAAGTGAAGCGCGATTGGCCCGACCGCGCCGTCGTCGTCTCGCTCATGGTGCCTTGCGAAGAGGAGGCGTGGAAGAGGATACTCAAGCCCGTCGAGGAGACGGGGTGCGACGGCATCGAATTGAATTTCGGCTGCCCGCACGGCATGTCCGAGCGCGGCATGGGCTCGGCGGTCGGCCAAGTGCCCGAATACATCGAAATGGTGGTGCGCTGGTGCAAGGCCAACACCCGCATGCCCGTCATCGTGAAGCTCACGCCGAACATCACGGATATCCGCTACCCGGCGCGCGCCGCGAGGGCCGGCGGTGCCGATGCCGTCTCGCTCATCAATACCATCACGTCCATCATGCAGGTCGATCTCGAGCGAATGACGCCCGCCCCGCATGTGGACGGGAAGGGCACGCATGGCGGCTTTTGCGGGCCGGCCGTGAAGCCGATCGCGCTCAACATGGTGGCTCAGATCGCGCGCGACCCTGAAACACGCGGTTTTCCGATCTCGGGCATCGGCGGCATCACGACTTGGCGGGATGCGGCCGAATTCATCGCGCTCGGCTCAGGCTCGGTGCAGGTCTGCACGGCCGCGATGACTTACGGTTTTCGCATCGTCACCGAAATGATCTCGGGCCTCTCCGATTGGATGGACGCGGCCGGACATGCGAAGCTTGCTGATTTTGAGGGTCGCGCCACGCGCAACTTCACCGAATGGGAGCACCTCAACCTGAATTATGTGGCGAAAGCGGTCATCGACCAGGATCTGTGCATCAAATGCGGGCGCTGCTTCAGCGCATGCGAGGACACGTCTCATCAGGCGATCGCCGCGAGCGTGAACGGCGTGCGAAAATTCGTGGTGAAGGACGAGGAATGCGTCGGCTGCAATCTGTGCGTGCTCGTCTGCCCTGTAGAAAACTGCATCACCTTGGAGCATCGCACGCAAGGCATCGACCCGCGCACCGGGCTTCCTTACGCGCAACCGCCTCTCGATTGGACGAGGCATCCAAACAACCCGACGGCAAAGCGGGCGGCGGAGTAGAATATGGCCGATCTTTCGAACATCCGCATCGATGGCGGAAGGCTCTGGGATTCGCTCATGGAGATGGCGAAGATCGGAGCGACGCCGAAAGGCGGGTGCAAGCGCCTCACCCTCACCGATCTCGATCGCGAAGGTCGCGCGCTGTTCATATCTTGGTGCGAAAAGGCCGGTTGCAGCGTCGCGGTCGACGAAATGGGGAACGTCTTCGCACGACGGTCCGGCACCGAAGACGGGCTCGCGCCCGTGATGATGGGCTCGCATCTCGACACGCAGCCCACGGGCGGGAAATTCGACGGCGTGCTCGGCGTGCTCGGTGCCCTGGAGGTGGTGCGCTCGCTCAACGACCTGAAGATCAAGACCAAGCGACCGATCGAGATCGCCAATTGGACGAACGAGGAAGGCTCGCGATTCGCGCCGGCGATGGTCTCCTCAGGCGTGTTCGCTGGCGTCTACACAAAGGACTTCGCTTATGCCTGCGAGGACGAGCAGGGCAAAAAGCTCGGCGAGGAGCT